>Ga0207868_1000109_pt1 | contig 112633 bp, 92 predicted proteins | sample Passage237B_FD_187370 | JGI IMG/M metagenome (GOLD analysis project Ga0207868, IMG submission 187370) | Cellulose adapted compost microbial communities from Newby Island Compost Facility, Milpitas, CA, USA - Passage2 37B (SPAdes) (version 3) ...
TTCCGGCTTTGGCTCGATCGCGCGAAGGTGACCATCAGCACCAGCGTGAAGGCCTATCTGTATGCATCGGTGCGCAACCGCTGCCTCAACGCCGTGAAGGCCGGTGGGCGCATGCGCGTGCTGAACGAGCGTGACGACCGCCCCGAGGAGGATGTCCGCACCGAGGACGAGCACACCGAGCGCATCGCCCGGGTGCAGGCCGCGATCGAGGCCTTGCCCGAGGAGCGGCGCCGGGTATTCAAGCTGAGCCGCTACGAGGGCCTGAAGTACCATGAGATCGCCGCGCGACTGGGCATCTCCGTGAAGACCGTGGAGAACCAGATGGGCAGCGCCCTCAAGACCCTGCGCACCGAACTGAAGGACCTGGTGCCCCTGCTGCCCTGGCTCTTCTGGCTGGGCGATGGTGGGGGCGGATAGGGGTATTTCAACGGATGATTGTCCCAATGATGTGCACCATTTGGTCCGCCCCGACATATCTGCTGTCCACGGATCGTCACGCCGGAAGGTCCGCGGCGCCCTCCATCCGACGTGCCGCCAATTTCGCCCCAGCCATGGTGGAACGCCGGATACGCGCGTCCGTGGCGCTGCGGTGTTACGCGCTGGAAGGAAGCATGTAAGATGAGCCACCCCGGTACCTCCATCCCCAGCGAACTGCTCGCGCTGTACCTCACCGGCGAGGCCGATGCGGCGCAGCGGCGTGCGGTGGAGGAATGGGCCGCCGCCTCGCCCGATAACGCGGCCGAGCTGGAAAGCATGCGCCGGGTGTGGGAGCTGGGCGCCGACGCTGGGTCCATGCCCGAGGTGGACGTGGACGCCGCATGGGAACGATTGGACCAACGCATTGCCGAGGAGGAGGGCAGGGGCCGGGTGCGTGCCATCCGCCCGGTGCTCACGCGGTGGCTCGCCGCCGCCGCCATGCTGACCGGTCTGGCCTTCGGTGCCCGCTGGTTCTTCCAACCGCGCACCGATATGTACATGGCCCACGCCACCCCCACCGAGGTGCGGCTGGCCGACAGCAGCCACACGGTGCTGTCGCCCGGCTCGCGCATGGAGGTCCGCATGGGCCGCAAGCGCAGGGTGGAGCTCGAAGGCCAGGCCTACTTCACCGTGCAGCGGGATGCGCAGCGCCCCTTCATCGTGGACGCCGGTGATGTGACCGTCACCGTGCTGGGCACCGCCTTCGAGGTCACGGCCTACGACACTTCCGCTTACGTGAGCGTGCGGGTGCGCAGCGGGCGCGTGCGCGTGGAGGTGGGTGATGAACGCGTGGAACTCGGCGCGGGCGATCGGGTGCGCTACCACCGCGAACGCCACTTCCTGGAACGCCCGCCCGCGCCGCCGGCCGAGGTCTGGGGCTTGCGCATCCTGCACTTCGAAGGCGCCATGCTGGGGCAGGTGGCCGCGGAGCTGGAGCGGATCTACCGCGTGCGCATCGACCTGCGCAACGAGCGCATCGTCGCGTGCCGCCTCACCGCCGAGTTCGATGATGAGGCCATCGGCACCATCCTCACGGTGATCGCCGAGACCTTCGGCCTGCAGCTGGAGGAGACCAACGGGGGATATGCGCTTGCCGGTGATGGCTGCTGATCGACCGCTCATCCAAAAGGCGGCCGGGCGATGTAACTCCGAAGGCGGCGTGCGTGTCCCATGGCCGTGCAACGAACACCGCCCGTCTCCGGACCATCGCATCGATAGCCCCGCGAAGCGGTCAAGCCGTTCCCTCATGGCTGCCCTCGTCTCCCTCACCTTTCTCTCGCTCTTCTCGCTCGCGCTCCACGGCCAGCCCCTCCCGGAGCGCCGTGTCTCCATCCACGCCGAGGACGTGCGTCTCTCCCGTGCGCTCGACCTCATCGCCAAGGAAGGCCGTTTCAAACTGAGCTACAACGCGGCCGTGGTGCCCGTGGACAGCATCGTCACCCTGCACGTGACCGACCGCCCGGTGGACCGCGTACTCCACGATCTGCTGCCGCCGCACGTCTCGTGGAAGTCGAGCGGCCACCACCTGATCATCACCGGGCGGACCAATGGCGTGGAGCATTTCTTCACCACCACGGGTCGCGTGCTCGATGGCACCACCGGCGCGGCCATCGCCTGGGCCAGCGTGCTGGAGGTGCAGCGCGGACAGGCCGTGCACACCAGCAACACGGGTGATTTCCGCATCACCCTGGCCGGCGACCTCGAGCGCACGCCCGTGCGGATCGCCCGCCATGGCTACCGCGACACCGTGCTGCATGTGTCCCGCCATGCCCAGGTGGGCCCCATCGCGCTCCAACCCGTGGACCAACTCGATCGCCTGGAGCCCTTGTGCGACTTCGACCGTTGTGGTGTGGAGGAACTGGGCGTGGCCCGACTGCTGGTGCCCACCGCGCAACTGGAACAGGCCCTCAACCTGGGATATGCCGAGCGTCGCTTCGCGCAGTTCGCGCTGATCCCCACGGTGAGCACCAACGGTCCGCTGGCCGGTGCCACGGTGAACCGCGCCTCGTTCAACTTGCTGGGCGGCTATGCGCGCGGGGTGGACGGTGTGGAGGTGGGCGCGGGCGTGAACATCCTGGCCGATGCCATGAACGGCTTCCAGTTCGGCGGAATGGCCAACCTCGTGGGTGGGCACATGCGCGGTGCGCAGGTGGCCGGCGGGGTGAACCATACCATGCGCTCCGTGCACGGGCTGCAGCTGGCGGGGCTGTCGAACACGGTGTGGGACACGCTCAGCGGTGCACAGGTGGCCGGCGGTGTGAACGTGGTGAAGCGCGGCATGACGGGCACGCAGGTGGCCGGTGCCGTAAATGTCACCCTGGGCGACCTGGACGGTGTGCAGGTGGCCGGCGGGGTGAACCTGGCCCACGGCGTGGTGCACCGCTCACAGGTGGCCGGCGCGCTCAACTATGCCAAGGGCGTGGAAGGTGGCCAGGTGGCGGGCGCGGTCAACGTGTCGCTGGGGCCGGTGCGCGGCGGACAAGTGGGCTTCGCGGCCAACTATGCCCCGTCGGTGAGCGGCGGGCAGGTGTCGTTCGGCATGAACGTGGTGCCCGGCGAAGTGAGCGGCGGCCAGGTGGGCTTCGGCATGAACTACGCGCACCACGTCAGCGGTGGGCAGTTCACCTTCGGCGCCAACATCGTTCCCGGTACCGTCGAAGGTGGTCAGGTGGGCGTGCTCAACTTCGCGATGAAGGCGGTGGGCGGTCAGGTGGGCATCCTCAACCTGAGCGATACGGTGTCCGGCGGCGCCGTGGGCATCCTCACCATCTCGCGCAAGGGCTACCACCGCTTCGACCTGGTGTACAACGACGTGTTCCCGCTCAGCCTCCAGGTGCGCACCGGCACGCGGGTCTTCCACAACATCCTCGGCTACTCGCCGGCGCTGCGGTCCGATGGCCGTTGGGGATTCCTCTACGGCATCGGCTTCGAGCCGCGTGTCAGCGAGCGCGGTTTCGTCAACATCGACCTCACCGCCGAGCAGGTGGTGGAGCAGCGTGAATGGGTGGACGCGGTGAACATCCTGGGTCGCCTGGCGCCCAACTTCGGGCAGCTCTACGCCGGTCGTATCACGGTCACCGCGGGCCCGGTGCTGAACGTGCTGGTGAGCGATCTGCGCGATCCCGAGACCGGGGCGTATTCGAGCAAACTGCTTCCCGAGCGCGCCCTCTTCACCGGCTCATTGGACCGCGCCCAGGTCACCGGCTGGATCAGCTGGAAAGTGGCCGTGGGGGTGCGCTTCTGATGACGGCATTCATTCCTCATTTGCGGGGAAGAAAGTCCACGGTGGAGAGGGATCCGGTGGGCCCTGGCCCTGGCGCACCGGGTGCTGGATCGGCTTGATCGAGAGGGAGAACCACCATCTCCGTGCGCGGCCCGCCCCGACGCGTATTGGTGCAGTGCGATACGGTGCCCGACATCTACGTGGTCACGGTCTACGATGCCGAGATCGGCCCGCACTACCCCATGCATGCCATGAAGGTGGCGCCCAAGCCCATGCGGGTGATCGAACGCACGGCGCACGTGGTGCGGCTGCGGGGGTGGGGGTGCGATGAGCGCTTCGGCGCCGGGATCCGGTTCGACAGCTTCGAGTTGGAGATCCACCGCAGCGGCAAACAGGTGCACAAGGTGGTGCTCCTCATTAATCACCGCCACATCCGAATCGAATACCTGCCATAGGGGAGGGTGTGATCCAGGGGCCTGCCAGCTGGGCGGACCGTGTCACCTGACCGGACAGCAGGATCTTTTCATCCCTGATAGGGGTATTGTCCCATCGTGTTGTCATAGGGGAAACGAAACCCTGTGACGATGCTTTCCCGCACCTTGCATACCCTGCTCCTGCTCACGCTCGCCGCCGTACCGGCCATTGCCCAGACCTCCGATGAAGCCCCCATGCGCACCTTGCTGGGCGGCGACAAAAAGCTGCACCACGGCGGCTGGGGCGCACCCACCACGCACTACACCCGCATCATGGACCAGGACGCCCTGCTGGTGGGCGCGCGCGGTGCGTGGATCATCGACCACCGCGTCTCCATCGGCCTGGCCGGTCAGGGGCTGGTGACCGCCGTGCCCAACAGCGCCTACGACGCGCATCTGATCGAACAAGGCGAGGTATTGCTGCGCCGCAGCAGCCTGTACGTGGGCTACGGCGGCCTGCTGATCGAACCCGTGATCGCCTACCGCTCGCCGGTGCATATCACCCTGCCCGTGATCGTCGGCGCGGGGGGCGTCACGTATGGCTACGGCAGCCGCCTGCCCGAGGACTTCGACCCGCTGACCTACGACGACCGCTACGACGCGCAGGCCTTCTTCGTGGTGGAACCCGGCATCGAGTTGGAGATGAACATCATCCCCCTGCTGCGGGTGGGCATCGGCGCCAGCTATCGCTACACTACCGACCTCGACCTGCCCGTCACGCCCAAGGACGCGCTGCACGGTCTCAACGCCGGCATCAGCGTGAAGGTGGGGCGCTTCTGAAGGCCGCTCATCCCGGGCGATCGCCGTTCATCGAACGGTGCGCAGGTACGAGTAACACACCACGTGCGCCGGGCGTCAGATGCACGCCTGACATACCATACACCGATCCCACAAGATGGACCTTCGACAACTGCTTTTGCTGCCTGTGATCCTGCTGATGACGACCGTGACCCGGGCGCAGGTGAACACCCAGACCGTGCGCGGCACGGTGGTGGATAGCGACACCCACGAACCCCTGATCGGCGCCACCGTGATGGTGCCCGGCTCCGACCCGCTGATCGGCGCCAGCACCGACCTGGACGGCCGCTTCACCCTGAACAACGTGCCCGCCGGCCGGATCGACCTGCAGGTGCGCATGGTGGGCTACGAGGAACAACGGCTCACGAACCTGCTCGTGAACAGCGCCAAGGAACTGGTGCTCGACATCCGCATGCAGGAAGCGCTGGTGCAACTGAACGAGGCCGTGGTGAGCGGCCGGAAAGGCCACGGCGAAGTGCGCAACGACATGGCCACCCTGAGCACCCGCAAGATCAGTGTGGAGGAGTCCGGGCGCCTCGCCGGTGGCATCAACGACCCGGCCCGGATGGTGAGCAGCTTCCCCGGCGTGGCCGGCGATCCCACCGGGAGCAACACCATCATCGTGCGCGGCAACTCGCCCAAGGGCGTGCTGTGGCGGCTGGAAGGCATGGAGATCCCCAATCCCAACCACTTCACCGATGATGGCACCACCGGCGGGCCGATCAACGTGCTGAACAGCGACATGATCGACGACAGTGATTTCTACACCGGTGCCTTCGCGGCCGAGTATGGCAACGTGACCAGCGCGGTGTTCGACATGAAGTTGCGCGATGGCAACGACCGCAAGCGCGAGTACACCTTGAAGGCCGGCGTGCTGGGCACCGACCTCACGGCCGAAGGGCCCGTGCCCGGTGTGAACGGCGGCTCGTACCTGGCCAACTTCCGCTACAGCTCATTGGCCCTGCTGGACCAGGCCGGCATCGTGGACTACCAGGGCGTGCCGAAATACACCGACGGCGCCTTCAAGCTGAAGCTGCCCGCAGGCAAGGCGGGGACCTTCTCCTTGTTCGGCCTCGGCGGTCGAAGCATTATCGAGCAGGAGGACCGCGGCGTGACCAACGACACGCTCTTCGCCACCAGCAACTTCGGCTCGCGCATGGGCATCCTGGGCCTCACGCACACCCGCCTGCTCAACAGCAACAACTACATCTACACTACCGTGTCGCTCAGCGGCAACGCCAGCCACACCGACTACCGCGAGGTGGAGGTGCCCGGCGAAACGGCCCTGGAACAGCGCTACAAGGACGACATGGGCCGCTGGACCTGGCGCCTGAGCAGCACGCTGAACACGCGCATCAACGCCGCGCACAAGCTGCGCTCCGGTGTGATCGTCTCGCTGGACCATTTCCGCATGCTGTCCGACGACTTCAACCGCGAGACCGGGCGTATGGACCGCCAGCTGGACGACCGCGGCAACGCCACCGTGGTGCAGGCCTTCACCAGCTGGAAGTGGCGCTGGAACGAGCAGTGGACAATGACCAGCGGTGTGCACCTGCTGCACCACGGCCTGAACGGGGCCACCAGCGTGGAGCCGCGCCTGGGCCTGCGCTACCAGCAAAGCCCCGTGCAGGCCTTCACCCTTGGCGGCGGGCTGCACAGCCGCATGGAGGCCACCATGACCTACCTGGCCAAGGTGGAGGATGCCGAGGGGCGCGTGACCCGTCCCAATGAGCGCCTGGGGCTCACTCGCGCAGCACACGCCGTGATCGGCTACGAGCGCATGCTGGCCGAGGATGTGCAGGTGAAGGCCGAGGCCTATTACCAATACCTCTATGACCAGCCCGTGGAGAACGACCGCACGAGCGGTTTCTGGCTGGGCAACTACGATGGCTGGTTCACCACGCGCACCCTGGTGAACGAAGGCCGTGGATACAACGCCGGCGTGGAGGTGAGCGCCGAGAAGTTCTTCACCCGCGGTTGGCACGGCATGGCCACGCTCTCGGTCTTCGAGGCGAAGTACAAGGCCATGGACGGCCGCTGGTACCACTCGCGCTTCGACCTGGGCGCGGTGGGCAACGTGCTCGCCGGCAAGGAGTGGAAGCTCAAGCGCACCGACAAGGACCGCGTGATCACCGCCGGTGTGCGCTACAGCGTGATGGGCGGCCAGTGGTCCACGCCGATCGACCTGGAGGCCAGCATCGCCGCCGGGGTGCAGAAGCTGAGCGACGCGACCATGAGCCGCAAAGGCGATCCCATCGGCAAGCTGGACATGGTGGTGTCCTACCGGGTGGGCCGCCCCCGAGTGGGCCACGAGTTCAAGGTGGATGTGCAGAATGTGCTGAACGCGCAGACGCCGGTGTACGAATACTTCGACCACCGCACGGGCACGATCAAGACGATCGACCAGCTGGCCATGCTGCCGGTGCTGCAGTACACGCTGCGGTTCTGAGGCGGCCCAGGCAACGGAACGGCGCTTGGACCTATCTTGTCCATGGTATGATGGCCATGGACAAGAGGACTGGCTGGAGGAGAGCACTGCGCGGAAGCGCTGCTCTCCTCCTCTTCTTTGCAGCATGCGGCATGGCGAGGGCACAACCGCACTGGGTGCGCGATCTCGCTGGCACCGGCAACGAGCACATCGCCGACGTGCAGGTGGATGCCGACGGGGCCATCTACGTGACGGGTGAGTACGGCGGTGCCGTGACCTTCGGCGGACAGACCCTGCCAGGCTTCGGTGGGATCGACGCGTTCGTCGCGCGGCTGACCCCCGACGGCAACGTGGTGTGGTGCGTGCGCGGTGGTGGATCCGGCATCGATCGCGGGATGAAGCTGTCGGTGGGCCCCGGGGACAAGCTCGCGGTGACCGGCGAATTCATGGGCGTGGCCAACCTCTTCGGCACCACCCTGGCCAGTGCTGGAGGGACCGCCGATGTGTTCGTGGCCGTGCTGGAGAAGTCCACCGGGGCATTGAACTGGGTGTTGAAGGGTGGTGGTCCTGCGGGTACCGACAGCCCCGGCGGGGTGAGCATGGGGCCCGATGGTCGCGTGACCGTGGCCGGTGAGTTCCGTGGGACGGCGCAGTGGGAGGGAAGCAGTTTGACGAGCGCGGGGGATGTGGACGTGTTCATCGCCACCTATTCACCGGCAGGGGCGCTGCTCTGGCTGAAACACGGGGCGGCATCGGCCGCCGACCGCGCCGTGGACGTTGTGCACGATGCAGCGGGCGGGCTCTACGTGGCCGGCCAGTTCAGCAACGACATCACCTTCGATCAGACCTACCCGAACGTGCTGGTGAACGCCGGCTTCCTGCTCCGGCTCGATGCCGGTGGCAACGAGATCTGGTTCCGCCGTTTCGGTGGGGCCACCTTCAACCATGTGCGCGACCTGGTGATGGACGGCCCCTCGCGTGTGCTGGTGCTGGGCGATCTGCAGGGCACCATGGTGTGGTCCGGACCGCCCGCGGTGAACGTGGCCGGGGGAGGGGACCATGCCTACTTCCTGATGGCCGTTGACGCGAATGGTTCCCTGCAGGGACAGGCCACGGTGGCGTCGGAGAACAATGTGTCGGTGCGGGGAATGGCCGTGGGCAACGGCACGGTGGCCGTGTTGGGCGAGTTCGACTGCCGGTTCACGGGCCTCGCTACGCACCATGGCGGCGAGGGCCTCTTCATGGCCACGGGCAGCGGCGATCTGTTCGTTGCGCTACATGCGGCCTCCAGCCTGCAGTTGCAGGAAGGCCAGCAGTTCGCGGGCCGACAGGGCAAGCAGCCCGGTGGCATCGGCATCATGCCGGGCGGCGATCCGGTGTTCTCCGGTTCGTTCCAGAACGAATTGATCTTCCCTGTGGTACCCGGCTTCCAAGCCGATGTGACCACACAGGCGGGCAGCCTCATGGGCAATGGGGTGGGTGCGTACTGCAACGACCTGAACTATGGCAGCTATGCCGCCAGCCTGAGCGATGGCCTGTTCGACGGCTTCGTGGCGCGTGCCTACGTGCAGGGCCGCGAGCCGTACGATTGGTGGATGCGCCCCACGGGTGACTGCGATCGGACCGAACGCCAGCCCTGCATCCGCCGTGGCGGCAGTGGCGAATGCCAGGACACCATCACGGCGTGCAGCAGCGTATCGCTCGGCGTCGATCTCCGTTCCTCACATCTCCCGGGCGTGAACGACAGGTATCTGGGGCCACCGGTCTCGTACCAATGGTCCACGGGATCCACGGCGCCCACGCTGGCGGTCACCACCAGCGGCACCTATTGGGTCACGGTCACCTCGGCCAACGGATGCTGGCAGTGGACGGACACCGTGGAGGTGATCATCGATCCGCTGCCTCCGGCACCCTTGGTGCATGATGATGTGGTGGTGAACAGCGGGACCTCTTTCCCGAACATGATCCCACTTTGCGATCCGGAAACGCATTGGGTATGGGCCACGAACATCCCGCCGGACCATACCTTCTGGTGGACCTACCCGTTCAGCGGTGGTGAGCAGCTCTACAACGATTCGATCATGGTGGACACCACGGGTTCGTACACCATCAACGTGATGAGCCCCAACGGCTGCATCCGCTCGGTATCGGTGTACGTGGAAGATTCGCCCGACACCCCGATGCCCGACCTGGACGTGAGCCTGACGTTCGTCTATCCCCAGGACATCGACCAGAACGATACGATCTCGGTCTGTGTGGGGTCCGAGGCGTGGCTCACCTATACCCCGACCTGGACGATCAACGGCGTGGCCGTGGACGAACTGCCGCCCGGGATCATGGTGGAGTGGAACGTATCGCCCGCACCACCGACCTTCCCCACGCCCGGTGGGCCGGAGAACTACTCCTTCACGCCGTCCGGCCCGGGTTGGTACGTGTCGGAAGTGGTGTTGCGGGTGCACAACGCGCCATGTGGCGACGATACGCTCTACTTCTCCGGGATCGACAGCATCTACGTGGAGCTGTTCCCGCCGTTGAACGTGGAGGTGTCGTTGTCGGGCCCCACGGCGGTGTGCAGCGGCGACACGATCGTGCTCACTGCCGGATGCACCGGATGCGCGAGCGTGACGTGGACCGGAGACCAGGTCGGGATCATCGACGAATGGAACGTGGCGGTATGGCAGGGCGGACAGTACACCGTTACGGCCAATGCCACGGATACCAACGGCTGCGTTTACAGCGACGCGTTGACGCTCACTGTCGTCATGCCGCAAGGGCCGGTGCTGGAGATCGATCCCCCGGACGGGATCCTCTGTCCGGGTACCACCGCTACGATCCAGACCTCCACCGCTGGCACCGATCACGTGTGGTACGGCCCGCTAGGCCCGATCACCGGTCAGGGGGGCAGCTTCACCACCGATGTGCCGGGCAGCTATTACCTCTCGATGACGGTGGCGGGGTGTCCGGTGAGCAGCAATAGTGTGACGATCGAGAACTACGGCACGCCCTACATCGCGTTCAACGAACCGCCCGTGCTGTGCCATCCGGGCGATCAGGTCACGATCACGGTCAATACCACTTCCTCGGCCACCATCGCCTGGGGGGCGCCCCTGAGCGGCAACGCGCCCAGCCAGGTGATCACCGCGCCTGGTACCTACACCTGTTCGGTCACCGCTTGTGGGATCACCACGCCCCTCAGCATCGAGGTGCCCTACGCGCCCGTCACCGCGCAGGTCGAGGGGACCGGTCCGTACACCTTCTGCCCCGGCGATAGCCTGGTGCTCAACGCGCTTCCCGGTGCCGACACGTATTTGTGGCTGCCCGACGAAGTGCCTGGCCCGCAGCTCACGGTGAGCCAGTCGGGCGATGTGTGGCTCGTGGTGTCGAACACCGCAGGCTGCACCGATACCTCGGCCGTGGTGCACATCACGGGGATCGCCTTCCCGGAACCCTTGGTGGCCACGGGAGATACCATCTGTGCGGGCGATATGGCCCAGCTCTTCGCCACGGGCTCCGGCGAGCCGATCTGGTACGCCGATCCGCTGTACGCGCAGGCCATCGGCGCCGGTAGTCCGTTCTCCCTCACGGCCTGGAGCGATACCGTGGTGTACGTGCGGCAGGAATTGTCCGGCTGCGTGGGCGATCACATGCAGGTATGTGTGGAAGTGATCCCGCGCCCCACGGCCATCACGATCCTCGGGCCCGACAGCCTTTGTTTGGGTGATGAACTCCTGCTTTCCGTGGTCGGTCCCGACACGGTGCAGTACCAATGGACCACGCCAGCGGGAGCGCAGTCCGGTGCGCAGATCGGGGTGCCCGACGTGGATGAGAATGCGGCGGGCACGTATGCCTGCATCCCCTCGTACCAGGGCTGTACCGGTCCTGGGGCGGTGCACACGCTCATCGTGCACGTCCCTGTCGAGCTGGACTTGCCGGAGGAGAGCCTCCTTTGCCTGGGCGGGGCCCTGACCATCACCGTGCCTGCGGACCATACAGGCGTTCACTGGTCGAATGGCAGTACCGCTTCCTCCATCACCTTCACCTCTTCGGCACAGGTGGAAGTGGAGGCCAACGACGTGCACGGCTGTCCGGTGCATGCCTTCGTGGAGGTGGTGGCCATCGAATGCGACATCGAGGTGCCGAACGTGTTCACGCCCAATGGCGATGGCACGAACGACGGCTGGTTACCGGCGGGAGGCTTCGTGAAGGCCAATGCACGCATCTGGAACCGATGGGGTGGGCTGGTGTATGAGGGCGACATGCTGCAACGCCCTTGGAACGGCAGGCACTACACCAGTGGCGAGCCCTGCACCGATGGCGTGTACTACTACGAACTGGAACTGGTGCGGGCCGATGGCTCGGTGAAGCCCCTCGCGGGCTACTTGCACCTGCTGCGATAGCTTCCGGCAGGGCAAAAAAAGTGGGGCAAGCGACCTGCATCGCACCGCTACGACCGCCTGCCCTTGCTGCCTTCCGGCCCTGGGGGGTTCAGCGGGAGCTGGTCGTACAGGACTTGCCCCGGCACAAAGGTAAGGAAGGGTGGGGCATGTCACGTGCCTTTGTCATCGCTCGTAACCACGTTGGTCGTGTGTACAGGCCCCAACACCGTCTTTCGGCCCCATCCTCTCATGCACTATCCTTGCACCATGGACCTCTCCATCGTCGTTCCCCTGCTGAACGAGCACGAGTCCCTGCCCATTCTCGCCGGTCGGCTGCACGAGGTGATCGGCCGCATGGGCCTGAGCTACGAGATCGTGTTCGTTGACGACGGAAGCACCGACGGGTCGTGGCCTGCGATCGAGCGCCTGGCAAAGGAGGATCCCCGCGTGAAGGGCATCCGCTTCGGGCACAACTACGGCAAGAGCGCGGCCCTGAACGAGGGGTTCCGAGCGGCTGAGGGCGCGGTGGTGATCACCATGGACGCCGACCTGCAGGACGACCCCGATGAGGTGCCCGAACTGTACCGGATGATCCGCGAGGACGGGTACGACCTGGTGAGCGGGTGGAAGAAGAAGCGCTACGACCCGCTGAGCAAAACGCTGCCCACCAAGCTCTTCAACTGGACCACGCGACGCGTGAGCGGGGTGAAGCTGCACGACTTCAATTGCGGCTTGAAGGCCTACCGCAAGGAGGTGGTGAAGAACATCGAGGTGTTCGGCGAGATGCACCGCTACATCCCGTTCATCGCCAGCAAGGAGGGCTTCCGTCGCATCGGCGAGAAGGTGGTGCAGCACCATCCGCGCAAGTACGGCCGCACCAAGTTCGGCTTCGACCGCTTCATCAACGGCTTCCTCGACCTGCTCACCATCACTTTCGTGTTCCGCTTCGGGCGGAAGCCCATGCACTTCTTCGGTGCGGTGGGCACCTTGATGTTCGTGGTGGGCTTCGGTGCGGCCGCCTGGGTGGTGGGCGAGAAGTTGTGGTACGTGTATGTGCTGGGCAAGGCCGCTCCACGCGTGGCCGATCAAGGCCTCTTCTTCGTCGCGCTGGCGGCCATGATCATCGGCGTGCAGTTGTTCACCGTGGGCTTCGTGGCCGAACTGGTGCGCCGCTACAGCCCCGAGCGCAACGTGTACCGCGTGAAGCAGCGCCTGGGCTGGTGATCCGTTCCGGCGGCTGAAGGGCTGTTCAGGTCCCTGGGCTTCTCGCTATCCTTGTTGCACGGTCCCTGTGCACGTGCCTTTCAACCTGTCCCGGCCCAAATTGCTGTTGTGGAGCCTGCTGCTCGTGGCGCTGGCCCGCTATCTCTGGCTGGCGGCCTACGTGCACCCCTACGCCGATGACCTGAGCTACGCCTTCGTGGGCATGCACAGTGATCTTGCGGACCGCCTGCTTTTCGAGTACCGGTCATGGAACGGGCGTTACTTCTCCAACATCCTCGTGCTTCGTGGGCCCATGGTGCTGGGCTGGGAGACCGGGTTGCCTCTTTACCGCCTGGTGCCCGTGCTGCTCCTGCTCGCCACCTGGTGGGCGGCGGGCCATGCACTGCGTGCCTTCGTGGGCGAACGACTTTCCCGTGGCGATGCCGCCCTCGGTGGCCTCTTCTTCCTGCTGGTCTTCCTCAACGCCATGCCCGATCTCAGCGAAGGGATCTATTGGTACACCGGCGCGGTCACCTACCAACTGCCGAACATCCTATCGCTGTGCCTTGTGGCCGCCTGGTGTCGGCACATCCGATCGCGGTGGAACTCGCCACTTTGGCGACTGCTGTGGATCGGACTGCTCACCGTGGTGATCGCCGGCTGCAACGAGCAGCACATGGCATTGCTCGTCGTGGTGTACATGGCCGTGGCGTTGGTGCGTCGCCTGTCCAGCGGAGGTTGGTCGCCGATGGTGGTCGCGATGCTGCTCCTGGCCCTGCTCTGCCTGCTGGCGGTGGGGTTGGCGCCGGGTAATGCCGTACGTGCGGCGAACTTCCCGGAGAAGCACCAGCTGTTGCACACGGTGCTGTGGTCGGTCGTGCAGACCGCACGTTTCATCGCCCTCTGGCTCGGCACCACCATGCTGCTCCCCACTTCCGTGCTCTTCCTCGCCCTGTGGCGCAGCGTCGATCATGTTCCCCACTGGTGCCGCATGAACAAGTGGGCGGCCCTTGCCATCCCGGTGGGCGTGGTCCTTATCAGCATGGTGCTGCCGTATTGGTCCACCGGCATACTGGGGCAATACCGCACGGTGAACGCCGCGCTCTTCCTGTTCCTGCCCGCGTGGTTCGTTGCCTTGGCCGTGTGGGATGTGCAGGTGTTCCGTCAGCGCTGGCGGTATCGCTTGCCGGAACGCGGAACAATGCAGATGGCCCTGGTGGTTGCGGCCCTCTTCCTCGTGTGGAACAACGATCGCCATGTGACCACCGACCTGCTCTCGGGACGCATGGCCCTATACGCCGCCGCGGTGGAGGACCGTCACGAGCGCGTGCGGGCCGCTGTGGCCGCAGGTGCAGAGGAGGTGGTGGTGCCGCCGTTCGCCGAGGAGCCGCGCTCGCTGGTGATCGTGCCGCTGCAGCCCGACGGGGAGAAATGGGTCAACGATGTGCTGGCGCGGTACTGCTGCAACGCGGAGTTGCGCGTGCTGGTGGGACCGACCTCACGGTAGCAGCACCGCGCCCGGTACGGGAACGGGGGCGCCCACGAAGAGCTCCTTCGCCAGTCGGTCGTCGTGGCCGTATACGTCGTCGCGGAAGTTCAGACGATCGTCCAGGTCGATCCAGGCGGTGAAGTAGCCGATGGTCACCGGTCGGCGCTCGCCTGCCTTCAGGTTCACGGTGATCTCTTTGCCACCGTGCATGGCCTTCTTGATCCGCTCCGGGGTCCAGGTGCTGTCGTTGCGCAGCAGGTATTCGGCCAGGCGAACCGGTTCGCTCAAGCGTATGCAACCGTGGCTGAACGCGCGCTTCTCCTTGGCGAAACCGCCCTTGCTCGGCGTGTCGTGGAAATAGATGTTGTAGCTGTTGGGGAAGAGGAATTTCACCAGGCCGAGGGCGTTGCTCGGACCGGGCTTCTGGCGGATCACCGGGTTCGATGCGCTGCCGCCCACGATCTCCATCCCTTTTTTCTTCAGATAGTTCGGGTCCTTTGCCATGGCCGGCAGGATCTCGCCCCGCACGATGCTCTGTGGCACGCCCCAGTACGGACTGAACACGATCTTCTTCAAGGTGTCGTTGAAGATCACCGTGCGTGTGGCGGCGGTGCCCACCACCACGTCCATGCTCCACGCATCCCTGCCCTCCTCGAAAATGTGCATGCGGAACTCGGGGATGTTCACGAGGATCAGGTCGGGCGCGTAGGAGAGGGGCACCCAGCGCAGCCGCTCCATGTTCACCAGCAGCGTGCGGATCCGGTCGCGTGGCGGCACGTTCAACTGGCGCATCACGCCCGCGCCGATCACCCCGTCGGGTAGCAGGCCATGACGCTCCTGGAAGCGTTGCACGGCCTTCACCAGGGTGCTGTCGTAGCGGTGCGAGCGCAGCACCACGCTGTCGCCTTCCGAGCGCAGGTCGCGCAGCAGCATCAGACGTTCACGGATGTCGGCGATCACGGGCACCGAATCGTCGGGCTCGATCTTGCGGCGGTCGCCCAGGGAGAGCACAGGCCAGCTGCCCAGGTTGTTCAGCTCGTACAGGTGCTTCAGTTCGGCCTTCAACAGGCCGTATTGCGGGTGCACGGGTTCGATGGGGGAGAGGTCCATGTGCCCGGCTGCCAGCGAATCGATCAGTTGCGAGTAATCCTTCTTGTTGCGGGGGATGAACCAGTCCAGCTCGCGCAGGTCCTTGCCCACGAGGCCGCCGTAGGTCTTGTCGGCGAAGCGGAAGAACTGGGCGGTGAGCGATAATTCCAGGTCCAGCTGGCAGCTGTCGCAGGTGTGCGCCTCGATGCCGCCGTCGAGCAGCAGGTCGTTCAGGCGATCGCGCAGTTGGGCGATCTCGGCGAAGGCGGTGTCGGCCGAGTTCACCAAGGCGGCGAAGGCCGAGGCCGACTGGCTCAGGTTGTCGTTCACGAACCAGGCATACTGGTGGCCGCGCCGCGCATAGAAGGCATGGATGAGCGCGGAGTCGATCGCATACTCCGGATGAGCGTTCAGGAAGACGGCGATGTCGGTGCTGTCCAGGGTGCGCACGCTGTACACCTGTGGCGTCTCGAACACCTCGGCGATCTGGCGTGCCTCTTCAGCGATTGAAGGCGGCTGGGCGGGCTCCTGACATGCCGCCAAGAGCAGGATGGGCAGCGCGAGCCACGCGGGCGTACGGGAGATCGGGGCCATGTGACGCAAAGGTCTATCGCCGGCCGTATACGTAGAGCAGGCCTCCATCGGCCAGCAGCTCGATCATCCGGGGCATCATGTCGCGGCTCACCGCGGGGCAGCCCCAACTGCGGCCCAAGCGCCCGTGCTGGGCGATGAAGTCGGCGCTCACATAATCGGCGCCGTGCATGATCACTTCACGCTTCAGGGCCTGGCAGTTCAGTCCATTGTCCAGGCCGTGCAGCAGCAGGGCCGGTCCGTGCTTGGGGCTGACGATCTCGGCGCCCACGCGGTACAGGCCCTTGCTCGTGGCGTGCGAGCCCTCCTTGTTGCTGAACACGTCGCAGGTGGTCTCGCCGCTGCCCTGGCCGTGGGCCACCCACGTGCGCAGCACCAGTTCCTTCTTCTCCAGATCGATCAGGTAAAGGCGCTTGGCGGTACTGGGCTGGCTCATATCGGCGATCGCCAGCATGCGGGTGTTGTTCAAGCCGTGTTTTTCCACGCTGCGGTAGCCTGCGCTGAACACCGCTTCGGGCAGTTCACCGGCCAGACCGATCTCCGTGTACAGTTCCGCCACGGCATCCACGGCGGGTGTGTTCACAACCCCGGCATGCATGGGCGCGGGCATTTCAACGGGCGTGGCCCGGCCGAAAAGCCAAAACAGGAGCAGCGGTATGCTCAGCATTCTTCCTTGCAGGTTCCGTTCCCCATCCATCTGCGAGGTTCCAGTTCGCGAACGGGGCAACGGGGCGTGAAACTAACGATCCAAGGCATTGGATGGTCTTCTACGGTGACCATCCTGCTCTGGTTCTTCGACGAACGAGGAGGAATATCCGATGGAGTCCATGGAGCATCATTCCACGGACGGGGCGGAAGGTGGCAGGTCGGTCTCCACGATGTCCAATGGATGGTGGATGCAGGCGGCGAAGAAAGGAATGGAGAACGTGCTGATCAGTAGGATGGACATGAAGGAGAGCACCAGTGGGAATGCACTGCCTTGGAAGGGGAGGACGAAGGCCGGGAAGACATGGCGATGAAGAATGTCGTGGATGGTCCCGATCACAGCGCCGAAAACGAATATGGCCGCAAGGGTGGCCCATAATGCGGGCAGCCGCCTGCGGAGGTTGCGCATGCTGAACGGGATGCGTCTTGCCGAGAGCAGCAACAGGAACAACAGCACAATGGGGGCGAAACGTAGCAGCTCGCCCGAGAGGTCCAGTGACCAGTTCGCATACCGGTCCATCAATGTGGGGCCGTCCTCACTTGGCAGGTCCCAGGAACCGAATACCGAAGGAGGATTTCCGGTGCGGGCGATCAGTGGACGGAATAGCAACAGGTGCAGGAGGAGCAAGCTCCCCAATGCCAGGAGGAAACTGCTCCACATGGGTGGCGTCAGACGGTCGATCTGGCTTCGGAACGAGATGGTGCCATCCGTCTTGATGTCACCCCGTTGCGCTGCCAGGATGAAGGGGAACAGGGCCAGGATGCCAAAACTCTTCATGATGTACTCGGATCCCGTGAACGCGAACAGATACATGGCCTGTTCCTGGTCATGGCGCGCATACTCGGGGAAGAGGTCGAGTTCCCACAGGCACCAGCCCAGAAGAGCAGTGCATGCAGCCGCAAAGGCGAAGGCCATGAGGAAGGCCTGAAGCGCGGCTTCCCGAACGGGTTTTTCCAGCGGAACGTATAGTGAGGAAGCGTAGGATAGCGCCCTCCGCGTAAGCGCAAGAAAAGTGCTCATTGTGCGAAGATGAGAAAACCAGAGCCCGGCCTACCCATTCAATACCGCCTTCGCATAGTTCGCCCAGCTCATCGTCTTCGTGGCCTCCACCACGTTCGCGCGGGGGATGGGGCGCTCGATGCTCGCATTCATCACCCGCACCATGTCGGCGATGTGCTTCGGCTGGGCCAGGTAGCCGTTGAACCCGTCGGTGATGGTCTCGGGGAAGTGCCCCACGCGCGTGGCCACCGCGGGCAGTCGGAAGTTGTAGCTCAGGCTCTCCACTCCGCTCGGGGTCGCGGTTTCGTAGAACAGCACGATCGTATCGGCGGCCTGGAAGTAGGGCGGCACCTCCTCGTTCGGGATGAAGCGGTCCACCACCAGCGTGCGGTCGCGGATGCCCAGGGTGTCCACCATCGCCAGTGGATCGTAGTTGCGCTCGTCGTCGGCCTTTTTCAGGAACAGCTGCTTCAGCGTGCCGAACACCGCGTTCTTCACCTTCGTGCTGAGCTTGCTCTGGTCCACCGTCTGCCAGAAGCGCTCGCCCACGATCATCAGGCTCACATCATCGCGCTGCTTCGCGAGCTCCGCGAACGCCTCGATGCAGTAGTGCAATCCCTTGTACTTCCGGATGAAGCCGAAGAAGAGGAACACATGCTTCCGCAAGCCGTGCTGTGCCTTCCACGCTTCCTTGTCGAACGAGGGATCGGGCGTGAAGAGGGTGTAGATCGGGTGGTAGAGCTTGAGGATGGCACGGAGCCCGGTGCCCTGCGGCCGGACATCGCGCGCACCATCGAGCGTGAGATGGAATTCCTCGCCGGCGAACAGGGCTTTCAACTCCTCCGCGGTCTTGTATGCGTGCACGATGAAGCTGTGGCCGTGGCGCAGGGCCATGCGCGTGAGCCGGGCATCGAGGCTGCTCTGCTCCTTGGCGGCCACGAAGTGCAGGTCGAAGAGGACCTCGGCCTTCGTGTGTTTGTGCAGGTACCTGGCGATGGTGTTCAGCGGGATGCCCTGCGTGGGGTTGTACCACTGGATGATCACCTTGTCGGGCTTAAGCTCGGCGATGGCCTTCGCGGTCTTCCGCCAGGTGCGGGGATCGTTCCAGTTGGTGAGGTAGTGCACCGGGATGTCATAGCTCTCGAGGAAGCTGGTGCGGCTAGCCTTGTCCACGAACTCGCGGGGGATGATGGCCGGGTATTGCTGGGTCCAGCTCACGATGGTCACCTGTGCGCCTTCATCCTTGAACGCACGTGCCAACGCCGTGTTGTACTGCGCGATGCCGCCCTTGAACCGGGGGCCAGGGCCGAAGCAGATGATGTGGGGGGAGGTCAAAACGAACAGGGGTTGACCGCGACGATGCGGTGACACGACGGGTACGCGGCGTATCGTCCAGAACGGATCGACATGATCATTGCTGCAAGTTGTTCACCACGCGACGCATTCCGTTCTTAAGAAGGGCGCTGTGGAAATTGATGATCAGACCCAGGCGATCGCCCGTGAGCTTGAGGTATGCCAGCGGCAAGGCTACCTGCCGTTCCACTTTGAAGCCCATGCGCAGGCTCATGGGCCAGGCACGCCTCATACGCGCTTTCCAGTAGCCCAGGACCAAAGAACCTGTGCACTTGGAATGTGGCATCCACGATCCCGTCGGCTATCCGATCCTCATGCATTCCCGTTGCAGTCCGTCGCGTCGCTGCGTCGTCGCGGTTCACACTTTCTTCAACGCCGCCTCATACACCCGCCGCATCCCTTCCTCGATGCTGATCCGGGCCTCCCAGCCGAGGTTTTCCTTCACCCAGGTCATGTCGCAATAGCGGCTGTGCACGCCCACGGGTTTGTCGAGCAGCGGTTTGATGGTGGGTTTGTAGCCCGCGAAGCCGGTGAAGACCTCGATCAGCTCCAGGAAGCTGGTGAGCCTGCCCATGCCGATGTTGATCGCCCGGCCGTCGCCGATCTTGTCCATGGCCAGCAGGGTGAGGTCGAGCACGTCGTCGATGTGCACGAAGTCGCGGCCCTGCCTGCCGGTGCCCCACACCTCGAAGGGGTTCTCCTTGCGGGCGGCACGTGCGGCGATGGCCGGCACGGGATAGGAGAGGTCCTGGTCCTCGCCGTAGCCGCTGAAGGGACGGATGCAGGTGACGTGCACGCCGTAGTGGCTCGCCGCGATCTTGGCCAGATACTCGCCGGTGAGCTTGCTCCAGCCGTAGGTCATGTCGGGCTCGCCCATCTTCTTGAAGTCGATGTCGCTCTCCTTCAGCTGCAGCGTGTTGCTTTCGGTCTGCAGGTCGATGGGGTAGGCGGCGCTGCTGCTGGGGTAGAGGAAGCGGCGCGGCTTGTTGCGGCATACGTAGAGGAACATCTCCGCATCGATGCTCAGGTCCTGTGCCACCAGCATGGGGTCGCCATCGATCTTGCTTCGGCCACCCACGATGGCGGCGAAGTGGAAGATGTCGTCGAACTGCACCAGGTCCTGCCCATAGGTCTTGCGGAACCACTGGGGATCCTTGTTCAGCTCGCGCAGCACATCGCGCAGGTCGGCCTGCAGGAAGAGCAGGCGTTCATCCTCGCCATATATGCTGAGGTCCTTGTGCTGGAAACGCAGGCGCTGGCCCAGCCAGGTGTCCGGATGGGTGCCTACGCTGAGGTCGTCGATGAACAGGACCCGCGCCCCCTGTGCATCGAGGCGCTTGACCATGTTGCGGCCCACGAATCCGCAGCCGCCGGTAACGAGGTGTGTTCTCACGGGGCAAAGATGGGGTGTTGGCTGTCAGTTGTCGGTTGTCCGGACCGCCCGACAACCGACAACCGCCTACTGACAACTTCGGATCACTGATCGATGAACCTCGCCCGCAGCTCCGGCGTGGGGAGCATGCAGCTTTCTCGCTGGCCGAACCACTTGTACCGGTTGCGTGCCACCCAGCGGTACACGCCATCGCGCAGGAAGGGCGGCACGATGATGAAGCCGTACATCAGGCTCCAGAGCCCGCCGAGGTCCTTCAGGATATGCAGCACGGCGCTGGAGCGCTCGAGCACCTTCCCGTTGCGCACATAGAGCACCGTGCCCAGGTCCATCGGTCGCACGGGCTGTCCGGCCACCAGGTCCTGCGCGGCCTGGCTTTGCAGGGCCCCGAACCGGAATTTGGCCTTGGGGTCGCGCCGGATCACCCATTGCACGAAGCCGTTGCACAGGTTGCACACCCCATCGAACAGAATGGTGCCGACCGCAGCACTGCGTTCCACGGGGATCGTGGTGGTCCGGGCGCTCATGGGCGCCACAAAGGTAGCGTGGTCAGGCCGGGTCACGCTTGGCCAGGGCCAGTCCGACCGCCATGATCAGGGTGGTGCTGCAGACCACGATGAAGAGCATGCCCGGTCCCACCATGGGAAGTTTGAGGTTCTCCGGGAGGGACAGGTAGAGCAGGATCGTGATAAGCCCGCGCGGGGCGATGAGCCAGAGCGGGTTCTCGTTCATCCGTACCACGGCCTTCATCCAGGACCAACGCACCACATGGATCGTGGCCAGCAGGCCGAGGGCGGGGATCACCAGGTCGGTATGGAGCGCGTCCGCGGGCTGCAAGGTGAAGCCGAAGAGGATGAAGAAGAAGGTCCGGATCAGGAAGGCGCTCTCCCGCGAAAGAGAGTGCAACAGTTCGAGGTCCCTATTGAAGGGTGGGGTAGAGGAAGCGCTGTTTGAACCACTCGAACGGGATGCGGTCCGCGTTGGCCAGAAAGATGCCGAAGGCCAGGACGACCAGCAGGGTGGAAAGGTGGAGCTGCTTGCCCACCGCGTACACCAGCACCAGGATGGCGATGATGAGGAAGGACTTGATATGGTGGTTCAACCGGCCCATGAGCAGCAACAGGAGCATGGAGAAGACCGCACTGAGCACCAGTACGCCGAGCAGCCCCAGGCCGAGGTCGGTGTAAGCCTTGTTGCCGATGACCGCGTAGGCCGTGACGAAATTGAAGAGAATGATCCCCAGGATGTCCGAGAAGGTGGATTCGTACACGATGAACTCCTTGCCGCCCTTGCCCATCCCGGAAACCGAAGGGATCGCCACGGCCGAGCTGATCACCGCGAAGGGCACCGCGTTGGCCACGGCCACCAACCAGGAAGCGCCCAGGTACAGGTGGGCAAGCACCGCGAGCACGCCCGTGGTGAGCAGGAGCGTCATCAATCCGCTCAGGAACGCTCGTCGGATCAGGCTGTTCTGGCTGTGGTCCACCGTGAGTTCCAGCGCACCCTCGAACACGATCATGATCAGGCCCATGGTACCCAGGGCAGGCAACAGCGGACCGGGGTTCGGCACAACGAGACCGGCACGGTCGGCACCGTAGCGCAGGGCCATGCCAAGGCCGAGCAGCAGGATCACGGCCGGAACGCGGGCATGTTTCGCCACCAGGTCGAACAGGTAGCTGAAGACCACCAGGCCGCAGAGCAGGATGAGGATCTGGTATGCGTCCATGGTGCTTCCTGGAAGTGGCTGCGGGTGATCGGCCCCGGTCCGGGCCAGCCGAAAAAGTGCTCATTCTCCCTGATCCCGATCCTTCCGCCGGCACTCCCCCCCCCTCAGAACTGGAAGTAGATGAAGGGTACCATGCCTGCCGTCACCGTCTGGTACACGACGAAGATCACCACGGTGCTCACCAGCGCCAAGGCCCAGATGGGCAGCGCCGCGAACCGGGTTCGATACCACACCTTGGTGCGCTCGGGCAGCCAGTGCACCACGTAGCCCAGCAACATCAGGGCGAACACGCTGCGGAAGCCCCAAAGCACATCGCCCGCGAGGTGCCAGCCGAAGGCGTTGCCGATCCGACCCAGCATCAGGTCCACCTGCTCCAGCGACTCACCGCGGAACCAGAAGCGCGTGAAGGTGATGAAGGCGAAGGTGATGGCGATGGCCTGGAAGCGTGCGAACCAGTGCTCGCTCCTGTTCCACGGACTGATGCGCGCCCAGCCCTTGTAGATCAGCAGGCCGATCCCGTTGAGGCCGCCCCAGATCACGAACATCCAGCTGGCGCCATGCCACAGCCCGCCGATCAGCATGGTGAGCATCAGGTTGATGTTGGTGGTGATCATCTTGCGGAAGGGCTGCCACAGGTACGCGATGAGCCAGCAGGTGACCCCGATGATCACGAACACGAAGGGCAGCATCAGGTCGCCGGTGAGCAGTACCAGCACCGCGAGCACCACGGCCGTCATGATCCACGAGAAGAGCGACCCGCCGCGGTTGCCGCCCATCGGGATGTAGAGGTAATCGCGCAGCCAGGTGCTCAGGCTGATGTGCCAGCGTTTCCAGAACTCGCCCGTGCTGCGCGCCTTGTACGGGCTGTTGAAGTTGGCGGGCAAAGTGTAGCCGAGCAGGAGTGCCAGGCCGATGGCGATGTCGGTGTAGCCGCTGAAGTCGGCATAGACCTGCAGCGAATAGGCCACGGCGGCCATCAGGTTCTCGAAGCCCGTGAAGCGCATGGGGTCGGCGAACACGCGATCGATGAAGTTCACCGCGATGTAGTCGCCGATCAGCATCTTCTTCAGCAGACCGTTCAGGATCCAGAACACGGCCATGCCGAACTGTTCGCGGGTCAGGCTGAAGGGGCGCTCCATCTGGGGCAGGAACACCGATGCGCGGATGATCGGGCCGGCGACCAGCGCGGGGAAGAAGCTCACATAGAAAGCGAAGTCGAGGATGTTGCGCACCGGCTTCACGTGGCCGCGGTACACGTCCACCTGGTAGCTGATGCAGTGGAAGGTATAGAAGCTGATGCCCACCGGCAGCAGCACCTTGTTCTCGATGAAGTGGGCGTCCCACGCGGCGTTGGCGATGCGTGCGAAGTAGTTCACCGCCTCGAACGAGGTGCCGAACGTGGCGTTGATCGTGTCCACCACGAAGTGCGCGTACTTGAAGTAGCACAGCAGCAACAGGTTCACCGTGATGCTCAGCGCCAGCAGCAGTTTCTTCCGCAGCTGGTCGGGCGTGGCGGCGCTGGCCTTCGCGATGAAATGGTCCATCACGATGCTGAAGGACAGCAGGCCGACGAAGATGCCGCTGGTCTTCCAGTAGAAGAAGAGGCTGGCCAGGGTGAGCCAGCCGATGCGCAGCGGATGGCTCTTGTACACCAGGCACAGCACGGCGAGCACCACCGCGAAGAAGCCCCAGAAGAAGAAGCGCGTGAAGATGAGCGGCGACCCCGGGTCGTAGTCCAGCAGGCCCCACGGGTCGATCGAGGAGGCGCCATGCAGGAGGGTGACCGGCGACAGGCTCACGGGCGGTACGTGCGCTTGATGTGTGCCGCGTAGTTCTCCATGAGGGCCGCGTACAGCAGTCCGCCGAGCGCCACGTATCCCTGCCGCGTCAGGTGGATGCGGTCGGCCTGGGCCAGACCGGCCTTCTGCCATTGGGCGATGGAGCCCGGGCCGCCCATCACGGCCATGCAGTCCCACACCGCGCAGCCCTGCTCGCTGCCCAGCTGCAGCATCACTTCACGCACGGCCGCGCCGTTGGGGTTCACCGTGCGCCGCTTGATGTAGCTGTCGGTGTTGGTGGTGAAGAGGATCGCCGCGTCGGGGGCGGCCTGCCTCACGCGTTGGATCAGCTCGGCGTAGTTGCTCTTGTACCGTGCCGCGCTGAAGTCGGCGGCGTGGGCATCGTTGATGCCGATCGAGAACACCACCAGGTCGGGTTTCAGCAGGGCCAGGTCGGGAACGAAGCGCTGGCAGCGCAGGTAGCTCGATGTGCTGGCGCCGTTCACGCCGATGGCATGGTACACGATGCCCGGATCATCGGTCTCCAGGCTGATGCCGTACAGGGTGAACTTCCGCTGGGTGCTGTCGGTACGGATGAAGCGCAGGAAGAGCGTGTCGGTGTGCGCGCTGTAGGTGAACTCGGTGTAGCCGCCGTCCACATCGGTGTGCTTGTCGATGGCGAGACCGGCCACGGGGCTCCAGGCCTCCACGGCGTAGCTGCTGTCCATGTCGTGCAGCACTTTCACCCGGGTGAAGGTGTAGCCCGGATAGGCATCGCCACGGAAGCTGATCTTCAACGTGCTCAGGGTATCGCGCGTGGTCACCGAGTAGCCGGCCAGGCCCAGCGCGCTGCTGTCGGCGCGTACGGTGTTCTTCACGGCCGTCCATTTCCCATCGAACTGCGGATGGTACCAGTACGGGTTGTTGGTCTTGGCCATGCTGAAGGGGAAGATGAAGCCCCGCGACGCGCGTGCCCCTGGCACCAGCTGCTGCAGGCGGTGGCGCAGCTCCATGCTCCACATGTCGGCCTGGATGTGCGAGCCGCCGATGTGCACGATGTTCACCTGGCCCTCGCCCTCGAACGAAAGGCGGTCGAGCTTGTGCAGGAATCCCTCCCACGTGCTGCTGTCGCCTGGCAGTACGATGTGGTTGGCCTTCGTGTCGGCGAAGGGCAGTTGCGGCGTGCGGAACGGGTCGTTCTGCGCATGGCCCCAGCAGGGGAGCATGAGCATCAGCAGCGCCCATGCGGGGCGCCTGCGTGCATCAGGGCAACGGTGGCGTTCCATCGGTCTCTTTCTTGATGCCGGTCCTCGTGGTGCCTTGCGCGGCGTGGTAGGCGGCGAACTCGTTGATCAGCGCGGTGTAGAACAGTTCGCCCACCTTGCGTGCGCCCAGCGGACTGAAATGCGTGTAGTCGGTGGCGGCCAGCGGCGGATCGGCCTCCACCCAGCTCACCATGCTGTTGCGGCCGCCCATGGCGGCGTACATGTCCCAGAACACCGCCCCTTGTGCCAGGGTGTTGGCTTTCATCGCATCGCGCACCTGCTCCAGGTAGGGCCGCGTCACGTAATGCTCGCCTTCCTTGATGCTCATGTCGCTCGGGCCGATCACGATGATGCCCACGCCCGGCAGCATCTTCTTGAACCGTGCGATCTGGCCGCCGAAGAAGCGGCCGTATTGTTCCACCTCGGCCGAGTCCTTGATGTTGGGCAGCACGTTGCCGCCGTACTGCAGGATCAGCAGCCGCACGTTCAAGTCGCGGAACATGGCCTGTTGCAGGGTCTGGTCGCCCCGGCGCAACTCGTAGCCGGCGGCGCCCCGTGCGGCGATGTTGTCCATGCACACGCCGCCACGTCCTTCCAGCGAGATGCCGAACACGTCGGGACTGTCGGCTCCGGTGAAGGTGATCGTGAGCTCCTGCGGTGTGGCAGGGAAGCGCCACGTGCGGGTCTCCAGTGCCGCGGTGGGTTCGATGGCCTCGCTCGCGATCGGCCTACCATCCGCGGTGAGGCTGATCGTGACCGGTGCGCGGTGCCAGCCGAAGTACAAGCGGCACTCTTCGTACACCTGCGCCTTGCCGTAGGCGCGCTTTTGCGGCTTGAGGGTGATGGTGGCGGTGTGCACTACAGTGGTGTCGGGCGCCACGCTGTCGGGCAGGATGGGGGAGAAGCGGGAGAAGGCCGACAGCGCACCGAAGCGGTTGTGCGGGAGGTCGGCGCTCCTGCGGTCCATCACGCTGTAGCGTTCCCAATTCGGGCTGATGATGCGCTCCACGCTGAAGCTGGGCACGATGTCGGCCACGGCGAGCAGGCCGGGCCCGGAGCCACCGAACTGCGATTGCAGCTTGTTGCGCACGTAGCTCGTGATCCGGTCGCCCTCGATCTGCGAGTCGCCGTAGTGCATCACCCGCACGGGCCGCGCGCTTCGACGGGCCTCTTCCAGCGCGGCGAACACCGGGTACAGCACGCTCTTGTCGCCCTTGGGGAAGTGCAGCGCGATGCGTTCCTCCAGGGGGGCGATCCGCGACGGGTCGAACACGAAAGGCTCCACCGATACGGTTTCCGGCGACAGCGCCGCGATCGTGTCCACGTCGGCCACGGCGGTGTCGTTCGTGGTCAGCGCGAGAATGTCGCTGATGTCCACCTTTTCCTCCTCCACGGGGAACAGGATGTCCTGTGGCGCGGGGAAGCGCAGCCGCGTTTCCCCGCCGTGGTCATCATGCGCGATCAGGATCCCTTCCCTGGGCATGAGGGTGCCCACCACGGCCAGCAGGCCGAGCACGCAAAGCAGGAAGAGGAGCACATGCACTGGCTTCATCACGGGCGCGGGATCTTGATCTCCTGCCCCGGACGGATGTGCGCCGTGATGCCGTTGGCCTGCATGATGTCGCTGGCCGTCACGCCGGGGAACCGCCGGGCGATGTCGTAGAGCGAATCGCCGGGCTGCACGGTGTACGACACATGGCTGATGTCGTCGGTCGGGCGTTGGGGCACACTGTTCACCGGACCGTTCTCCTCGGGCACTTCGGGGTTGGCTTCGGCCGGCACCTTCACCGGCTGTTTCACGCGCTGGTGGATCGTCAACTTGGCGTCGGCGTTGATGCGGTCGCTGCGCAGGCCGTTCCACTTCTTCAACTGCGCCACTGTGACCTTGTGGCGATGGGCGATGCTGCCCAGGTTGTCGCCTGGCCGCACGCGGTAGGTGATGGTGCGTTCCACCTCCACCACGGCCTCGGGAATGGCCACCACCGGCGGGGCTTCGCGCTGCATGCGCACGATGCTGTCGGTGAGTTGGGCGAAACGGACCGCCTCGCCGCGTGGCAGGAAGAAGTTGGTGCCCGCCATGACCTCGTCACCGCAGAGCGTGGGGTTGATATGACGCAGGCGTGCTATGGGCAGGCCCAGCACCTGTGCCACCGGGCCCAGCCGCACTGGGTTGCTCGCGAGCACGGTGTCCACGGGCTCCCACGGGTCCACCTGCACGGGCGTGATGCCCAGCTCTTCGCTGCGCATGGCCAGGTGCATGAAGGCCATGAACGCGGGAAGTATGTCGCGGTGCCCTTCGGTGAAATGGGGGTACAGCGTGCGGTAGTCGCTGGCTCCGCCAGTGCGCTCGCGTGCACGCGTCACGTTGGCGGGCCCGCACGCGAAGGCCATCACCGTGAGCTTCCAGTCGTGGTAGCGGGCGTACAGGTCCTTCAGGTAACGTACGGCGGCCATCGTGCTCTTCACGTCGTTGCGCCGTTCGTCCACATGCTGGTCCACTTGCAGTCCGTACCGTACGGCCACGGGATAGGGCAGCATCCACAGCCCCGCCTCGCCGGTGGGCGACACGGCGTGCGTGTTCATCGCCGACAGCGCCATGGGCAGGTACTTCAGCTGATCGGGCAGACCGTTCCGACGCAGTTCCAGTTCGATCATGGGGAAGTGCATCAGCGACATGCCCAGCAGCACCTCGAACTCATGGCGACGCGGCATGCCGTACAGTTCGACGTGGAGCTGCACCAGCGTATCGGCGAACACGGGCAGCTCGCCGGCATCGGCCTTCAGCTTCGCGTAAAGGCCGTCGCTGTCCACGGCGCGGATCACGCCCTGGCCGCTCTGCTTCAACGACTGCCCCAACCGCTGCACGGGCCAGGTCTGCAGCAGCGTGTCCACCGGCCAAGTGCGTTGGGCGCTGATGGACACTGGCAACAAGGTGGCACCGATCAGTGCGGTGATGAACGGGATACGACAGGACATCGAAGCGTAAAGCAAGGGAGCGCATCCAAGGAACGGGCCGTGCCGGGCGGGAAGTCTTCCACGCGACCGTGTTGGTGACCAAGGTGGTGCCGCCAATGCACGGTCGGATGCGGCTGTCCCGCCCGCTGGCCCATGGGCGGCGTCCCACCAATGTCCTGCAGGAATTGGTGGGACGCCGGGTAGACCGCTCCGGGGACCTTCCGGCGTGACGCCCAGGACCAGCCGCGCGTTCCTGCTTACCTCGGGGTAACTGCGTCCGTCACCGTGACCGTGTTGCCGACCTTTGTGCCATGATCGGAACGCGCGCGCTGCTCACCTCGTTGGCCTTCGGCTTGATGCTCACCACCGTTGCACAGCGTCCGTTCCTCACCCCCCTGCCGTCGTCCGTTCCACCCACCCAAATGCCTTCCGGGAAAATGCTCGTTGAGATCTGGAGCGATGTCGTGTGCCCCTTCTGTTACATCGGCAAGCGTGAGTTCGAGAACGCGCTGGCGCGTTTCGAGCACCGCGACCAGGTGGAGGTGGTATGGAAGAGCTTCGAGCTTGATCCCCATGCGCCGGAGCGTTCCGAGCACGACATGTACGGCATGCTCGCCAGCAAGTACGGCATCACGCGGGATGAGGCCAAGGCCCGCGTGGCCGGGGTGGTGCAGCGCGCCAAGACCGTCGGGCTCGATTACCAGATGGACAAGGCGGTGATGGGAAGCTCGTTCCATGCGCACCGGCTGATCCAGTACGCAAAGGCGAAAGGCAAGGGCGATGCGGCCGAGGAGCGGTTGTTCCGCGCCTACTTCATCGAGGGGAAGCATATTGCCGACAAGGCCGTGCTGGCGCAACTGGCCGGCGAGATCGGGCTGGACAAGGCCGAGGTGGAGAAGGTGCTGGCAAGCTCCACGTACACCGATGCGGTGCGCGCCGATGAACGGGAGGCCCAGCAACTCGGCATCCGTGGGGTGCCATTCTTCGCGCTGGATCGGAAGTACGGCGTGAGCGGCGCGCAGAGCAGCGACCACTTCCTGCAGGCGCTGCGTCAGGCCTGGGCCGTGCGGTAGACCGAAAGGCGTTCAGCGCCTCATTTCGCCAGCACCCCGCACAGGTGGAACAGCAGGCGTGCACCCACGTTGGCGTCCCAGTCGTCGTGCTTGCCGGGGGCCACTTCCACCAGGTCGAACCCGATGATCTTCCTGCCGCTGGCGGCCAGGCGTGAGAGCAGGTAGGTGGCCTCCTCGAACTCGAACCCGCCGGGCACGGGCGTGCCGGTGTGCGGGCACAGCTTCGGATCAAGCCCGTCGATGTCGAAGCTGACGTGCACCTTCCCGGGGAGTGCCTCGATGATCGCATCGCATTGTTCGCGCCAGGTGATCCCCTCGAACTGCTGGCGGCGGATGTCGGCGCTGAGCACCACTTTCACGCGTTCCTTCTCCTTCAGGAACACATCGTTCTCCTGCTGGCAGAAGTCACGGATGCCGACCTGCACCAGCGTGTCGAGCTGCTCCAGCTGCAACGCGTTGTACATGATGCTCGCGTGGCTGTAGGTGAAGCCCTCGTAGGCGATGCGCAGGTCCATGTGCGCATCGATGTGCAGGATGCCGAACTTCCCGTGGCGGGCGGCCTGGGCGCGGAACAGACCGAGCGGCGTGCTGTGGTCGCCGCCCACCAGGCCCACGAGCTTGCCCTGGTCCATCCAGTAGCCCGTGCGTTGTTCCACCCATTCGTTCATCACGGCGCACTCGGTGTTGATCAGCTTCAGCGCCTTCTCGGCACGGGCCTTCGCTTTCGCATCGCCGCCCTCGGTCAGGAACCTGATCACGTGGTGGGCCTCCTTCTTCAGCGCCTGGCTCTGTTCCAGCAGGGCCTTGGGGATCTCGTCCATCACGATTCCGCGCTTCCACAGCTCGGGGAATTCACGGTGGAAGAGGTCGACCTGGTAGCTGGCCTCAAGGATGGCACCGGGACCGTGCGACGTGCCACCGCCGTAGCTGGTGGTCACTTCCCAAGGCACGGGCACCAGCACGATGTCGGCCTCCTCGGCGGTGAAGGGCAGGCCATAGATGTCGGCGTCGATCGCGCCGGGGCTGTTCGGGTCGAAAGAGGCGATCTTGCTGGACTTGCTCATGGTGCGACCGCCATGCGGCGGAGGTGTTGGAGGGCGCTGGCGCAAAGGTGCACGTGCGCTGTGCAAAGGTGCGCATGAAGTTGGGGTGCCACACAAAAAGGGCGCCCCGCATCGAGCGATGCGGGGCGCGGACCCGGCCAAACGTTACCCCTCGTTGCGGCCGGTCGGTGGCGTTCAGATATGCCGAAGAAAGAGCAGGTCGAGCAGATCGGGCATGATCCCTACACGGGTGGTGGTGGAGGAGGAGGGATGGCGAAGGAAAAGTACGGGGTCATGGTGCGCATGTTCGCTCCCGTCGACCACGCGCGCCCCGATCGTCTGCACGCTGACGGTACGGACGGTTGTACTATCCGCGGCCGGTGCGACAGGGGCGTTGGGAACATCGGAAGGATGCACTTCGCTGCTGAGCCCTTGGGAGGTCATGGTCCAGGTGCGGCCGGTCATGTCACGGTCGTAGGTGTTGGTCACGTTCTTCACGTCGTCCAACATATGACCGATGGCGTGGGTGAAATATACGGCTTTGCCCACGGGCACCTGCACCACGAAGCGCACCCGCTGCACCCTGAACTTGTCGTCCTTGGGGAAGTGCAGCCAGGGTGAGAAGCGAAGCACCGAGTCCTCCTGCTGCACGTTGTAGGTGATGTGCGCTGCCTTCACGAGCGAGGCTTTGGTGTTGCGGGCCTGTGCCTTGCGTTCCACCACCAGGTGGAAGAGGTCGTCGGGGCTGCGCACCACGTCCAGGTGGGCCCAGGCGCCATGGAGGCTGTCGGCCGAAGCGGCGAAGCCGTCACCATCCCATTCCTGGTGGCCATCATCGAAGGTCACGTTCCAGTTCTTCGCAAGGCCTTCCTGTTCGAGGATGTCGAGATGGAGCACGTCCCCGGCGGGTTGCGCGATGGCGTGTTCGGTGCGCAGGGGCTCGCTGCGTTTGAAGTCGCTGCCCAGGCGTGCGCCGAGCACGATCACCACCACCAGGGCCGCGGCCCAGAGGATGCCGAGGGTGGCGCCCAGCCAGCCTGACGACCGCACGCCGAACAGCAGGCGGATGCCGGCGAGCACCAGGCCCACCACGGGGATCAGGGCCAGCAGCATGCTGCATACGAAGAACCACACCGCCTGCGAGGGCTCGTTGAATATCAGGCCGCCGAGCTCGAAGCGTCCCAACCCTTCACCGCCGACCAGTTCGTCGTAGAGCAGGGTGCCGCCCCCGGCGATGGAGCCGATCAGGAGGATGCCCAGCATGATGCCCGCGATGAGCAGGGCGCCGCCCACGAGCTTGCCCACCACACCCACAACGGTGCTCATGCTGCGCGAGGCCCCGGCGCGGAACTGTCGGTGGCGGGAGCGGAAGTCGGCCCGGTGCCAGCGGTGGTCCACTTCCTGCGCCACGCGTTCGGCACCGCTGCGCAGGCGTTCACCACCCTCCTCGAACACGCGCCTGATGTTCTCCACGTTCACCGGTTCGCCGCGCATCTCGAGCTTATCGGCGGCGGTTTCGGCGGGAGGCACCACGATCCATAGGATCAGGTAGATGAGCCAGCCCACGCCCAGCAGCAGCAGTCCGATGTAGATCAGGCGCAGGATCAGCGGGTCGATCCCGAAGTAGGCGGCGATACCGCTGAGCACACCGCCCACCCACCGGTCGTCGGTGTCGCGCATCAGCCGCTTGTGCCTGCGGCCGCCACCATGCATGGCGTTCTGCTGCGTTCCGGTGCCGCCCGCGCCGGTCTCCTCGTCGCCGATATAGTCCTCGGGCTGGCCCATCACGCCGATCACATGCTCCACGTCGGGCAGGGCCACCACCTGGCGGCGGCCGTCGAGGCGCTCATGGAAGAGCTCGGCGATGCGCGCCTCGATGTCGGCCATGATCTCGTCGCACCCTTCGGTGCCGGCGAATTGGGCGCGGATGGTGCTCAGATAGCGTTGCAGCTTGTCGTAGGCATCCTCCTCGATGTGGAACACCGTGCCGTTGATGTTGGCGGTAAGTGTCTTTTTCATGCTTCGTACGCCGAAGCCCGGCGCTGGCGTTGGGTGTTCGGTGGTGGTTTATCGGGGCTTGCGGGTGGTCTTCTTCACGGCCTGCGACAATTCGTCCCAGGTCTGGTCCAGTTCGGTCAGGAACTTCTCGCCCACGGTGGTGAGCTTGTAGTACTTGCGGGGCGGCCCCGAACGGGATTCCTCCCAGCGGTAGGTGAGCAGGCCGGCGTCCTTCAGGCGCGTGAGCAGCGGATAGAGGGTGCCTTCCACCACGATCAGCTTCGCCTCCTTCAGCTTGGCGATGATGTCCGAGGGGTACAGTTCATCCTGCGCCAATACGCTCAGGATGCAATACTCCAGCACGCCTTTCCGCATCTGCGCCTTGGTGTTCTCCACTTTCATGTTCATCAGCGTTGTTCGCCGGGGGCGGGGCGTTGGTGTGTGTCAGAAGGTTCTTGACAAGGCAAAGATATGTGTATGGATTGGTACTATGCAAGACATGGTACCATTTGATGACGAACGGTGGCTGATGATGGACAGGCGGCAAGTGCATACCCCCAGTATCTTGCCCGGCGATCGGTCCGGTCGCTTGAACACCCGACGCCATGCGCAAGCACATTTTCAAGATCGTCTTGGCCCTGCTCGTGATCCTGGGCGTGGTCGGCTACTTCCGCTATTACTGGGTGTTCGGCACCGGGGTGAAGGCTGGCGAGCTCAACTATGTGGTGCACAAGGGCATACTGTTCAAGACCTACGAAGGGAAGATGATCCAGACGGGCATCCGCAGCCAGGCGGGCACCTTGCAGAGCTTCGAGTTCACCTTCAGTGTGGAGGACAGGGCGGTGGCCGAACAGTTGATGACCAACAGTGGCAACCAGTTCAATCTGCACTACCGCGAATACCTGGCGCCGTTGCCCTGGCGCGGGCATAGCAAGTACGTGGTGGACAGCATCATCTCCATGGAGAAGGTGGACCGCTGATCCTCCGCCCGCCCGCGCTGACCATGCTTCGCATTCTTCTCTCCCTCTTCCCGCTCATCCTTGCCGCCGTCGGTGCACTGGCTTGGTGGATCTCGTCCGTGGAACACGAGGCCATGCTGGGCCATATGAACGCGATAGCCCCCGATGGCGAGGTGCGTTCCTATTCGTTCGCGACCCATGATCGGTTGCAGGCCAACCTGCGTGCGGCCTCGATCGTGCTGGTGGTGCTGGGGCTGCTGCTTTTCCTGCTGCGCGAACGGGTGTGGAAGTGGCTTTGCGGTCCACCGGGGACACCTTCCTTCGGGGAGGAGATGCGTCGCGAATGGCGTACGCTGCGGCGCCACACCTCCAAGGGGCATCACCAACTGGTGGTGCTGTTGCTGGTCATCGCGGCCCTGCTGCGCGGTTGGGCGCTCTTCCTGCCCATCACCTACGACGAGGCCTTCACGTACGTCTACTACGCCTCGCGTCCCCTGCACGTGTTGCTGTCCGATTACTCCTACCCGAACAACCACGTGTTCCACTCCCTGCTGGTCAAGTTGTCCACTGGGGTGTTCGGCATCAACAAAGTGGCCCTGCGGCTGCCGGCCTTCGTGGCGGGGATGCTGGCGTTGCCCGTGTTCTACCTCTTCGTTCGGCGCATGTTCAACCGTCATATCGCCCTGCTCACGCTGGTGCTGCTGGTGCCCTACGGACGCTTCATCGAGTACGGAGCGCTGGCCCGTGGCTATGCGATCACCTGGCTGTGCTTCGTGTGCGCGCTGCTGCTGGGGCGGCGCATGGTGAAGGAGGACGATCGGACCTGCGCCGTGCTCATCGCCCTTTGCTGCGCCATCGGTCTGTGGGCGGTGCCCACCATGATCTACCCCACGGCCATGGTGTACATCTGGCTCCTGCTCTACATCGCCTCGCGCTACAACGATTCGCGCGCAAGGCGAATGGTGACGTGGGTCGTTTCGGGCTTGGCGCTCGTGCTGCTCACCGGCCTTCTCTACATGCCCTTGCTGGTGGTCAATGGCCTGGACCGGCTGCTGCACCACGAGGTGCTCGGTCCGGCCGGGCTGGAGCACTTCCTGGCCACGTACGAGGAGAGCATCCTGTCCTTCTGGGCCTGGTCCACCGACGTGCTTTTTCCCTTCGGTGGCGTGGCGGTGATCGTGGCGCTGGTGGTGGCCGGCTATGTCTCGGCCAAGTACCGCAGGGCGGGCTTCGCCATGGCCTTGGGTGCGGTTCCCTTAGTGGTGATCCAGATGGACGTGGCGCCGCCGCGGGCGTGGGCCTACGCCTGGTTCATTTTCCTGCTGGGCGGGGCCATCGCCCTCTACTACCTGTTCAAGGCCGTGCACGATCGGGGTGTCACCTGGCTCAACGACCGCCGCCGCGTGGTGGTGGCGGCCATCGTGCTGCTCCCTGCGATGGCGATCCCCGCATTGCGCGAATTGTCGCAGGACCCGGGCCGTTCGCACCAGGCCGCCGACTGCGCCCGTTCGCTCGTGGAACTGCTGGGGCCCGGCGATCGCATACTGGTGCAATACCCGTGGGAGGCCCCGGTGGAGTTCGAGGCCATGTCGCGGGGCATGGACCGGGCACATTTCCACGTGGGGCCCGGACCCGGAGGGCGCACGTGGGCGGTGGTGGGCGTAGGCCAGTCGCTGGCCGATGTGCTGGCCCTGCACGAGGTGAACGTACCGGTCGGCGCGTTCGATCTTGTCCAGGATCGCGATGGAATGAAGATCTTCGCGGCCCGAACGGGATCCGCTCCTCCGGTCGGAACGGCGGATGATACCCGCTGATCGCTGTCGCCGGAGCGATCGACCAACAGAACACACCGCCATGGCAGAAGAAGGCCGCCAGATCATTTACAACATGGTGCAGGTGGGGAAGACCCTCCCCTCCGGCAAGACCATCCTCAAGGACATCAACCTCGGGTTCTACTACGGCGCCAAGATCGGGATCCTCGGTCTCAACGGCAGCGGTAAATCCAACCTGTTGCGCATCATCGCCGGGAAGGAGAAGGACTTCCAAGGCGAGGTGCACGTCACCCCGGGCTACACCATCGGCCACCTGGAGCAGGAACCGGAACTGGACGAGAACAAGACCGTGATCGAGGTCGTGCGCGAAGGCGTGCAACCTGTCATGGACCTGTTGAAGGAGTACGAGGAGGTGAACAACAAGTTCGCCGACGAGGAGGTGCTCAACGATCCGGACAAGATGGACAAGCTGATCGCGCGCCAGGCGGCCTTGCAGGACAAGATCGAGGCGAACGGGGCGTGGGAGATCGACCAGAAGCTCGATATCGCCATGGACGCGCTGCGCTGCCCGGATCCCGACCAGAAGATCGCCGTGCTTTCCGGTGGTGAACGCCGCCGCGTGGCCTTGTGCCGCCTGTTGCTGCAGGCCCCCGACATCCTGCTGCTCGACGAACCCACCAACCACCTCGACGCCGAGAGCGTGGCCTGGCTGGAGCACCACCTGGCCGATTACAAGGGCACGGTGATCGCCGTGACCCACGACCGCTACTTCCTGGACAACGTGGCCGGCTGGATCCTCGAGCTCGACCGCGGCGAGGGCATCCCCTACAAGGGTAACTACACCAGCTGGCTGGAGCAGAAGACCGCCCGCCTGGCCCAGGAGGAGAAGCAGGAGAGCAAGCGCCAGCGCGTGCTGAAGCAGGAGTTGGAGTGGGTGCGGAGTAATCCCGGTGCTCGTCGCACCAAGAACAAGGCCCGTCTGCAGAACTACGAGAAGATGCAGAACGAGACCGTGAAGGAGAAGGAGGCCAAGCTCGAGATCTTCATCCCCAACGGTCCGCGTCTGGGTGACAAGGTGATCGAGTTCAAGAATGTCACCAAGGGCTTCGGCGACCGCGTGCTCTTCGAAGATGTCAGCTTCACCCTGCCGCCTGCCGGCATCGTGGGTGTCATTGGTCCCAACGGTGCGGGCAAGACCACCCTGTTCCGCATGATCATGGGCGAGGAGAAGCCCGACAAGGGCGAGGTGATCCTGGGCGATACCGTGCAACTGGCCTATGTGGACCAGACCCACAAGGACCTGAAGCCCGACAAGACCGTATGGGAGGTGCTCAGCAACGCGCAGGAGAACATGAACATCGGCGGTACGCTGGTGAACAGCCGGGCCTACCTGGCGCGTTTCAACTTCACCGGTCCCGACCAGAACAAGAAGGTGGGCGTGCTCTCCGGTGGTGAGCGCAACCGCCTGCACCTGGCCATGACGCTGAAGAACGGCAGCAACGTGCTGCTGCTCGACGAGCCGACCAACGACCTGGACGTGAACACGCTCCGGGCGCTGGAGGAAGGCATCCAGAACTACAGCGGCTGTGCGGTGATCATCAGCCACGACCGCTGGTTCCTCGACCGCGTGTGCACCCATATCCTCGCCTTCGAGGGCGACAGCAAGGTGTACTGGTTCGAAGGCGGTTTCAGCGATTACGAGGAGAACTACAAGAAGCGCGTCGGCGACATCGTGCCCAAGCGCCTCAAATACAAGAAGCTCGTCCGGGGTTGAGGGCGTTCCGCGCGGTGGCGTTTCGGGTGCCGCTTCAAAGGGCCTCGCAATACGGTTCCTGCTGACGTTGGGGGCGCGGTGCGCAGTTGGCACACCTCACACCTCCGCCACCACACTTCTGTTTTTCACCTGAGCGTTCGAAGCTTGATGCTTGGGCGTTCCGCCTCCGCTTTTCCCACCACCTCTGCCGCCTCGGCGACAACGGGTGACGATGCCCCTGGCTTTCGAGCAACATCATCCTCATGGCAAAGAAGACCGTGAGGGAAAGGGAAGCGATGACGCTCCCCTCCATCATTGTACCGCATGCGGTCGTAACAGGCCGAGCGCTTCCAGGGAATCGATCAGGGCGGGCACGAACCGCTCCACACCGCGTTGGTTCAAGTGACTGTGGTCGGCGAAATGGGTGTTGTCCAGGTCGTGGCCCAGACCCATGTCGATGAAATGTGTGCCGGTACCCAGTACCAGTTCGTTCACGGCGCGCACATAGCTCGCGTGGTGTTCCCGATCCCAGGCCAGCGGCATCGGATGGTTCACCAGCACGAGGGGGATGTGCCTGTCGTTGCAATAGGCGATCAAGGCATGCAGGGCGGCGGCCTGCTCTTTGGCAACACGGTACACGCCCGATCCCTCGTAGGGCAAATGCCCGTCGAACACATCGGTGGAACTGCAATACCCCCGGCCCACGTAGGTGCTGTCCAGGTACATCGGGGGGCGCGCCTTCATCATCAGTCGCAGAGCGAGCATGTTCCAGCCGCGAGGATCCCCCACCGCCCGGCCGATCCGCCATGCGGCCCTGTCGCTCGATACGTTCTGGGTCAGGTCCGCTGCGCTTTCCACCCCATCGTTCCCCAGCGATGCCTTGCTGATCTCCACGATCAACAGCCCGGTGTTCCCGTGATCGAGGTACTCCTCCGCCAAGATCCGGGTCTGCACCATGGTCTGTGCGCTCGTGCCCAGGTTGAACAGGTCGTACCCCCGTTGGGCGAACAGGACGGGATCATACCCCCGATAGGCGTGTGACGAGCCCAGCACGATCACATCGTGCGGCACGCCGGGGTCGTACTCCTGGTACCGCTGCCATGTGTTGCCGCCCTTCCAAACGTAGTAGAGCGCCGTGCGGTAGATGAGCGGGATGCCACCGATCCTCACGAAGGTGAGCGCAGCGATAGCCCCGAGGTAGAGCGTTGCCGTAAGGAGCAGCAGGAGCAGACCGTTGCGCAGCAGTTTCATCCCTTTCTCAGAATTGGAAATAGATGAACGCGGTCTCGCCGAAGCTCCCGAACAGCAGCAGCAGCACAAGGAGCGAGGCGTTGAACAGGGGGCGGTATCGGGGGCGTACCGTGGATCGTGCGATGGGCTCGATGCGATGGTCCAGGAACAGCGCGGCGAAGGCGATCGTGAGCGTGATCGCCAGCACCGCTGGTTTGAAGGTGGCTGCCAGGGACCAGGGGGCCGACAGGTCCGGCCAGGGCGTGGCAAGTCCGTAGACCACCGCCAATGCCTGGTCCATCGTGTCGGCGCGGAAGAAGATGCGTGAGAAGGTCGCGAGCGCGAAGGTGCCCACGATCATCAGCGCCTGATGGAACCGGGGCATGTTCACCAGGCCCGTTCGTGCATTGAAAGCCCTCCACCATTTGCGCGTGGCCAGCGCCAGCACCATGTACAGTCCGTTCAGCACGCCATAGCAGACGAAGGTCCATCCCGCCCCATGCCAGATGCCGCTCAGGAAGAAGACCACCATGATGTTGAAGTACCATCGGCTCACATGCACACGGTTGCCACCCAGGGGGATGTACACGTAGTCGCGGAACCACGTGCTCATGGTGATGTGCCAGCGCGACCAGAAGTCCTGGACCGAGGTGGCCAGTTGCGGGGATCGGAAGTTCTCGGTGAGCTTGATGCCCAGCACTTGTGCGGCGCCAAGGGCCATGTCGGTATAGCCGGAGAAGTCGAAATACAGTTGGATGCTGTACAGAACGACCACGAGCAGGAGCGTGGCGCCCCCGTGCTGGGAAGGGTCGGTGTAGACATGGTCCACGATAGGCGCGATGCGGTCGGCGACCACCAGCTTCTTCACGAGGCCCCAGAGGATGCGCTGCAACCCGTCGGCCGTGCGTTGCTGGTCGAAGGTGATGGGTTTGGCGAGCTGTGGTAGCAGGTTGGAAGCACGCTCCACCGGCCCCGACAGCAACTGGGGGAAGAAGGCCATGAACGTGGCGTAGCGTCCTGCGTGGCGGGCGGGGAGCACGTCGCCCCGGTACACATCGATCGTGTAGGCCAGGCTCTGGAACGTGTAGAAGCTGATGCCGATCGGCAGCACAGCGCTCAGGTTCGAGCCGAGCAGACCGGCGTACTTGTACCACAGCAGCACGCTCAGGTTCACGGTGATGGCGCCCCACAGCCATATCCGACGAACGACAGGGTCCTGGCTGGCGTGGATGCTCCGTGCCGCGATCCAGCTCACCACGGTGGCCGAGACCAGGAGCGGGGCATTGGACGGCTTCCACCACATGTAGAAGACATATCCCGCGACCAGCAATACCGCCCATTGGAGGCGGGCTGGTACCAGGAAGAAGGCCGCCGCCACCAGAAGGAAGAACCAGAGGAATTCGGTGGAGTGGAAGACCATGCTTCGGAAGCGGGCCAAATGTAGCCGGTTCAATGCTTGAGCACCGGCGTTGGCCGAGGCCTCATGGCAGCTGTTCCTGCCTGGTGCTGGTGGGCACCACGCCCCCGATGTCGCTCAGGATGGGATCGCGGTCGTTCCGCGCGCCGGTATAGCGCACCGTGCCGTCCATGTTCACGTCCTCCACATGGTAGCCCTGCACGGTGTTCGTGGGGACAACGCCGCCCACGCGCACCAGGATCGGGTCGCGATCGTTGCCCGCACCGGTGTAGAGCAGTTCTGCGTCCGCACGGGTGTTGCCGTTCCAAAGCAGTCGTCGTCCGTTCACATTGCGCGTGGCTTCCGTGCCGTACAGTGCCACGCTGCCATCGCTCAGGTCGTAGGTGCGTTCGGCCACGCTCACCCGCACGGGGGCCGCGGTCATGATGCCCAGATGGTTCCGGTGGCGCACCGCGATGTGGTGATCACCCACGGCGAGGTCGAACTGCACGGGCGATGTGCCGTCGGTGCCCACGATGTCACCATCGCGTTGCAGCAGCGCACTGCGCGTGGCGAGCACGATGGAGGGATCCTCGGCATCGCGCAATTCCACCACCACCCAATCCACGATGGCGTTGGGGCCCGTCGTGTTGAACACGTTCGGGGAGACCGTTTCACCACCGCCACCCACATGCGCATAACCCAGTGCCGTGTAGGGCTCCTGCGTGGGCAACAGTCCCTTGGTGCGCAGGCTGTCGTGCATCATGCCCGTGCCGGGGTCGTACGGGCCTTCGAGCATGGCGCGGAGGCGCAGCGAGGTGCGTGGCCGCAGGACGAAGAGCCCTTCGTTGATGCTGCTCACCACGATGGTGCCGCTGGCGAAGAAGGGGTAGTTGCCCCACGCGCCGTTGTACGAACGACCGTTGTTGGTGGGATAGGTGTCGAACAGGGCCACCACCGGTAGACTGGCCGAGGCCACGTTCGCCACGTCCATGATGTGCAGCCCGCTGGTGTAGTTGGCCGCCCACGCCAGCCCCTTATGCACGTACAGGTTGTGGTCGTAGCTGGGGTTCGGTCCGCTGGAGTACCCGATGTACACGGGCGCGTCCAGATCGAGCAGGTCGAAGATGTGCGTGCGGGTGTTGTAGTTCCCGGTCTGTTCATCACCCTCGTCGTTCATCAACAGGTAGCGATGGTCCTCGGTGAGCCAGCCTTGGTGGCACAGGCTGGGCACGGTGTATGGCGGGGTGGTGGCGATCAGCTCCATGTCGGTCTTGTCCGTCACGTCCACGATCGTCACCCTGTCGTTCGCATTGATGTGGAAGTTGAAGCTGATCTTCTTGCCGGTGTGCTGCGTGTCGGGCCCATGATAGGTGAACACCGTGTTCTCGTGGATGTAGCCCTCCTGCGAGAAGGTCCCGGCCAGGGTGGGATTGAGCGGGTTGGACACGTTCAGCACCACCAGCCCGCCGTTCGCCGCACTGGCGCCCACCACGTACACGTACGGCTCGGTCTTATCGGCGAAGATGGTATGGCTGCTGCCCACGCCGCTGTAGCGTGCGTCGGCGGTGAAGGTCTGGGGCGGCGAGGTCACGTTGCGCAGGCGTGTGAGGTCGAACACCTGGATGCCGTGGTTCGGTGCCTCGCTGCCCACGAAGCACCAGTTGCCGTGCACGTCCACATCGCGCCAGTAGGAGGAGGAGTTGTTGTGCGCGGGGAGCTTGCCCACCACCACCGGCGCGGTGGGCACGGTCACGTCCACGAACGCCGTGCCGGTAAGACCGCCCACGATCGCGTACTCCTTGCCGGTCACTGGGTCGGTCCATCCCCATATGTCCGACAGGTCGCTGGTCAGGCCCAGTTGGGTCGGTGTCAACCGGGCCATCAGATCGATGTTCTGGCACGGGAAGCCTCCAGCAGAACCGTTGATGCAAGGTGTTTGGGCCGTCAGGCTCCCGCACAGGGCCAGGGCCGGAAGAAGGACGATCAGGTGACGCATGTGGGCGATGACAGGCCCAAGGTATCGTTCACGTGGCAACCTCAGAGGGCATCCTCCACCTTGATGTCCAAGGCGCACTTGAAATGCCCCTTGGGGCAGGCCTTGTAGCCGTGCAGGCCGCAGGGTCGGCAGTCCAGGTAGCCGGTGATCTCCACCACACGGCCATTGGCATGGATCGGGCCGAAACCGAAGGCCGGTACCGTGCTGCAGAACACGACCGTGACCGGCGCGTTCATGGCGGAGGCGATATGCAGGGGCGCGCTGTCGTTCACGTAGTTCATGGTGGCGTCGGCCATCAAGGCGGCCGACCCCAGCAGGCTCGATCGGCCCGTGAGCAGGTGGCCGCGCCCGGCGGCGGCGATGATCCGCGCGCCCAGGTCGCCATCGCCCGGTGCACCGATCACGAACACCTCCAGGTCCATCGGGAGCCGCTTCATCAGTTCCACCCACTTCTCCGCAGGCCATTGCTTGGTGTACCACACCGAGGCAGGTGCGATGCACACGTACTTCCGCTGGTCCTTCAGGTGAGCGCGCACGAGCTGCTCGGCTTCCTCCCGCGCCTTTGGAGTAGGGTACAGGCGGGGCAGGGGACGGGCCTCATCGGTCAGGTGCGTGATCAGGGCGTTCAGGCGGTCCACCTCGTGGCGACCGTCACCGATCACGTGCTTCACCCGGCGTGAAAAAAGAAAGCTGAGCGGGTTCTTGTCATAGCCCACTTTCTCCCCGCCGCGCGCCAGCACGGTCATCAGACCGGTGCTGAAGAAGCGTTGTGCGTTGATGATGTGGTCGTACCGTGTTCTGCGCAGGTCACGGATCAGCTTGAAGAGCGCCCGCATCTTGCCTTCACCTTTGTTCCATACATGCAGGGTGTGGATGAAGGGGTGTCCGGTGAACAGTCCGTCGTTGCCGTTGCGCACCACCAGATCGATGCGTGCGTCGGGGAAGTGGGCGTGGAGCTTTTCGAGTATGCTCGTCACCAGCACGGCATCACCGAGGAAGGCGGTCTGGATGATCAGGAACCGCTTCATTCCTCGGGATCGATCAATGTGATCAGCACCTTGTCGATGCGGTTGCCGTCCATGTCGAGCACCTCGCCGTGGAAGCGGCGGTCGGTGATGCGGTCGCCCGGCTTGGGGATGTGGTCGAGCTTGCTCAGGAAGTACCCCGCCACGGTGCTGTAGCTGGTGGCCTCCTCGTCCATCACTTCGGTGCCGAGGTGCGCGTTCAGGTCGCCGATCAGCACCTGGCCGCCCACCAGCAGGCTGCCGTCGGGGCGCTTCACGATCTCGGGCGAGCTGTCCTCGTCCTCGTCGGGCAGGTCGCCCACGATCGCCTCGGTCAGGTCGTGCAGGGTCACCACGCCCTCGAAGTCGCCATGTTCGTCCACCACGATCGCGATGTATTGCTTGTTCTTCTTGAACAGCTTGAGAATGCCGAAGGCGCTGGCGCTCTCGGGCACGATGATCGCCGGGCGCACCACCTGCGAGAGCTGGAAGCCGGGCCGGTCCGAGGCCTCCAGCAGATCACGGATGCTCAGCGTGCCCTCGATGTCCTGCATGCGTCCGCGGCACACGGGGTACTTGCTGCGTCGGCTGCGTTTCACCTGGGCCACGATCTCCTCCACGGGCTGGGTGCTGTCGATCCATTCCACCTCGCTGCGGTGGGTCATCAGCGTCTTGGCCACCTGTTCGCTGAAGCGGAACAGGTTCTGGTGCGCCTCCGACTCCTGCTTGTCCAGCACACCCTGGGTGTTGGCGGTGCGGATCATGGCGCGCAACTCTTCCTCGCTCAACCGTTCGCCCGCACCCTCCTTCACCGGCAGCAATTTCAGGATCAACGCGGTGGAGAACGACAACAGTTTCACTGCAGGGTAGGCGGCCATGGTGAACACACGCACGATCGGCGCGCTGAACAGGGCCACGCTTTCCGGGTTGCTCAGGGCGATGGTCTTCGGCACCAGCTCGCCCACCACGATGGTGAAGTAGGTGATGCCGCCGATCACCACGCCCAGGGCGATGTTGTGGGTGTAGGTGCCCAGGGCCGGCCAGCGTTCCAGCCAGGTGCTCAGGTCGTCGGTAAGGGCGGCTCCACCATAGGCACCGGCCACGATGCCGATCAGCGTGATCCCGACCTGGATCGAACTGAGGAAGGCCTCGGGATCGGCGAGCAGCTTCTGGATCGTGCGCGCACGGTTGCTGCCCTTCTCCACCAAAGCCTGGACCCGTGCGGGCTTCACGCTCACCAAGGCGATCTCGCTCAACGAGAAGAAGCCGTTCAGCAGGGTGAGCAGGAAGATGATCAGCAGTTCCATCGGGTCCGAAGGCCAAAGGTCACGATCGATCGCCGGTCTTCAGCGGGGTGTGATCCAGTGGTGGCATGGCCGTGTGGGGCGGAAGTGGTTCAAACGGCCACATGGTGTTCGCGCAACGCCTCGTTCAACGAGGTCTTGCGGTCGGTGCTCTCCTTGCGCTGGCCGATGATCAGGGCGCATGGCACGCCGTACTCGCCGGCGGGGAAGCGCTTGGGCACGGTGCCGGGGATCACCACGCTGCGTGGCGGCACATGCCCTTTCATTTCGCGGGGCTCGGGCCCGGTCACATCAATGATGCGGGTGCTCGCGGTGAGCACCACGTTGGCGCCCAGCACAGCTTCGCGTCCCACGCGCACACCCTCCACCACGATCGCCCGTGATCCGATGAAGCAGCCGTCCTCGATGATCACCGGTGCGGCCTGTACGGGTTCGAGCACGCCGCCGATGCCCACGCCACCGCTCAGGTGCACGTCGCTGCCGATCTGCGCGCAGCTGCCCACCGTGGCCCAGGTATCCACCATGGTGCCACGGTCCACATAGGCACCGATGTTCACGTAGCTCGGCATCAACACCGTGCCCGGTGCGATGTAGGCGCCGTAGCGGGCCACGGCATGGGGCACCACCCGGATGCCCAGTTCGGCATAGCCGTGCTTGAGTTCCATCTTATCGTGGAACTCCAGGGGGCCGGCCTCCATCGTACGCATGCCACGGGTGGGGAAGTAGAGGATCACCGCCTTCTTCACCCAGTCGTTCACGGTCCACTGGCCGCCCTCTGTGGTCGGCGGGTCGGCCACGCGGAGCTCGCCCTTGTCGAGCAGCTCGATCACGTGCTCGATGGCGTTCACCGTGGCCGGGTCCTGTAGCCGGGAACGGTCCTCCCAGGCCTGTTCGATCGCGTTCCGCATGGCCGCGAAAGTACTCCAGGCTTGCGGGCGTGCCGGGAGGGATACCTTCGCCGCCATGCCCCGGGTCATTGGCATCGATCATGGCGAGAAGCGCACCGGCCTGGCCGTCACCGACCCGTTGCGCATCATCGCCACCGCGTTGGACACGGTGCCCACCAACGAGGTGGTCGGCTACCTGAAGCGCTATGTGGCGAAGGAGGAGGTGGACGGTTTCGTGGTGGGCCTTCCGTGCAACCTCGATGGCAGCCCCACCGATGCCACCCCGCACGTGCAGGCCTTCATCGCACGCCTCAAACGCGGCTTCCCGGGCAAGTGGGTCGAAACGGTGGACGAGCGCTTCACCAGCAGGATGGCCGAGCAGACCCTGTTGCTGAGCGGCAAGGGGCGCATGGCCCGCCGGGAAAAGGGACAGCTCGACCGCATCAGCGCCACGATCATCCTGCAGGGGTGGCTGGCCGCGCATTGACCCCGCCCACGGAAGGGGCTTCGGCGTTCCACCGCGCTCGGTATCTTCGCCGCCGATGTCCGCTCCCGTCATAATCCTCGCCGAAAAGGCCCTGGGCTTGACGGTGGAGCGGTTATGCCACCAGTTGATCGAGGACCACGGCGACCTGGAAGGGGTGGCCTTGGTGGGACTGCAACCCCGCGGGGTGCTGCTCGCCCGCCGACTGCGCCAGCGGCTCCAAGCCATTCTGGGCAAGGAACGCCTGGCCTACGGCGAACTGGACATCACCTTCCACCGCGACGACTTCCGCCACCGGAGCACCCCGCCCACCCCCAGCACCACGCAGCTCGACTTCGCGCTCGATGGCCGCAAAGTGGTGTTGGTCGACGATGTGCTGTTCACCGGGCGCACCATACGGGCTGGTCTCGATGCCCTGCTGGCCTTCGGTCGGCCGGCGAGCGTGCAGCTGCTCACCCTGATCGATCGCCGCTTCAGCCGCGAACTGCCCATCCAGCCCGACTACGTGGGCAAGTGGGTGGACAGCATCGGCGGGCAGCACGTCACCGTGGCTTGGAAGGAGACCGACGGCCACGACCTTGTCACCCTGCACGGCGCATGAGCGAACACCTGAGCACCGAACACCTGCTGGGGATCAAGGGCCTGACCCCGGAGGACATCGACCTGATCTTCCGCACGGCCGATGGCTTCAAGGAAGTGTTGGAGCGCCCGATCAAGAAGGTGCCTTCGCTCCGGGACATCACCATCGCCAACCTCTTCTTCGAGAGCAGTACGCGCACCCGGATCAGCTTCGAGCTGGCCGAGAAGCGCCTCAGTGCCGATGTGGTGAACTTCAGTGCCAGCGGCAGCAGCGTGAGCAAGGGCGAGACCCTGGTGGATACGGTGAACAACATCCTGGCCATGAAGGTGGACATGGTGGTGCTCCGCCATTCCGATCCCGGTGCCGCGTTGTTCCTGAGCCGGCAGGTGCGGGCCAGCATCGTGAACGCCGGCGATGGCACCCACGAGCATCCCACCCAGGCACTGCTCGATGCCTACAGCATCCGCGAGAAACTGGGCCAGGTGAAGGGCGTTCGGGTGTTGATCGTGGGCGACATCCTCCATTCGCGGGTGGCTCTCAGCAACATCTTCTGCCTGCAGAAGCTCGGTGCCGAGGTGATGCTCTGCGGTCCGGCCACCCTGATGCCCCGCTACATCACCGAACTGGGCGTGCGGGTGGAGCACGACCTGGACAAGGCCCTGAAATGGTGCGATGTGGCCAATATGCTGCGCATCCAATTGGAGCGGCAGGGGGGCGACGGGATCGCCAACTTCCCCAGCCTGCGCGAGTACGCCATGTTGTACGGCTTGGACCTGGCGCGCTACGAACGCATCGGCAAGGACATCACGATCATGCACCCCGGGCCGATCAACCGAGGGGTGGAAGTGACCAGCGAGGTGGCCGATCACGCCAACAGCATCATCCTGGACCAAGTGGGCAACGGGGTGGCCGTGCGGATGGCCGTGCTCTACCTCCTGGCGGCGCGAATCCCACGGTCGGGTGTTTGAAACCGGGCCTCCCCGGACCGACTTTCACGGTAACGGCCGCTGATTATCTTTGGCCGGAACCGACCCAACATGAACTTCACGATCGAGGACAAGGGACGCTACACCCTGGTGACCAGCAACGTGGACAAGCTGGACACCACCTGTGCGCCGGAGTTGAAAAGCGAACTGGTCTACCTGAACAAGACCGGTGTGAGGAACGTGATCATCGATCTTACGAGGACGCGGTACTGCGATTCGTCCGGTTTGAGCGCGCTGCTCGTGGCGAACCGCCTGTGCAAGAGCGTGAACGGTTCGCTCGTGGTATGCGGGCTGCAGGAACCCGTCCAGAAATTGGTGCAGATCTCCCAATTGGAGAGCGTCCTCTCCATTACACCCACCGTCAACGAGGCGGTCGATCTCCTGTACATGGAAGAGATCGAAAAGGACGTGAACAAGGACGACCGTTGAACCTATAACAACCACCGCAAGGTATCCCATGAAACATCTCCTACTCGCTGGATCGTTCATCCTGGCGGCTGGCGCTGCGAGCGCCCAGTGCACGCCGAACCCGCTCTATGCCGACAGCCTCTACGGCATCTGGCCCGATACCACTGACAACTTCGCCGCTGGCATCGTGGGACAGCCCTACTTCCAGCAGATCGATGTGATCGTGCCGCAGGACGCCGGGCTGGTCGACCCCAACTTCTCCGGCGTGCTGCTCGACTCGATCGCGCTCACCAGCGTGAACGGCCTGCCCCCCGGGTTGACCTATGGCTGCAACTCGCACACCAGCGCTCCGTGCTCCTACATAACCTCGCAGCAGGGCTGTGCGGTGATCTCGGGCACTCCCACCACGGTGGGCGTGTACGAGCTGACCTTGGTGGTGACCGCCTATGCCAACCTGTTCGGGTTCCCCGTTCCTGTGGACCAGGAATTCGGCGGCTACCGCATCGAGGTGACCGAGGAGGAAGTGGGGATCCTGGAGGCCGATGTGGCGGGCCTCCAGCGTGTACAGAACGTGCCGAACCCCTTCAGCACCACCACCACGATCGAGTTCGCCTTGGCCCGCGCCGGCGAGGTGCGTGTGCGCGTGTTCAGCCTGGTGGGCGAGGAACTGTGGAGCCGTACCGTGGCCGGCAAGGCCGGGATCAACAAGGTGCCGTTCGAGCGTGGCACGTTGCAGGACGGTGTCTACCTCTACAAGGTGGAGACCGGTCGCGATGCGTACACCGGCCGCATGGTGTTGAACCGGTGATCGTGTTCCCAGGAATTACCGAAAGGCCCCGTTCGCGGGGCCTTTCTTTTGTCGCAATGCCGATGGAAGGGGATGGGGACCCGCGACTTTGAACTGAAAGTGCTCGGCACCGGCGCCGCCCTCCCGGCAAGGGGGCGCTACCCATCGTCGCACCTGCTCAATGTGGGTGGTACGCTGCACATGATCGATTGTGGGGAGGGCACCCAAGAGCGGCTGCGCGAGGCGGCCATCAACTTCCAACGCATCGCCACGGTCTTCATCAGCCATCTGCATGGCGACCATTATCTGGGCCTGATGGGACTGCTCAGTTCCATGCACCTCATGGGCCGCACCGCGCCGATCGATGTGTTCGGTCCGGCCCAGCTCAAGGTGATCATCGATATCCAGTTGCAGGCCTCGGGCACCTTCCTGCGTTTCCCGTTCCGCTTCCATACAGTGCCGCATCGCACCGGCGAGGTGCTGCTCGACGACACCAAGGTGACCGTGACCACCTTGGCACTGAGGCACCGCATCCCCTGCACCGGCTACCTCTTTCGGGAGAAGCCGGGGCCGCATCGCCTGCGTCCGGAAGCGGTGCACCGGATCCCGCACTACCTGCGGAACGCCGTGAAGGCGGGGGAGGACCTTGTGCTGCCCAACGGGGAGCGGGTCCCCAATGCGGAGCTCACCCTGCCACCCCTGCCTGCACGCAGCTATGCCTATTGTTCCGACACGGCCTACGCGCCCGAGTTGGTGGAGGCCCTGCAGCGGGTGGACCTGCTCTACCACGAGGCCACTTTCACCGAGACCATGCGCGCACGCGCCAAGGAGACCTTCCATTCCACCGCCGCTCAAGCGGCGCGGATCGCCGCTGCGGCCGATGTCGGCCACCTGCTGCTGGGCCACTTCAGCTCCCGGTTCAAGAGCGTGGATGTCCTTTTGGACGAAGCCCGCGACATTTTCCCCAGGACCAGCGTGGCATCCGAGGGGGATGTTCACAAGATCCCGTCACGCGACCCGGAGGGGATCGGTGGGAGCCCTACCTTTGTTCCGTAGGATCGTTCTAAATAAGCAATGAGGGTCAAGACTTTATTGGCGGATAGCAGCGAACTGGCCCTGCTCGGCCTGCGTACGCTGCTGTCGGAAGTACCCCGCATCGAGCTGGTGGGCGCGGCCCACGACCCCATCGAGTTGCAGGCACTCCTGGTCCGGCACCGGCCCGATGTGGTGTTGATCGATCACACGGCCGAGGGGTTCGGCGCACGCGCTATCCGCGATGGGATACGGCGTTCACGCACCACGCGCTTCGTGGCCATCACGCCCGACCCCTCCACGGTCACCCTGATGAGCGCCATCCGCGCCGGGGTCACCAGCTACATCAAGAAGGATTGCGACCTGAACGAGATCATCGATGCGGTGCTCGATACCGCCGATGGGAACAAGTTCTTCTGTGGGCGCATCCTCGACACGCTGCGCAAGGCGGCCTTCGATGTGGACAAGTTCATCACCGAGCCCCTGTCCTGCGCACCGGTCACCCTGAGCGAGCGCGAATGCCAGGTGATCGCCCTGATCGCCGAGGGCCAGAGCTATACCCGCATCGCCGAGCGCCTGAACCTGAGCGCGCACACCATCACCACCCACCGCCGCAACATCATGCAGAAGCTGGGGGTGAACAACACCGCCGCCGTGGTGATGTACGCGGTGAAGAATGGCCTGGTGAGCCCCAACAAGTTCCTGTTCAACCCCTCGGCCTGAGCGGTGCTCCCGCTACCTTTCCGCCATGGGCAAGGGCCTGGTGATCGGCGAGGTGGGAGGCAGTTCATCACGTTGGGCATGGGTGAGCGCGGACGAGGAGAACCTGTTGCCGCCAAAGGGAGAAGGTCTGCCGGGGTTCAATCCCTTGAGCAGTGATGCGGACGCCTTCGTGGCCGAGGCCAAGGACCGCTTCGCAGTGCTATGTCCGGCGATGTTGGAGGCCGATCGCGTGGAGGTCTATGGTGCAGGCTGCGGCGATCCCGCCCGGCGCGACGACATGCGGGCGGCCATTGCCCGGATCTGGCCGCAGGCCGACGTACAGGTGCACACCGATCTGCTCGGGGCGGCGCGGGGGCTTACCGGCGGAGGGGCCGGCTTGGTGATCATCCTGGGCACGGGCATGAACGCCGGCTACTTCGAGGGGACGCAGTTGCACTGCCCCATGCCGTCGCTGGGCTTCATCCTCGGTGACGAGGGGAGCGGTGCCGATATCGGTCGCCACCTGCTGCAGGATGCCTTCTACCGACGCATGCCGGAGGATGTTCGTGATATGCTCTTCGGCAGGGAAGGGCCCGATCTGGCGGCCGTATTGCAGGCGGTGCACCGTGGGCCCACGCCCGCACGCAGCCTGGCTTCGTATACCGCCGACCTGGTGCCATTGCTGCACGAACCCTATGTCAGGGAACTGCTTCTGTCCCGCTTCCACGCCTTCGCGGAACTCCTCGTGTCCTTCTTCCCCGTGGAGCAGCGGCGCGAAGTGTACGCCACGGGATCGGTGGCGTGGGGCTTCCGTGAATTGCTGGGCGAGTGCCTGCTCGACCGTGGGATGACGCTCATTGCCCTGGAGCGGGACCCATTGCCGGGGCTGGTGCGCTTCCATCGCTGAGCAGTTCCGCGGTCCGTGGGTTGAAGATGTTCCGCAGGCGGTTGAAGGCGGCATTGTTGTCGGGCGCGTTGGTGCTGCGCAGTACGCGTTCCCGCTCCAGCCGCGTCAGGTGCCAGCTCAGCGAGATCTGGTCGGTGGGGCCATGCCGCAGTTGCAGGTCGATCACCTCCAGCGGGAAGTCGGTCCAGCCACTGGCCTGTTGCACCATCAGGTCGTAATCCTGGTCCTGCACACGCACCACATTGTCGTACACGGTGCCGATCGGGTTCGTCATGCGGCCGATCAATGAGCCGTCGGTGGGGTGCACGTCCAGTTCCTTCTGTGCATCGCGCAGCTGCAGGATCACCACGCCGCCCGTGTTGGCCTTGATCCACTTGCGGAAAGTGAACAGGAAGGCAAGGGTGGAGCGGTAGCCGTAATTGTCGCGCGCACCGGCGTCCATCACGCGCATGGGCGGTTCGCTCGGCAGCGTCACCATCGGGGTGATATAGGGGAAGGTGGCGTTCATGCGCAGAGCGGTCGAGAGCTTCAGGCGGTCCGCGCCCTGGGCGGCGAACAGACGGTGGAACTCGATGGCCTCGGCCTGTGCCGTGTGGAACACAGGTGGGTCCGGTTTGATCCGGGTGAGGAAGGCCATGGGCAGTGCCCCGATCACCAAGCGGCGGCCATCGTTCAGCGAGGCGGGGCTCAGCGCGAGCACCGGGATGCGGGCTTCGCGTTCGGCGTCGGCCAGCTCGCCCAGGCGCACATCGAGCAGGCCCCGCGTGTTCTCGTTCAGCCGCCGCTCGAAGGCTTGGCCGCGGTCCATTGTGTAGCGGCGCGGACCGTCGTGCACCTTGCGGTAGCGCACGAACATGTCGCTGGTAACGAAGCTGAAGGCCACGGGATTGAGCATGTCGCTGGCCACCTCCGAAAGCAGGGCGGGACTGTTGCGCAACGTGGTGCCGTTCCGCTGGTCGGCCAGGAACAGCTGGCGGTAATAGGCCGCGCCGATCACGCCACCCGATGAGCCGGTCATGAACATGGTGCGGTCCATCAAGGTGCCGTCCAGCAGGCTGTCGGCCACCTGCAGGCAATGCAGCGCCCACAACGTGGCCCGAAGGCCGCCACCACTGGTGTTCACCAGCAGCATCACGGGCTTGTTCCGGTTCCCCGGAAGGGGCTCGTTCTTGGTGCGCCAGCGTTCCAACGTCGCCAGCATCGCACGGGTGTCGGCCGCTGCGGTCGCGGTGTCGTTGGCCATGCCGGTGATGGTCGCACGGTCGTACGTGGCGGCGGGCACGGTGTAGTCCAGCCCCATCGCGTGGTTGTCGTACATGAAGGCGTCCGTGTGCCGGCTCACCACGTTCACCAACACCAGCACGCCGATGATCACCGTGGCCGTCCATCCCTGCAACCAGCTGTGCAGGGCGCTGATCAGCATCAGGGCCATGGTGAACAGGAGGAAGGCGCTGGCCCCGGCGGGGATGGCGAAGAAGCGCACGTCGCTGAAGGCGCCAAGGGCGATGAAGGTCATCACCACCACCATCTCGAAGATGGAACCGTTGATGTGGTTCTGCCAGAGCACATCGCGCAGCACCTCCTGGTCGTAGTGCGCACTGCTGCGCGCCAGCATGATCCTCAGCCGGGGCGTGAGGTAGGTCTCCACCTTCCACTTCTCGCTGCGCTGCTGGCGACGCAACCAGCGCATGGCCTTGCGCCGCTCGGTGCGTTGGCGGGGTGGTGAATCATGGTGCGGCCCAAGGATGTCCATCAGCGGCTCCAAGGGCTTGTACGCATCTGGATCGCGCCCCAGCAGTTTGATGATGTCGGTGTTCGTGCGCGTGAAGTAGAGCAACGACAGCGCCATGAACAGCAGCACGCCGCAGGTGAAGCCGCTCAGGTTGATCGCGATCCGCCAGGCCTCCACCAGTTCCTTGGTGTATTGGAAGCGCGCGCTGCACCAGAGGAAGGTGAGGATGAAAAGCACCGGGATCACGGCGTTGTTCACGTTGAACTTGAGGAAGGGCCGTGCGATGGTGGCGATGAACGGGAAGCGGTAGCCGTGCATCGCATAGCTGTACAGGTTGAAGGCGGTGATGAAGCCGCCCAGCGCGAACCCGGTGATGGCGTAGGAGATGAAGCCGACCTCGCCGAAGTACTCCGGATACAGGAAGAGGTAGGGCACGCCGTACTTCACCCCGATGCTCTCGGTGATGTAGGCGAAGAGGAGCACCCACACCGCCAGCAGCAGATGGTTCTTCTTCAGATGGAGCAGCAGCAGCTGGACGGGGAAGAAATAGAAAAGCCTTCGACCCAGGCTGCTGTATGTCTGGCGAACGGTCACTCCGTGGCGCCGCCCGATGACGAGGTGTCGGGCGTGCGCCTAAGTATACGCCGAAGCGCGTTCGGGTGTTCTGGAACACCGTGTTCCCAAGGCTTCGACCGCTCGAAATCGGTCAGGCCTGGCGCGATGGATGAGTACCGGGTCAAACCTTGGCCAGGGTCAGGGCCATCACCTCGGCCTCGAGGGCCTCGGCCTTCGCCTTGAGCGCTTCGGCCTGCTTGAGCACATCGGCCTTGAAGGCCTCGTCCTCCATGCCCGCGCAGTTGATCCGCACGTTCAGGTAGCCGCCGATGGCGCCCGTGCGTGCGCACAACGCGCCCACGCCCGCATCGCTCACGCTGGCGGGAAGACCTTTCTCGGCCATGGCCTTCATCAGGGCCATGCTTTCCACGCACACCTGCATGGTGCGCAGGGGCGTGTTGATCGCACCCTTGGTGGCCTCGGTGATCGCGGCCTTGCGTGCGGCCTTCTCCTCGTCGGTACCCTTGGGCATGCCGAAGCAGGCGATGATCCGATCGTAGGCGCGGGTGTCCTCGTCCACCAGGAAGAGCAGTTCGTTGCGTAGCTTCTCGCCCATCACGGCCCAGTTGCTGAACTCCTCCCAGCGGTCGTCCCAGCCGCGTTTATGGGCGCTGAGGTTGGCCACCATCGTGCCCAGCGCCACGCCCAGCGCACCCACGTAAGCGGCCACGGAACCGCCACCGGGAGCGGGGCTTTCGGCGGCCGTTTCCTCGCTGAAGCGCTTCAGGTCCATGCTCACCAACCGCTCGTTGTCGGGAGACTCGAGCATGTACTCGATCACCTTCTTCTTCGGGTCGAAGGGCCCGAGGTCGTCGAGGCCCAGCGACTTGATGGCGATCTTGATCTTCTCGCGTTCGGGGATGCCCAGGCTGCGCTGCTGTCGGGCCAGGTAGAAGTCGGCCGCATCGAGCAGGGCCTGCTTCGGGATCAGGCCGACGAGCTCGCTGCCGGTCACGCGCACGCCCCGCGCCTCGGCGCTCTTGCATGCCTCGTCGAAGGCGATGTGCACGGGCGTGATCGTGATGTCGGTGAGGTTCAGCGAGAGCTGTGCGATGCCGTACTCCTCGATGTACCAGCCGATGCCCTTCACCGCCTTGAGCTTGCCGGGGATCTTCCTCGGTTCGCCGTTCTCGTCGAGCACGGGCTTGCCGGTGAGTGGATCGCCCTCGCGCAGCACCCGTCCCGCTTCACGGATGTCGAACGCGATGGCGTTGGCCCGGCGGGTGCTGGTGGTGTTCAGGTTCACGTTGTAGGCCACCAGGAAATTGCGGGCGCCGATGGCGACGGCCCCGCTGCGCGCCACGCTGTCGGTGAAGTTCGCAGGACCGAAGTCTGGTTTCCACGCCGGGTCGGCCAGCTTTTTCGGGAGACCTTCGTACTCGCCGCTGCGGTTGTTGGCCAGGTTGCGGCGTTTCTCCTCGCTGGCGGCATGCTCGTACAGGTACACGGGGATGCCCAGCTCGTTGCCCACGCGCTCGCCGAGACTACGTGCGTATGCTGCGCATTCCTCCATGCTCACTCCGCTGATCGGCACCAGCGGGCACACATCGGTGGCACCGAAGCGCGGGTGCTCGCCCTTGTGGGTGCGCATGTCGATCAGCTCCTGCGCCTTCTTGATCAGGCGGAAGGCCGCTTCCACAACGGCTTCGGGCTCGCCCACGAAGGTGATCACCGTCCGGTTGGTGGCCTTGCCCGGGTCCACATTGAGCAGGCGCACCCCTTCAACGGTCTCGACCAGGGCGGCTATGGCATCGATCCGGGCACGGTCGCGGCCCTCGCTGATGTTGGGCACGCATTCGATCAAACGACGGTTCATGGGCGTGTGGCGGGTCCACCTGGTGGCGGGTCGGCGGCAAAGCTAACGGGTGGTGGGGAGAGGTCGGGGTAGTACTGCCAGGAACCTTTCCACCCTGACCGGCGTTGAAGGACGGCTTTTCATCGATGGCACATCCATCCATGCGACAGATACCCTCCCGCACTTTCGCGCTGGCATGCGCACTGTTCGCGCTGTTGCTGGTCGGCGACCTGCGCGCCCAAGGTCCGGTCTTCACCTGGAACGCACACATCACCCATCCCGATGCGGGCGCTTCTCCGAAGCTGGTCTTCTCAGCCATCGTGGATGAGCTGCCCACCGCTGATGTGGCGCACGACAGGGACAAGCAGCTGCTGACCATCGTGACAACGGCTTTCGTCGATGAGCCCTGGTTGGCGGCGATCTGCGAACAGGCCGGGTTCACGTTGGTGAGCCTTTCGCGCGGAGGTGACGACGAATTGGAAGGAGAGGGATCGGATCGTGCACCGACCGCCCCCATCGAACCCCAAGCCCCCGCTCATGGTGAATGACCGCCTCTCCCGCCTCGCTATGATCCGCACATTCGCTGTTGTCTGCCTTTGGGCCGCATGCACCGGTGCCGTGGCGCAGACGGCCACCAATGGTTGCACGCCCACGGCTGGCAACGAATACAGTGTCACCCTGGGCACCACGTGCACCTGGCAGACCTTCAACAAACCCGCCAGCTTCACCAACACACTTCAACCGGGCGGATGCAGCAGTGGCAACTATGGTGATGCATGGGGATGGTTCACCGCTGTGCATACCACCACCACCATCACGTTCGATCCGGCGAACAGCCATCGCCCGATCCTCCATGTGTTCACCGGGACCTGCGGCGGCACGATCACCCAGGTGGCTTGCAACGATGCCGGCGCCGACGGGGCCAACGCCACGGTGACCATCTCCTCCGCACCGGGCACCGTGTACCTGATCCGGGTCCAGCGGCGCAACAGCAATTCCGAGATGAACGGCTCGATCTGCATCCTGTCGCCCCGCAGCACCGATGCCTGCTCGCTCTCTGCAACGGGGATGTTCGCCGTGAGCAACTCGTGCCAGTTCCAACCGTTCAACAAACCGGAGGCGTACGTGGCGAACCTGAACCCCGGGGGGTGCAGCAGTGGCAACTACGACGATGCCTGGGGCTGGTTCACGGCCACATCCTCCCTCACCGCGATCACCTACGATCCGGACGCCAGTGTACGTCCGATCCTGCACGTGTTCTCCGGTTCGTGCGCGAGCCTGACCCAGATCGGCTGCAACGACGCCGGGGCGAACGGGCAGAACGCCGTTGTGGTGGTGAACACCGTCCCGGGCCAGAACTACTACTTCCGCGTGCAGCGGCACAGTAGCAACTCGGCCATGGACGGGGCGGTGTGCATCCAGAACGTGGCTCCTCCCGACGAGTGCGGACAGGCCCAGTTCCTGCCCACGCTCAACACCTGCTTCATGCAGACCTTCTCGAACGCCGATGCGGTGCGATCGGCGCAGGCCCCGAACCCTTCCTGCGGCGGCACCATCAACAACGGCACCATGTTCGACCTTTGGTTCACGTTCACCGCGCCCCCGAACGGGCGTGTGGTGATCGAAACACAGGCGGGCACCATGGGCAATGCCGCCATGCAGCTGTATTCCGGCACCTGCTCAGCCCTCACCGCCATAGAGTGCGACGATGACGACGGGCCCGGCAACATGCCCATGATCGACCGTGCGTGCAACCCCTTGGTGCCCGGCAACACCTACTACATCCGGGTGTGGGGCAAGAGCGGCCAGCGTGGCACCTTCGGGATCTGCGTGAGGGAGGTGCCGTCGCGCCAGGAGGATTGTGTGGGCGCCCAGGTGGTCTGCGGCGATGCCGCGATCAACAACAACGCCACCACCAATGGTTGCACCCAGGACCTCGGCAGTGGCAACCGTGGGTGCCTGGCCAGCAACGAGCGTCAAGGGACCTGGTACTACTTCTCTCCCTCGGCGTCGGGAACCGTCGAGTTCACGATCACTCCCAATGGCAACGTGGACTATGACTTCGCCATCTGGGGCCCGCTGAGCGATTTCTCCTGCCCCCCTGTGGGAACCCCCATCCGCTGCTCCTACGCCTACCCGCCCTCGGCGGGCACGTGGCTCACCGGGTTGCGGGCCGGCAACAGTGATGTGAGCGAGGCCGCCAGCGGTACCGGGGTGAACGGCTTCGTGGCCCCCATGAGCGTGGTCGTGGGCCAGGTGTACATCCTGTACGTGGACAATTTCGACGTGACCGGCCAATCGTTCACACTTGACTGGAACCTGACGGACGGCTGCTCGCTGGACTGCACCGTGCTGCCTGTGGAACTCTTCGGATTCGAGGCGGTCCAGGTCGGAGGCCATGTGGAGTTGAGGTGGAGCACCGCGAGCGAGACCGGCAGCAGCCACTTCGTGGTGGAGCACGGCCTGGACCCCTTGCTGTACGAACCCATCGCGGTGCTGCCAGCGATCGGTGGGGCCTTGGGAACAACGAACTACCGCGCCACGCACACTTCGCCCCATACCGGTGTGAACTACTATCGGTTGAAGCAGGTCGATACCGACGGCAGTGTGCACTATTCCGAGATCGTGGCGGTGACCTTCACCTCGGGTCCGCATATCCTGTTGCCGCGTCCCAATCCCACCAACTCCCACGTCCAGGCCGAACTGCCTGAAGGGATGACCGCGGGCTTCTCCATTGCCATTGCCGATGCTGCGGGTCGTATCGTCCGTACGCTCCCGGGCTTTGGGAATGGTGATGCCACGGTGAACGTGGATGTGGCCGACCTGGAAGCGGGCAGCTACACGCTCCTGCTGGTCTCCGGCGCCGGGGAACTGGCCGGGGTGGGACGCTTCATTAGGGAATAGGGCTACCAGCCGCCCTTCGCCTTCATCATGAGGTAGCGGTTGAGCACGCTCACCGTCAGGTCCTGCGGGCGACACAGGATCGCGGGCATGCCGTTGCCCTCGAGTTCCCGCGCCATCATCCGCTTCTCGTGCATCATGCGTTCGGCGGTCGTACGCAGGTAGACCTGTTCCGTTTCGGTCGGTCGCGCGGCCACCTCGTCCTCCAGTTCGGTGTTGATGAAGAAGATGGGTACCACCGCATGTCGCCGGGCCAATTGGCGCAGGTAGGGTAGCTGCCGCTCCATGGCCTGCCTGCTCTCGTAATTGGTGAAGAGAAGGAGCAGGCTGCGCTGATGGATGTTCCGGTCCACCGCGGCGAACAAGGTGGCGATGTCCGTCTCGAGGTGGTCGGTGCCCTGGGCGTACAGCGTCTGGAGCACACGCCCCATCTGGCCTCGCCGGTGGCTCGCGGGCAGCACGTCGTGAACCGTATTGCTGAAGGTGATCAGGCCGACGCGGTCCTCCTTGTGCATGGCGATGCTGGTGATCACAAGGGCGGCATTGATCGCATGGTCCAGCAGGGACATGCCGTCGAAAGGCATCTTCATCACGCGGCCGGTGTCGATCAGCGCGAACACCTGCTGGGCACGTTCGTCCTGGTATTGGTTCACCATCAATCGCCCACGGCGGGCGGTGGCCTTCCAGTTCACGGTACGGCGGTCGTCGCCGGGCACATACTCCTTGATCCGTTCGAACTCGGCCTGGTTGGCGATGCGGCGCACACGCTTCACGCCGGCAAGGCTAAGCCGGTCGCTGATGGCGAGCAGTTCGTACCGCTTCAATTGCAGGTAGCCCGGGTACACGGCCACTTCCTTCGCGCGGTCCAGGCTGGAGCGCCTTTCCACCAACCCGAGCGGCGACCGCACGAACACCTGGATGGCACCGTAGCGGTAAATGCCCCGGCGAACCGGGCGCACCTGGTAGTCGAACGTATGCCTCCCCCAGGCAGGCAGCGGCGCGGTGAACACCAGGTCGCGCTTCTGGAATTGCTCGGGCAGTTCGTCGAGCACGCGGATGCGGACCGGGATGCCGTAGCCGCTGCGCAAAGCCAGCGACACCGGGTTCTGGTCGCCGTTGCTCCAGCGTTCCAGGGTATGGCGCTCGCCGTCCATTCCCGTATTCCTGTGGAACAGGAGGAACAGGTCGATCGATACGGCGGCCAGCAGCAGCAGGAAGGCGAGTTGGGCGAACACGAAAAGGGGCGGCCACATCCACGCTGCCACGAACAGCAGCACCAGGGCCCATCCTGCGAGGAAGAACCGCTGCGTAAGGAAGAGGTGGCGCAGTGCGCGCATCAGCGTGGCACCTCCAGTTGTTTCACCAGGAAGGCGATCACCTGGTCGGGCGTGAGGCCCTCCATCTCCCGTTCAGGTGTCAACTGCACCCGGTGCCGCAACACGTGTGGGGTCACGGCCTGCACGTCCTCCGGCACCACGAAGTCGCGTCCGGCCATGGCGGCGTGCGCGCGCGATGCGTCGAGGATCGCCAGCGATGCGCGCGGCGATGCGCCCAGCATCAACGCTCCGTCGTGACGGGTGCGGTGCACGGTCGCGGCGATGTAGCGCATCAAACGCTCCTCGCAACGCACCTGCTGTACGAGAGCTCGGGCGCGCTCCAGTTCGTCCACGCCGAGCACGGGGCTCACCGCTTCAACGCTGAGGTCCTTTCGGTCGGCGCGGGCGCGCTCGAGGATGCGGTATTCCTCTTCCAAGGTGGGATAGCCCACCTCGATCTTGAAGAAGAACCGGTCCAGTTGTGCCTCGGGAAGGCGGTAGGTGCCTTCCTGCTCGATCGGGTTCTGCGTGGCCACCACCATGAAGGGCGATGCCAGCTTGTGCGTGGTGCCGTCCACGGTGACCTGCCGTTCCTCCATGGCCTCGAACAAGGCGCTCTGGGTCTTGGCCGGCGCCCGGTTGATCTCGTCCACGAGCACGATGTTGCTGAAGATCGGGCCGGGCCTGAACTCGAACCTGCCGGTGCCGGGGTCGAACACGCTGGTGCCGATCACGTCGCCGGGCATCAGGTCCGGAGTGAACTGGATGCGCGAGAAGGCCGTTCGTATGGTGCGGGCCAGCAGTTTCGCGGTCAGCGTCTTGGCCAGTCCGGGCGCGCCCTCGATCAGCACATGACCATTGCACAGCAGGGCGATCAGCAAAAGCTCCATCACCTGCTCCTGGCCCACGATCACGCGGCCCACCTCGCCGCGGAGCCGGGTCACGGCCTGTTGTAGGTCGGTCAGTGGCACGGCGGGTGCGAAGCCATCGTTGGCCGGTGTGTCATTCCCTTTCGGGAGCGGGGTATCGGGGTCGTGGTGCATGGTCATCGGATCAGTTGGCGGAAATCGTGCAGGTCGTTGCTGAGCTGGAGCAGTTGGATGTCACTGAGGTGCGTGGCGCTCTCCATAGCGCGCCAATGCGCCATCCTGCGGGCCACCTCATCGATGCTCAGGCCGGTCTTTGCGGCCAGGTGGTGGGTGGTGGCGTCATCGTGCTCGAACGCGCGGAGGAAGGTGCGCTGGCGCACCTCGTCCTTGAAACTGACGATCATCGAGCGCGCGAGCGCGGCATGATCGCCCTGGTGCCAGTGCATGCGACCGATGGTGTGGGCCAGTTCACGCGTGGTATTGGCCGGTGGCAGTACGATCGGAATGGCGCGCTGCTCGCGGCGTGCATGCACCAGGATGAAGAGGACCACCAGCAGCAGCGAAAGGAACCAGGCCCAGCGCAGGGGTGGTTGCGACAGCAGGTAGCGTACGGGCGTGCGTGCTTCCATGCGTCCGGTCTTGTAGAACTCGTCCCACACCAGAGGGCGTGATGGCAGGGTGCTCAGCACGGCCGCGGCGAGCCGGTGGTTGTCGTTCTTCAGCAGGTTGAAGTTGGTGAGCACGAGCGGGATGCTGCACAGCACGAAGCGCCCCTCGCCGAAGGCCGTCTCGATCAGCACGGGCTCCGAACGCCCGTTCACGGCCAGGATGCGGGAATGCAGCGTATCGAACCGCGTGAAGGCCGACCCTGCCGAGCCACGCACCAGGCGGAAGACGCCGTCGAGCATGCGGGGATCCCCCACGAAGCGGACATCGCCGGTATCGCGCATGGCCCAGAGGGAGCGAGGACCATCGGTCCCGATCCGCAGGCTGTCGGCCAGCAGACCGCCGAAGACATGTGCGGCGAGCAGGACATGTTCGCCCTCGTGCACGTGTTGCAGGAGGCGTTCAGCGGCATCGGGTTCGAAATGCAGGCGGTCGTTGACGAAGGCACGACATGGCGGCAGGTGGCCACTTTCCTTGTGCACCGAAGGCCCCGACCAGCCTGTGCGGTCGGTGGTCACCGCCGGGAAAAGGTCCGTGAACCGCTCGTACAGCAGTTTGGCGCCGAAGGGTTTCATATGGTCGCGGGAATAGGACGTGCCCCAGTCGGTGGGCCTGGGCACGCGCGCCTCCATGATCGCGAGCACCAGGATCAGCAGGACGAGCCCGGCCACGATGCGCTTCTCGGTACGGCTCATGCGGGCTGCTGTTCGAATTGGATGAACGGGCGTCGCAGTTCGGCGTAGCGTTCAGGGGCCAGGGGAGCACGACCGTACCAGGTCCATTGGAACACCCGGGCCGCTTGAGCGAAACGTTGGCGCATGTCGGGATCGCTGAGCTGCGCCAGATAGTCGCGGTCGGTTCGGTCGGGGCTCCACTCCAGCAGGCCGCGGTCCACCAGCTTGCGCAGCACCAACAGGTAGTGGAGGCGGATCGCGCGGCGCAGATCGCCCTGCGCCTCGGCCTCCGCGATCATGGCGGGAAGGTCCATGTCGCGGATATCCTCCTCCACCGGTGTCACTTCGCCGAGCGATCGCGGTGCCCCGTACAGGAAATTGCGGAGCCCGCCCTTGCTCAGGATGTACAAGGCGAAGAGTATGGTGGCGCTCGTGATGATGTGGAACAGGTACTCCGTCACGAAGCTGCCGACGCGGCTCCCGAACAATCCGCTGAACCAGTCAGCGAGCCATTCCTTCAGCAGCTCCCACCACGTGGGCTCGCGCACGATATCGTGCTCGTACTGGTGGGCGGGGTCCGACCTCAGGGCCGCTATCCGCTCGGCATCGAAGCCACGCACGGTCAATGTGTCGGACGGGCGCTCCCCGGCCGCGGCGATCGTGTGGCGCGCCGATAGCAGCAGCAGGAGCGAGGCGGACGTGCGCATCAGGCCGTTCAGGCTTGCTCGAACCCTTGTATGCGTTCGCGCAATCCGGCGCTTTCCTTCTCCTCCACCAGCGAGAAGTACTTCAGCCCGATCGCCACGGTAACGATCGGGTAGGTGAGCATCGAGACGGCCATCTGGTAGGAGAATTGTGCGGCCATGAACGAGCTGTACCAGTCAGGATAACCTGATCCGTCCTCCATCAGGCCGGTGAGCATATTGAAGCCGATGATCGCTCCCGCGATGGTGAAAGGCAGCATCAACGCGTAGCCGATCACCGAGTTGATCAGCCCGACCACCACCACCAGGCCCAGCGTTTCCCAGAAACGCCCCTTCACCAGTTGGTTGCTGCGGGCCATCGAGCCGGTGACCCCGGTGCGTTCGATGGCGTGGCACACGAACACCAGCGCGAAGATGGTGAGGGGGTAGAAGCCCGGCAGGATGCAGAGCATGAAGCCCAGCCCGATCAGCAACATGCTCAGGAATCCGGTGCCGAAATACACGCCCGACTGCCCGAGCGCCCGTTTCCACAGGTCGCCATTGCTGATGGTCTGATGCTCGCCCAGGTTGTAGGCGCGCAGGTATTCGTTCACCACCGCAATGAGACCTACGAAGGCCGCGACCAGCAGCAGGTAGCCCAGCGCCATGGGTAGCATTCCTCCCATCAGCTTGCCCAGGACCGTGTCGGGATCGCCCGCACGTGGCATGGAGAACGCCATGCTCTGTATGTCACCGACCGATTTGCCCAGCAGGAAACCGGCGAGGATCGCGGTCGGCAGGCACACGGTGCCGATCACCCGGAACAGCGGCCCCTTGTTCTGTTTCAGGAATTGGAAGGTGGTGGTGATGATCTGTCCGAAGTCACGCACTTCGCGCAATCGGACCGGAGCGTGCGGCTGCATGGTGGGGTAGGATGATGAAGTAATGGATCACGAAGGCCAGCGAAGCACCGATGATGGTGATCGCCACATAGGGCGGGAGGTCGAGCGCATGCCGGGTGACGAACGATTCGAGGAAACCTGCCGTGATGAACACCGGCACCAGTCCGATCACCACCTTCAGTCCCACACGTGCCCAGTATCGGAAACTGTCGATGCGTCGGTAGGTGCCCGGGAACAGCTGGCCCTTGCCCAGGGCGAAACCGGCCGCACCGGCCACGATGATCGCGCTGATCTCCAGCGTGCCGTGCACCCAGATCGTGAGCAGGCTCTCCCGCAGCACGCCGTGCTCGTGGAAGAAATACTGGAAGGCCCCCACCATGATGCCGTTGTACAGGAGCAGCAGGGCGGTGCCGAACCCGGCCGCGATACCAGCGGCGAAGCACAGCAGTGCCACCCGGATGTTGTTGACCGTGATGCCCAGGAACATCTCGCCTTGCCCATGCCCGCCATACACCGCCATCGGTTCGTTCCGATGGATGTTCTCCAGCGTCATGTCCACATATGCATCGCCGAGGATCAGGCGCACGAAGGTGGGGTCGTAACGGGCGGAAACGGCCCCGATCAGCATGGCGATCGTGAAGAGCCCGAACGATAGCAACAGTTGTTGCCGCGTGGCGGCCATGGCCATGGGCACCTCCTGTGCCCAGAACGTGCGGAAGCGGCCGCGCGGCGTGCGTTTGTTGCGGTAGATCCGGTGGTGCAGCCGCGAGAGCAGGTCGTTCAGGTAGGCGGGAAGCCTGCTGTCGGGGTAGAAGGTGCGGGCGTAGGAGAGGTCGTCGCTCAAGGCGATGTACAGGTCCGCAGCTTCCTCGCTGGGCAGATCGTGCCTGCCGGCGAGGAGCGCGTCCAGCCGCTCCCATTTCGCCTTGTTGCGTTCGATGAAGGCCGCCTCGCGCATGGTCTCCAAACATAGGCAGCGCACTCCAGTACCGCTCGCACCACGAAGACCCTTCCCAAGGGGGCTGTGGAACCATCGCCGCCGCTTACATTGGCCCACATGCAGGGGCTTTCCATCGAGACCGCTCAGAACGTGGTGGTCAGGCACGAGGTGGCCAGCTTGGGCGATCGCATCGTGGCCTATTTGGTCGATACGCTGGTGCTCGCTGCCTGGGTCTTCCTATGGGTCATCCTGGCGATCAGCTTCCTCGGTGGTGGATCCAACGAGCTGGTCGCGGTCATCCTGTTCGTGGTGATCATGTTCCCCGTCCTGTTCTATCACCTGGTCTGCGAGATCACCATGGACGGGCAGAGCATCGGCAAGCGGGTCCGCCGGATCCGGGTGGCCAGGCTGGACGGGGCGCAGCCCACCCTGGGCCAATACCTGTTGCGCTGGGTACTGCGCCCGATCGACAGTTTCTATTGGATCGGGCTGGTGGTGATCCTGATCAACGGCAGGGGGCAGCGATTGGGCGATATCGCGGCAGGGACCACCGTGGTATCGCTGGAACAACGGCTCCGGCTACAGGATACCGTGCTGGCCGAAGTGAAGGACGACCACGTTGTGTGCTTCCCTGAGGCCGTGCGATTGAACGACCGCCAGGCCACGATGATCCGGGAGGCCCTGCGCAAGGCCCACACCCCTGGCGGGATAGCCATGGTCGAGGAGCTGGCGGACAAGGTGCGCAATGTGATCGGCAACCTTGGCACGGGCATGGGCTCGCTCGAGTTCCTCGGGACCGTCCTGCGCGATTACGTGCATCTGACCGGTCGCCAGGCTACCAACCGGTAGCGAACAACCGACGTGCACCATTGATGCCGCATTTCTGGTACTGGTCGTAGGCCTTGGCCGCACGCTCGTGGATCGCGGCATCGCTTTCGCGCGCCACCCAACCGCCAAGCACGGCCTTCAGCGTATACGCCTCGGGGGCCATCAGCCCGGTGGTCCACAACAAGGGCTGTGCTCCCGTCGTTCGCAATGGACCGGTGAAATAGCGCTTGCTGATGCAGCCCAGGATCACCACCTCGCGCCTGCGATCGTCCCGCGCGTTGAACGATCGTTCCAAGGCGAAGTCCATCAAGCCATTGTGGCCCACGTAACCGACCAGGTCCGCTCCGCCGCCGATGGCGATCCGCATGCCATCCGCGGTGATGCTCGAAGTCCCGCCGCCACTGGCAAAGAGCAGCAGGTCCTCCGTAGCCTCCCGGATGTGACGCCCATCGTAGGCATCGGCCACCAGGTACACGGCGCTGTCCCGGTGTTTCCATACCGCGCGCTCCAGAATGTGCGGTTCGGCGGGCTTTTCGCACGGCTGCCGAAGCCATTCGTCCGAGCGATCGAAATGCGTGCGCACGCCGTAGCCCGCACCCCAGTACAGGTTGGTCCGCGGGTTCTGCCCGTTGCCGATGCCTGCGGGTACTTTCACGATGCCCTGGTGCTCGTTGTCGCACAGGGCCACCAATACATGCACGGTACGCTGCGAGTTCAGCGGGGCGGCGGTCGCCAGGCAGAGGAACGTGCCAAGGGTCTTCCACATACGCCGTTCAATGCCCTGGTCGGCAACTTGTAACGCCTACCGCATGTCGTTCACCTCCACGCCCGGGTACTTGCTCTTGTCGAAGGTGAAGAGCGCGTCGGCCAGATCAGGGTTGGCGGTGAACTTCTTCAGCGTGTAGGTCACGGTGTTGCCGTCCTTGTAAAGGATCTGGATGCTGCGCGGTTCCACCTTGGCCTTGTCAACGGTGAGCACCACGGTGTGGTACGGCTTCTTGCCGGCGTCCAAGGGGAACAGTTTGATCACCTGCACGGCCACGCCCCCATCAGTGGTCTCCTCCACGAACTGGCTCTTGAAGCCTTTCTCGTACTGGGTCACCAGGGTGGTGGGGTCGAGTTCCTGGTCCATGTCCTTGGGGTCGCTCAGGTTCACCTCGTTCGCGTCCTTGTTGTACGTGTACAGGGTGGTGCCGTCGTTGATGATCGTGTTCTTGTCCAGCACCAAGCGGAACTTCTTGCCCCTCACCTTCATGCTGCCTTCCTGCTTCACGTCCAGCTTGTCCTTGCTGTTCTGCAGGCGGCTGCTGAAATCGGCCTCGAAGGTGTTCCAGGTCTTCGCCTTGGCCATGAGCTTGTCCAGGATCGCCCGGCTGCGGGCATCGTCCTGTGCGTTCCCGGCGAATGCGACCAAGGAAAGGAGTGCGGAAAGAAGAAAGTGTTTCATCATGGGGTGTCAAAGGTACTTGGGCGAGGCAAAGGGCGTGCCGAAGGGGAGGGGCATGCGATCGGCCGGGCGTTGCGATCGGCTCAGGCGGCCAGTATCAGTTCCTCCTCGCGTTCCACCATGGCGTGCAGTCGTGGGTGCATCACATGGAAGAACAAAGGCGGCACCAGGCTCAGCAACATCGTGCCCGGATAGCCCGTGGGCAGTTGCGGGGCTTCCTCCCTGCTGCGGAGCACCTGGTATGGACGGCTGGCCTTCCAGTGATGGTCGCTGTGGCGGGTCAGCTCGAACAAGGTGAGGCGACCAAGCAGGTGATCGCTGTTCCACGAATGCACGTAGTGCACCCGGCGATGGCCGCCAGCCCTGCCCGGTTTGCGCCGCAGGCCGTAGTGCTCGATGTAGTTCACCGTTTCCAGCAGCAGGATGCCGATCGCTGCGGCGCCAACGAAGCACAACAGCACCATGCCACCGAACACGGCCGCGATCGTGCTCAGCAACGCCGCCTGCCACAGCATGGCCTGCACCATTTCGTTGCGCAGGTCGAGCACGGGGCGACCTTTCCTGCGCTGTTGTTCCGCTTCGATCCGCCAGGCGCTGAGCCACCCGAACACGATGCTGCGCACCCAGAAGGCGTACACCGTTTCGCCGTAGCGGGCCGAGGCCGGGTCATCGGCCGTGGCCACACGCCGATGGTGCCCGCGGTTGTGCTCGATCATGAAGTGCATGTAGAGGCTGGTGAGCAGCAGGGCGCGGGCCATGCCACGCTCATATCGTTTCGCGCGGTGGCCGAGCTCGTGCGCCACGTTGATGCCATGGATGCCGCAGAGCACACCCATGCTCGCAACCCGCCCGGCCCGTTCCCACCAGGCAAGGCCCGGTTCGCCCATGTGGAACAGGAAGAGCACGAGCATGCCCCATTGCAGCGGGACGATCAGGTAGAGCAGCGCATCGAACAGGGGATCCTCGAGGGCGGCTTGTTCCTCGGCCTTACTGAGGGCATCGGCGTGACGGGGCATGAGCACTTCCAACAGGGGTATGGTCACGAAGGCGTGGATGGGTAGTGCCCAAGTGGCAAGACCATGGTCCAGCAGGGACACCGCACCGGCCACGGGTGGGAAGAAAGCCGCCAGGTAGCGCAGGGCGCGCAGCCGCACTTTCCTTCGGTCGGTGGGGGAGGGGGCCAACGCTGCCATCCCTCAAATGTATCCGCGCTTACGTCCGCGCCACCATGGCCTCCACGGCCTGCACCGGGTCCTTCACACCGCCGTACCGCGCCTCCACAAGGTCGAGCACGCGCACCATCACCCGGTCAAGCAAGGTGTCGGGGCAGCTTGCACCGCTGGTGAGGATGATCGTGATCGGTCGCTTGTCGGGAAGCCAGTCCTGGGTGCGCTCCAGGCGTTGCGCTGGGTAGTTGAAGTGCTCGATCTCGTCGGCACTGAGCAATTCCTTTTCGCCGTTGATGAAGTAGGTGGGGAACCGCTGTTCGAGCAGTTCCACCAGGTGGCTGGTGTTGCTGCTGTTGTAGCCGCCCACCACCAAGGCCAGGTCGGCCTCGGCCTTCAGCAGCTCCAGGGTGGCGTCCTGGTTGTCGTTGGTGGCGTAGCAGAGGGTATCGCGTGTATCGGCGAAGTGGGCCTTCAGGTCGGCCTCGCCGTACTTGGCGATCATCACCTGCTTCAAATGGTCGGCGATGGCCTGCGTCTCGGTGGCGAGCATGGTGGTCTGGTTCACCACGCCGATGCGGTCCAGGTCCTTGGAGGGGTCGAAGCCCGGAGTGCACCGCTCGCCGAACACCTCGGTGAACCGTTCGATGGGCTCTACGCCGACGATGATCCGTCCCAGCAGCTGGGCCTGCTCCATGTCCTTGATGATCACGGCAGGTGCCCCTTGGGCGGTATGGCTGAAGGTGGCACGTGTCTCCTCGTGCGCCGCCTTGCCGTGGATCACCACCGTGTAGTTCTTCTCGCCCAACTGCGCGCTGCGTTTCCACACCTTCTCCACGAAGGGGCAGGTGGTGTTGTGCAGCAGCGGGTCGATGCCGATGTCCTTCAGGCGCTGTTCGGTCTCCAACGTGGTGCCGAAGGCGGGTATGATCACGATGTCGTCCGATCGCAGTTCGTTCCAGTCCATCAGCATGTTGCCGTGCGTGTCCTGGATGAACCGCAGCCCGCGGCCCTCCAAGTCGGCGTTCACCTCGGGGTTGTGGATCATCTGGCTCAGCAGGAATATCCGTTTGCCGGGGTTCTGGTCGATGGCCTGATAGCTGATCTCGATCGCGTTCTCCACCCCGTAGCAGAAGCCGAAATGCCGGGCCAGGACGAAGCGCACGCCAGCCAGGTCCAGCAGGGTGGGGGTCAGGTCCTTCTTCTTGGGGTCCAGCGCCTTGCGCCAGGCCTTCAAGCGGCCGATCAGGTTGCTGCGGTAATGGTCGGGAATGGTGAAGGAGCGCATGCCGGTGGCGGCAAAGGTACCGTGGTGGCGCGGCTCTGCCCAGCGGCGCCCTGTGCGATCACGTAACCTCGGGGAACGGCATCCCGTAAAAGATGTTACCGATACCACTTCTGCTGCTCCGCCCGGTCGTGCACCGGTGAATGCTGCGGTCGTGGTGCATTGTCGCCCCCAACCCCCATACCCATGAGCCTGAAACGTATACTTCTGCTGGTCGCCATGGTGCTGATCGCCTTCTGGGCCGGTGCCCAGGATCACGATCGGAGCGATTGTCTGGTCAAGGTGTCGAGCAAATGGGGCTCGGTATGCGAGCGTTGCGAGTACTATACCGATGGCTACAAGCGTGACTACAGCGGCACGTTCCGGATCGAACTGCGCAACACCTGCCGCGAGATCCTTGAGGTGAAGGTGGCCATGCAGGAGAAGGACGGCACCTGGCGCACGTTCCCGGTGCGGGCACTGGCGCCGGACGAGACGCTGGACGCCTTCGCATGCAGGGGCTCCGGCAAATACCTCTACTGGGTGCGCAAGGCCGACGACACGGAGATCGTGCTCCCGTCGGACCAAGAGATCCTCACCGAGTACAGGAGCAGATAGCCAGTGAACACGGGGATGTTGATCCCTGTGCGTGAACAGCGGTCCCCAAGGGCCGCTTCGTGTTTTCCTTTGGTGGACAGAAGCTCATGTCCACCACGCATCTGCACATCGAACGCACCGACACTTCCCCCGGTGTCGACCTCGACGAGGGCCTGATCGAGTTCGTGGGCCGCTCCCTGCCGCTCAACTCCGAGGTCTTCTACTCCCGGGTCTACCACTGGCTCGACCGTCACCTGAGCAACGATAAGGGGGGGACCATCACCGTGAACATGAAGCTGGATTACATCGATACCAGCTCGTCGCGCCACCTGTACAACATCTTCCGCCGCCTGGCCCCCGGCGAAGGCGATGCCCGCCAGGTGCAGGTGAACTGGCATTACGAGGCCGGTGATGAGGAGATGGCCGAGACCGGCAAGGACTACCAACGCTTCTTCAACTTCGATTTCCGCTTCATCGAGGTGGACGAGTTGTTCTGAGGCCCCGGGTCCGCCCGGACCGTTCCTCAGGATGAAGGGATCGTGGTTGTCAGTTGTCAGGGGCGGAGTTCGAAGTCGGGAGTGTGGCGGGCTCGGCATGCAACGCCCATCACCATCCTTCCTACCTCCCTTTCACTCTTTCGCTGCGCAGGGCTTGTATGGAGGCTCACGCGGAAGCGCAGAGGGCTGTTGTCACAGGGTGGGTGGCCCGTGGTTCGAAGCGCCGAAGCCCCGAAGCAACAGGGGCGACGCACATCCCCATCCATCTCTCCGACCTCCCCGCTCACAGCCGCTCGTTCGCCAGGTTCGCCAGCGGACTGCGCTCGCCTTTTTCCAGCGTGATGTGCGCGAACAGGGGATCACCCTTGGCCTTGTCGATCAGGTAGCTCAGGCCATTGCTCTCGGTGTCGAGGTAGGGCGTGTCGATCTGGTGGATGTCGCCGGTGAAGACGATCTTGGTGCCTTCGCCGGCCCGACTGATCACGGTCTTGATCTCCAGCGGCGTGAGGTTCTGGGCCTCGTCCACGATGAAGAAGATGTTGCTCAGGCTCCGCCCGCGGATGTAGGCCAGCGGAGCGATCGCGATCTTCTCGTTCTCGAGCATCTCGTCGATGCGCTTGGGCGTGTTGTCGTGCTTCTCGAACTGCCCCTTGATCAGCTTCAGGTTGTCCCACAGCGGCTGCATGTAGGGGTCCAGCTTGCTCTGGATGTCGCCGGGCAGGTAGCCGATGTCCTTGTTGCTCAGGGGCACCACCGGCCGCGTCACGTAGATCTGCCGGTATTCGCGGCGTTGTTCCAGTGCGCAGGCCAAGGCCAGCAGTGTTTTACCCGTTCCCGCCGCGCCTTGCAGGGTCACCAGCTTGATCTCGGGGTCGAGCAACGCGCTCATGGCCAGTGCCTGCTCGGCGTTCTTCGGCCCGATCCCGAACACGCTCTGCTTCTCCACGCGCGACACATTGCCCGTGCGCGGGTCGTACTTCGCCAGGATGCTCTTCTTCTTGTGCTTCAGGATGAAGAATTGGTTGCCCTTCGGTCGCTCGATGCCGAGGTCATCGATGGACAGGCTGCCCTGCGCGAAGAGGGCGTCGATCTTGGTCTCGTCGAAGTCCTCGACCACGGTGCGGCCGGTGTAGAGCTTCTCGCGCACGTTCCTCACCTTGCCGGTGAGGTAGTCCTCGGCCATGATGTTGAGGCTCTTGGCCTTGAGGCGCAGCGCGATGTCCTTGGTCACCAGGATCACCTTGCGGTCCTTGTTCTGCCGCTGCAGGGTGAGCGTGGCGTTGAGGATCTGGTGGTCGTTCTTGTTGTCCTGGAACACCTTGGTGGCGTCCACACCGTTGAGATCATGCTTGGCCACCACCTTGAACTTGCCGCGCGAAGAGCCGTTCAGTGGCTGCCAGTCGGACAGCACGTCCAGCTTGGCTATGTTGTCGAGGTGGCGGATGAACTCCCGCGCCTCGTAGTTGATCGTGTCGTTCCCTTTCTTGAAGGTGTCCAGTTCTTCCAGTACTTGTATCGGTATCGCCACATCGTGTTCCGCGAAGTTCTCGATGGCCGAGTGGTCGTAGAGGATCACGGATGTGTCCAGTACGAAGATCTTTCTGTCTTTCTTCTTCATTCGATCAAGGAACGGTGTTGTCCAAATGTATCCGCCCACCGTCCGGGGCTTGGAGCGCACTGCGGGCGCACTTATCCACGATCGATCGTTCTCTGGTGGCACGAAGGGCGGCACGGAACAAGGTGGACGGCCAACGGCATTTCGCACAGGAACGGCCGCATTGGCTTAACGCTGATCTAACGTGCGGTCGCGGAGAAGAACGGACCTTTGTGCCCGCAACCAGGAACACGATCGCCATGGGCCCGAAGGTGCTTCTTGTCGATGATGAGGTCGATATACTCGAACTGCTCAAGTACAACCTGGAGCAGGAAGGAATGCAGGTGCGCACCGCACAGAACGGCAAGGAGGCTATCGAGCTGGCAAGGACCGAACGCCCGGACCTGATCGTGCTCGACATCATGATGCCGGGCATGGACGGGGTGGAGGTGTGCGCACAACTCCGCCGCATGCCGGAGTTCAACAACACGCTAATCACCTTCCTCACCGCGCGCGGAGAGGACTACTCGCAGATCGCCGGGTTCGATGCCGGTGCGGACGACTACATCACCAAGCCGGTGCGGCCGAAGGTGTTCGTGAGCAAGGTGAAGGCACTGTTGAAGCGCAGTGGTGATCGCCCGACCGAGAACGTGCTCGAAGCCAACGGCGTGCGCGTGGACCAGGAGAAGGTGATGGTGTACGTGGAGGGTCGTGAGCTGCAATTGCCCAAGAAGGAGTTCGAACTGCTTGTGCTGCTCATGAGCCGTCCGGGCAAGGTGTTCAAGCGCGACGAGATCTACGCACGCCTCTGGGGCAACGACCTGTTCGTAGGCGACCGCACGATCGATGTGCACATCCGCAAGCTGCGGGAAAAGATCGGCGAGGAGCGCATCGGCACCGTGAAGGGCATCGGGTACAAATTCGACGCCTGATCGGGACCGGCTATCCTTCTATATTTGCCGCCCATTCCCTCGGGGTGTAGCGCAGCCCGGTTAGCGCGCGTCGTTCGGGACGACGAGGTCGGAGGTTCGAATCCTCTCACCCCGACAGGTAGGAGAAGCCCTTGTGCCAACGCACAGGGGCTTTTTCGTGCCGGTGGTCCATTGGTGGCCACCGGTCCTCGGTGCGCGAGCCCTTGGCGGGGTGGTATCAGGCATCCGTTCCCGGCCCCGGACCGTCTTCAGACCAGAAGCCATGTCACGCTCGTACAAAATAGCCCTGATCCGGAAGAGCTGCAGCAGCCTGCCCGTGTACCGTGATCTCGAGCGGCTCACGGATCGCGAGTTGGACGAACAGGTGGTGGCCATGGTCCGGCGCATGCGTGTGAACGAGAGCGCCGAGATCGCGCGCATGGTGATGCGCCAGCCCACCTTCAGTCTGAACTGAGCCTGCCCCTGGTGCCCGTCCATGAGGCTCTGGCCCGGCAACTATATTTGCCCGGCCTAGACCATTACCATGAGCGAGCATCACGACGATTACTTCCCGACGGAGGCCGAACAGAACGAGATCGGCGGGCCTGTGCTACTGGCCCTGATGATCCTGGGCCTGATCGTGCTGGCGATCTGGGCGCTCAGTTGATCGGGCGCACGTGGGTCACTGCCCACCCGGTCGCGGGTCGCCGGCACGGCCCAGGTACTCGTCGCGCCTTACGAGCATGTACCAGTTGTCGCTCAGTTCCAGGTAACCCTGTTCGAAGCAGAACACATAGGTGTTCCCCGCCTTGGTGCGGTGCGTGTTCGTATGGTAGATGAAGTTGAAGCCGCGCTCGACCAGCTTGTCACGTAGCACCTTTGTCTTGCCTTCGGGCCCGGTGTTCAGTTCGGCCAGGATGCGCCGGTTGCGCTTCAACGCGTTCACCACGTTGCGCACATAGTTGATGCTGCTGTTGTTGGCGCGATAGTGGTACATGTTCCGGCATGCATCGGAGCAGAAGCGCTTGTCGGTCCGCCCTACAATGCGCTCCCCACATTCCATGCATACCCGTTCAGGTAGCGATGCCATGCTCCGAATGTAGCGATCTTCGACAACGTGTTCCGGTGGGTGGAAGGGGCAGGCTTACCTTGCCTCCACAGCGGATCCCCCGACGCAATGCCCAATGGGAAGAATGAACGGATGAAGGTGTTCGGCCGCACGGGTCTTGGGTTGTCGTATGCCGTGGCCGGCACGGGGGACTGGTACCCTGAAGAGATCAACACTTGGCCCGGAGCGAAGGACGACGGGCTGGCCTGGCGCCCATCGCTCACCGGTGGTGTCGAACTGTACACGGTGGGCACCGTGCGCAAGCCGGGCGCGTTGCGCCGGCATGTGCTCGCACGCCTGGCCGCGGCCGACCGTGCGTTGCGGGCGCGCCGCATGCGTCTTGTGCCCGCCTGCGCCCATCCCTTTGCCGTGCCCGGTGGTGGAGGTACCCTGCGGCAGCAGGTCGTTTTCCATGGTGATGACGGGTTCGCCAAGGTGCATGCCGCGGTGCGCGTTCTGCTTCCCATCATCCCTGCGATCAGCGCGGCCTCGCCGTTCATGGGCGGCATGGCCACGGGCATGCTCGACAGCGTGACGCACGCACGCGCTTCGGACCGCTTCACGCGGCCCGCGCTCGCCGGACCTTTCATCCCCGAGGCAGTGTTCGCTCAGGAGGACTACTACCGCGAAGTGTTCGGCCCGATGGCCCCTGTGCTCGCCGCATGCGCGGAGGCCCCATTCGACCCGCAGACCGAGAACCGACGCGGGGCGATCGCCCTGTTCGACCAGGGCGTGATCGAGCTTCGTGTGGTGAACATGCAGGAGTGCCCCATGGCCGACCTGGCCGTGGCAGGGATGATCCTCGCCGTGCTGAAAGCCTTGGTGAGCGGACGTTGGGTGAGCAGCTACCTGCAGCGGGCCTGGAGCGAGCAGGACCTGCTGCCCATCCTCGATGCCGTGGTGCGCGATGGCGATCGGGCGGTGATCACCGATCGCGATTTCCTGATGATGTTCGGTCTGATGAAGCAGGACGAACTGCCTGTGGCCGATCTCTGGAAATATCTCTTCGTGGAACTGTACAGTGAGCTCGGTGCCACCACCCGTTCGGGTATGGCGCATATCATGGAGCATGGCTGCCTGGCCCGGAGGATCCTCGCCAAATACGGTGCGGAGCCCGGTCCGCAGGCCTTGCAGGAGCTTGCCACGGAGCTTGCCGACCACCTTGAGGCCGACCGCATGTTCGTCTGATCGTTCCTGCGGGCCATGGGCGCCCCGTGGGGTGATCGTCGAAACCCGTGAACATGTGCCCCCGGGGCGCGTATCGCCGGGAAACTTCAAGGCCATGAGGACGATCACTACGCTCATTCCGTTGTTGCTGGCGGCTGTCACCGGTAGGGGCCAGTCAGCAGGTCCGGTCTATTACTGGCCCTTGGACGAGGCCGAGGGCACCACGGCGCAGGAGTTGATGGCGGGGCAGCATGGCACGGTGCTCGGCGAGGCCGCATGGTACCCGTCGGGTGGCCATCACGGTGGAGCCATCCGCTTCAATGCGGTGGACCAGCGGATCACCGTGGGGGCTTGCGAGATCACCTCGGGCACCGGCTTCGCCATATCGGTGTGGGTGAAACCCGACATGGTGTCGGGCAACGAACGCATGGTGGTGGCGAAGACCATCGGCCCCCAACCCGACGATCAGGCTTGGAGCCTGAGCTTCGTGAACGCCACGGCCTTGCGCTTCCGACTCCGTCTGGCCGGTACCACGCATGTGATCACCACGTCGCCGCTCTCGATCTTCAGTGGTGCCTGGTACCATGTGGTGGGCACCTACGACGGGGCGCAGATGAAGTTGTACGTGAACGGATCCATGCTCACCAGCACGTCCGTAACGGGGGCGTTGGGCTTCAATCCCGATTCGCCTGCGGCCATCGGGGCACAGTTCACGGGCACGGCCCCCTTCTCGGGATGGGTCGACGATCTGCGCATCTACGACCACGGCCTTTCCGATCAGGAGATCTACGACCTGCTTCTGGGTGATGTGGTGACGGGCATGGACGACCTTGACCAGCCTTGGGTCGACGGTTCGGGCCACTTGCGTGTGCCCGGTGGGCCATGGAGCGAGGTGGAAGTGTTCGACCTGGCCGGGCGCATGGCCATGCCGCGCCGCTCGCTGCAAAACGCCGATGCGGTCGCGATCGATGGCCTCGCGCCTGGGATCCACCTGGTGCGCCTGCTCGCGCCGGGGCGGGAGACCACGCGCCGCGTGTTCATTCCCTGATCGCGCTTAGGGATACGGCCCTTCGCCATGGGCCAGGGCCACCAAACGATCGGCCAGCTTGGGCACTCCCGAGCTGGCCTTTTCGTTCCAGATGGTCACGTGGCGCGTGGTACGCAGGGTGGCGGCCTGCGGGTCCACCACATGCATCTCGCACGATGCGGGCGCCAGGCCCACGAGCCCGGCGGCAGGATACACGTTCAGCGAGGTGCCCACCACGATCAATACATCGGCCTGCGCGACCAGCTTCGCGGCCTCGGCGATCAGCGGCACGGCTTCGCCGAACCAGACCACATGTGGTCGCAACTGGGAGCCCAGCGGACAACGGTCGCCAAGCTTCAACGATGGGCCGTTGACCGGTACGAGCAGGGTGGGGTCGGCCGTGCTGCGGGCCAGCAGCACCTCGCCATGCAGGTGCAGCACACGGGTGCTTCCCGCGCGTTCGTGCAGGTCGTCGATGTTCTGGGTCACCACGTCCACGTGGAAGTGGGCTTCCAGCGCGGCGATCGCCCGGTGGGCCGCATTGGGCCGGGCCTTGCGCACCTGCTCCCGCCGAAGGTCGTAGAAGTGCAGCACCCGGGCCGGGTCGCGCGCCCAGGCCTCCGGGGTGGCCACTTCCTCCAAGGGATATTGCTCCCACAGGCCGTCACTGTCGCGAAAGGTGCGCAGCCCGCTTTCGGCGCTCACCCCGGCCCCGCTGAACACCACGATCCGCTTTGCCATGGCGGAATATAGGGTGTGGGAGGACCTGTTCCGTGGGAGCTCGGCCGAGTGTCCAGGAACAGCGTTGGGATCGTCGATCCGCATTCCCTTCCTTCTCCTATTTTCGTGGCCCTTTCCGCCACTGAACCGTTCCGCGCATAGGTCTACTTTTACGCCCCTTCTAACAGACGTACAATTCCCGAGGGGACAGGATGATCGACAGCCTGAACGGTGAGGTATTGGAGAAAGGCCACGACCATGTGGTACTGGAGTGCCAGGGCGTGGGCTATCTGGTGCATGTGCCGGTATCGCTGATCGATGCCCTTCCCACCACCGGCCGTTGCCGCCTGCATGTGCACTATACGGTGACCGTTGATGTGCGCTCGGGCTCCAGCGAACACCGGCTGTTCGGGTTCCAGCACCGCGACGAGCGGCAGCTCTTTCGCCGCCTGATCGAGGTGCAGGGCGTGAGCGCCACCATCGGCATGGCGATCATGGGGGCGCGGTCGGCACAGGAGATCCACACGGCGATCCTTACCGGCGATGCGGCCGCCCTGCAACGTGTGAAGGGGATCGGGCCCAAGCTGGCGCAGCGCATCGTGACCGAGCTGCAAGGGCGACTGGCCGGTACGGCCATGCCTGTCGGCGGTGCGGTGTCGGCCGTGGGCAATACGTTGAAGGCCGAGGCGTTATCGGCACTGGTCTCGCTCGGGCTCGATCGGGCGAAGGCCGAGAAAGCCCTGCATAGCGTACTGCAAGAGCATGCCGGGAAGGAACCCGCCTTGGAGGAAGTGATACGGAACACCTTGAAGAACCTCTGAGCAGGCCGCCATTCCCATGTCCTTCCGCATTCCGTTGTCCTGTTCCGGTATCGCGTTGAGGTCGCTTTTCGTGGCGGCCGTAGCGCTGTTCTGCGGTCAGGGCGCCGAGGCGGCCGAGCTCTTCGCCACCACGGTGGTGCTGCAGGTGGACTCGCCGGAGGTGGAGCTGCCCTGGCCGATCACCGACCCGGTGGCCCCCGGCCAGCCGCCCGGCGGTGCGATCAACCTGGGCGATCCGAGCAATATCCAGGAGGAGGTGATCTACGACCCCGAAACGGGCCAGTACATCATCAACAGCACGGTGGGCGGCTCGTTCGACTACCGTCCGCCCATGAGCATGTCGTTGGAGGAGTACCTGAACTACGACATGCAGCGCGCCATGGACAACTACTGGCTGGACCGCGTGGAGCAGGACAGCGAGAGCGCGCAGAAGAGCCTGATCCCACAGATCAAAGTGCGCGGGAAGGCCTTCGACCGGATCTTCGGTGGCAACACCATCGACATCCGGCCACGGGGATCGGCCGAGGTGATCTTCGGCATCAATATCAGCAAGACGGAGAACCCGCGGATCCCCATCGATCAGCGGCGCATCACCACCTTCAACTTCGACCAGCGCATCCAACTGAACCTGCAGGGCAGCATCGGCGAGAAGCTGAAGATCAACACCAACTACAACACGCAGGCCACCTTCGACTTCGAGAACCAGGTAAAGCTGGACTACACCGGTTACGAGGACGAGATCATCCAGAAGATCGAGGCCGGCAACGTGAGCCTGCCCCTCCAAGGCACCCTGATCCAAGGCAGTCAGAGCCTCTTCGGCCTGAAGACCGAGCTGCGTTTCGGGCGCCTCACGGCCACCGCCATCTTCAGCCAGGAGAAGGGGCAGCGGCGCAACGTGCAGAGCCAGGGCGGTGCGCAGACCACGCACTTCGACATCAAGGCCGATGAGTACGAGGCCAACAAGCACTACTTCCTGAGCCACTGGTTCCGCGACAACTACGAGAACGCGTTGAGCACCCTGCCCATGGTGAATAGCGGTGTGCAGATCACGCGGATCGAGGTGTGGGTCACCAACACGCGGCAGGACTTCCAGCAGAACCGCAATATCGTGGCCTTCACCGACTTGGGTGAGGACGCCAGCCCCGCCGCCATCGCCGCAGGGCATTTCAGCTCCGACCTGCCTCCCGGTCTGGCCCTGCCCGGCGTGGGGAACGTGGCGGCCAACGAACGCAACACGTTGTACGCCAACGTGAGCTCCAACGCGGGCGTACGCGGCTTCGTGAACGCCACGGGCGCGCTGCAGGCCATGGGCCTGATCGCCGCGCGGCACTTCGAGAAGCTCGAAAGCGCGCGCCTGCTGATGCCCACCGAGTACACGTTGAACGAACGCCTGGGCTTCATCTCGCTGAACCAGTCGCTCAACAACGACGAGGTGCTGGCGGTGGCCTACCAGTACACCTACCAGGGCCAGACCTTCCAGGTGGGTGAGTTCAGCACCGATGGGATCACGCCGCCCGATGCGCTGGTGCTGCGCCTGTTGAAGGCATCCATCACCAACCCGCGCCTGCCGCTGTGGGACCTGATGATGAAGAACGTCTATTCGCTGGGCGCCTTCCAGGTGAACCGCGAGAACTTCCGGCTGGAACTGGTGTACAACAACCCAACCACGGGCGTCGACATCAACTACATCCCCCGCGTGCCGCTGGACCAGATCCCGCTGCTGCAGGCGCTCGGCGTGGACCGGCTGGACCCGAACAACGCGCCCAACCCCGACGGTTGGTTCGACTTCATCGATGGCGCGGCCACGATCGGTGGTACCATACAGGCACAAACGGGGCGGATCTTCTTCCCCGTACTGGAACCCTTCGGCAGCTACCTGGACCGACAATTGATCGGCCCCGACCCGAACAACCCGATCCAGCCCGAGCAGATCAGGCGCACGATCGTGTACCAACAGCTGTACGACAGCACCAAGACGGCCGCGCAGAACCTCCCCGAGCTGAACCGCTTCCGTCTGAAGGGCAGCTACCGCAGCGCCAGCAGCGATGTGATCTCGCTCAACAGCGTGAACATCCCCCAAGGCAGCGTGACCGTGACGGCCGGCGGGGTGCGCCTGGTCGAAGGGCAGGACTACACGGTGGACTACAACCTGGGCCGGGTGCGGATCCTGAACCAGGGCATCCTTGAAAGCGGCACGCCCATCAACGTGTCGTTGGAGAGCAATTCGCTCTTCAGCATCCAACAGAAAACACTGGTGGGCGCCCGCTTCGACTTCCGCGCCAGCCGCAACCTGAACTTGGGCGGCACGGTGATGAACCTGTACGAACGGCCGCTGACGCAGAAGGTGAACGTGGGCGATGAGCCGATCAGCAACACCATCATCGGGCTGGATGCCACGTGGAACACCAAGTCGCAGTGGCTCACCAACCTGGTGGACAAGCTGCCCTTCTACGCCACCAAGGAGGAGTCGAACATCTCGGCGAGCATCGAGGGCGCCTACCTGATCCCGGGCCACAGCAAGGCCATCGGCAATGCGGGCACCAGCTACATCGATGACTTCGAGGGCAGCGTGAGCGTGATCGACCTGCGCACCCAGAGCCTCTGGTTCCATGCCTCGGTGCCCCAAGGTCTTCCGGACCTCTTCCCCGAGGGCGACCTGGTGAACGACCTGGGCGCTGGCTTCCGTCGGGCGCAGTTGTCATGGTACGTGATCGACCCGCTCTTCTTCCGCAACAACTCCCTCACCCCGCCGAACATCGCGGGCAGCACGGCCATCCGCAGTGACAACCGCCAGCGCGAGGTGCTGGAGCAGGAGGTGTTCCCCAACCGCCAGCTTGCGGCCGGCACCCCGCCGAACATCCCGGTGCTCGACCTCACCTACTACCCCAACGAGCGTGGTCCGTACAACTACGAGACCTCACCCTCACGGATCAACCCTGACGGCACCTTCAGCGACCCCGAGAACAACTGGGCGGGGATCATGCGCCGGATCACCACCACCGACTTCGAGGCCAGCAACATCGAGGTGGTGCAGTTCTGGTTGATGGACCCCTTCTACAACGCGAGCAACAGCCTGGGCGAGCCGGCCACCAACGTGAACTCGGTGAACAGCACCGGTGGCGACCTCTATATCGACCTGGGCAACCTCAGCGAGGACGTGCTGCGCGACGGTCGGAAATTCTTCGAGAACGGCCTGCCGAAGAACACCAATGACCTGGCCGCCGAAACGGCCACCACCACCTGGGGTGTGGTGCCCACGACCCAGAGCGTGGTGAATGCCTTCGCCATCACCGACAACAACAGCAACGCCATGCAGGACGTGGGCATGGACGGCCTGCCCAGCAACCCGGCGAACGCTTTCCGTCCCGAACTCACCGAGCAGAATTTCTTCTCCGACTACGTGAACGCCGCGCTGGCCGTGGTGACCGATCCGGTGGCTCGTAACGCCATCGAGCGGGATCCCTCGAACGACGACTACCACTTCTTCCGTGGCAGCGATTACGATAGCCAGGGGCTCAACATCCTGCAGCGTTACAAGCGCTTCAATGCCCCCGAGGGCAACAGCGTGACCGATGAGGACTCCAGCGAGGACTATCCGACACAGGCGACCACCCTGCCCACCACGGAGGACATCAACCAAGACCAGAACCTGAGCGAGAGCGAGAGCTACTTCCACTACAGGGTGAGCCTGCGTCCGCAGGACATGGTGGTGGGCCAGAACTTCATCACCGACCGCATCCTGGCCACGGCCAACACGCCCGAAGGTCCCAAGCAGGTGTACTGGTACCAGTTCAAGGTGCCGGTGCGCCAGCCCACGGCGGTTGTGAACGGGATCCAGGACTTCCGTAGCATCCGCTTCATGCGCATGTACGTGCACGGCTGGCAGCAGGAGGTGACCCTCCGCTTCGCCCGCTTGGAGTTCGTGCGCGGCGAATGGCGCAAATACCTCTTCAGCCTGGAGACCCCCGGCGAGTTCCCCGTGACCGACCCCGATCCCACGCTGTTCGAGGTGGCTGCGGTGAACATCGAGGAGAACGGCAACCGCACGCCGATCAACTACGTGCTGCCGCCCGACATCAACCAGGAGATCGACGTGGCCAGCGCCAACCTGCGCAACCTGAACGAGCAGTCGTTGCAGATGAAGGTGTGCAACCTGCGTGATGGCGATGCCCGCGCGGCCTTCCGCAACGTGCAGTTCGACATACGCAGCTACAAGAAGCTGCGCATGTACATCCACGCCGAATCCAGCGACCTGTCCGATCCGCTACAGTACGGCGACGCCACCGTGTTCATCCGTCTGGGGAACGATTACGAGCAGAACTATTACGAGTACGAGGTGCCCCTGACGCCTTCGGCGTTCTACAACCGCGATCCCTACAACGTGTGGCCCGAGGCCAACAACATGGTGATCGAGTTCGCCAAGCTGAACGACCTGAAGATCCAGCGCGACCAGAGCGGTGCGCCCCGCAATATCCGCTACCAGGGCACCGACGGCGACCGGCGCGTGTTCGTGAAGGGCAACCCGAACCTGAGCCGCATGAGCACGATCATGATCGGCGTGCGCAACCCCAAGCGCGATGGCGAGGAGGCCAACCCGTGGAAGGCCGACGACGGTCGCGCCAAGTGCCTGGAGGTGTGGGTGAACGAACTGCGCCTCACCGACTTCGACCAGAGCGGTGGCTGGGCCGCGATCGCGCGCCTGAACGCCCAACTGGCCGACCTCGGTACGGTGAGCATCGCCGGCAACTACAGCACCCCATTCTGGGGCAGCATCGACAAGCGCGTGAGCGAGCGCCAGCGGGAGACCAAGTACGGCATCGATGTGGCCGCCAACCTGGAGATGGGCAAGTTCCTGCCCGAGTCGAGCAAGATCAAGGTGCCCCTGTTCATCGGCTACTCCGAACAGGTGAGCAATCCGCAGTTCGACCCGCTGAACCCCGACATCGAGTTCGATGAGGCCACGCGTGCGCTCACCCGTGAGGAGCGCAAGCAGCGCCTGAAGGAGTCGCGCACCTATACACGTCGCCGCAGCATCAACCTGACCAACGTGCGCAAGGAGCGTGAGGGCGGGAAGAAGGAGCACTTCTTCGATGTGGAGAACTTCAACCTATCGTACGCCTACAGCGACCAAGAGTACTTCGATGTGAACACCGCCTTCGAGAACACGCGCACCTACCGGGGCTCCATCGGCTATGTACACAGCCCGAAACCGAGGCCGATCGAGCCGTTCAAGAACATCGGCTTCGTGGGCAAGTCGAAGTGGTTCAAACTGGTGAAGGACTTCAACGTGAACCTCGGTTTCAAGCAGGTGACCCTGCGCACCTCGGTGGACCGCATGTACATGGAGCGTCTCGTACGGCCCAACCCCGACATCGAGAGCCTGCCGCCGCGCCCCACCTACAACAAGAACTTCAACTGGAACAGCCAGTACGGCTTCCGCTACGAGCTCACCAAGGCGCTGAAGATCGACTTCAACGCCAACAACCTGGCCTTCATCGGCGAAACGCCCGGTCGCGTGGACCCGAAGATCCGCGGCGAGTATGAGCTTTGGAAGGACAGCGTGCTGGCCAGCATCGGCAACTGGGGTGAGGTGACCCGCTACGACCATGTGATCAACGCGACCTATACCCTGCCGCTGGACAAATTCCCGCTGACCGACTGGATCACCGCCAACACGAGCTACACGGCGGGCTACCAGTGGGACCGTGCACCGCTGACGCAGGACTCGCTGGGGCACACGATCCAGAACTCGCAGAACATCTCGGTGAACGGCCAGCTCAATTTCGTGAGCCTGTACAACAAGTCGAAGTACCTGAAGAAGATCAACGACAAGGGCCGTTCGAGCCGGACCACACCACGTCGATCAACAACGACACCGAGCAAGACCGACAGCACCGCCACCAGGACCAAGGACCCGATCAAGATCGATCCCATGGAGGGCCTGGCCCGGGTGCTCATGGTGCTGCGCACGGGCTCGATCACCTACAGCCAGAACTCGGGCATGCTGCTGCCAGGTTACGGCAGGCGCACCAACATCATCGGGATGGACGACTTCAACGCGCCCGGCCTGCCCTTCATCCTGGGCCAGCAGAACCACGATCTGAGCGGTGAGCTGGTACGCGACTTCGCCAGCTACGCCGCGGGCCAGGATTGGCTGGTGCGCACGTCCTCCATCTTCAACCCCTACACCAACACCCGCACCGAGACGATCAACGCACGCCTCTCGCTCGAGCCCTTCCGCGGCATGCGCATCGAGGTGAGCGCGAACCGCACGAAGTCGGAGAACCGCAGTTCCTTCTTCCGCTGGAACGATGAAGTGGGTGGGTACGTGAACGACAGCCCGCGCGACTTCGGCAACTTCAGCGTGAGCATGTTCACCTGGCCCTCGGCCTTCAGCAGCGACAACGAGAACTTCGTGAACAACGTGTTCGAGGAGGTGCTGGCCAACCGGCAGATGATCAGCGCGCGCCTGGGTGCCGCCAACCCCAACTCGGTGCTCGATCCCGAGACCGGCTACTACACCGGCTACGGCAGCGCCAACCAGGACGTGGTGATCCCCTCGTTCCTGGCGGCCTACATGGGAAAGGACCCGAACAATGTGCGTCTCGATCCCTTCAAGCTGGTGCCCGCGCCGAACTGGGACATCACCTACGACGGCCTCACCAAGCTGCCCGTCATCGGCAAGGCCTTCCGCACCTTCACCGTGAAGAACAGCTACCGCAGCACCTTCAGCGTGGCCAACTACCAGACCAACCTGCTGTACGTGCCGGGTGGTGCCGAGGTGGACGCGGCCGGCAACTTCATCCCCGAGCGCCAGATCACCATGGTGACCGTGCAGGAGGTGATGCGTCCGCTGCTCGGTTTCGATGCCACCATGCAGAACAGCCTGCTGCTGAAGCTCGAGTACAACCGCGACCGCAACCTGAGCCTGAGCCTCTCGAACTACCAGGTGACCGAGGTGCGCGGGGCCGAGTACGTGGCCGGTACCGGCTACCGCTTCAAGAACGTGAAGTTCCCCTTCACCATCGGCGGCAACACGCCCAAGAGCGACCTGAACCTGCGCGTGGACCTGAGCCTGCGCGACAACTTCACCGTCATCCGCAAGATGGAGGAGCGCCAGAACCAAGTGACCGCCGGACAGTCCATCCTCTCGATCAAGACCTCGGCCGACTACACGCTGAACCAGCGCCTGAACGTGCGTGCCTTCTACGAGCGTGTGGTGAACACGCCGAAGATCACCACCTCGTTCCCCTCGGCGAACACCAACGCCGGGATCAGCCTGCGTTTCACGCTGGCCGATTGATCGTTCGTGATCGTCCGATCCTGGTCGTCGGTCGAGGATGCGTGCGGAACCCTACATTTGGCGGCACAGCAGAAAGACATGAACATCCCGCAGGACCTCCGCTACACGAAAGACCACGAATGGATCCGCCTCGAAGGCGACGAAGCCGTGGTGGGTATCACCGATTTCGCCCAGAGCGAACTGGGTGACATCGTGTTCGTGGACATCACCACCGAAGGCCAGGATGTCGACGCCGAGGCCGTGTTCGGTACGGTGGAGGCCGTGAAGACCGTGAGCGACCTGTTCATGCCCATGGCCGGCAAGGTGATCGAGGTGAACCCCGGCCTGACCGACGACCCCGCCGCGGTGAACAGCGATCCTTATGGCAAGGGCTGGATGGTGCGTGTGAAGGTCGCCGATCCCGCCGCCTACGAGAACCTGCTCACGGCCGACCAGTACAAGGAACTGGTAGGCGCCTGAGCCATGCCTGCGCCGCGTGCGCTCTGGCCCGCGCTGCTGTGGGCCGCCTTCATCCTCTTCCTCTGTCTGCTCCCCGGCAGCAGCCTGCCCGAATGGGATTGGTTCGCCCTGCTGGACCTGGACAAGGCCGTGCATGCGGGCATGTTCCTGGTGCAGGCCTTGCTGTTGGCACGTGCCTTTCGCGCCCGCGGCATGGCCCGTTGGGCACTGGCCGCAGTTGCGATCGCGGTAGCTCATGGCGTGGCCACCGAGTTCATGCAGGGGCTCGAGGCCCTTGGCCGACGCACCGACCCGAACGATATGATCGCCAACACGGTGGGAGCGGTGTTCGGCGGTTGGTGGGCGGTGTGGCGCACACGGAAGGGAAGGAGCGTGGTGCCGGGACCGACCTCATAAGGTCCCGGCACCACCGACCGCTAAAGCCGCAGGTAGGCTCCGGTCCGTGACGCGGAGCATTCGACCAGTTGCTCGGGCGTACCGGTGAACACCACCTCACCACCGGCTTCGCCTGCCTCGGGCCCGAGGTCGATCACGTGATCGGCGCAGCGGATCACCTCGGTGTTGTGCTCGATCACCAGCACGCTGTGCCCGTTGGCGATCAGCATCTCGAAGGCTTTGAGCAGCTTGGCGATGTCGTGGAAATGCAGGCCCGTGGTGGGCTCGTCGAAGATGAAGAGCGTGGGCTTCTCATCCTGCCCCTTGGTGAGGAAGCTGGCCAGTTTGATGCGTTGTGCCTCACCACCGCTCAGCGTGCTGCTGCTCTGCCCCAGTTTGACATAGCCCAGTCCGGTCTCCTGCAGGGGCATCAGCTTGGTGATGATGCGCCGTGTGACCGCCGAGGTGTCGTTGGCCTGGAAGAAGGCGATGGCATCGTCCACGGTCATGTTGAGCAACCCGGCCACATCGCACCCGGCGAAGGTCACGTCGAGGATCTCGTCCTTGAAGCGCTTGCCCTTGCACGCCTCGCAGGTCAGGGGGATGTCGGCCATGAACTGCATCTCGATGCGCACCTGGCCTTCGCCCTGGCACACCTCGCACCGGCCACCGTCCACATTGAAGCTGAAATAGCTGGGCTTGTACCCGCGTGCCTTGGCGATCTCCTGTTCGCTGTAAAGCTGGCGGATCTCGTCCCAGGCCTTCACGTAGGTCACCGGGTTGCTGCGGCTGCTGCGGCCGATCGGCTCCTGGTCCACCAGCTCCACGGCCTTGATGCGGTGCAGGTCGCCTTCCATGGCCCGGTGTTCACCAGGGCGCTCGCCGGTGCCTTCGAGCTCCCGTTTCAGGGCGGGGTAAAGGATGCGTTTGACCAGGGTGGTCTTGCCGCTACCGCTCACGCCGGTGACCACGGTGAGCATGTGCAGCGGGAAAGTCACATCGATGCCCTTCAGGTTGTGCTCGTGGGCGCCGCGCAGCACGATCTTGTCCTTCACGGGGCGGCGCGTGGCGGGCGTGGGGATCCTTTCGCGGCCCGTGAGGTAGCGGGCCGTGAGGCTGTCGCTGCGCATCAGGTCGGCGTGGGTGCCGCTGAAGACCACCTCACCGCCGTGCGAACCGGCCAGCGGCCCCATGTCGATGATGTGGTCGGCGGCGCGCATCACCTCCTCGTCGTGCTCCACCACGATCACGGTGTTGCCCAGGTCGCGCAGCTGCTTCAATACCCCGATCAGCCGCAGCGTGTCGCGCGGGTGCAGGCCGATGCTGGGCTCGTCGAGGATGTACATGCTGCCCACCAGGCTGCTGCCCAGCGAGGTGGCCAGGTCGATCCGCTGGGTCTCACCACCGCTCAGGGTGTTGCTGCGGCGGTCCAGGGTGAGGTAGCCCACGCCCACGTCCACCAGGTATTGCAGCCGGTTCACGATCTCCTTCAGCAGGCGTTCGCTGATCCGCTGCTCGCGCTCGTCGAGGCGCAGCTCGCGGAAGAAGGCCAGGCAGTCCTGGATCGGCATGCGTGTGAGCTGCGTGATGTCCACGCCGCCCAGCTTCACATGGCGGGCCTCGGGACGCAGCCGCGTGCCTCCGCAAACGGGGCAGGGCGTCTTGCCGCGGTAGCGGCTGGCCAGCACGCGGTATTGGATCTTGTAGCTTTTCTCCTCCACGTACTGGAAGAAGTGGTCGATGCCGTGCACCCCGCGGGCGCCCTTCCACAGTAGCTCGTACTGCTGCGGGGTAAGGTCGCGGATGGGCCGGTGGATGGGGAAGTCGTACTTGGCACAGTCGCGGATGAAGTGCTCCTTCCACTCGCTGAGCTTTTCGCCGCGCCAGGGGGCCACTGCGTCGTCATACACGCTCAGGCTGCGGTCGGGGATCACCAGGCCGGGGTCGATGCCGATCACGTTGCCATGGCCCTCGCACTTTGGGCAGGCGCCCACCGGGTCGTTGAAGCTGAACAGGTTGGGTGTGGGCTCCTCGAAGGTAATGCCGTCGAGCTCGAACCGGTCGCTGAAGTGCAGTTGGCGCTGGGAGCCATCGGCATCGGTGCCCAGCAGGATCAACTCGCCCTGGCCCTCGAAGAAGGCGCTCTCGGCGCTATCGGCCACGCGACCCTCGCTTTCCGGGTCGCCGGGGCGGGCGATCACCCGGTCCACGACCAGGAACCAGGTGCCTTTCGGCACTGAACGCTGGGACAGCACTTCGTCGATCCGGTGCACCTCGCTGCCATCGTGCACGCGCGCGAAGCCCTGTTGCTGCAGCACGGCGAAGTGCTCGGCGAGCTTGCGGCCCGCGGGTGGGCGGATCGCGGTGAGGATCAGCACGGGGCTGTCGGTGGGGAAGCTGTTCACCCCGGCGATCACATCCTCCACACCGTGGCGCTTCACCTCCCTGCCGCTCACGGGGGAGATGGTGCGACCGGCCCGGGCGAAGAGCAGCTTCAGGTGGTCGTACACCTCGGTGCTGGTGCCCACGGTGCTGCGCGGGTTGCTGGTCATCACCTTCTGCTCGATGGCGATGGCCGGGCTGATCCCGATGATGCGGTCCACGTCGGGTTTCTCCAGCCTGCCGAGGAATTGGCGGGCGTAGCTGCTCAGACTTTCCACATAGCGGCGCTGGCCCTCGGCGTACAGGGTGTCGAAGGCGAGGCTGCTCTTCCCGCTGCCGCTCAGGCCGGTGATCACCACCAGCTTGCCGCGCGGGATGTCCACGCTCACGTTCTTCAGATTGTGGACACGGGCGCCCTGCACACGGATCGCGCCGTGCGCCTTGGGACGCGTGCGGTCGCCCCGGACCTTGTCCGCGGGAATACCTGCTTGGGTGGAAGTGGGAGCAGCCAAAGGCGGGGCGAAATTAGGCATCGGCTTGCCCGGCCCGTGTGAACGGTCCTACCTTTGGGTTCCTGCCGACAGGTACGGAGACTGCCCGGGTACACAATAATGCACCCTCAGGCAGCGTTCCACCCCCCGGCAACGTCCTGTCCCCGAACCCCGATACCGGGATACATCAAAACCGATACGCGAATAGCACGACCTCTACCCTCCAGTTCTCGATCCCTTCAACGGACCAAAACGGGTAAGGCATGCTATCGAAGCGTCAACGGACCGCCATCACGGCGGAGGTGAACAACGACCAGGACCTTGTTCATCAGTACCTCAACGGCGACGAACGGGCGTTCGAGACGCTGTTGCACAGGCATAAAAGGAAGGTATGGTCGCACATCTACCTGATGGTGCGCGACCGTGAGCTCACCGAGGACCTCTTCCAAGAGACCTTCGTGAAGGTGGTGCACACCTTGCGCTCGGGCCGGTACAACGAGGAGGGCAAGTTCCTGCCCTGGGTGGTGCGGATCGCCCACAACCTCGTGATCGACCATTTCCGCCGGAACAAGAAGATGCCCATAGCGCGGGGCAGCGAGGAGCACGATGTGTTCGCCACTGTGGCCCAGCCTGGCCGCAACGTGGAGCAGCGCCTGGTGGACCTGCAGATCGATGCCGATGTGCGCAGGATGATCGACCACCTGCCGCCCGAACAGCGCGAGGTGGTGGTGATGCGCACCTACTTGAACATGAGCTTCAAGGACATCGCCGAGCATACCGAGGTGAGCATCAACACCGCTTTGGGCCGCATGCGCTACGCACTGATCAACATGCGGAAGATGATCCAGCGCCACGGCATGTACATGGACAAGGGCTGAGGGGGCGTGCCCGGGTCAGGCCGCCCGCACAATAAGGAGGGCGGAGGGGCGTTCATGAAGCACGAAACACCACTACATGACGCATTCTACCCTTCGCTCCAACAAACAACGCCGCCCCAACAAGACCATGACCACCGAGGCATCGGGGCCGCGCGCCGCCACCATCCAGGCCATTCTGGGCTATTCCCGCGCCCTGCGCGTGGTGAACGCACCGCCGATCGGCCAAGTGGACATCGTGCTGAACTGAGCACAGGTACCCGGAACGAGGAAGGGGCGTCGATCCATCGACGCCCCTTCCTCGTTCCGATCGACGGTCAATCCAACTCGTTCAGTCCCACCAACCGACCACGCTTCGGGTCCCACACCTTCAGGCGCAGGCAGCGGATGATCTCGCCCGGCCTCAAGCTTGTGGTCTTGGCCTGCTGCAGCTCGGGGATCGCCTTGTACACCTCGGGCAGACGGTAGAAGGGGATCCGGGCGTTCAGGTGATGGATGTGGTGGTAGCCGATGTTGCCGGTGAACCAGTGCATCACCTTGCTCATCTTCATGTAGCTGCTGCTACCCAGGGCTGCGTTCACGTAGCTCCAGCCCTCCTTGTCGGCGAAGGTGGCCGTGGGGAAGTTGTGCTGGGCGTAGAACAGGTAGGCGCCGAAGCCAAGGGCGATCATCGCCGGGGCCACGAAGCCCAGCCAGAAGGCGGTCCAGCCCAGGGTGAGCACGATCAGGGTGCCCACACCGGCGTGCAGCAGCAGGGCGATCAGCGAATCCCAGTGCTTGGCCCGGTTGTTCACGAACGAACGCACGCACATGCCGTACACGAACACCGTGAGGTAGCCGAAGGCGATGGTGATCGGATGCCGGGTGAAGAGGTAGATGCGACGCTCCCGTGGGGTGAAGCTCTTGAACTTCTCCACCGTGACGATCGGGTAGGAGCCGATGCTGCTGGTGTACAGCTTGCTGTTGTGCGTGTGGTGATGGTCGTGGCTGCGTTTCCAGATGCTGGTGGGGGCCAGCACGTACAGCCCGAAGGCGGTCATGATCAGATCGGCCAGTCTGGACTTCTGCAGGATCGCCTTGTGCTGGTGATCATGGTAGATGATGAACATGCGGGCGATGGTGAGCCCGGTGAGCACGCTGCACACGATCTTCACCCAGAGGGGCGAGGCCGGGAAAAGAATGCCGCAGTACAGGGCCGCCAGCAACAGGCCCGTGGAGAACAAGTGCCACCAGCTCCTGGCCCGTATCTCCTTCGCGAAATCCTTGGTGGCGAGAATGAGTTCCTTTTCAGTGCGCATGATCACGTTGGGGCCGCTTGTGCTTCCAACGGCGGTGTGTCCACAACCAAAGGTCGGGATAGTTGCGGATATCCTGCTCCAATCGTTTGGTGTGGACCTCGGTGATCTCGCCCTCGGTCATGGTCGTCGGGTCTTCCACGAGGGGCTCGGCCGTCATGTGGTAGTGGCCGCGACGTGGGCGTGTGATGCTGATGTATACGATGGGGTGGCCCAGCTTCCGGGCCAGCGTTCCGGTGCCCAGGAACACGGGGGTGTCCTGCCCCAGGAAGGTGGTCCAGTACGCGCGCTCGGGTGAGGGCGTCTGGTCGGCGATGAAGGCCGTGGCGGTGAGCAGGTGCCTGTCGCGGATCATGCTGCGACTGGTCTCACGCATGGTGTACAGCTTGGTGCCGTGGCGGGTGCGCATCCTGTACAGCAGGCGGTCGAAGTAGGGGTTCTCCAACGGATGGTAGATCACGTACAGCTGGGGGATGTCCTTCTCCTGACTGTACCGCGCCCCGGCCAGTTCCCAGTTGCCGTAATGGCCCAGCACCAAGATCACGCTCTGTCCCCGTTCGGCATAGGCACGCAGGATCTCCGCCCCCTCGAAGGTCACGCGCTCGCGTACCGATCGGGGCGACATGGTCAAGGACTTCAACGTTTCCAGTACCAGATCGCAGAACCACCGGTAGAAGCCGTCGGCGATGGCCTTGATCTCGGCCTCGCTCTTCCCGGGGAAGCTGTTGCGCAGGTTGGTGAGCACCACCTCCCTCCTGTAGCCGATCACGCGGAACACCAGCAGGTACAGCAGGTCGCTGAGCAGGTACAGCAGCGGAAAAGGCAGCCACGCGATGGCGTAGATGAAGGGTAGTGCGATGTAGTAGCCGATCGCCGCCATTGCCGGGAGCACAAAGATCGCCTTCACCTCCGATCCAGCGGCCGCCTCAGTTCAATGCGGAATTCGTTCGGGCGGATCCACGTTTGCGGCGCCACCTTGATCAACTCCGATCGGTAGGGGGCGCCCACGTGCAGTTCCTGTCCGGGAGGGACCCACAGGTCGTAGCTCGCCGCGCTGCGTGAGGAATGGTTCCGGAACACCCGGGCCATTTCCAGACTGTCCGGGGCGATCGGGTAGCGCGGCTGGATCAGGATCACGTCCATGGCCATCACCCTGTGCCTGGCATCGATCCGCAGGAAGCCCCCTTCGTACACCGGCTCCCAGTCCGTGGGCAGCACGCGCATGAACGAACCGCCGTTGTTCAACACGAAAATGTACTCCTGGGTGTCCACGGGGCCGCTCAAGTAGGCGGCGTTCCCGCAGGCGCACAGCAGGCAGGTGAGGGTCAGCGCGCGCATGCCACGCTACAAGGTAGGCGCCGGTCAGGCGAAAAGTTCCTTCCTTCCGATCTCCTTGCAGATCGGGCATTTGCGCGGGTCGTGCCCCTTTGCCGGGCAGTATTCTCGACCGAAGTGGATGATCCGCAGGTGCAGGTCGGCCCATTCCTCCTTGGGGAAGAGCTTCTTCAGGTCGGCCTCGGTCTTTTCCACGCTCTGCCCGGTGCTCAATGTCCACCGCCAGGCCAGACGATGGATATGCGTGTCCACGGGGAACGCGGGCACGCCGAAGGCCTGCACCATCACCACGCTGGCCGTTTTGTGCCCCACACCCGGCAGGGCCTCAAGTTCCTTCAGGGTGCGCGGCACCTGTCCGTGGTGTTGTTCCAGCAGGATCCGACTGAGGCCGTGGATCGCCTTGCTCTTCGCCGGCGACAGGCCACAGGGGCGGATGATCTCGCGGATCTCGTCCACGGAGAGCCGCACCATTTGCTCCGGTGTACGGGCCTTGGCGAAGAGCAGGGGCGTGATCTCGTTCACCTTCTTGTCGGTGCACTGTGCACTGAGCAGCACGGCCACCAACAGCGTATACGGGTCGGTGTGATCCAGGGGCACCTTCGGATGCGGGTACAGCCGTGCCAGGGTGGCCGAAACGAAGGCCGCTTTCTCACGCTTGGTCATGTGGCGAAGATGGGTCCTCCGGGGCGATCCACGTCCATTCAGGACCACTTCAACGTGCCGATGGGATGGTCAGCGCACCACCAGCAGCCGTCCGGCCTCCAGGCGGAAGTGCACATCGTGGCCCACCGTCACCGGCTCGCCATCGAGGTGGGCCAGGGTGCCTGCCTGATGCACATGGGCCTCGGTCACGGCCATGTGCCGCACGTACGGACTGCGGTCCACGCGGCCGGTGTAGATCTGGACGAAGGCGCGCAGCAACGGCAGGAAAGGCGGCTTGTGCACGATGCGGAGCTCGGCCAGCCCGTCGTCGGGCAGCGATCCGGGACTGATGTTGGCGCCGTTGCCGAACTCACGGGTGTTGCAGAACACCACCATCAGCACATGCTCGTCCGATGTGTGTCCAGCAGCGTTGATGCGCACGGCCATTGGCGGTGCACCGAAGATCTCCTGCACGATGATCTTGGCGTAACCCAGCATGCCGCGCTCCCTGCCTTTGTCGAAACGGTCCGCCACGCGCGCATCGAAGCCGATGCCGGCGGTCCCGAGGAAGAGGCGGTCGTTCAGATAGCCCACGTCCATCGGGCTCGGCGTGCCTGTGAGCGCATGGCGCAGTGCCTGTGCGGGATCCCGGGGCAGGCCCAACGAGCGGGCGTAGCCGTTGCCGCTGCCCATGGCCACGATGCCCATCGGAACGTTCGTGCCCACGAGCCCCTGTGCCACCGCGTTGTTGGTACCATCGCCGCCCACGCTGATCACGCGGCCCATGCCTTGGGCCACGGCGGCGCGGGCCAACTCGGTGCCGTGGCCCGGACCTTCCACGGCCTGCAGATCAAGCTGCGCGCCAGTTTCGCGCGACACCTGTTCGGCGATCGCCACGATGCGCGGTGCATGACCCTTGCCCGAGCGGGCGTTGTAGATCACCGCAGCGTTCATGGGGCGGAAGGCTCGATCACCATGCCGCCGTGCAGCAGGTGGTGGTTGAACTGCTGGATGGCGGCCTTGAGCCGCTGCTCCATGTCGGCGGCCAGCGCGCGATCCACCCCGGCGGCACCGTTCAAGGGGACGATGTCCAGCATCTGCTCCCCATCGAACCGGAGTCGGGCCTGGTCGCCGATGATGTGGTAGATGCCATTGCTCGCCATGATCGCGTATCCGTCTTCCTGCCGCAATGGCGAATGGCCGAAGCTGAAGAACGGACGATCGTACCCCGCCAGGTCCAGCACCATGGACAGGATGTCGATCTGCTGGGTGACCCGTTCGTGCTTGTAGGGAAGTACGCGGCCCGGCGCATGCACCACCAGCGGGATCCAATGGTCGATCGGCTTATCACCATGAACCCCGTTGCGCTCCAGGTCGGCGGTGTGGTCGGCGGTGATCACGAAGATGGTGTTGGCGTACCAAGGCATGGTGCGCACCGTGTCGAAGAACCGGCGCAGGGCATCGTCGGTGTAACGCAGGGTGGGGTGGATGGGCATCGTTCCACCGGCGAAGCGTGCCGCGTCATCGGCAGGCAGTTCGTAGGGGTGATGCGAGCTCAGGGTGAACACCGTGCTCAGGAACGGCTGCGGCTCGTTGTTCAGTTCCTGCGCATAGAACTGAAGGAAAGGTCGGTCGCGGATGCCCCAATGGCCGTCGTGGTCGCTGGCTGGACCGGGGTATTCGTTCAACCCCACGTAGCGCTGGAACCCGGCCGACCGTGCGAAGCCGTCGAAGCCCATGGTGCCGTTGCGCCCACCGTGGTAGAAGCTGGTGTGATAGCCCTTGGCACCGAGCACATTGGCCAGTGAAGTGAAAGGACGTCCGGCATAAGGCGACGTGATGAAGGCCTCGTCCATCAACTCCGGTATGCCGGCGAGGATGGCCGGTATGCCGTCGATGCTGCGCCGCCCGTTGGCATAGGCCCGGGTGAAATGCAGGCTCGCGCGCATCAACGAGTCCAGGAAGGGCATGTGGCCTTCGCCCCCTGCGAGCTCTGCGCTGTACAGGGCCGAGAAGCTTTCGAGGATGATCACCACCACGTTCGGATCGGCTGGAGCAGGGGATATGGGAGTGAACGTGCCAGCCGTGCCCCAGGGCTGCACAGGACCGGCCGTCGAGCGCATGTCGTGGACCACCGGCCACAGGGCCGCTGCCTCCTCGGGCGACATGTATTGCCTTTCCACCAACGTGGGTTTTCCGAGGCTCATCAGGATGGTGAAGGGCGTGTTCAACACCAGTGGCATGTAGGTGGGACCGGCGCTGCGTGCGGCGTCCAAGGGCTGCAGGGGAATGAGCTGCACACCACCACGCGAGGCCAGCACCAGCGTGCCGATGGCCACCACGCGCCAGGCGATCGCGCGCGGCCAGGAACTGATGCTGTCATCGCTGGGACGCGTGATCCGGTACAGCCACGCGAGCAGCACCGAACATCCCACGTAGATCAGCACGATGTACCAGTAGTCACGTACGAAGGCCGGCACCAGGTTCACGGTATCGTTGCCCGCAGTGAGGATGCTCAGGAGGTCGGCCGTGGAGCGCTTCATGCTGAACTTGTAGTACTCCAGGTCCACGCAGTTGAAGAAGAGCGCCACGGCGTTCACGGTCATGAACACGCCGTACTGCACGCGTGCCCAAGTGCGGCCGGGACGCGGGGCGATCAGGAAGAGAAGCGCCCACGGCAGGTTGGTCCAGGCGATCGCGCTCAGGTCGAAGCGGGTCCCGGAGAGGAAGGCGTTGAGCGGCGGATGCGGGAAGGTGCCCATGTTGAGCAGCCAGAACAGGATGCGCAGCAGTGTATAGACCAAGGCCACGGCACCCAGGCGGAGCAACAACACGGCAAGTGGTCGGCGCAGCATGCGGCGCGAAGATCGGCAGGGCGGGGGAGTTCGGTCCCCCTTACTTGACCACGGTCTCAGCGGCACTGTTCAGCACCAGTCGACCATTGGCCACGATACCGAGCGGGCGTCCCACCAGCCGCTGACCGATGAAGGGCGTGTTGTGGCTGCGGCTCACAAGGTGGGCCTCGGTGCAGGTCCAGTCCAAGTTCGGGTCGAACAACGTGAGATCGGCCACGGCCTCGGCGGCGATGTGCACCTTGGGCAGGCCCAGGATGGCACGCGGCCCATGGGTGTAGCGTTCGATCAAGCGGCGCAGTGTCATGTGGCCCTTGAGCGCTGTGTTCGCCACGGCGAAGCAGGTCTCCAGCCCGATGATGCCGAAGGCGGCCGGGCCGAACTCCATCACCTTGTGCTCCCGGTCCTCGGGCCGGTGGTCGCTCACGATGCAATCGATCGTGCCGTCCTTCACCCCTTCACGCAGTGCGTCGATGTGCGCACTGTCGCGCAGGGGCGGCATCACCTTGTAGCAGGTCTCGAACCCGCGCAGGCAGCCGTCGTCGAGCAGGAGATTATGCGCGGCCACCGATGCGGTGACCCGTAGCTTGGCGCCTTTCGCACGACGGATCATCTCCACGCTCTCGGCCGTGCTGATGGTGGCCACGTGCAGATGCCCGCCGGTGTATTCGAGCAGCGCCAGGTCGCGCGCCAGCTGCATGGTCTCGGCCATGGGTGGCATGCCCTTCAGTCCGAGCTTGGTGCTCATCACCCCTTCGTGCATCATGCCCTTCACCAGCAGGTCGGGGTCGTTCGGGAAAACCATCACGGGCACGGGACCACCAGGCAGCGTGTTGCTGTATTGCAGTGCCAGCAGCATCAGGCGGCTGTTGCGGATGGTGTGCTGGTCGTCACTGAAGGCCACGGCACCGGCTTGGTGCATGTCGTGCAGTTCGGCCAGTTGCTGGCCCTTTGCGCCCTGGGTGATCGCGCCCAGGGGCAACAGGCGCACGGGGTGTCCCTGTGCACGGCGCAGAAGGCTCTCCACGCCCGACCGCTTGTCGATCACCGGGTCGGTGGTGGGCAGCACGGCCACTGCGGTGAAGCCCCCGGCCGCTGCGGCGTCCAAGCCGTTGGTGATCCCCTGCTTCCATTCCTCGCCGGGCTCGCGGAAATGGGCGCGCAGGTCCACCCAGCCCGGACTGACGTGCAGGCCGGGCATGGCGATCGTGCGCGCATCGCCCTTGGTGAGCCGTTCGCCGATCTTGGCGATCCTGCCATCGCGGATCAGGATGTCCGTTTCGGCATCGTGATGCGGACCCCCGGGATCCACCACCTTCACCTGGCGCAGTAGTACGTCGTTCATCGCAGGTACCGGATCAATAGGACCTCGGCGGCAAGGCTCAACAGGGCAAGTAGGATGAACCACTTCCACAGCTTGCGGCCCTGGTCCAGTTCGCTCAAACGTAGGGAAAGGTCATGGGTGCCTGTGGTGAGCACCGAGAAGGTGGTGAGCCCGTGTTGTTGGAGTTGTGCCTCCAGTTCAGCGGCCGTCAGGGTGCGCAGATCGCTTTCCAGGCGTGCGGTGTTCAGTGCGAGGGTCATCAGCGTGTCGGTGCCGAGCAGCACGGCATAGGCACCGCTGGGAAGGTCCTGGTCGTGCAGTACCAGCCCGGTGCCGCCCGGCGTGCGACGCACTTCGGGCACCAGGTCGATGCCCTCGGGGCCGATCAGGCGCGGCACCGCATCGCCCGGCAGTTCAACGCCGTCGAGCGGGATGCTCACCTCCGCGCCGATCGTGTGGTACAGCGAGCCCATCGGTCGGCTCAGCTCGGCCATGCGCAGTAGGGAGGTGATGAAGAAGGCATGGCGGGTGAAGTTGCCCGCGCGTTCGTCCAGCGGGCTGGCGCAGAGGTATACCGAGCCTTTGCCATGGGGCGTGCGCGACAGGTAGGGGCTGCCGTCCTGCATGCGGAGGAGCACGTCGCTTCCGGCCGCCGGTCGCAGCGACCAGCGTTCGCGGGCCACCGGCAGGTCCACGTTGCGCTGCATGCGCTCGAAGATGTCGCGGAAGAAGGGCTTGTCCAGGTCGATGCGGTCCACTCGGGCCAGAGCGGTGTCCATCAGCGCGGGCGGTGCGGCACCGAACTGCGCGAACAGGGCGGCATAGCGTGCGGGGTCGCTGCCTGCGCCATGGTTGCGCGATGGCGGGAACACCACCACGCTGCCACCGTTCTCCACGAAATGGTTCAGCGCCTGGGCCAGGCCGCTGGCCACGTCGGGCAGGGCGTTCAGGATCACCAGGTCCTGCTGCTCAAGCAGGGCGAGATCGAGGGAGCGGTGGGGATGCGAGGTGAACACGTGCAGACTATCGCCGTTGCCCGCCAGGAAGACATCGGCCACCGAGCGGTCGCTTTGCGCATCACCGCCGCTCACGAGCATCACGTGCGAACGTTCCACCACGCGGTAGGCGATCCACAGCTGGTCGTCGAAGACCACGGGCTGATCGTCCACCGCGATCACGCCGGTGTGGCTCCCGCCGCGGTCGCTGGTGAAACGCAGGGTGGTGTCCACCACGGAGCCGGGTTGTACGCTGAAGGTGGCGATGGCGCGCTGGCGCCCATCGATCGCGAGCCGCAGGGGCACGTTCACCAACTCCTGGTCACCGTGGTTACGAACCCGCACATGCAGGATCTCCTGTTGCCCCATGCGCCGCACGGGCGTGTCGAACCAGGCCGAGTCGATGCTCAGGTTGTCAGGCTTTCCTGGTGCGATGGGGACGATCACCGTGGGCACCAGACTGTCGTTGCTCCAGTTGCTCACATCGGTCGTGGTGCGCTGCAGGTCGGTGAAGAGGAAGGCCCGTTTCACTGGTGCCTCGCTCCGTGCGAGCGCCTCGCGTTGCCGCACCAGCACCTGCGAGAGCGGGCGCACGAAGGCCGAAGCGTCCACCTGCGCGGCGGCTTCGAGCGCTTCGTCACGCCCGAGCAACACCTGCTCGCGCCCCTCGAAACGCCCGGTGAGCACTTGGAACCGGTCGGTGGGGGCGTAGGCCATCACCGCGTCCTGTGCGGCCTTGCGCGCCTGGTCAAGCAGGCGGCCTTGGGCGTTCTGGCCGTCCATGCTGAAGCTGTCGTCGATGAACAGTGATACCGCGCGTTGGCCGACCTTGGTGACCCCGTCGGCCCCAGGGATGTAGGGCCGTGCAAACGCCAGCACCAGCGCCGTGATCGCCAGGCAGCGCGCCAGAAGCACAGCCCAATGCTGCACTTTCTTCCGGGCACGGGTCTGTTGCGAGACCTCCGCCAGGAAGCGCACGTTCGGGAAGTCGATGCGCTTGAAGCGCCTGAGCTGGAAGAGGTGGATGAACACCGGGATCGCCAGGGCGAGGAGCGCCCACAGGAATGCCGGGTGGAGGAAGGACATCAGGGGCGAAGATAGGAGAGGGGGGGATGGAGAAAGGCTTGAGGCGGAAGGGCGGAGGACAAAGCTCCAGGCTTCCAAAGGTCAAGCTCACGACGGAAGCGTGAAGGCGGTGGTGTGAAGAGTGCCGACCGTCAGCTCCCCCGACCGTCACCGCGAGCGAAACGGATCCCGCAACCTCACTTCTTCGCCTCCACGCCCATCCCGAACAACGCGATATCGTATTTCACCGGATCGTCCGGATCGAACAGGCGCAGGGCGGTGGTGAGCTCCTCCACGGCGCGCCAGTCGTCCTGCGGGCGGTGCAGCAGGCCCAGCGCGCGGGCCACACGGCCGGTATGCACGTCCAACGGCATGTGCAGGGCCGCGGCCGGAATGCGCTTCCACAGGCCCAGGTCCACGCCGCGGTCGGCGGGGCGCACCATCCAGCGCAGGTACATGTTGATGCGCTTGGCGTGGCTGCCGCGGGAAGGGTCGGCCAGATGTTTCTCCAGCCGGGCGGGGTGCGGCGGCTCCAGCAGCCGCTGGCGGAAGCGGGCGATCATGGTGGCCATGGGGGCGAGCGGACCGGGGCCGGCCAGGAAGGCTTCCTCGATGCCGCCGTAGGTGCGGTAGAGGTGGCGCAGGCCCAGCACCAGGTGGCGCAGGTCGCTGCCGTTGAATGTGCGGTGCACGAAACGCGCCAAGGTGTCCAGCTCCTGGTGCGAGGCGTCCATGATGAACGCATGCGGGTGCTCATCGAACAGCCGCACCAGCTCCCACGCGTTGCGGATGATGGTCTTGCGCTGGCCCCAGGCGATGAGGGCGGTGAGCAGGCCGATGCTCTCGGCGTCGGCGCGCTGGTCGAAGGCGCGGGGCACTTGGATGGGGTCGTCCGCGATGAAGTCGGGGCGCGCGTACTGGTCGTACGCGGCGTCCAGCCATTCCTTCAGGTCACGGGTGCGCGTGTTCACTGGGCGTTCGGTCGGATGTTCTGCGCGGCGCGCTCCACCACCTGGGCGATCCGCCGGGTGCGGGTGGCCTCGGTCTTCGCGCTGCTCACCCACCACAATGCCTGCTTGCGTGCACTGGGAGGGAAGGCGTCGAAGTGCTTCCGGGCGGTCTTGTTCTTCGCCAATGCTTGGGCCAGTTCAGGGTGCATCTCAAAGGCCTCCACCGCGTCCAGCGCGGTCCATGAGCCGTTGGCCTTGGCCACCTCGATGGCCTTGAGCCCCGCGGTGGTCATCCGCCTGCCCGCGATGAGCCGTTCCACCCGTTCCTTGTTCACCTTGCTCCAGACGCTCTTCGGCTTGCGCGGGCACACCAGGATCAATGACCGTTCGTGGTCGAACGGGCGGGCGGTGGCATCGATCCAGCCGAAGCACAAGGCTTCCTCGGCGATGGCCTCATAGCCCATGTAGCGGGGATGTCCCTTCTTCCACCGCACCAGCCAGATGCCCTCGGATCGCTTGTGGTTGCGCCGCAGCCAGGCGCGCCATTCGGCCCGGTCGGCCAGGTCCACGGTCTCCAGTCGCTCCAGCTTGCCGGCCATGGCTCACTGACCGAAGAGGGGCAGCCCGCTCAGGTCCTGCACGTCGTAGCCGGCCGTGCTGAAGAGGCTCGGATCCACCTTGCCGATCACCAGGTCCTTGGTGCGCACCTCCACGCGCTTCTTGCCGCTCTTGTTGTTCCAGATGCTCTCCATCACCATGCCTTGGTAGGGGGCCTTCTGCCAGCCGTCGCCCTGCGCGCCGCCCACCATGTGGCCCATGGCTTCGAACGCGTTGAACTGCACGTCCTCCGCGATCCAGGCTTCACCGTGGCCTTCCTCATCGCTGTACGTGTACTTGCGGCACACGTGGCCCTCGATGGTGCGTGTCTCGTTGGTGCGCTCCACCTTGGTGTCGTCGCGCTCGGTGCTGGTGCCCGCATCGTTCAGGTTGATGCGCATGGTCTTCATCTTGATCCCCGTGCGCTTTCCCTTCTCATCGGTGGTGAGCGTGTAGGTGTGCTTGTTCTTCAGGTCGAAGACCAGGCGCACTTCCTCGCGCCCGTTCCGGGTCTCGGGCAGCATGGCCATGTGGCTGTCGTCGAAGGCCATGCGCATCACGGTGGGGTTGTCCTTGTCCGGTTTGCCGTTGTTGAAGGTGTTCACCTCCCAGCGGTAGCTCCCGGTGAAGCCCAGGGGCTTGTACGGGGTCTTGTCCTCTTCAATGGTGACCCTGCTGTTCTGGCCGGCGGCGTTCATCAGGTCCTGCAGGGACTGGGTCCGGCCCCCGGTGGCCCAACAGAACAAGGCGGCGAGCAGGAGGGTGTGCTTCATCATCGTCATGGGGTAGGCGTCCCCGAAATTAATGGGTCCCATGGGAAGCCCATCCTTTCCAGCTGTCCTTGGTGATATCGAACACCTTCAGGTCCACCGGGCCGGGCCTCAGTTCCAGCACTTTCATCACCAAGTGGTCGCCGCCGTGGTAGGTGTAGTCCACTTCCAAGGGCATGCCGGGCGCGGTGCTGGTGATCATGTTGCCGAGCAGGAGGACCTCGATGCCGCCCCATTTCTTGCGCGCACCCACCACATCCTGGAAAAGCGATGGTGTTGCGGGATCCACCCAGCTTGCGCGGCGCGTGGTGGGGATCTCGTACAGATGCTTCGCGCAGGTGCGGCCCAGGATTTTCTTCGTGCCGGTGAGCAGGCTGTCCGCATGTGCCGGTGGGAAGACGGAAGTGAAGTGGGGCTTCAGCGGCTGCGTGCCTTGATTGACCGTGCTGTCCGCCAGCAACACGTACACGGTCTCGGTAACGGACCGGCGATCGATCAAATAGGTGCGGGTGATGCCGTTGGGCAATGGGTCCGCGCTCCGGCCGATCACCACCATGCGGGTGCTGTCGCTGGCGTAGTGCACGGTCCAGGTGCGGGTCTCGCCTTGGCTGTTGGTGAGGGTGTATTCCAGCAGCGCCGTGCCGATGAAGTGGTTGGTGCTGCGCGCCATCACGCTTTCCATGTAGGGGTCCAGTTTCGCGCGGTCCGCACGCCCCTCGCCCGTGCCGGACCCCGCCGTGGGTTGCCTGGTGCCTTCCACCGCGCGCTTGGGCGGTGGTCGGTGGCCATCGCCCTCGGGGCCTGCGTCGAGCATGACGGGCTTGGGCTCGTGGGCAGGCATCAGCATCTCCAGATCGGCATCGTCCCTGCGCCGCACGCGCTCCTCATCGGGTCCGCGTGGCGGCTCGATGTCCGGGCTGGCTTCGATCACCGGTTCCGGCACGGTCGTATGCATCACATCCTCCATGCTCATGATCCGCTCTTCGATCACCTGCTCCTGCGGGCCCCGGTCGCGCTCCAACCGCTCATCGTACACGCGGTAGTAGCGCAGGTCGGCCACGGGCGGTTTGGCTTTGCCGCGCTTGTAGCTCGTGAGGTGCGTGCCCATCACGGCCATGGGCATGGGCTTGTCGGCCACGCCGAAGAACAGCAGGTCCTTCATCTTCTGGCCCATGCGCTGTAGCATCCAGTTGCGCATGTCGAACACCGGGTTCAGTACCGGCTTGGTGGGAATGAAGAAGTGGCTGAGGAAGCGTTCGCTGGTGGTGTGCAGTTCGCACTTGTGGCCCAGTATCGTGCGGTATTGTCCGGTGGCCGTCATCGGCATGTCCAGCCCGCGCCCGAACTCCTTCAAGCCCACCTGCTGCAAGGTGCTGATGTACAAGCGCGGGATCACGTAGCTGTGCAGCTCGTTGTGGGCGGCCATCACCACGTCGTGGTCCAGGTCCACCGCGTAGAAGAGGTAACCCTCGTCATCGGGATCGTCCATGATCAGTACCGCGCGGCGGGCATCGGCCCAGTAGCTGTATTTCGTCAGCTGGTGCGTGGTATCGCGCCGGCCATCCTTGTCCGCGAAGCCCAGGGTCATCGAGGGCGTTTCGGCGGTGAGCGTGCCGATGAATTTGTTGTCGGGGATGGCGCGCTGCACGGGTGCGGGGGTGAATGCGACGGGCAGGGCGTCGGGCTTCAGGTGGCTCACGTAGGCGCGCATCCACGCGGGCAGGCGACCGATGCCGCTGTTGTTGTTCCACAGGAAGCGCCGCTCGATCACATGGCCGCGCCGCCCTTCGATCGTGGGCATGGGCGCGGCGCCGGGCGTGATGGACAGCACGGCGATGCTGCCCGCCGGCGTACTGTACCCGCGCTGGCCCCACCGTGCGCGCATGCTGGCACCGGCGGGGGCATCCGTGAGGGCGGTGAGGTACTCCAGCTCGCCTTCGCGGCACAGCCACGGCGCCCACACCCGCATGTCGGCGAAGAGGTCGGGGTGCTGGCGGGTGCGCCAGTAGTAGGTGGTGTCGTTGTTGCCGTCGATGCCGACCACTTCCTGGCATACTTCGCCGAGGATCACTTCCGCGCGGCCCGCGGGCTCCACGCGTTCGCTCCAGATCTCGCGGAAGTAGCCCGCCTGCGGGATGTGCATGTCATCCACCATGAAATGCACGGTGCCGTTAGCGCTGCCGGCCGCCATGCGGATGTTGGCGGCCAGGTCGATGAAGTACATGCGCCGCAATGTGCCCTTCTGGTCGATGTCCTGGACCACCACGCGGTGCTTGTCGCTCCAGAAGTCGAACCGGCGGCCGCCCTCTTTCTGCACGCTCCATGTGCCGGTGAAGGCGTTGGTGTGCAGCGGCGCGCGATCGGGCAGGGTAGTACGAACGGGCTTGGTGCCGAACGCCACTTCCTGCATCCAAACGGGCAGCGTGGCGGGGTCGGCGGGACTGTCGTACTGGGCAACGGAAGCCAGGCCGCTCAACAGGGCGAGCGTAAGCAGGGTGGAACGCATGGGGCGATGATCGGTAGGGCGGGCACGCGGTGGGCAAGGAGCGTGCCGGGGGGCATGGGCACCCGCAAGCGTGCTTATGTGAATGTCGGCCTCGGCCTCGACAACGGGTCAGCTCAATGGTTCAATGAGCCAAGCACATTGGAAGGGTCAAGCGCCCCACTTGGCCAGCTTGTCCCACACCTGAGCAGGCCGGAAGGCGACATCGGCGCACCATGTACCGAACCCGCCTTTGGCGTTCACGGCTTTCACCCACAGGTCGACGGCCGCGCGCTTGGCGCGGTTCTGCTCGCTGTCCTGCCCTTTGATCTCAAGCACCAGGGTCTTTCCGTTGGTGAAGCGCACGAGGTAATCAGGGATGAAACGACGGCGCGACCCGTTCCAGAGGTACTGGATCTGGAAACCGAGGTGGTCGTTCTTGGCGTAGCTGTGAACGATGCCCGCCATGCGCTCGCTTTCCAACGCGTCCATGGTGTACTGCTCCCAAGTACCATCAGCCACCGCGTGGCTGATCTGTGACTTGCGCGTGGGTGGCGCATGCTTGGTGGTGTACCAGGTGCGCATCAGCCGCGTGCTGCCAATGGGGAACTCTTCATCGAAGACGGGTTCAATGCGCTCTGTATTCTGCTCGTTCACATGCCGCATCAAGTGCTGCACGATCAAATCCATGTTGAGACCGATCAGGATGCGTTTCAGGTCCGGTGCCTGGTGGAAGAGGGAGGGTATCACCAGCTTGGGGCCTGTGATGAACTCCTCCACGATGCGGATGAGCTGGATGACCAGGTATTCCCGCTGGCCCTTGAAACGGTCCTTGGCATCCTCATAGCCCTTGCGCGCGGCCTTGAACACGAGGTGTTGCTGCCGGAAGCCATCGGGTACCTGCTCCAGGTCGATGCGCTTGACCTTGCTCATGTCCGTGGCGTCGCCCACGGCCGGGGCCAACTCGGCCACGATGCTCGTGCGAGCAGGATCCAGTTCCAAGGGTGCCACCTGCGACCAATCAATGACCAGTTCGGGGCGGATGATGCTATCGATGCGCACCACGTTCGGCCAGCGGATCTCCAAGGCATTGCGCTCCGGGAGCGCCTCGATCTGGGTGCTCGGCTTTGGTGCGCTCGGTGCGGCGCCTTCGTCGCTCACATCCTGGAAGATGGAGAGCGGCACACCGAACACGTTCACGTACTCCGGCACGAAGTAGCCGTTCTCGTCCTTGTCATAACCCACGCGGCGCAAGCCCCGGCCAATGACCTGCTCGCACAGCAACTGGCTGGTGAAGGCCCGCAGGCCCATGATGTGTGTGACGTTCTTCGCGTCCCAGCCCTCGCTGAGCATGGCCACACTGATCACGTTCTGCAGGTCCTGTCCGGCCTGCCCGCGTTTACCTACGTTGTCCACCAGTTCGCGCAGGAGTTCTTCCTTCTTCAGTCCCTTCAGCTGCTCCTTCTTCGTCTCCGGAATGTTCGCCGCATCCACGATCGCTTTCAGATACTTCTCGTAGCCGTTGTCGCTTGCCGCCGCTTCCCCGCGTTCGGCCTTTTCCAGCACCTTGCTGTCCACGCGCAACGTGCGCATGGGTGCATGCAGCTCTGGCCAGTGGGCATCGCCCTTGTTGAAGTAGTGCTCCAAACGCGCAGCGGTCTCAACCTTGTTGCAAACCGTGAGCATCACAGGCGGTGAGGTGTGCCCGGAGTCTTTCCAAACCTTCAGCGCTTCGCGCCAATCGGCACCCAGCAACGTGTAGGCGGTCTGCACCAGTTGGGGCAAGGGCTCGTGCGGTTCGGCACCGCGGCGGGCGAGGTCGTTCTGCACCTCGGGATCGCGGTAGATGTGGTAGAGCCTGCTCCGATAGGTCTTCGCATCGGCCAATGCATCATCGCGGATCACCACGCGCGGGGTCTTCACCAACCCGGCTTCGATGGCGTCGTTGAGGCCGAAGTCGCTCACCACCCAGCCGAACAGGCCCGCCTCGGTGGCCTTCTTGCCGGTGGGTGCGAAGGGTGTGGCGCTGAGGTCGAAGCAGCGGATGATGCGGCGCATCTTGTGGATCCGGTCCAAGCCCTCGATCCAGCGCGTGGCCTCGTCCAGGTCGATGCCGTGTTCCTCCGCTTCCTTCTTGCTGATCTTGGATTCCGCAGGCACCCGATAGGCGTGGTGCGCCTCATCGTTGATCACCACCAGGTCCTTGTGGCCGGCCAGCTTCCCCAGCACACGCCGCGTGTACGCTTCGTCGCTCTCCTTGCCCTTCTTCACCACGCTGCGCTCTGTCTGCTTCTTGGGCATCAGGTTGTGCCAGTTCTCCACCAGCAGCACCACCTGGTTCAGTTTCTGCCGCAGGCTTTCGTTGGGGCAGATGCGGAACTCGTCGTACACGTTGTTCGGGTCGCCGGGATAGAGCGTGCGCAGGCGCTCTTTCACCGTAAGGCCGGGCGCCACCACGAAGATGGCCTTGCTGAAATCCTTGCTGCGCTTGGGGTAGGTGATGGCGTTGAGCGTCTGCCACGCGATGATCATGCCCATCACCGTGGTCTTGCCGCTGCCGGTGGCCATCTTGTTGCACAGCCGTTCCCACGCGCCACCATCGCCCGGTACATGCACGCCCTGCTTGTACTGTGGCAATGCCTCCACCCACCAGATCAGCGTTTCGATGGCCTCCAGTTGGCAGAAATAGAAGGGGTGCTGCCGGGCGCTTTCGTCGTGCCAATGCTCCAGCAGGTTGCGGCTGATGATGGTGGCCCCTTCGTAGTGGCTGGCGCGCCATTGGGCCACCCGCTCGCGGATGGTGTTCACCAGCGGCAGGTCCACGGTGCGGCGGGTGTTGGCGCGCACATCGAAGATCTCGTAGCCCGCCGGACGGCGCCGCTCCACCAGTTGCAAGGTGCCGTCCTTGGCCTGCGACCAATGCCGCTGCGGCTCGTGGTGCGGAATGTTGATGATCAGGCTGGCGGGGGCGCTCATGCTTCCTTCTCGCGTTCGTTCACCACGGTGCGGTAGGCCTGGTCGCGGTGGGTGCGTTTTTCAGGGAAGCGGCGCTCCAACAAGCCTTCCTTGGTCATGGGTGACACATAGCTGTCCCGGATGCTTTCCACCCTTCGGTTCAACAGCCGGGAAAGCTCCAGAAGGCTCAGGTACCGCTCGCCACAAAGCAACAGGATGGTGCTGCGGACCAGGCTCGCTGTTGATTTGCCGGTGGTCCGGACGGGTTCCGCGATCGCCAGCAACCGGGGGTCAAGATGGGGTGGGATGCTTTCGGTGTTCGACCCTTCTTCATGGTCGGCCATGCCCTGTTGCTTGGGCAAATCCGGGGAGATACCCCCCTCCAAATCCGGGGAGATAGGCCCCAAATCCGGGGAGCTCGATCCCAAATCCGGGGAGATGGCCCCCTTAGTAGGGGAGATAACCGGCTTAGTAGGGGAGATGCCCTCCTTAGTAGGGGAGATAGCCTCCTTAGTAGGGGAGATACCCATCCCAAGCACGTACCGGGTACCCCGACCAACGCCCTTCGGGACCAATAACCCTTTGCGCACCAGCCCTTTGAGCAAATTGGTGATGTCCGTGCGGTGCAGGCTGGCGGGGGCGCTCATGGCAATGGCAGTGCTAAGTGCCGCTCAGGAAAGCGCAGGCCCTTCGTTACCATCTTCCTTGCTTTTGGGGCTGTGCGGCCGAAAGGGACCCCGCTATCCGTAGAGAGCCAAACGAACGGGTCAGGACACGCTCTCGTCAGGTCCAGCAAGGGTCCACCGTCTTCTCGAAGCCAGGCACGCAGGGCATCGAGCTTTTCCAACATCACATCCACTTCACCCATCGTGGCCGGATGGACTTCCACCCATACGCAGGCTTCCTTTGTGCCTTGCATGTATCCGATCCCATAATCCCACTTCCGGCCTTCGACGCCAGCTACGGTGAGCGCCTTGTCCAGATCGATGCTGCCTGTGAAGCTGTTATCGCTGTGGCTTACCAACGGGCGGTGTCCACCCTTCAGGGCCTGCTTGCCGCTTTCATAGCTGGCTGCGACATCTTTGGGCTTGCACGCTTCCACGGCCTTCTGGAATGCTGACTTGGCGGGAGTCCGCTTCGTGGTGCGCCGACTGCGCTGTGCTTGCTTGGCACTCATTTCTTCTTCCTGCTAAGTGCCTGGCGATTGGCCACACGTGCGACCACATCACCGACCAAACCACTGCCTCCCGTTAATCCGCCCCAACCCGCGATCTCCGGATCCGCATCACCCGGATCGAGGGTAGAAATGTCCTTCACCATGCCCGACCTGCGGAAGAAGTAGGACCGGTAGTCTTTGGAAAGCACGGACTTCGCCAGTTGCTTGCTGTATGGCGTGTGCTCCATGCGCAGCAGGTCCAGCACATCAGCGACGGTCCCACCTTTCTCCTGCATGAAGCGGATCGCCCAGATGAAGTCCAGGACATAAGGCGAATGGGTGGACAAGCATACCCGATACCCGCGATGCAACAGGTCGAACACCGCGCACATGATCCCGCGAATGGCATCCGGGTGCATGCCCATCTCAGGTTCTTCGATGATGACCAGGTCATGCTCAAAGTGCCTGTTGCCCTGATAGCGCTCCGCAAGCATGTACAGGCCCAACAACAGGGGCACGAACTCACGTTGACCAGCGGACCACACCATGTACGGCAGGGTAACACCGGACTTGGTCTGTTTCAGCACCATACGCTTGCGCATCTGGTGCTTCTCCATGCGCAACTCGAAGCCGCCGAACACATCCTGTGTGAACCGTGCGGTGACCTCCGGCTTCATCAGCTTTCTGTCGGGGAAGATGACGTTCCTGTCCGCGATGTAGTACTGGGTGAAGTTGTGCAGGTTCTGAGCGAAGGATCGAAGCACGTAGGGGTCACTTACGCTGAAGGACTCGAACGTGCGTGTGGAACCGTCCTGCATGCTCATAACACGCTGCGCAGGAATGCAGAACACCCACCATGGATATCGGAAGCTCAGGTTCTTTTGCTTGGGCCATTTGCCCACGTTGTGCAGTGCGAATTCCCTGCGGTCCGCTTGCAAATGGCTCTTGCCGGGTAGCCAGTGCTTGTGCATGCCTTCCCCGAAATACAAGTCTGCAAACCCTTGCCATTGTCCACCCCAGTCAAAGTTGTAGTCCTCCAACTCATTCTTGATGTACTGGTGCTCCTTGAGCAGTTTGATCCATTGCAGGAAAGTGCTCTTCCCTGTGGCTTGCGGACCCACGATCAAGGTGAGGTCGCCCAAGGTCACATCCGCCTCTTTGATCTGACCCACATTGCGCATCTGAATGCGCTTGGGGAATGGTGCTTTCGCACGGGGTGCTTTTTCAGCCATGCTGGTTCAGTTCAATGCCAAGATCTTCAAACTCTCGATACCCCGATCATCCACCACCTTCACGGCCACCTTGCGGTTGGGGCCGGCCTCGAAGGGTAGGCTAACAGTTCCGTGGTACCGCTCCAGCAACTCCTCGTTCAGTTCGGCGCGGATGGTCTTCTTCAGCTTCATCCAGCCGTCCTTCTTGCCCGCCATGGGGAAGAACACCTGCCGGGGGTAAAGGCTGCGGTCATCGTAGTCCGTATCAAGTAGCCACAGGGCCACCTTCTTCTTGCCGCCGCTGATCAGCTCGCCCTTGTCCATGTCGAAGTAGTCGAAGCCCTGCACCTCCACCTGGTACTGGCCATCGGGCAGGGTGCGCAGCTCCACGTGCGGTTGGCCCACCAGCCAGAAGCTCTCGTTGGTCTTGCGCGACTTCTTCAGGTCGTCGGTGAGCAGGTCGGTGTTCATCTGGGCCTTCAGCAGGGTGACGCCCGGCCACTTGGTCTCGTCGATGTCCTTGGCGGCCTCGGGATCGAAGACGAAGGCGGCGAAGACCACGTAGCGCGGCTTGGGCACCAGCATGGCGGCCTCGTTGATGGCGTGGGCCACGGTGCGCTGCTCCAGGCTGGCGTGGGCGGGGCCGAAGCACACCACCACGCGCTCGCCCGTTTCGGCCAGGCTGCCGCTGCAATGCAGGTGGCGGAAGCCCTCGCCGTTGGGCAGCGTCTCCAGCTCGGCAAAGCGGTACACCTGCCCGCCCTTGCCGCGGATGCCGGTCTTCAGCAACTCATCGCGCCACTGGTGCTGGCGGGCACTTTCGCCGCTGCGGGCAATGCTGGCATCGGCCTCGGTGGGCTGCTGCGCCTCGTCCAGGCTCAGCACGGTGGGCGTGGGCACGGCCTCCACGGTGAAGGGCCCGCTGATGCGCAGCTTCTTACGGTCCACTTCGGGTTGGTCGTACAGCGTTTCCTGGTCGGCGTGCGCGGCGATGCTGCGGTCCATCTCGCGCTGCATGGCGATGCGGGCCGCATGGAAAGCCTCGAAGGGCGCTTGGGCCGCAGCGGGCCAATCCACCGGCAGGTCGAAGGGCACCTCCCACTCCAGCAGCGCGCCGGCCGGGGCTTCCTCACCACTGGGCAGTTTCTCGTTGCCGTTCTTCTTGAAGTCGATGGCCTTGCCCTTGCGCCCCCCTTCGCTCACTTTGAAAGGCTTGGGTGGCGCAGCGCGCAGGGCGCTGTTCAGCGCGGCCAGGGCCTCGGCGATGGCCGGGTGCATACGCTCGTGGATGGCATCGATCTCCGGGTTGTTGGCGATGCTCTTCAGCGTTACATGCGGCACCGTCTTATAGATGAAGCCGCCCTTCAGGCCCTCGTGCGGGTACTTGAGCTCGTAGTAGTCGAAGCTTGCCGTCATCAGGCGCTGCTTGGCCAGCGTGATGGCCACGCGCGAGGTGTCGCAGGTGATCCAGCGACGGCCCCATTTTTCGGCCACAAAGGCAGTGGTGCCGGAACCACAAGTTGGATCGAGCACTAGGTCGCCGGGATCGGTTGTCATTAAGAGGCATCGGGTAATTGGCTTTTCAGATGTTTCCACCACATATCTCATGTCCGTGGCGCCATGAGTGTCATCCCAGAGGTTGTGCAATGGTTGCACAACAAAATCATCATGAAATTGAATGAAAGTGGGTAACGCGCCAGGATTGGTAATACGTTTTGCCTTAATGAGGCGAGCCATACCTTCCCTGTGCGTTCTCCAACTCTTTTTTCCGCACTTGAACAATTGGCCCTCAAGGTAGAAGTCATACATGCAAGACTCTGTATAGCCAGAGGACGCAAGTGTGCTAGTGAAAAAAGGCTTTGCTTCACCGGAAATTGCTTGAGGAGATTTCTTCTCTTCAGCACTCATCTTGCGACGGATACCGTCAGCCAGCTGAAGCCACGTGTAGCCCGTTCCCTCTCCAACTGGTTTATCCAAGTAGAGTGGCCGAAATTTTGATTTCGTGGCGTCTTTACCGTACCAAACTATATAATCTGAAATTCCAGCAAGCCCAGAACTTCCTAATGGCAGCGTTTTCTTGAAGGTGATAACGGATAAAAAATTCTTGAGGCCAAATATTTCGTCAAGAAGGTTTCGAACCAAATGAAGATTCTCGTCGCCGATCTGTACAAAAACACTTCCGGAATCGTTCAATAGCTCGCGCGCTAACAACAGCCGGTCGCGCAGATAGGTCAGGTATGAGTGAATACCCAGCTCCCAGGTATCCCGGAACGCCTTGATCATCTCCGGTTCCTGGGTCAGGTCCTCGTCCTTGCGGTCCTTGACGTCGCGCTTGTCCACGAAGGGCTGGAAGTTGCTGCCGTACTTGATGCCATAGGGCGGGTCGATGTACACCATCTGCACCTTGCCGGCCATGCTTTCCTTTTGCAGCAGGCTGTTCATTACCAGCAGGCTGTCCCCCAGCACCAGGCGGTTGCTCCAACCCTTGTCGTGCTTGTAGAAGTCGATGGCCTCGCGCAGGGGCAGCTGCTCAAAGGGCGCGGCGAAGAGGTCGCCCTGCATGGAGCGGCCCTTCTTGGCATCGTCCATCCGCTTGCGCACCGCGGCCAGGATGCTGGCGGGGTCGATGCGCTCATGCACGTGCAGGCTCACGGTATCCACCTCGAAGCTGGTGCGTTCGGCCTTGCCGGTCCATTGCAGGTAGGGCGCTTGCAGGCGGCGCAGTTCCTCCAGCGCGGCGCGCATGGTGGCTTCGTCCTGGCTGGCCAGCGCATCGTCTATGAGGCGTTCCACCCGTGCCCGTGTGGCGCTGCTATCGAACTGCAGGGCGGGGTCCAGGTGCGGGTCGTAGGCGTAGTGGGTCTTGGGCTCGTCGGGGTCGCTCTCGGGCGTCACCATGCCCACCTCGGGGTTGTTGGCCCGGCGCTGCTCGTGGCGGTAGCTGAGGATGTCCGCGCCATCGGCTGCGGTGGACTTGGCTTTCTTGGGCTTGGTGGCCTTTGGCTTTGTGGGCTTTGTGGCGCTGGCCGGTGGGGGGGAAAGGGTGAAGTCGTCGGCGGCACCAGCGTGTCGACCCGGAGGGTCGACGGTGCCGGAGGAAAGCGAGAGATCCGGCGAGGAAGTGCCTCCGGCGATACGGTACAAGCTGCCCCCGCGTCCGCGCCCAGCGGCCACCAGCCCCTTGGCGATCAGGCCTTCCTTGGCTATGGTGTAGCGCTCCTCTTCCCAGCCCAGGCTTGCGCGGGCCTTGCCATTGCCGATGGTGGCACCGTCGGCAGGGATGCGGTCGAGCAGGGCTTGTTCGTCGGGCAGTAGGTTGATGTCGGCCATGGCGGGCGTGAAAATAGGGGTATCGGAGGGTCACCGTCTTGTGGTTTCCGTGCGCTGTGTGGGCGATAACCTCAGTGGTGTGTTACCCCGACGACGAAGTTCCGCACACGTTCCAGTGACTTTGGGGCGGTGTGCGCCGCTATCGTTCGGCAGGCCAAACCCGCCGGGCCAAGAGCTTGCCGGTTGGGTGGGCCTGGCGCAGGTATTTGGACAATACCCATTTGCAGCCGTCAACACCTATCAACCTCTCCCTTTACTCCCGTTCCACCAGCTTGAAGCTGATGGGCAGCGTGAACTGCACGCGCACGTTCTTTCCGCTCTGCTGTCCGGGTTTCCAGCGGGGCATTTCCTGCACCACGCGCAACGCCTCCTCATCACAGCCGTGGCCGATGCCACGCACCACGCGGGCGTTGACCACACGGCCGTCCTTCTCCACCACAAAGTTCACAAGCACCTTGCCCACGACGTTCATTTCCTGGGCCGCTTTCGGGTAACGCAGGTTCTCCTTCACGTAGGTGAACAGCGCGGCCATGCCGCCGGGGAATTCCGGCATCTCGTCCACCAGCATCAGCACGGTGTTACTGTCCGGCTCCTGCGGGGTGGCATCGATCGCCGCAGGCTCGGCGATGACGGGCACGAGGCGGGTGTCGGGCGCGTCCACTTGGGCCATGGCGCATCTGCCGGCCAGGAGGATGATCAGGAGCAGGGGCGAAGTGTCATGGTGTGGCGAAGGAGGCGATGTGGTGATCCGGCGCGGTGGAACTGCTGCTCAACTTCCTGATCGATCAAGCACTTCTCCGTGCCCTCTGAGCCTCCGTGGTGAATTTCCCTCAGATCACCCCGTCGCGCATCACCAGCTTCCGGTCGGCCATGTCGGCCAGTTCCTCGTTGTGCGTCACGATCACGAAGGTCTGGCCCATTTCGCG
>Ga0207868_1000111_pt1 | contig 112179 bp, 93 predicted proteins | sample Passage237B_FD_187370 | JGI IMG/M metagenome (GOLD analysis project Ga0207868, IMG submission 187370) | Cellulose adapted compost microbial communities from Newby Island Compost Facility, Milpitas, CA, USA - Passage2 37B (SPAdes) (version 3) ...
AATGAAGGGCTATGTCAGGAAGTGGTGGTCAACGGCGTGGTCGGGCCCGACATGCGCGATGAGCAAGTCTACGGCGTGCGACCCGAATGGAAACAAATGCTCCAGGCCAAAGCCAGAATCATTCGAGGCATCAACCTCTATTTCGACCATCAGGCGACTGCGTCCCAGGTTCCCAAGGTTCTTGAAGATGGCTACGACGGCCTGTGCACGTATGAATCGAATATGGCGGTGCTCGATTCACGTTGCATCAATGTTTACGAGTCGCTGCGAAAAGTTTGATAGCGCAGGGGCAGTTCCTTACGCCTGACGATGCTCAATCCCTCTCTAAATCAAAACACCAAACAGCTCTCCAGTTAAGAGCACAACCTGCGTGCCCGAGATCGCTTGCCCGCAAGCGGACAACGATGAAATTGAGGTGGCATCGCCCACCCACGATTGTGAATGGCATCCTCTGGGGCAAACGTCTCTCAATTAAAAAACCCCCACAGAAACTCTGCAGGGGTAATGTTGCATTTGCTCGTAAACCAAGGACTGATGAGGTGAGATCATCAATCGTCAGAAATAAACTTACAGACCTGCGGCCTGGTTCACTTCATCGATCCACGCGCGGACCTGGCTTTCAGGCAGCGGCTTGTAGACCAGGCTGCTGGCGTTTGCACCGGTCCCAATATCGATGCCATACATCATCTGCATCGACTGACGGAAGAACGGATACGTGTTGTTGTAGTTGCCCACGATCTCCATGATCACGCGGCAGAAGGTGACCATGAACTTCTTCGCCGCCGCGATATCACCCTTGAGAAGAGCTTCGCGTGCCTTGATGCAGGCCGGGGCGAACATGTTGTAGAACGAGCCGATGGCACCATCGGCGCCGGAGATTACTGCAGGCAGGTTGATTTCATCGCAGCCCGAGAAGATCTGCAGCTTGCCCTTGGCGTATGCGATCACCATTTCAACTACGATCAGGTTGGTATCGGTGATCTTCATGCCCGCAATGTTGGGCACTTCCAGCATGCGGCTGACGTATTCCTTCAGCGGCGGCAGGTTCGTTGCATTGAAGTGATACGCGTAGAACGGCAGTTTCGTCGCCGAGGCAATCGTGCTGTAGTGGGCAAAGAGCATGTCGGCCGTCGGAGGGAAATAGATCGGAGCGACGGAGGAAATGGCATCGGCTCCGTGATCCGCGCCGTGCTTGGCGAGTTCGACAGCTTCAAAGGGAGAAACCGCACCAACGTGGAGCATCAGGGGCAGGCGGCCTTTGTTGGCTTTGCTGACCAGTTCCATCGTCTTCTTGCGAGTAGCCATGTCCAGAGCCGGGCCCTGCCCCGTAGAGCCAAGGACATACAACCCGCCTACCTTCTGCTGCACGAAGAGTTCAATCATCTTCGTGATGTTTGCTTCGCAAGGCCGACGATTCTCATCCAGACAGGTCAGAATAGCGGGCCAGATACCGCCAACGATGGGCTTGGACATTGAAGAAACCTTTTAACAGTTCATGGTCAGACTACCCGGTCCATATGACACCCTGTCATATGGTCAAACCAATGTGAATATCATACAGGAACCATTTCAGGCTGCACAGGACGCTCATCTGCCGTTTCAATCCTGACAGGTGTAGTGATACAGGAACACCCCCGCCGCCACCGCAATATTCAGGGAGTCTGTCCCATGGAACATGGGAATGGTCACCTTGGTGTCGCAATGATCAATCGTCCAGCGGTCCAGTCCCTGCGATTCACTGCCCAGCAGGATCCCGATACGTCGGCCGCCATTGGGCATCTGCTTTCGCAGGGATCGCTGCAGGGGAATGGCTTCCGCATCCAGCACAGTGGCAATGGTGTGAACCCCCCATTTTTTCTGGAGCAGTTCAAGGTCGGATGACAGATGTCTGCTCGTAATCACAGGCAAGCTGAAGATGGTCCCCATCGAGACACGCACAGACCTTCGCCAGTACGGATCGCAGGAACGCTCACCCACCAGCATCGCACTGACACCAAAGCCCGCAGCGATACGGATCAGCGAGCCAAGGTTGTCGTGATTAATCACTTCAGGGCAGATCAGCAATGTGGTTCTGCCACCGGCCGGTTCATTCTCGAAGATCGATTCAAGCGACGGATTGGCCGGCCTGATACCAACTGACAGCACACCGGAATGAAAGGTGTAGCCCACAATCTGGCTGACCATTTCACGTGACCCTACATAGATGGGCACGCCAAGGGGCACTGCGGGTGCGATGGATTCCACACGATGCTCTGCCAGCAGGACCGAGTGGGTCTGATGCGTGCGTGACGCCATCAGCCGGCGGGTGACATGCTCGCCTTCCGCCAGGAACAGCCCGCCCATGGCCGCCAGTTCGCGGTCTTTGAGATTGCGGTAAGGCTGAATTCTTTCATCGTCCAGTGAATCAATTCGAATCATCAGGCTAGAATAAACCTAGTCATCCTCTGCATCAAAAAGGGGCATCTCGTGTCCAGCACACTCAGCGACGACAAAATCCAGCGCATCCACGCAGGCAGGCTTGATCCGGACATGAACTTCAATGAGAAGGTCTGGGCTCTGACCGCCCGCATCCCGGCTGGCCAGATAACCACCTATGCCACGATCGCCCGCACGCTCAACAGCACAGGCTATCGCGCGGTGGGCCAGGCCTTGAATCGTAACCCCTACGCCCCTGCAATTCCCTGCCACCGCGTGGTAGGCAGCGATGGTCGGCTAACCGGCTACGCCTTTGGTATGGAGCAGAAAGAAAAGATGCTTCGCAATGAGGGCGTTCCCGTGGAGAACGGAAAAGTCCCATTACGAAGCATCTCGATTTTTCAGTTCAACTGATTCAAAGACCGCTTCAAATTCTCAAGGCGTCGTTTTTACACGAGGCAGATCCGTCTCACTGACGCGCTGTACGTAAGTGATCACCTTGCCATCGCTGGCCAGGTCGTTGACCAGCAGGGCCCATCTACCACGCGCTCCCTGACTCAAAGGCTGATAGAGCACCACCCGCCCGGGCAGTCTGGGATTGATCGGGCTGTCAGGCGCGTAGAGAAACAGCCGCCTGGTCGCAGGATCAATACCTGCCCCCTGCCCGGACCGGAAATCCGAAGGCCCTGCGAATTCCTCAAGGCTGGCAGGCATGCGGCGCTGGGTGGCATGAAACAGCAGCAGTTGTCCCGCCAGATCGTGCAGAGCCATGGCCGTGGGATCGGTCGGATCATCCTCGCCAAGCTGATACTGTGACGGAGAAGTCGCCGTCATCTGCGTCGGCCGGGCGGGCTTATGCTTCTTCTCCTGGCTCGAAGCACAGCCGATGGTCACCGTGAACGTCAGCATGATGAGGACGCATGCAGTCAGACTTCTGACGCATGTTCCTCTTGTTTCATGATTAGTCTGATTGCTCATGATGCTCCTCCTGCGCTGCGTTCATTCGTTCAGCGATCAGCTGGGCCGACCTTTTCTGCAGGGCTGGTCTTGGCGGCTTCATCCAGATCTTCAGGCGAGACGCCACGCTGAAGCCCACGCATGTGTTCATCATACACGCCAGGTGCCACGGCCTTGGGAACGATCTTGGCACGGCTGGTTTCGCCGTCCGACATTTCCTGGAGCATCTCGGGCAGGCTGGCCACGTGAGGCGTCAGGAAGATCAGCAGTTCGGTCTTGCTGACGTCCGTCTGATCACGCTGGAACAGATAACCCACCAAAGGCAGGTCACCCAGCAGCGGAACCTTACGGACCGTCTTGGTCTTCTGGTCCTGCATCATGCCGCCGATGACGATGGTGTGGCCGTTCTGAATCGCGACGCGTGTCTGGGCTGAACGCTTGGCAAACACCGGAGCCGAAGCGTTATCCGAAATCGGAACACTGTCGCCGGTGACCGAGGAGATTTCCGGCGCAACGTCCATGATCACCAGGCCATCGGGGTTGATGTGCGGCGTCACGTTCAGAATGATGCCGATATCTTCATAGGTGATGGTGTTGATCGTCTGGCCGTTGTCAGTAATGCGGCTGTTGTTGATGAACGGAACACGCTGACCAACGATGATCGAAGCCGTCTGGTTGTCGCTGGCAAGAATGTAAGGCCGGGACAGCACATCGAGCTTGCCCACACGCTGCAATGCTGCGAAGGCGATATTGAAGTCGGCTTCAAACGCCTTGACCAGCAGGCCGCCAGTGGTGATCCCCGCGATGCCGAAGTCAGTGCCAACCGACGTGTTGCCATTGGAGGTCAGGTTCAGCGCGGAGAACTCCAGGCCGATGTCGGTATTGTTGCTGTGAGTTACTTCCGTCAGCAGGGCCTTGATGAGCACCTGCGGAACCGGGCGGTCCAGCTCCTTGAGCAGTTCCTTGACACGGTCAAAGTTGCCCGAAGCCGTCATGATGAGCACAGAGTTGGTGTCTGCATCGGCCACAGCGAAAACCTGGCCTGACAGATCGGCTGCGGTCTGAGCAGCACCGGCCGAGAGACGACCAGCGGCTGTAGCAGTTGTTCTGGCTGTCGCGCCGGCTGCGCCAGTTCGATTGTTGCCTGTGGTGCCCGTGGTGCGGTTCCCTGTGCCAATCGACGACAGGCCGAGATTGGTGTTACCTGTCGAACCTGAACGGGTACCAAAGCCGGAATTGAAGTTGCTGCCTCGCTGGGTGCTGGTGTTGGTGGTTCCCGTGCGAGTGCCTGTGGTTCCTGCTGTACCAAAGAGACTGTTGATTACATTCTGAACATTGGCGGCCTGAGCGTTACGCAGGTAGTACACGAACACCGCCTGGTCCTGGGCCGGGTTGGCGTCCAGGTCCTTGAGCACCTCGGTGATCAGGGGCATCAGATCCTGCGGAGCGCTGACCACCAGTGTGTTAGTGCGGTCGTCAGCCGAGGCCACCACGCGCGTCTGAGGGCCGCTGCCATCGGACTGTTGCTGCTGCTGGTTGCCCGGGCCGCCACGCTGGCCCTGGAAGAAGCGGGCAAAGCCCTGCTGCTGAGGTCGGCCGGCCTGTCCAGTCGCGGGCGTGTCAGGCTTGAAGACTTCAGTGATCAGCCTGGCTGCATTACTGGCGTTGGCGTACTGGAGGGTGAAGACCTTCACGGTAGTGACCGACGAGAGCGAGGTATCCAGCGCGGCGATGATCTCGACGATCCTGCGCACATTGGCGGAGGTGTCCGTGAGAATCAGCGTGTTGGTGCTGGCATTGCTCGAAAGGTCAGCATACGTCGGAATCAGCGGAGCCAGATCATTCTTCAGCTGCGTAGCGTTGGCGTAGCGCACGGGAATGACCTGCGTGATGATTTCATCGCTGATGGCGATCTTCTGCGGATCACCGCCTGTGTGGACGGGAATGGTAGCCTTCTTGGCGGCATCCAGCGGAATCACACGCAGGGTCTTACCCTGGCGCACCGCGGCGTAGCCCTGCTCTTTCAGGACAGTGTTGAGCACTTCCAGTGCTTCAGTGATGGTCATGGGCTGGCGGTTGAACACATTAACCCTGCCCGCGACTTTCACATCGTTGATGATCGTCAGACCTGCGGTTTCCGACAGGTAGATCAGCACGCTTTCAAGCGAAGCGTTCTGGAAGTGGAAAAGAATCTTGCCATCGGGTGTGAGCACCGGAGCCGGTGTGCCACCATTGCTGCTCAGCGACTCACCCGTCTGTGGCTGGCTGACAGGTAGAGTCCTCCTGGGACGCTCAGGCGTGGTGGGTGCAGGTGTCTGGGCGGGCTCAGTCTGAGCTGGCTGAACTTCAGCAGGTTGTTCAGCCGCTTCGACGGCCGGCTGTTCTGTTTGAGCGCCATTGCCATTTCCGTTGGCATTGGCAGGCTGCTCGGCCATCTGCCCTTCATTAGCTGGGGCTTCCTGAGGGGCTTCCACGGCGACGTTTTCAGCGGCGGGCTGATCCTGCGCCAGCAGGCGAGGAACCGCCGAAGTGCTCAGGACGGCCGGGATGACCATGCAAGTTGTAAAGGCGTACCATTTCATCAATCGAATCCTTGTCTTTTTTGCGTCCCGGACGGCCTGTGCGTCCGTGTTCATATCAAACGTGTGTCTCGACCTGTTATCCGTTTTCAGCGTGTACCCGATTCGCGGGCGCGTCGGGCACGCATCCGCTCAACAACCGACATCTCCGCTTCCGGTGTCAGCGATGATCCCGACGCCCCTCCGCTCTGTGTGGTACTTGAAGGGGCAATCGAGTTGGCATCGCCAAAGATCGATCCCGTGTTGGAGGACAGCGCCACCGGTCGGCCATCAACCGCTGCGCCGATGAAGACCTGTCTGGGGCCATCGGTGGTTTTGACCACCACGTGGTCAGCAGCGATGGTGTCCAGTTCGAGATCACCCACACTCTGGCCGGGCGTGACGCGAAGGGTCATGCCACTGACGGAGTTTTCAAAGAACGCCACCGACTGGTCATCACGCACCACCAGACCGGTGAGTACCCAGCTGGCCCGGGTGCGGTTCTGACCGCTGCCACGACCACCTTCACCCGAGGGATTGGTCGGCCGAGGGCGTGAGGCTTCCGCTGAGCCTCTTGTGAACAGATTGCGCTGAACAATGACCTGATAGTGCGACCAGTCCTTGGGTGGCGCAATAAGACGCGAGACCTGAGCGGTATCCACTGCAGGCGTCTGCGACTCCGGGCTGGCCCCGGCCGCGGGTGTGCTTCCGCGTGAGCTCGATTGTGCTGCAGCAGGCAGCACATCGAACATGCACACGCCTGCCAGCAGAGCAAAGCCCAACAGGCTGATGCGTAGAGTTTTTTTCTGATATGCGATCACGTTCGATCCTTTTCTCATCAATTAAGGCGTGCTCTGTGATGCCATGACGGTTCGGCCGTTGGCAGCGGCGGCTTCCCAGATGGTGCTGAGCCTGATCTGAACCGTCAGGTCATCCGTCCCTTCCGTGCGGGCTGCAATACGCAGTTCATGTACACGCAGCGGTAGCTGCGATGTTTCAATTCGATAGAGAAACGAACTGACAGCCTGCAGCGTGCCCTGGGCAGTGATCTGAAAGTTCTTTTCCTCCACCCCGAGTCTGGACTGCATGCGGTCAGGCCGGAAGGAGGAAATCGTCAGCCTGGATGCCTGTGACCAGCCTGGCAGTGCGTTGAGCAGATTGTTCTCTGCCGATGATGCATCACTCTGCAGGCCACCCGCGCGATATTCATTCCACCGCCTGCGGGCGTTGTCGCTCATGGCGATGGTCTGCTTGGCATCGTTGAGCCTGGTGGTGAGCTGGGCATGTTGCTGTTCCAACTGATCCAGGCTCTCGAAGTAAGGCCGGACCACAAAGCTGTCGAGCACCAGCAGGCCCACGATTACGCCAGTGGCGATACCGATTGTCTTTTCTCGTTTGGATAGCGCCATGGCTGGTTAATCCTTACCCGTGTAGAGGAACAACATGGAGAAGTTCACATTCCTGCTGTTGCGATCGGTAGCACGCAGTTCCTGAAGCTTGATTTCAGAAAACGCAGGCAGCGAGCGCATCCGTTCCATCAGATCAACGACGGCCCGCTCATCCTGAGCTTTGCCCGTGAGGGTGATGGTCATATCATCGCGGACGGTCAGATTGGTACCCCACACTTGGCCGTTGGTGGGGAATGTCAGCGTGATGGCCCGCATGGCATCAAGCATGCGCGGCCGAGCGTCGTACCAGCCACGGGCGAGCCTGAGGCGATCAACATTTTCGCGAGCTGTGGTCAGCCTGTTCTGCATGGAAGCCAGTTCAGCCTTCATGGACTGCACTTCATTCCAGCGGATGTACCAGTCGATGGTGGAGTAGCCCACCAGCACCACCACGGCCAGAATTGCCAGAGCACCGAGCATATGCAGCCTGGTGAATCGGCGGTTCGTGGTTTCAGACAGACGTGAATGCTGGAAATCGAGCACAGCCGCCTTATCGCTGGACCATGCACTGGCAATCAGGCCCGCCTGGCTGCCTGTGCCACCCCACAGGGGAAGCAGAGTCACAGGCAGCTTCAGGATGCTCTGCCATTTCGCAGCGTCATCAGGTGAAGGTCGGCTGTCATGAATCAGCAGGTTCTCATCGCTGATCTGATGCATCGCCAGAGCACGACGGATTTCCATCGCCATCGCTTCAGGCTGATGCACCCCAGCCACCAGTCTCTCAACCGATACCCATCGACCGGCCGATCGTACTACCAGTTCGCTGCCCTCTTCGCCCGTCATCAGAATGGCGGCGGAGTCATTGATGCTCTTTGCAGCCATCTGCGTCACCGCAGTAAGCGACGAGGGAACCATCGCCACCGGAGTGAGCTTGGCGGCCTGCAGAAGTTTTTCGATCTGATCCAGTCGCTGACGGGGCGCTGCACCAAGAAGCACATGTGTGCTCTGGTCCTGGCCTGCTGGAAGCGTGAGGTAGTCAAATGCCCATTCTTTGGCATTTGCGTGATACTCACGCTCCACTGCCAGACGCAGCAGCGCAGGGATGGCTGACGCATTGGCTGGTGGTAGCGAGCGGGCTTTGGCCAGCGTCCAGCGGCTGGGCAGACCGACGACAACATGCCTGGCTGTGTAGCGATTCCTGCGAAGGAAATCCTCCAGCAGCTTGCCCAGCTCAGCAGGCTTGTCCAGCGACAGCTCTGCAGGCCATTCAAAGCGATCCTGACGTACCACGCGCGAAGGCTTGCCCGGGGCCAGTTCGGCGATCAGAATCGCCTTTTGCCCCACTACCAGCCCAAGCATTCGCCGTGAACCAATCGACACCATCAGCGGGCTCCAGTCTGTGAAGACGAAAGAATCATGGAAGAATTGGGTGCGATGCCTTCCTTCAGATCGGCCAGGATCTGCGGATCAAGCGGCCAGCCCAGGCTGGTGACATCACGAATATATAGCACCCTCGGCGGCGTGGTCTGGGCATCAAAGACCACCTGCAGACGAACAAAGGACCGCCCCTGCCCATCCACCGCCACTATGTCGGCCGAGTAGCGATAGGACTTGGTCTTGATCAGGCCACCAATGGCGATGGCGCGGTCACGGGAGATGACCGAGATCACATCGCTGAGCTTTTCAAACGGTGTCCCTGACTCACGCTTCGAAATGATCGCCTCGACATCGGAGTCGGTCATCCCGGGCATCGCTGCAAGCACCTGCCTGGGAGCAGTATTGATGTTGACCTGTGCGCGGGACTGCTCGGCGCCCATCGTTAGCTTGTCTTCAATGCGTTCAAACTCAGCCTGCTGCAGGCCGGTGCGATAGTAGAAATCGATCAGGTTCTGAAACGGCCGGCCTCGCATGACCTGCCCCATCACATCGCCGAGGCGATTGGGAGGAACCACTTCAGACAGCACGGATGCCAGTTGATTGCCTGTATTGACGTTCACACGCGTCTGGCCATCTGCATCAAGCACGGCCTGGCTGTTGTAAACCGTAACATAGGCGGACAGACCATAATCCAGCTGGCCATCCCGATTGTCAGGCGGATCAGACTCATCGCCATCGTTCTCGTTGGGGTCAAGAACGCCATTGGCGTTGGTATCTTCGCCATAGAAAATTTCTGGCGTGATATCCTTGACCAGCAGCAGTTCAGCAACCGATTCAAACAGATCGTTCTTGGCCTGGTAAGGCTTTTCAAGGGACAGGTAGTAACTGCTCTCAGCGCCACCTGACTCGACTTCTTCATTTTCGTCGCGCCAGTCAATGATGCCTGCAGCCAGTTCGTAGGTCATGCCAGGCAGATTGGCCAGCACTTCCAGTTCAACACCATTAAGGTTGAATTTGCCTTCTTCGTCCACTAGACCAAAGGCATAGGTACCGGAGCCCTGGTAATCGCGTTTGATGACCCAGAAGAAACCATCGCCCACCTGAACAGCGCGGAAGCTTTCCTCGCCAGCATCGGGCATGGTGCCATCGTTGCCTTCCAGGAGTTTGCGAAGATACGCCACCGCTCCATTGGCGACGGACTGAGCCTGCAGTCTGGCAACATAGTTCGATGAACTGCTGGCCTCCACATACATGGTTCGGCTGAGCACCAGTGCCAGACTGGTGAGCACCACCATGATGGCCAGGGCCATCACAAAGACACTGCCTGACTGACGGCGTTTAAGAGAAGTGCGTGATGTATTCATCGCACCCCCTGTGATGCAGAAGCAACCTGCCCTGCCGATGTTCCGGTGGGCTCCGAAGCCGCCAGGATGGGGAACACACGCATGAGGGTGAAAGGCTGGTCAGAGGTGCGGCTGTCCGTCTCATCGATAATCGGATCAATCACCAGCGTCACTTCCACCGCGTAAGGCAGCGTGTTGTCCATCGTGGTGGAATCCCACGTATCCACCCACGTCGAGCCATCGTAGAGCCTGACCCGGAAGGAGCGGACATTGCGCACCACGATCTGGTTTGAGGGTTCGGGCGTCACCTGCGCCATAAGCCTGCGTGTGACTCGGCGGACCAGGACCTGATGCCCCGATGCTGAGGATGACGCCTGTGGTTGCAGACGTGTCCCGGTATCACGTGGATCAATAACGTCGGCTTCGTTTTCCGCAGGCTGCTGGCTGGCTTCATCCGCACTCATCACCAGAAGCGCCACCCGCTGTACGTCGGCAGCGCCCATCGCCACCGGACCGGGAGAAGACGTATTGAAGAAATCCAGAGAGTCCAGCTCAAACCCGGCTTCGTTGGGCGTCGCGATAAACGCCCCGGCGAGGATGCCTGTCGGCGGCAGAGCTGACTGCAGATCCCTGCCAATCATTTCCATGGCGATGCGGGCCTGCCGGATGTTGTTGAGATTACGCGTTGCCATCTGCCTGGCTTTGAAGGCAACCGTCAAACTTGCAAACAATCCCAGAGCAAGCATGCCGACGATAGCCAGCGCCACGGTCACTTCCAGCAACGTGAAACCCCTGCCAGCTGGCAGTGTTCGACGTCGAGTTGGAAGGGATCGTAAATTCATTAATGCGTCATCTCAGACAGACGGTGCATGCCTCAAGGCGTGGTGGATTCCGTCACAAGGGTGCTCATGACCACAGATCGCCTGCTGCTTCTCCAGGGCCAGGTGACTTCAACAGTCAGCTCTCTCATCTGGCTGTCAATGTTCCAGTTGTTAAGCGTGGCCTGCCATTCATAATCTGGCCAGTCGTCTCCGAAACTGCCTCGCAGCTGCCCGCCATTCCACTCGGTGGTCACTACCAGTTCATCAAGTTTCATGCGGGCCAGTGTGGCAGCTTCGGATCGTCGACGAGCATCACTGCTCAGAGAGAGTGCAATGGAGATGCCCTGCATGGCGACAGGCAGCACAATGGCCATCAGTGCCATGGCGACCAGTGCTTCGATGAGGGTGAAGCCTCGTCGATTCTGGCATTGCGAATTGTGACGCAGGGCTCGCATCATCGTGTCAGCGTACTTCCGAAGGGTCACCGATCCTGTAAGGCTCACTGGGTGACGAACAGCCCAGCACCACTTCCTTCCCGTTGCCATCAATCAGGTGAATCACCAGCACATCATGGCCGCCATCCGGGTCGAACTGGATATAGCCATTGGCCAGCTGCTCGGCTGTTCCCCGAATGGTCATTTCCATCTGCTCAGGCAACTGGAAGGTTCTGCCAATTTCACTGGAGATTCGTGAGAATCGCCCGTTAACGGAGGCCTCAATCCAGTAGCTGCCTTCGTCTTCATTCCAGTGCAGCCTGTAGGGAGCACCGGTGACAGCCGCCTGATCCTGGGCATACTGGATGATGGCCAGCATGTGGGCAGCAGTATCCGTCGAGGTACGGCCTCGCGAGAACCGGCCCATCATGGGGAACACCATCGAGGCGCTTAACCCCAGCAGCAGCAGGACGAGGATCAGCTCAATCAGTGAGAACCCACCTCGTACCGATCTGCGGCAATTACTTGCCCCAGTTGGTGACGTCATCCTCGTCGCCTTCCTGGCCGTTGGGGCCAGCAGAGTAGAGGTCGTAGCCATTCACATTGTTCTGGCCGGGCGAGCGATAGATGTACGGATTGCCCCAGGGGTCGTTGAAGTTGTTACGTTCCAGATAAGGGCCCGACCAGCCGGTCACACCCGGAGGCTGCTGAATCAGTGCACCAATGCCTTCAGCAGAGGTCGGGAACCGGCCGTTGTCGACTTCGAACATCTTCAAAGCCGTCCCAATGTTCTGGATGTCGGTCGAAGCCGCGGTAATGCGGGCCTTTTCCGAGCGGTTGGTAAAGCGAGGCATGATCAGCGCTGCCAGCACGCTGAGGATCACCAGCACCAGCAGCAGTTCGATCAGCGAGAAGCCGCTGCGAATAAGACGTTTTTTGTTAGAGGGTCGAGTCATTGGATCATGTCCTGTAGAGAGAAAATAGGCAGCAGCATGCCCACCACAATCGTTCCGATGAGCGATGCCATGACAAACAGCAACAACGGTTCAGCCAGCGAAACAAGGATGCGCAGTCGGCGGTCCAATTCGCTTTCATAGGTCTGCGCCAGGCGTAGCAGTTCCTTATCAAGTCGGCCTGATTCCTCGGCCACGGCGATCATTTCCACCACCGAGGATGGGAACAGCTGCGGACAGGTTCCCAGGCTGCGAGAAAGCGCTGTCCCTCGCTTGACCTGTTCAATGGCGTCACTGACTGCATCAGAGAGTGTCTGATTGCCGATGGCCTCCCTGGCGACGCGAAGCGCCGTCACCAACGGAACACCCGAAGACAGCAGCGTGCCAAGCATGCGGGAAAACCGTACCAGCGCAAAGCGAGCCAGCACCGTTCCCAGCGCGGGAATGCGAAGGTAGGTGCGTTCCATGAAACGCCTGCCCTTTTCCATCTTCATCAAACGGGTGTACCCATAGACCAGGGCAACCACAGCCAACGCAGCAAAGATGCCATAGGCGATCAGCCCATTGCTGATGGCCACGATGACACGCGTCAGCAGAGGCAGGGCCTGACCGAAGTTAGCAAACATGCCGGAGAAGCGAGGAATGAAGAACGTCAGCAGGACCACCAGCACGCCCGCCGCCACTGTGGCGAGCACAGCCGGGTAGACCAGAGCGGATCCCACCTTGCCCTTGAGCTCGCGCTCACGCACGCGGAAGTCCGCGATCTGGGCCAGCACCACATCCAGAAAGCCGCCAAGCTCACCGGCGCGGATCATCGCAATGTACACCGGTGGGAAGGAATCACTCCAGCGAGCCAGTGCATCGGCCAGTGACTGACCGCCTACCACATCCTCATGGATGGCCGTCCACTGATCGCGGGCAGCACCGCTGGCTTCACGGCGGAGAATGAAGAGTGCGCGTCCCAGAGGCACACCAGCACTGAGCAGGTTCGACAAATCGCGCGTGAAGGTTTCCACCTGAGCAGCAGTTACCTTACGGCGAAACAGAGAAGGCCCGCTTTCTGTCTTGGCAGCGGGTGCATCGCTGCTTTCCACCGATAGCGGCGACAGGCCCAGAGCAGCCACAGCATCTAGCGCTGCAGCTCGGGTCTCTGCTTCGACCGAGCCTTTGGTCGCCCTTCCCTGGGCATCCAATGCGTTGTAGGCAAAGGTTGGCATCAGCGTTCCTGCTCCAGAAGCTCAGCACGACGTTTGATCTGTTCGCTGGAAAGTTCTTCCTTGGTCATACGAAGCACTTCCTCAAGCGTGGTTCGACCTTCGAGTACCAGGCGTCGGCCGTCGTCTCGCAGACTGCGCATCCCCTGTGACGCCGCAGCCGAACGAAGCTCGCTGGCCGGAGCATGGGTAAGCATCAGTGATCGCACCTGGTCAGTCACGGGCATCACTTCAAAGATGCCATTTCGGCCCTTGTAGCCTGTTCCGCGACACTGCCTGCAGCCCGAACCGCGATAGATCACACTGGGAGCATTGTCGCCGAATTCGGCTTCGAGTTCCTGGCGCTCCAGCGGTGTGGGTTCGAGCGTCTGACGACAACCGGAGCAGATCAGTCGAACAAGACGCTGAGCGAGCACCAGTTCCAGTGATGAAGCCACCAGGAAGGGCTCAATGCCCATATCTACCAGTCGCGTGACCGCGCCGGGGGCATCATTGGTGTGCAGTGTTGAGAACACCAGGTGACCAGTCAGCGATGCCTGCACGGCGATTTCGGCCGTTTCACGGTCGCGGATTTCACCGATAAGCACCACGTCCGGGTCGTGACGCAGGATGGCACGCAGGCCCGAGGCAAACGTCAGACCGGCTTTGGTCGCCACCTGAATCTGATTGATGCCTTCCAGGTGATATTCGATGGGGTCTTCAATGGTGATGATTTTGCGATCAATCTCATTGATGCGCGACAGACCGGCGTAAAGCGTGGTGGTTTTACCACTACCGGTTGGCCCGGTGACCAGCACAATGCCGTGAGGCAGATCCAAGACACGCTCGAAGTGTGCACGGTCGGATCCGGCCATGCCCAGCTTTTCAAGGCCAAGCAGCGGAGCACCACGGTCCAGCAGACGCAGCACGACGGCTTCGCCATGGAGCATGGGGATGATCGACACACGCACGTCTACTTCGTGGGTTCCGATCTTGAGCTTGATACGGCCGTCCTGAGGCAGACGTTTTTCTGCAATATCCAGATGGCTCAGGATCTTGAGGCGTGAAACGATGGCTGCTCGGAAGCGGCCGACTTCGGCGGGAATCGATGCTTCCACCAGTACCCCGTCCACGCGGTAGCGCACGCGGAAGTGATGTTCAAAGGGCTCGAAGTGAACGTCAGTGGCTCGCAGTTCGATGGCTTCAGAGAGCACCTGGTTGACGAACCGGACGATCGAAGCGTCTTCCGCTGCTTCGGCCAGGTCGTTTTCTTCGATGTCATCCTTGATGACCTGAATACCTGACGCATCGGCATCGGACACCAGAGACTGCATGGTGTCCGCACCAACGCCGAGCAGTTCCTTGAGCGTACGTTCAATTTCTTCACGCGGGGCCAGGACGGGAACAAAGTCTTTCCCCGTGGCCAGTCGCAGCACATCCAGCCCAGTGTTGTCGAAAGGGCGGCCTGTGGCCACCTGAACCAGGCCATCTTCCTGACTCAGCGGTAGCAGGTTGTGCTGCAGCAGCAGTCGGGCCGGGAAGCTGGTGACCAGCTCTCGCTTGGGCTTCTGATTTTCAAGGTCGGCCAGGGGCCATTGAAAAGTCTGAGCCAGCACCGCCAGGACCTGCGATTCATCCACCTGACCGGCCTGGATCAGCGCCTCATCCAGATGCTGTCCCTGATCCAGCGCAGCTTGTACCCGCTGATGACCTGCGGTGTCGAGATGGCCTTGTTTAAGCAGTAGATCAATCACACTGTGCATGGCAATGACTTTTCCTGATGGTTCGTCCGGGAGACGACACGTTCGCCGCGGCGTCTGCCGGACGAACACCGTCGGGTATGGTATCCGACGGTATCCGTGGGTCAGTTCACGATTACTCGAGGATACCGAGCATCACCAGGTGAGCTTCCTGACGAGCTTCGAGCAGTTCCTTGAGTTCTTCCTGGGCCTTGGCCAGTTCAGCCTGAGCCTGAACACGGGCGTTACGCAGGGCTTCGACGCGGGCCTTGATGACTTCGGACGAGGTGCCCTTGTCTTCCAGAGCCGCGCGGAGGTCAGCAGCAGCGCGAGCTACCGGGCTGTTCTGGTTGGCCTGAGGACCACGGGGACCACCCTGGCCTCCCTGAGCACCAGGACCGCCGGGGCCGCCGGGACCGCCCTGTCGCCCCATACCCATGCCACCGATGCGGGACTGCTGCTGGAGCTGCTGAACTTTCTGGATGCGGGGCTCAAGCACGGCCCATTCTTCATCCGAAACCGCCAGAGCTTCCTTCATGCGCTGAGCCATGCGCTGACGCATTTCCGCAAAGCGGTTTTCGCCGCCACGGCCTTCGCCCTGCTGAGCACCAGGGCCGCGTCCTTCACCACCACGCCCCTGACCTTCGCCCTGCTGAGCACGGGCGGGACGTTCCGAGCGGTCGCGCTGACGCTGGCTGCCGCCATCCTGAGCCTGGGCAGCTCCGAGCCACATGCCAGAGAGCAGAGTCACCGCTGCGAGCGATACCATTGCACGATTCTTGAACATGGTCTGTCTCCTGAAATCTACGTGAGTCACGGGACGCTGGCCCAACAAGGGTCAATGCTCCCCCATGAAAACCTTAGAAAACGCTTGAAAACGGCTATTTCAGACAGCCGGCTGCGTGGCGGGAGGCTGGCTGGCAGGTACTTCCTGCTGGCCTTCTCGCCGCGGCCGATCCGGCCTGCCACCCCGGCGGCGTTCCTCCTGCTGACGCTGGAGAATGCGCTCATACTTCTGACGCTGATCGGCATTGAGCATGGCTTTGGTCTTCTCCACCGCTTCTTCAAACCGTCGACGACGCTGATTGGAAAGCTCGCTCATCTGACGATTGTGTTCTTCATTGATCTGCGCCAGAAGATGCTGCTGATCTTCCGGAATAAGCTTGCGGATCGCTTCGTTGCGTTGCCTGACCAGTTCACGACGGCGGTCACCATCCTCACTGTTGGCATTGTTCAACCCACCCCAGATGGTGAGCATCGACTGACGCTGCTCGGGAGAGAGATTCAGTTCACCCGCCAGCCATGAGGGACCGCGTTCCGGCGGTTCAGGTCGGCGGTGATCCATGACACGGGCGACGGACAATCCAGCACCGAATGCCAGGATGAACAGCAGCACCACAATCATGCGCGAACGGGTCAACATGGGGCTCACTCTCCTGCCCTGGGGGAACGCGTGGTGGTTGAAAGATCAGCCACGATCCACGCAGCTACGCTCTGTTCTTCACTGACGGTTTCACCCATCAAGGCATCCTGAGAAAGCATGGCCGTGGTCATCTGCAGCGCCAGATTCGGCGTGGCATCAGCGCTGGCACTGTTTTGCATGAAGGCCAACTGAAGCGAGCTGACCACCAGGATGGTAGCGGCGGCTGCGGAAAGCCATTGAGCCAGACGCATCACGCCATGCTCAAGCCTGGCATTCATCCGCTGATCGACACGCTGGTGAACTCGAGCCAGCATGAGCGGTGTCATTTCAGGCAGGGATTCGTCCGAGAACAGATTCGAAACCTGATTGAGTGCTTCATACTCAGCGGCGCAGACCGGGCAGCTCTGAAGGTGAGCCTGAACCTGCTCAACTGCTTCGGGCGAAAGCTGCCCGTCATAGTAAGCATGAATCTGCGGGATGTGTTCACAAGTCTTCAAGAGACACCTCCTGATTTCCCATCGTTACGCGACTCGCTGAGCCTGGCGAGTTCTTTCAACGCCTGGCGGGCGCGAAACAGACGAGATTCGATCGTTCCCCGGGGTACACCCATCATCTGGGCTATTTCTTCGTAGGACAGACCTTCAAGCTCCCGAAGCACCAGCACATCGCGATGTTCTTCGGAAAGACGGGACATCAGCGACATCAGATCCAGCCTGGCATTGGTCCGGGCGGTCTCGCTGCTGGCTGCCCCTCTTCGAAGGTCCGTAACTTCACCCGGAACAGCTGGCTGATCCAGCGAGGCCATCTTCCTGTCCCGACTGGATCGGCGGCGCTGAAGCGAAGCCTGGCGGATCATGATGCCTGTCAGCCAGGTCTTGACCGACGAGCGACCTTCAAAGGCCGGCAGGCCCTCGTAAGCACCCAGGAGCGTTTCCTGGACCAGATCCTGTGCGTCGGTGTAGTTTCCGGTCATGACAGCGGCTACCTGATAAAGCCTGGGAGCAAACCGATCGACCAGCTGGTGAAACGCTTTGCGATCACCCTGCTTGGCACGCTCGACCAGTTCCCAATCCGTCAGACCCACTCGACATCTCCAACCCTTCGGGTACTGCGCGTGCCATCGTGTTTCCATAGATGAGTGGCGCGATGCCCGGGTTTTTCTTCCATGATTTTCAAAAAATTTCTGAAATCGGGTTTCGCGGCTGTATCTGCTGAATTGACATCACCATCGGAAGATGGTCGATTAACGATCATCCATCATACCGACTCAGACATGTTCGTATTACATCATGGCTGATGCGGGATATCAGCTTTGCAGAAAGTGAAAAACCAGTTGGTTCCGGACGTGCTGTCGGCCCAGGATTCAAAGCAGGCAACCGTGAATCAATGCTGAGCAGCCAGTTTCCTGTTTCGGATGCGCAAGGAGGAGGATGCCCGGACAATTAACTCCCCAGGCATCATGATCCTCTGGTTCTGGGTCCCCGTTTTCTTCTGGATGCACTGGAGCAGTGCACGGGCTGCTGCGGCGCCGATTTCTGCAACGGGCACACGCAGCGTCGTCAGAGGAACTTCCAGCACTGCAGCTTCGGGTGGATCGTCATAGCCAGCCAGAGCAATGTCATCGGGAACCCGCATACCAGCTTCCTTAAGCGCCTGGAACGCACCGATGGCGTAATAAGAATTGGCACCGAGCATCGCTGATGACAGCTTGCCCCCTGAAGCTAGAAACTCGCTGACGGCTTTGCGTGCCTGCTCAATATCGTCAGCCCCCTCTTCACGAGGCTGAACCGGGATAACATCGGCCGGCTCGAGCATCAGTTTGCGCGAGCGCAGGGCTGCTTCAAAGCCCTTGAGTCGCTGTTGAAGACTGCTGACGCTGGTCATCGCATTGAGATACATGATGCGCTGATGCCCCTGATCCAGCAGATGCTCGGTCAGCAGCTTCATGCCTTCAAAGTTGGCTGATGTGGCAAACCCCAGGGGCAACTGTGACAGCGAGCAGTCCAGAAACATCGTGGGAATGCCAGCCTGCTCAAGCTTGAGAAAGTGAAAGCAGTTGGGATGGGCTTCACTGGGATGGCCTGTGGGATAGATGAGCACACCGGCCACCCTGCGGTCACTGGCCTGGTCGAGCGAATGTTTCTCCTGCTCGACATCATCATTGCTGAAGCGGACCATCAGGTCATATCCCGCCTGGGCAACCGCCTGTTCCACCCCGCGGATAAGCTGCGACATCAGCAGGCCAAGGTCATTGCACATGATCAGGCTGATGCAGCGCTCGCGATTGGTGTTCTGGTCGTCGGGCTTGTGAACAAACGTCCCCCGGCCGCGATGCCGATTCAACAACCCATCGGAAACCAGACTGGCCATGGCCTGCCTGACGGTGATCCTGCTGACCCCAAACTCCAGACACAGATCCTGCTCGGGTGGAATCATCGTCCCCGGTGCATAGACTCCCGTGTCAATGCGCCTGGCCAATGCATCACGCACCAGCTTATGCTTGGGGGCTTTGAGCAGGGATCGTGCTTTGGGAGACAAATTCTCACCTTTCCTGGCGAAAGACATCCAAACAATTACTCAAAGTCATGACATTTCAATCATACTGCTGATATCGGATCTCTAAGCTATAGAATCCACGTCCGGACATCGGGGACAGGCATCGTTCATAGGACATATTGCTTACCCACCACACCGGCCTGTCGCTGGGCGGCGCGATCAGCATTGATCTGTGACAACCTGACGATCTGGTTCACATGCAGACAGCCGCTAATTAGTGGTCGATTGAATTCGAGCATGTGACGGATATCCGCTTCGATCGCAACCACCTGTTCCCATTGAGCGCGTTGCTCTGCCTGCCAGCTGGCCCGGGCCATCTTCAGGTAACGCAGCCAGAGTCGGTATCGTTCGACACGTGGTGAAGCGGGCAGATCACCAAGCACTTTCTGCAGTTGATCACAGGCCGGCCCCATTTCCTGCATCTTGAGCATGGGCTGCTGAAGGGCATCCAAGGCTTTATGAAGTGATGGGCCGATCTGAGGATCAATCGCCTGATAGAAGCTCTGGGAGACAGGGCCACCCGGTCGGCCGAGCCACAGTGTTTCCATCGTGGCCAGTTCGTGCCACAAGTCAGGCCAGCCCCGGAAAATCGAGCACAGGTAATAGACTTTCACCCCCTGCGACAGATACCAGAGGATCTCGTCATCAATGACCTCCTGAGGCGGACCATACAGCAACCGCGGCCGATCTGTTCGACGGGTCTCGTCGTAATACGTCGATCCATACTCAAAAATCGCCATCACAGAGCCGGCCTGCTCGCAGACCTGTCGCCACTTCGAAAACAGCACACCATACTCCCGGTCATCCAGCGGATTGATCCGGTCAGGCTGCGGGTAAAGCTGCCCTGTCACCACCTCACCTTCATAAGGCTCATAGATGCGATGGTGGAAGTGACGCAGATAGGGACAGAGCATCGTGAAGGTGCGATCGCTCTCAGGCAGCGGCCGATATGGGAGTTTGAGCAGGTTGGAGTAGGCGATCAGCTCAATGGGGATTGATGCAGGCAGTTTTCTTTCCAGCCGCATCGCCAGGTCATACATGTGCTCAAAAGGCGTGCGGCGCGTGCACCTTTCACACTGACACCAGTTATTCACGCCATCGTGAGGCCAGAGCCCGAACATGCTCGCCCGTGGGAAGTCGGCCATGTGACTGGCCATGGCGTCAGTCAGATACTCGGCCAGCGATTCATTGCTGTAGCAGGGCTGAATGGGCAATGTCGCATTGAGATGCGGACACTCAGGCATCACCACCGGTCCACGACGCACACGCTGACCATCGCGCATGCCAAACCATTCGGGATGCCTTTCAAACTGTTCTGCAGGCAGAAACAGATCCATTGCATGATCGCCGAGCGTCACTTCAATGCCTCGCTGATCACATAGATCAAAGACCTTCTGGTGATAGCTGGCATCCTGTTTCACCCACCATGCACTGCTCCGTCGCCAGATGTTGTAACGCGTACGGCCCAGCCAGCGGATGTAGTCCGTCAGGTCCGCATCAGGAGGAGCTGAACCATCCCGGCCGCGATACGGCATGGCGGGTTGTTGAATCCCTGCAGGCAGATCACTCTGTGGGCCGAAGAGGAGATCCTCATCCTTCAATCCCGCCCAGATGACGCCCGTCCTGCAGCGAAGCCATTCGTCTACCCCATAGAGCACCCCCACACTGCTGCCCGCGATGATCCACAGATCGGTGTCGCGTTCGATGAACATAAAACACTGCTTGTGCTGCGACCACAGGCAGCGATCCTTGAAAGCCACAGGTGGATGTATTGCAGGCCTCTTCAGACCATGAGCAGGAAGCCTGGCAGGCAGATTATTCTGATCCAGTGCAATCAGATGCAGAGTCTGTCGACAGGCTTCATGCAACCTGGATGGCTGCTGCCGATGCACACTGCGCAGATCCTCCACTACACCGTAAGCAACAGCAGGAGACAGGCTGACATGTCCCAGCGCAACAGGCAGCCCCATCCAGAGATCAGATGTCATTGATGCGGTGGTATGCATGCGACGTGTTCCTGTCTGTTCATCCAAGAGACATCAGTGTGTCGAGACTTCCGCAGGCAGTTCGGGCATGTCCAGCCCTGCTGCCCAGTCAGGTTCGAGCATCTGCCTGAAGCCTGACAGTCGCAGGCGGATGTATTCGTCGAGGTCGCTCAGGCGATTGGTCTGCCAGTAGTCGCGGACCTGCGCTTCCCACACATCGATCATCCGCAGAAGCTCTCGCCGCTGACGCCGGAAGACCAGCAGCTGATCCCAGTGAATCGCCCTGCCGACCGAAGCTGCCTGCAGCCCCCGATAACCTGCGGTGTTGTGCATGCACAACTGGCGGATGAGCGCGTAATCCAGTGACAGTCGCCACCAGTTCAAAGCCTGCTGCTGCCAGAGGTCATCAACGTTGAGGGCTTTGAAATGCTCGAGAGCACTGCGAATGGTTCGGGTATCCGTCGTCGTCAGGGCAGCATCAAGTTTCGGCAGATGGGGCTTAAGCGGGCATTTTTGCCATGCCATCGGATTAGCTGCGGCGATGAAGGCAGGCAGCCAGCCTTCCCATGGGCCGTAGAGATACGACAGGCTCATCGGCCTGCCCCAGGTGGTATGGATGACGCCATCAACCTGACCATCCTCCCAGGCCTGTCGCCAGCTCACGACGTTTTCCACCCGAGGCGTAAGCGGTGCGAGCGAAGATGTCAGCTCATAATTGCATCGAATGGCTGAAGCTCCGATGACACGACGACCCGTTGCACGCAGTGACTGACACTCCGCCAGTGAGCCAGTCGACTGATACTGCCAGTTCACCAGTATCGTTTCAGATGGCAGATCACTAAGTAACACCTGCCTGCCCTCATGCAGGAACATGTCTGCCCAGATCAGAGGGGTGACGCCTCGGCCAACTGCGTGCTCACATAGTCTGCATATGTGCTCCAGCAGCAGACCGGCTTTCCCATGTTTCATCGAATCAGATGCCGCAGCGCATCGTGGGCAGCCTCCGATCTGCCAGGCCTCATCGGCGCCCAGATGCACAAAGCGCAGGCCCGGATGCAGATCAATGACCTCATCCAGCCACCGGGTCAATAAAGGCAGGGTCTGTGGATGTTTCAGGCAGATCTGCTGCCTCAATGGCGACTCGCTCAGGTGTTCGCAGGACGGGTGATAAAGCAGCCAGTCCAGATGCCCCACCGTCTGAATCAGTGGAATAACTTCCATGCCTTGACGGGCGATGTGCTGCCAGAGGCGCTGCCAGGTCAGACGATCAAAGCCAGGCCGATGGGTTCCCGGCCACGTGGCCCAGTCCAGCCGATCTTCATACTCAATTACCAGCCCGCTGTAACCCAGCGAAGACCAGTAGTCGATCCACTGCATCAGCCGCTGTTCATCAGGGATGATGCCCTTGAGGTCCACATGCAGCCAGCCTGGTTTTCGCATCACATCTGCAGACATGGGAAGCAGACTCCTCATTGACCCGCGAGTTTCTGAATCACCTTCAGACGTGTCTGCGTCAGCACTTCCGGCTTCACATCACTATGAGGCTGGGGAGCTACAACAGGTGACAGGATTTCACGCAGAGCATCCTCGCCGAACTTGTCCTTGAAGAGCTTGAAGAGCTTCACATCCTCCTGCCCCTGCCTGAGCAGCTCCCACCGCTGAGATGCAATGATTTCCTTGCGCGTGGCATCGGGGTACATGATGCTCGTCCCACCCGGCCAGCCTGTGCGGGCGTAGACGTTGTAGGCAAACTCATTGCGATGCTGCGTGTGGCCGCGCACCCCCGGAAGGGTGAACCGTCCCCACATATGCGACCAGTAGCCGCCGCCGTAGTAGACCGCGCCGTCAAAACCCTTGGCATAGCTATCCCACAGATAGAATCGCATCTCCGTCGGCAGTCTCGTCAGACTCATGTAAGGCGTGGCGCAGGTGTAATTCCAGATCGTATCGCCCGCTTTTCGGCGTTGATCAAAGAACGCCTGGCTGAAAATGGCTGGAGAGTCATGGGCGACGAGCCGTCCGTTCCAGCTTGTGATGGCTTTGTTCCAGAGCGGACACCAGATGTCGATGTGGCCGACGATCTTGCTCATCGATTCCAGATCGGTCTTGTTATGGCAGACGGTGGTCAGCAGCTTGGGCGAGCGGATCTCCTGTGCCCAGCTGGCCCACTGTGCCAGATCGCCAGGCTCATCGGCGACACGAATGATCAGCTTCCCAAGGTTCTGGGAATCGATCCACGCTTCGATAGAACTGATGAACCACGTACGGGCCTGTTCTTCATTCATGCCGGTGTGCTTCGCAGCATCAGCCTGCATCTTGCGCCAGTAGCTTGGCGGAAACGACATGATGAATCGACCGGTGTATCCGCCATCACGATAGGCCTGTACGGTGCGACTGGCTTTGCTTGCATCAATCTTCGCCTGGCCGGGTGTCTGCAGATCCAGTGTGATGTCGAAACGCGAAAGCTGGGCAACGGTGACACCCGCCCCCTGCAGCATGCGGCCGAACTTTTCGATCACCTGCCAATAGTCATCACTGTCTTTTTCAACGCCAAGATAAAGCGAGAGCATATTGGCCGTGGCGTGATAGCTGTAGAGGTCGTAAAGGGGCATGTAGTCCATCGCCCAGGCCTCAGGCAGCGTGATGTCCGCCACATCCAGTTTGACGGGGATGGTGTGTTTGCCTCCCTGCCAGCTGAGTTCAATCTGCCCCGCATATGCTCCCGCCCTGGCGGATGCAGGAATTTCATAGACCACCCACAGCGACACCAGCCTGCCTGCGGGCAGTGTTTCCAGCACACCGGGCCAGAGAGCATCATGGTTCATATCGGGGCTCTGGAAAGGCAGCCATTCGCCTTCCTCTGCGGTCGACCCCGGATGCGGTGTTGATTGTGGCAGTGGCGAGCCCAGTGGGTGAATCGACTGGTAGCCTTCCGTCACGAGCCGTCCATCGAGCGCCACAGCCGGTATTGACCAGGGGATGTAATGCAGTTTCCCTTCGATCACTTCCCCACCCGGCCCTCTCAGATTGGCTGTCGCACGAAAGCGCGTGATGTCCTGCGGTGCATGCAGCAGCACATGGGCGATTTCAGTTTCATTACGAACCGCAGCAAGTTCGATGGGCTGCACCGGCTGCGATCGTGTCATCCATGGCCGGGCGCGCAGTTCCATCGGCATGGTGCGGATCTGTAGCCCCTGCATCGCAGGTGGGCTGAAAGATGTTTTCAGATACTCAATCGCTGCTGCGGTTCCTGCTTCATCGAACCCGCCTGCATAGATCGCCTGTCTGCCATGACCAAGGAAATTATCGATGAGGCTGATACGCCCCTTGCCCTTGCCCGGGAAGTAGGAATCCACCAGCGCATGTCGGCTGGCATTGTCATGGACGATGATGTTCTCATCCGGACTCCCCACCAGAATCAAAACCAGATCCCGCGTGTCATTACGGGAATAATGCGTGTTGAGGAAGGTGGTGAACAGACCCCCTGCTCGCAGCAGGGGAACCTGCCACTGTTTCGCCAGCTGTTCAAGGGCTTTGAGATTGGCGGGCGACATGGCATTCCCGGCCAGGATGGCAACGTCCTTCTCTCTCAGCAGGCTCTGCAGCGACTGAGCATCCTCGGGCAGGATCGCCACGGGCCCCTCGAACCTGAAGGGCTCAGCCAGTCGCTGGACCAGAAATGTCGTCTGCCAGACCTGGTGTTCATGTTCCACCTGTGAAGTGTCATTCAATGGATGATCAAAAAATCGCACCCGCTGCCGCATGCTCAGCACTTCATCAGGCTGGCCGGTGATGTGGTAGAAGTCCGGGCGGATGTAGTTGCTTCGTACATCAAAGTTGGACAAGCGATAGCGCACTTCCGATCGGCCGCTGCCTCCCTCCCCGAGCTTCTGAGCCATAGTGCTTCGCGCGTCATGGACGATCACCATGCCCTGCTTGTCACTGGTCGCATAAACCCAGTCCTTTCCGATCTGATCTTTCAACTCCTTCTCAGATCCAAACACCACCTCATGCCATGGCGTTGGCGGATTGGGCTGATCATTCTTGGGATATCGAGGCGTATAAACCTTCCATTGCTGATTGTTCTGTGTGCGAAGCACAAATGTGCCCGCACTGCCTACCCCCACCTGGGCCGGGCTTTCAGGCGTGAAGAAGTCTTCGATCTCCAGACCACTGACACCCTGATAAACAGTCAAAACGAGGCGATGCTCACCCAGAACAATGGCTGAGCTTCCCTGCCGAAGCTGGCCTTGCCCCTGAATAATCAGCTGCGCCCGCACCGGTCCAGAGCGGATGATGAACTGAGGCGGACCATGAAACAGCACGCTGCTGATGTTTCGGATCAGCTGAATGGCTGGGGCAGGCCGATGGGTATCACTGGCTTTGAAATCAGTCAGCTGAACGCGAAGCAGGCCATCAAAATCCTTACGCGGATCGCGGATGAGCTCCACCTGAAAGGTGAAATCCTCCGTGGTCACGATGCAGCGGTCCTGTCCCTGCATCTCCATCTTCAGACGTTCTGGCTCTGACGACGGATTTGTAGTAGGTGCCAGTCTGAATACGCGCTGGGACTGGGAATCGAGATCCACAAGAGTCACCAGCTCATACTGCCCCGATACCTGTTCATCGACCTGCGTGAGGACAGATTTGCCAGTGGCTGAATCTACCAGCGTCACGCCTGGCTCTTTGACTGGGATGACCAGTGGCTCGCGCAACACAGCTTTAGAAAGTGGGTTCTTCAGCCTGACTTCCTGCTCCTGCTGTGCCGATGCGGCAGTCACCTGCAGAGCTCCCGTCAGCAGGAAAATCAGCGCACGGAACAACTGTCGGCAGATCTGTCTGGAGAATCCGCTCATCAGGACATCCTTCCCTCGGAATCAACGTTATTTACTGACCGTCTGCTTTGATCATCACCGCAGCAGGCTTCCAGAGGCCACCAGCGCCGTAGGCATCCAGGCCATGAATAGCAATGTCATTGCGGCCGGGACGGATGGCATCAGTCACATCCACTTCGAAGGACTGCTGCCAGTCCAGAGGCTGGAGGTGATGGCGATGGAAGACCATCTTTCCGTTGAGGTAAATGCGGCCGCCATCGTCCAGAGCACCGAATCGCAGCACCACGCGGCCCCTGGTGTTCGCCGGCGGGTTCCAGTTGAAGCTGGTGCGATACCAGAACTCGCCATCAAAGACGAAGCCCTGTTTTTCGAAGAAGTTCCACGTGGAGAGGGTGGGCCAGTCACTGTCATCCAGATCGGGGCGATACCACTGCTCTGCGGCCCCCTGCTGGTAGATATCAAGCTTGAACTTCCACAGTTCAGGCAGATAGGTCAGCCCGGCGGGTTCCTGGGCTGGTGGCTGGCTGGGTGCATAAAGCTCACGCAGGAGATCAGCAGGCGTGGCCTGGCCCATGTGATTGCCTCGGCTGGTCACCACGGGACCGTTGATTTCATCTACCGCTTTGATCAGAGATTCGTTGATGCGATGAATCACGGGTGAGCATGTCCTGCCCCAGTCCCGCTCCTGCCACATCTGCTTGAAGGACTCAATGGCCTGCTTGGCTTTGGCGACCGATTCAGGCTTGCGATCATTCAGCGCCTGGTACGACGCACGAGCCAGACGGGCACGCTGCGAGAGCATGTCGAAGGTGTCAATCATCGCCGCCAGCCGCTGCTTGTGAATGCCCTTAGCCTTGGCGTGAGCATCGTGAAGCTGTTTGCTGCCCTGGGTGATGACGTCTTCACTCATCAGGATCTGATTGAATCCCGCACTGCCAAAGACGATGTTTTCCTGCTGACGAGCCCGGGCGTCGATGAGCTTGAGCGTTTTAAGAACCGCATCGCCACCGGGCCCGTAGTAGTTGTCGCAGAATTCACGCAGCAGGTCTTCGGGGTTCTGGTTCACATCCCAGATCAACTGCATGAGCACCCAGGTGACGATCCAGCGCTGCTGATCGCGTCCCATGCTTTCGCAGTGATACCACTGGGCACCCAGTTCATGCAGCGGCTTGACCGAATCGAGCAGCGCCAGGGGCTGAGGAATGCCCGAGTACATGGTGTAAAGGCGCAGACCGATATCCGCCCCGGCTTTGCGGGTCAGGGCGATGTTCTCCAGATACTTCACGGCCTGGATGTTCTGCGGATCATTCACTGGAGCCTGATTACCCGACACCTGAGCTGCCACCGCCACCACGTTGAAGGAAACCTTCATGCCCTCAGGCGGATGCGTCATGTTGCCATATGGGGCATAAAGTGAAATCTTGCGGGTGGGATACTTCTCCGCCAAGGCATAAGCGACCGCATTCATGAAGGACCAGACCACCCGATTGGGGTCCAGCGCAGGATTGATGCCATTGTTGGCTTTGGTGCAGTTCTCACACTCACAGAACCCTGCATGATCCTGCAGACCCAGAGCAAAGGTCATATGCCCGGGGTTCTGAGTGAAGTAGTTGATGGCCGCCTCAGCCGCGGTCTGAATGTTCCTGGGATGGGTCAGGCAAAGCTGAGCACCCCGATGGATGCGCTGCTGAACCTTTTTGGTTGGATCTTCAGGTGTCGGGACGGACACCAGTGCAAAACGTTCGGGCTCTTCTTCAAGTTTAGCTTTGCCCAGGGAAACGGCTCGGATCGAGTGATTCTGAAATTCTCTTGGCCTGTTGAATGCAAAGGGGTGAGGCGGATGATTGGTCAGAATCGTTCGAATAAAGTGCACACGGTTACGCATCAGCCACAGGGCGTAATCCTGCAGCTGCTGATGGTACTCAGGATGATTGCGATCGAAATGAGCAGCGGGCGAATCGCTCAGATCCACCTCGCGGGAACGGAATGAGGGAATCTGCTTTGTGCCATCATATGTTTTGAGTGTGATGTCACGCAAGGAAGGCAGATTCGTGCCTTCCTTGCCTGGCATGTACCAGCGCACGCCCAGATCACCCAGCAGGTGATAGACGCCAAAGAGCACGGCGTGCTCGGTATTACCCTCGATAACCAGCGTGTTCTTGACAGTGGTGAGCCAGTAGATGTCTTCGGTGCCATCGGCTTGGACATCACGTTCGAGTATGCGAGGCTTGAGGATGATCTGAACATCCTGATTCCTGGGCAGCGGCTCGTAGGCATGATTCAGCGCCAGCCTGGCACCGCTGATCTGCTCGATGTGGTATCGCAGTTCTTCCGCGGCAAACTGTGTGACGGATCCTGCCAGTTCAGGCGTGATAACTCGGGCAATCGGGCTTGCATCTTTGACGATGACCAGTGCATTGGCGGGCATCGCTGCGATAAGAAGTGCCAGGAGCCCAAGGAATGTATGCAGTCGCGAAACGCCGAATCTCCATCCTGTCATGTTGCTTCCGTTTCTTCGCATGAACAATGAATCTGCCTGTCAGAAAAAATACGATGCGTGCAGGGTAACTGATCAGGCCGGGTAATGTAAGTATGTTGCCTGTGGGAATGAATTTTTACCCGGGGAACGCAAAGTCCGACTGAGGAATTTCAAGCAGGATTTTGCTGCTCACATGCCCGTCCGCCCAGAGCATGTTGGTAGACCCGTTATGCCACGATCCACCTCGTCCGGTCCCTGCGCCCGTGTATTCAGGCTTGTAGTAGTAGACTGCGTTCTGCCAGTTGCAGTTGTAGGAATCCTTGGCTGCGTTATCGATCAGAAGCAGACCATTGCTGGGCTTCTTAAGGTCGGCCATGCGCGTCCATCGCCCGCCAAGGACGTTATCGATTCCGCCATTGGTCACCTTCATGTAGTTCGCATTGGCAGTGCGCATTTCAACCATCACCATCAGGTTGTTATTCGCCAGGTGCGGGTTCGATGAAACATTGTTGCTCGGGCAAGGCGGAGCCGACTGGTAACGCTCATACTGCCCCAGCGGCCCGGATGTCGTAATCTTGACCGTCGGTCCGAAACGCATGTAGGTCGTTGTCACCTTATTCCCCGCGCCACCCGAGAGTATGGTGTGCCAGAGATTAATCGGCCCATCCCAGTTTTCATGCTGTGCGACGAGGTGATCCTTGAAGTCGCCGGCGTACATGGGCATGGCTACGCCGGATTGTCGCAGACTCGAGGCACAGCTCATCTTCCGCCCTGCTTCACGTGCTTTACTCAGTGCTGGAAGCATCAGCGCCATGAGCATGCTGATGATCGATATGCAGACCAGTAATTCCACCAGCGTAAAACCACGAGGGATTCTGAAGGCTCGCATTGCCAACACTTCCTTTCATGGTGAGGGCGAAAGGTCAGTCCACCCGAATCGTCAGCATGCCTGCCAGGCAGGTAATCACTTACATGTGCCTGCGAGATTTATCCATCTTACAGGCAGGATTCGATCAACAGGATTGATCATAACATTGCAACACATGACGATCCAGAAAATTCGATCTTTTGATACAGATCTATTGCACAAGCTTATCTATATTGAAATCAACATGATGTAGACTAGCCAGCCGCGAGAATCATGCTGTAAAATCTAAAATAATGCCGCGCAAATGTTATGACTTATTAAACCCAATGTGATATCTGCACTGGCACATGAGCCCATTAAAAACAGACCGTGCCCGAAAGCACGGTCTGTCTGAATTTCAGCACATTTCGACTGAAGTTGAATCAGTAGTAGATGTAGTTCTGCTGCTGAGTGTAGTACTGCAGAGTCCGCTTGGAGCTGCTGCGATCCTGCCAGCTGGTGTGCCCGTCGAGGTAGGAGATGTTGGCACCATTGTCATGGTTCTGCCTGACGGTCCCTGTAATGTACGTTGAGTTATAGCTGGGCGTGAAGAAGCCATTGGAACGATGCTGAATGTCGGCCGTGATCGGCTGATCGGACGGGCCCGCTTTGCTGACCTGCGTCAGGATGGATTCACGCGGAATCGGCCCCACGCCGATGGACAGGTTGTAACCGCCCGGGGAATAGGTGGGAGCCGAAGCGGCGATCCACCCATACCACGACCCTGTCGACCCCGTCCCCACCCATTCCTTGTAACTGTCGGCTTCGCCCGCACGTTCACCGCGTGCAGCCAGGATCTGATACGTAGTGCCCATACGGTTGCCGTTGTTCTGCACGTATGTCGAGGTGAACTGGGAGTCCGCATTGGGGCAGATCACCGTCTTGGCCACACTCGGCGAGATGGTCGAGCCGTCATTCCCAAGATAGGCCGCGATCGCACGCGAGCGCACGCTGTTGTCAACGAAAACATACGCATCAGCATTGCGGACCATGGGGAACCAGGCTTTGTTGGCCACCGAATAATTCAGCAGCGCCATCCCGATCTGACGGGACTGCGTTGCACACTGGACTCGCCTGGCGGCTTCACGGGCCTTGCTGAGCGAGGGCATCAGAATAGCGATCAGCAGGGAAATAATGGAGACCACCACCAGCAGTTCGATCAGGGTGAAAGCAGATTTCCTGCAGACGTTGGTGTGAGAGAGATGTGTCATGACTTACTCCTGAGCAGCATGGATGGGCAATCAGATTCGAGTACGGCGCGTCTTCCTCCCGGATGGGATGACGTTGACATGTGAAGTAGAACGACGGACAGGAACAGGCCCGGTGGATGCCCGCTGTTGCAGTTCTACGGGAATCAGTTCATCTGAGGGTTCGGCCTGAGGCTGATCAATCAGCCTGCAGAGCTTTTCGACGGCTTTTCGGCCGAACTGCTCGCTGCAGACAAACAGACCGGTCACAGGGGGATTCACGATCTCGCACCAGGGGGTGGAGTTCAGCGCAGCCAGACTCATATCATCAGGAATGCGCAGCCCGGCTTTGTGTACCGCATGAACGATGGCAGGCACAGCCTGATATGCGCCGGTGATCAGCGCAGTCACTCCATCATGCAGTACGGGTTGATTCAGGAACCGTGTGATGCTTTCGTGGGTCCAGATTTCTTCTGGTGTCGTGATATCAAACTTGGGATCAGGCGCGATCATCTGAGCTTTTATGCCCCACTCGTTGGCTACGCGCTCCACGCGACTGATGGCCTGGCCGGGATAGTGCAGCGCACCAGGGCTGTGGAAGTAAGCCACCGAGCGATGGCCCAGCCCATGCAGATGCTCAAAGAGAATATGGAGGGCCGCATTGAGATCGCGTCTGAGGCGATGCGCCCCTTCAGGCGGAGCCCAGTCGGTCCACAGTACAGGAATGGACAGAGACTGCAGCCGGCGACAGGTGGCGGGTTCCAGCGGCATCCCGCGGATGATGATCAGACCATCAACCTGACGCCCTACCAGTTCATCGAGCGTCTTGAGGAAGGTCTGGTCGTGGTCATTACGCCAGTAGTTTTCAAAGGTGGTCAGCAGCTGATAACCCAGCTCCACGGCTTTGTCGGTCATGCCGTAGATGTTCTGCAGCTGAAAGTAGTTGCCCACGCCCATGCGCATCACGCCCAGCGTGTGCGTTTTGCCACTCTTAAGGGCTCGGCCGAGCAGATTGGGACGGTAATTCAGCTCCCTGGCGGCCTGCATGACGCGTTCGACTGTCTGCGGGTCATGCCTGCCATGGTCGCCACGGATCACCCGGCTGACCGTCTGCACGGACACGCCACTGACCTGGGCAATCTGTTTAAGAGTCACAGTCACGGGCATCTCGCAAAGAAGATAAACAACGACGTGTTAACGTTAACACATTAATCCGGGTAAATACGCAGGTCAAGGAAAAATGAGGTCAAAACTTAGGAATTTATAAGGTGAAGCGAGTTCTGTTCGTCTCGCCAGACCCCCCAGAAATAAAAAAAACGGCCGTGAGCTGAATCACTCACGGCCGCGGGGTATTCAAGAGGTTATCAATCGTTACGCTGGATCAGGTGCTTTCCGGCGAGCCTGCTTTGGCGAGATCCGCATTCTGGTCGGTCTTGTCGTTCTTTCCAGCTTCGCCTTCCTGAGCGACGAACTTGAGCTGAGCCTTCTTATCGTTGCCTTCCGCATCCGGGTCACGGGTGACCAGGATGTGAGTGCCAGGCTTGAACTCGCCTCGGAGGATGGCTTCGGCCATCGGATCTTCGAGGTTCTGTTCAATCGCACGACGCAGCGGACGAGCACCAAAGTCAGGGTTGTAGCCCTTCTCGATGAGGTAGTCCTTGGCCTTGTCGTCCAGATCGATGGTCAGCTCACGAGCCTTGAGACGGTCACGTACCTTGCGCAGCTCGTACTCGACGATGCCCACCAGGTCGTTACGGTTCAGCGGCCTGAAGACAATAATGTCATCCAGACGGTTGATGAACTCAGGCCTGAAGTAGCGCTCAATTTCGCTGTTGAGCGTCTTCTTCATCTTGTCATAGTCAGCTTCTTCCGAAGGCTTGGAGAAACCGAAGCCGCCCTTGTTCTTGATGAGTTCCGCGCCGATGTTGCTGGTGAGGATCAGCACCACGTTGCGGAAGTCCACATGCCTGCCGAAGGAGTCGGTCAACTGACCTTCTTCCATGATCTGCAGGAGCATGTTGAACACGTCGGGGTGCGCCTTTTCGATTTCATCCAGCAGCACCACTGAGTAGGGACGACGACGGATGCGCTCGGTCAGCTGGCCACCTTCTTCGTAGCCCACATAGCCGGGCGGTGCACCGATCAGACGGCTGACGTTGTGCTTCTCCATATACTCGGACATGTCGATGCGGATCAGCGCTTCCTCATCGCCGAACATGAATTCAGCCAGCGACTTGGACAACAGCGTCTTACCCACACCCGACGGACCGACGAAGATGAACGAGCCCATCGGACGACGAGGATCCTTCAGGCCCGAGCGAGCACGACGGATCGCCTTGGCGATGGTCTTGATCGCCTCGTCCTGACTGACCACTTTGCGGTGGAGTTCTTCCTCGAGCTTGAGCAGACGCTCGGTTTCGGCCTTCTCCAGACGCGTGAGCGGAATGCCGGTCATCTTGCTGACGACTTCGGCGATGACTTCCTCATCCACCACGCCGTCAACTTCCTTGGCCTTGGCACGCCAGGCCTTCTGGATTTCTTCCTTCTTACGACGCAGCGCTTCAGCCTGATCGCGCAGTTCCGCAGCACGTTCGTAGTCGGCAGCCTTGACCGATTCGTCCTTCTCAATGGACAGACGTTCAATCTGCTCTTCGATCTCGGCCAGATCCGGTGGCTTGGTCATGCTCTTGAGGCGGACACGAGCACCCGCTTCGTCGATCACGTCGATCGACTTATCAGGCTGCACGCGAGCCGTGATGTAGCGCGTCGACAGTTCCACCGCCTGACGGATAGCCTCGTCGGTGATCTGCACGCGGTGGTGAGCTTCGTAACGATCGCGCAGGCCCTGGAGGATCTGAATCGTTTCCTCCTTGTTGGGCTGTTCAACCATGATCGTCTGGAAGCGGCGTTCCAGTGCGCCATCCTTCTCGATGTACTTGCGGTATTCGTCGAGCGTGGTGGCACCGATGCACTGGATCTCGCCGCGCGACAGCGCGGGCTTGAGTACATTGGAGGCGTCGATCGCACCTTCCGCACCACCGGCACCCACGAGCGTATGCAGTTCGTCAATGAACAGCAGCACGTTCTTGGCCCGACGGACTTCATTCATCACGGCCTTGATGCGTTCTTCGAACTGACCGCGATACTTCGTACCAGCCACCATCATCGCCAGGTCGAGCACGACGATACGGCGGTCAGCCAGAATCTCGGGCACATCCTTGCTGATGATGCGCTGCGCCAGACCTTCCACGATGGCCGTCTTGCCCACGCCAGCTTCACCCAGCAGCACCGGGTTGTTCTTCGTGCGTCGGCAGAGGATCTGAACCAGTCGTTCAATTTCATTCTTTCGGCCGATGACCGGATCGAGCCCGGACTCCGCCGCCAGTTCGGTCAGGTCGCGACCGAAGCTGTCCAGCGCAGGGGTCTTGCTCTTGCTGTTACCCGGCTTGGAACCCGGTTCGCCCATGCCAGCGTTGGGATTGGGCATATTGCCCTTGCCAGCGGCTTCTTCGGGGTCCACACCCGCGCCCAGCAGGTTCAGGACTTCCTCGCGCACTTCTTCAAGCTTCAGGCCCAGGTTCATCAGCACCTGCGCGGCCACGCCTTCATGCTCACGCAGAAGACCCAGCAGCAGATGCTCCGTCCCCACGTAGTTGTGGTTGAGGTTACGGGCCTCTTCAATGGCATACTCGATGACCTTCTTGGCGCGCGGCGTCTGAGGCAGCTTGCCCATGGTCACCATGTCGGGACCACTCTTGACCAGCTTCTCCACTTCCAGACGAACCTTGCGCAGATCAACATCGAGATTCTTGAGCACGTTGGCGCCAACGCCCGAGCCTTCCTTGACCAGGCCAAGGAGAATGTGCTCCGTGCCAATGTATTCATGATTGAAACGCTGGGCCTCCTGGTTGGCCAGCGCCATTACCTTGCGGGCACGATCTGTGAATCTTTCAAACATGCGTCTCTCTCATGTGTAAGTCGCCAGTTTGGACTGTCGCGGTCGCCCGCTCCTATGTGGATTCTAGGCAGCTTATTGGCAAACGCCAAACGTCCCGGATACAGCTATCGTCACAATCCACACAACCTCTAGAGCAAGCAGACTTATTCCACGGCTTTTCCCCGCCTGATCTTACATAAATTCAGGGGAAAATACGTATGGGTGGAACCCCTGATGAGCGTGCATTGACCTCCCGTCAAGCTGCAACGCTTGCTGCTTCATCCGTCGTAGTCGATGATAGGCCGCACGTGCTGGCAAAGTGGAACAACGTCCATGACAGGTCTGGAACACCCGACACCCTCCGCAACGGCCTCCACCGGTCCTGCTTACCGGACAGACATCAGCAGCCCGCCTCGCGATGGTGTGATTGAAATGCGCGTGGAATCGCTGGATCGTCTCTTCGACCAGGCCGATCCTTCCCCGCTTGGCCAGCAGGACCTGAGCAACTGGGCAGCCCAGTACATCCTTGAGAGCCTCAAGGAAATGGAGCCCGTCAAAGCCAGGACGCTGCGAATCATTGTGACCTCATCATCAGTCCCGTCTGAGAAGAGCATTGAGTCGGCCATTCAGTGCTACTTCGCTCGACAGGCCATGCTGCGTGGCCGGTCCCTGCGACGCCTGCTTCAACATGGCCTGATCACACTGGCGATCGGCGTAATCTTCATGATCAGCTTCTTTGGCGTCTCGCAGACCATCGCCTGGTCGCTGGGGGATACCATCGTCTCTACCCTGCTTCGGGAAGGCTCACTCATTGTCGGCTGGGTCGCCATGTGGCGGCCGCTGGAAATTTTTCTCTACGACTGGTGGCCAATTGTGGGTGAACGCAAGCTGCTCAAAAGGCTCAGTGATCTGGCAGTGACGATTGTCGAACCGGTTGACCCCGTAACGACGCAGATCTGATTACCCCTTGAGTCGTTAGAACAGCACCCCCTGCGACAACTCTCCCGGCCGACGGAAATGCTCACTACTCAGGTGTGGCCAGGGCTTGTCCAATCCATATCGACTGCTGAAGACCTTGAAGACCGAGCATATCTGCTGGGCCATCAGCCCCTCGCCCCGCATGCGGCTGCCGAACTCACTTTCATTGAGTCGACCGTTACGCATGGAGCGAAGCTGCGATTCCATCCGCTGCGCCTTCTGCGGATACTCGCGTCGAACCCAGTCGAGGAATAACGCTTTGACCTGATAAGGCAGGCGCATGATGGTGTACCCGCTCCAGACGGCGCCGGCTTCACTCACGGCTTTGAGAATCGCCGGAACTTCCTGATCGGTCAGACCGGGCACAATCGGAGCTACCATGACAAACACAGGCACACCGGCCTCGCTGAGCTTACGGATAGCCTCTAGCCTGCGCTGTGGACTCGATGCACGTGGTTCGAGCTTCGCAGCTACGGACGAATCCAAGGACGTGACACTTACTCCCACACACGCGGCGTTGTAGCGGGCCAGTTCACTGTAGAGATCAATATCGCGCGTGACCAGATGATTCTTGGTGATGATCGTCACCGGCTGGCGACATTCCGTCATGATCTCCAGACATTGACGCGTCAGCCGTAGTTTCTTCTCGAGCGGTTGATAGCAGTCCGTCACCCCGGACATGTGAATCGGCTCGCCCTTCCATGATCGCTTGTTCAGTTCCTGCTTCAGTAGTCTGGGCGCATCGAACTTGGCCATGATGCGCGTCTCAAAATCCAAGCCGCTGGAAAAACCCAGATGCTCGTGAAACGGGCGGGCGTAACAGTAGATACAGCCGTGTTCGCAACCACGATATGCGTTGAGGGTCCAGGTCATGCCCACGTCGGGGCTTTCGACATGATTGATCAGCGTCTGGGTACGGTCGTGATAGACATGCGTGACGACCTTCTTGCCTTCTTCATCGTCTGACTCAATCTGCTGGGCATGCAGCAGGTCCAGATGCTCGCCCAGTACATGCAGGCGTGTGGATTCAAAGCGGTTCCCCGGGTTGAGCTGCGCCCCTCGGCCGCGCTGATGTCCGACAGGCAATGCATCGCTATACGTGAAGTCATCAGGCTGGGAATCAGGGCGATCAACCATACCTAACATTATACAAACTAGCATGCATAATAAAAGCCCGAATCGGAAAGATCGGGTCCTGACACCTCAAGACTGATTGTGGGCAGGAATCAGTTCGAATCCTTTATTCGTCAGTACGCACAGACTCGTAGATGAAGTCGGCCACAAGTGCGGTCCAGCCAGTCTGATGGCTGGCCCCCAGGCCCCTGCCATTGTCGCCGTGGAAATGTTCGTAGAAGAGGATCAGATCCTTCCAGCGTGGATCGGTGGAGAAGAACGGATCGCCATCATGGCAGGGACGACGCCCCTGATCATCCATCTCGAACAGCCGGGCAAGTCGGCGGGCCAGTTCTTTGGCCACCTCGCGCAGGTTCATGTAGTTGCCAGAGCCGGTCGGGCATTCCACCTTCAGGTCATCGCCGTAGAAGTGGTGATAGCGCTGCAGCGATTCCATGATCAGGAAGTTGAGCGGGAACCACACCGGCCCGCGCCAGTTGCTGTTTCCGCCGAACATGGAGGTTTCCGATTCGCCGGGTACGTAGCGCACTTCACTGCGCTGGCCGTCGATCTCGAAGATGTACGGATTGTCCTGATGATACTTCGACAGCGACCGCAGCCCGTAAGGCGAGAGGAATTCGTTCTCATCGAGCATGTACTTGAGTACGCGTTCCAGACGTTCGCGCGATGGAATGGCCAGCAGGTACCGACTGGTCCCGCTGTGGCTGCATTCCATGTACGTAATCTGATGATTCAGATCCTTGCGGTGCGTGAGAAACCAGTCCATACGCTTCTTGAAGCCGGGCAGCTTGTCGATCATGGCCGAGTCGAGTACTTCCGCAGCAATCAGCGGAATCAGCCCCACCATCGAGCGTATGCGAAGCGGGATGATTTCATCGCCCAGTTCGAGTTTGTCGTAGTAAAAGCCATCCTGCTCATCCCACAGTCCGGTTCCGCCCAGGCTGTTCATCGCATCGGCGATGGCGACAAAATGCTCGAAGAACTTGCTGGCCATGTCTTCACTGGCCACGTCCTTATGAGCCAGTTCCAGCGCCATCGCAAGCATGGTGTTGCAGTAGAACGCCATCCACGCAGTTCCGTCGGCCTGGTTCAGATGGCCGCCTCGAGGCAGCGGGCGTGAACGGTCAAACACACCAATGTTGTCGAGCCCCAGGAAGCCACCGGCGAAGAGGTGACGACCCTTGACGTCCTTGCGGTTCACCCACCACGTGAAATTCAGCAGCAGTTTCTGGAATGTGCGTGAGAGGAATTCACGATCGCGTTTCCCACGCGGCGCGGTGCGCTTGTACACCCGCCAGCACGCCCAGGCATGCACAGGTGGATTCACATCGTCAAAAGCGAACTCATACGCCGGAATCTGCCCACTGGGATGCATGTACCACTCGCGCAGCAGCAGCACGAGCTGACGCTTGGCGAAGTAAGGATCGAGCCTGGCCATGGGAATCATGTGGAACGCCAGGTCCCACGCTGCGTACCAGGGGTACTCCCACTTATCAGGCATGGAGATCACGTCGCGATTGAACAGGTGTCGCCAGTCGGCGTTCCTGCCCAACCAGCGCTGCGCGGGCGGAGGCGGCAGGTTGGGGTCACCATTAAGCCACTGATCCACCCCATAGTGATAAAACTGCTTGGACCACAGCAGCCCGGCGTAAGCCTGGCGGGTGATGTTGGCCTGATCGCGGTTGGCTTTCTCGGGGATGATGCGATGGTAATACTCATCGCTCTCGGCGATGCGTTTTTCGAAGATGGTGTCGAATATTTTGCCAAAGGCCGTGCGAGGCAGTTCCTCGACACTGCTGAGCCTTAGACGTAGCGTGACCGACTGACCGGGGTCAATATCAAACTTGAGCAGCGGCGCGGCTTTGGTACCCCTCATCTTTGGATTAACCGCATCGCCCTGCTGATAGACCACCCGTTTATGGAACGCATCCTTGGCGTAGGCAGGCCCGTCGGGTACGCCATACATCTCACGGGAATTGGTCTCATTCTCTGTGAACAGCCACTGCTCCAGCGCAGGCTCCAGCGCCGGGTCCATCTGAAAGACGAAAGGCTCAAGGGTGGGATGGTCCGACTTCACCCGCCCCTTGTGATCAAGCTCAAGCAGAGGTTTGCGCCAGCAGCCTTCGTGCGTGCAGCCCCACGACCAGGTATTGCGGAACCATAGTGTAGGCAGCACATGAATGGGCGCAGTATCCGGGCCTGCGTTGGTGATGGTCAGGCGAATGAGAATATCGTTTGGGCTGGCCTTGGCGTATTCGACAAAGATGTCGAAATAACGCCCGTCATTAAAAATGCCAGTGTCTGCCAGTTCATATTCACGATCGGTAACGCCTCGACGGGCATTTTCCTCAACCAGCAGTTCATAGGGAAAGCGGTTCTGCGGATACTTGTACAGCCCCTTGAGATATGAGTGCGTGGGCAGAGAGTCGAGATGGAAGTAGGCTTCCTTGACGTCCTCGCCGTGATTGCCCTGCGGGCCTGTCAGGCCAAAGAGGCGCTCCTTGAGGATCGGATCCTTCCCGTTCCAGAACGCGGGCGCAAAGCAGAGCCTGCACTCACGATCACAGATGCCCAGCAGACCATCTTCACCCCAGCGGTAAGCGCGGCGGTGAGCATCCGCATGCGGGAAATACGTCCAGCAGGAGCCATCGGGGGAATAGTCTTCGCGTACGGTTGCCCACTGACGATCTGAGAGATAAGGCCCCCAGCGTTTCCAGTTCTTCCGACGAAGATCACTGGCCAGGAGCCGATCATCTTCCATCCGGGCAAGGTTGCCTGAAGCCATGCCGTCAACATCCTTCCTGAGTCACAGCTCGAGGTTGTCAGGCGTCCAGTCGAGATTGTGACAACCGGCCGGGGGCACATCGAGCATGGTCTTGAAGCCAGGGCTGGCCTGGTACACGTTGACAATGTTATTCAGGATGGCGGCCACAGTCGCCGAGTCACCAGGAATAGAGCCGGGAATCTTCATGCGAAGCTGAACCGGGCCATCGATTTCAATCACGTCCCTAGGGTCGCTCAGCCCCACAGCCATGGTCAGATCCAGCTCAATGCGCAGGCCCTGATCCTCCCAGACTGCAGTGTTGTGAATACCGGCCACACGCCCCTGAGCAATGAGCCCCAGCGCCGAAGGCAGCGGCGTTTCCGCCAGCACCGGTTCCAGCGTTTCAGTAACGGTTCCGAATTCGACCTTACGCCCGAGACCTCGGCCGAGCATGGCTACAGACTCCGCCAGCCCTGCATGACCAATCTGTTTCTGGGCCTTGAGGGCATTGAATTTCTCGACGGTCATCGTCGCTCCGACCTTGGCCTGGAGCGATTCACGACGCAGCGCCGCATCAACCCGGCGGACACAGCGGATAGAGTTCACACGCCTGAGCATCGACGCCAGGGTGACAGGCAGCAGATCCAGAGCAAAGCCAGGATTCACACCCGTGCCCAGCACAGTGGCTGAGCCTGCTCGGGCAGCAGCATCGATCTCATCTGCCAGCTGAGGATGGCGATACCAGGGGTACACCATCTCTTCACAGCTGCTGATGACGTTGATCCCTCTGCTCACCAGGTCCTTGATCAGCGGTGCGAGATTGGGCAGGTGTGAGGTGGTCGTCAGCACTGCGACATCGACCTTGACGTCGATATCGTCAATCGAAGACACGACACGCAGAGCCTTTTCATCTTCGTCACCCGCACCACTGGGCTTGCCAGTGATTTCCTCAACGGTTTTGCCCAGTTTGGCGGGCTCGATATCCACCAGACCGACGAGCTTGATCATGCCTTCGGAGCGGATCGCCCGGGCGCAAGCCAGACCGATGGGCCCAAGACCAAAGACCACCGCATTGGGTTTGATTAGTGTCGACAAGCTGAGTTCCTGTGTGGCATTGCCAGAAGTCAGGACGATTGGTTATACGCAAGCAGATCAGCAGCATACCACAACGCCTTCAAAATCCTTCTCTAAAACCATCAACTTCATGACAGATCAGGATTTGAAGACTTCCCCATGCTGCAGATGCATTGCATCGTCCCGTTGCACGCTCATCATCGGCTAAGTGGAGTGAAAAAGTGAACTGGTCAGCCGCGCTTAATTTTCTATGTCACCTGTAAAAATTTTTTCACCACCTCGCAGGCCAGTGCCATATAGCTGGCACTGTCATATGAGATATTACGAAACAGATTCATGCAGTGATCAGCCCCCATGCAGGGCTAGTTCCGTGGGATGGCATGTGATCCGGGCCGGTATGGCCGAAGGCTCTTTCCGGGGGAGCCTTCGGGGCAGAGGTATCAAGAAATTGGTCTGATCCTCATGAATCACCCCTTCAGCCCGCCAGCATGTCGATCAGGGCACATGCTTGCGGGCTGTTTTTTTTATGCGCTGGAGTCGGAGCCCTTGTCGATCTGGCCCACAGCGGCTGGGATTACTCCAGGGCACACGAGCTGGAGTTCTTATTCCGGAGAGACGATGCGCATAAAAAAAAGACAGCCCCGCTAAGGGCTGTCTTTTGTGTTTTTGGATTCCGGTCTGATTCAGGCTGCTCGAACAGACACAGCCTGAGAGACGGATCGTTCAGCGGGGAACTTAGTTCTTGCCGCCGAAGGTGATCTTGTCGGTACCCAGAGCGCCGTGCTGGTCCATGCCACCGCGGGCCTGGCCGGACTGGTTGCTCTGCTTGCCACCCGACTTGGCAGGGGCGTCGCCGGCGTTGCTGGTGGATTCGGCTTCGTCCGAGTTCCACTGAGCACGCTTGAGCGACAGGCCGATCTTGCGATCGTCGATATCGACGCGCAGGATCTTGACTTCCACTTCCTGGCCCACCTGGACAACGTCCTGGGGGTTTTCGACCTTGTGGTCGGCCAGTTCGGAGATGTGCAGCAGGCCTTCCAGATCTTCTTCGAGTTCCACGAACACGCCGAAGTTGGTGATCTTGGTGACCGTACCACGAACGATCATGCCAGGCTGGTAGTGCGTGGGGATCGCTTCGAGCCACGGATCTTCGTGCATCTGCTTGAGGCCCAGCGCCACGCGCTGCTTCTGCTGATCCACTTCGAGGACAACGCACTTGATCTGGTCGCCCTTCTTGAGCAGTTCGTTGGGGTGAGCCAGCTTCTTGGTCCACGACAGGTCAGAGACGTGCAGCAGGCCGTCGATGCCCGGTTCGATTTCGACAAACGCGCCGTAGCTGGCGAGGTTGCGAACCGCACCTTCGACAATGGTGCCAGGAGGATACTTCTCGGCCACCAGCTCCCAGGGGTTGACCTCGGTCTGCTTCATGCCGAGGCTGATTTCCTGCTTGTCCTTGTTGATGTCCAGCACAACCACTTCGACTTCTTCGCCGATAGAGACGACTTCGCTGGGGTGGTTGATGCGCTTGGTCCAGGACATTTCGGAGATGTGCACCAGGCCTTCGACACCGTCTTCGAGCTTCACGAAGGCGCCGTAGGACATGATGTTGGTCACCACACCCTTGACGCGGGTGTTAACCGGATACTTCTTCTCGATGTCCTGCCAGGGGCTGTCTTCCTTCTGCTTGAGGCCAAGGGCGATCTTTTCCTTCTCGAGGAAGATCGACAGAACCTTGACTTCGATCTGCTGGTCGATCTTGACCAGATCCGAAGGATGATTGACACGGCCCCAGGACATGTCGGTGATGTGCAGCAGACCGTCGATGCCGCCCAGGTCGACGAACGCGCCGAAGTCGGCGATGTTCTTGACCGTACCCTTGACCAGATCGCCTTCCTTCAGGCTGCTGAGCAGACGCTTGCGAGCCTCGGCGCGTTCTTCTTCAATGAGCTTACGGCGGGAGATGACGATGTTACGGCGAGCTTCGTCGATCTTGAGGATCTGAGCACGGATTTCCGTACCGATGTATTCGCCGATGTCGCCAGGACGACGGATGTCAACCTGCGAGGCGGGGAGGAACACGGGGACGCCGATGTCCACCAGCAGACCGCCCTTGATCTTGCGCATGACCTTACCGGTGACGACATCGCCTTCGTGGTTGTTCTGGATGATGCGTTCCCAGCCACGGATGCGGTCGGCCTTGCGCTTGGAGATGCGCACGGTGCCGGTATCGGATTCCAGTTCTTCGAGCAGCACTTCGACGGTGTCGCCGATTTCAACATCGCCGGGTTCGTCGAATTCGTTGCGATCCAGGATGCCTTCGCTCTTGAGGCCGACTTCCACGAGGAAAGCGTCACCGGCGTGGCCGATGATCTTGCCCTTGAGGATCGAGCCGGGCTTGAAGTCGCCGATCTGTTCGCCAAGCAGGCCTTCCAGATCGCCCTGAGCCACCTGAAGGCCAAGGGCATCAGCAACCATCTGTTCGGCTTCAATGTCCTCGATGCCCAGCTGCGCGATGAGATTCTTATCAACCATAAAAAAATGAACTCGTTTCTGTGTTGTCCTTATCCGCCGTCTGCGACAATCGCAGGCTGAATCACGGATCGCCCGGCTGTCCACATTGACAACCGAACCTGAATACTTCCCTTCTGTCTGCAGACCCACACGGGCCTGCTACTCAGACATAGCGGGGAGAAAAGGTATCGTATCACAATTTTTTCAGATAACAAAGCCCTGACAGCGGTTTTTCAGCCCCTGTCAGCGGTTTTAAATACAGAATTTGCCACATATTTTCTCACCGGCTCAGTGTGAGCTTGATCAGCAGCGGCTGGTGAGCGTTGAGATGCGTTCCCACCACGTAGAAACTGCCCAGCCGATCTCGTGCCATCGAGCCGTAAAGCAGCATGTTTCGGGCCTCAAAGCCTTCAGGAACCGGAATATCCAGCGGCCTGACAGCTGACTCCTTGAGCCACAGGTCGTAGGTCAGCCATTCAAAAGCAGGCATACCCGGGCCGGGGCTCACCGCTTTGACCACCCCCACCAGAAAGCGATCCCCGTCGATGGTGTGCATGGTGGAGGTGTATCGCGACCCCTGAGGATGGAACCAGCCCAGATCGTTCACCCTGGCGGGTGCCCCCGGGGTGGCAGCGGGAACGATGTGATACAACCGGCCCCGATGGGTAGCAAAGACGATGGAGCGATCCGCCAGCGTGGTGAAGGAAATGATGCCATGCGAATCCACCGGCCTGGCGGAGAGATAGTGCTGCAGCGGGGTGCTGGCCACTTCCTGCAGCTGCTGGTTGTACTGGACCAGCTCGACGATCAGCGGATCATGATTGAGCAGTCCCGGCTCGATACGTGGCACAAAAGCATGACCACGCGAATCGACCACAAAGTTACGGGTCACGTGCCCGGGAACCGATCCCACCACCACCCGGCGGTGCTTGCCCGTGCGCGTATCGAAGTGATACAGCACATGCCCGGGATCACCCAGTGCATAGATGTCCGGCCCATACCCTGCCACGGCGATGAGCAGTTCGGGAGCACTGAACAAGGGCTCCCACTCGTAATTGGGACCCGTCGCACGCCAGAGCATTGAAGGCGAAAGCTCCCGGCTGAATCCCCCTTCTTCATCCATTGATGAAAAATAGAGATAGCCATCGCCCCCCTGAATGATGCGCGAGTGAATCTTCACATGCCGGGCGTTGAACTTCGCCTGCCTGAGCTTTTGAAGGGTATTGCCTCGGGGGATGACCTTGTCCAGCAGCGGATCGTACTGGTAAAGGTCAGCCGGGTCGCTGGCCATGTCATGACTGCTGACACCAAACCAGATGCTGCCCTGCTCATCACTGCCCACCGAGCCCCAGATGGCGTAGTTGTAGGGCTGAAGCTTGATGGGAATCATTTCCACCCGGGGAACCGAGTTGGTCGGCCTGGCGGATTGCCCGGTAAATTTCAGCCCGGCCAGCGTTGCATAATCAGTGACCATCTGGCGGGTAGATGCGGGCGAAAACGATTGATGGCTCTGATCGAAATCTGCAGCGCTCCCAGCAGATGGCTCGGAATTTCCAGCAGCGGATGCAGCCCGCTCCGGCGTCGCCATCTTCCCGGTGGACTTTGCAGACTCAGGAGACGTATTTGACGCCGCTTCAGCCGACTGACGGGAGCGTCCCGTCGAGAAGTAGATCGTGTAATAAACCAGCCCGCCGATGAGCACTGCCGCCACGATCAGCCGGGTGACCAGAGATCGGAATGTAAATGACGGCTGATTCGGCATGAATGTAAGCTCCTGACCCGGGCAAATGTCAGGCCCGGAACTTCATGGTCTACCAGAGCCCGGGCCCGGGATCAATGCGTCAGACCTTGGCGAAAGAATCAGATGAATCCTTAAGATTAAGAGACAATTGCATCGGTTGTTGTTATTATCGTGGCAGTTTTACTACCGCAAACATTTGTAATGCCAGCATTGCGTCGGGAAACAGGACCCCATGATTTATTCAAATGCCTGTGCGTATGCGATTCGTGCTTTGACGAGACTGGCGATGGTCCGGCCTGACGGCTACGTTCTGCTTGACGAACTGTGCGAAGGGACTGATCTGCCCCGTCATTTCGTGGCCAAAATTTTTCAGGATCTGGTCCGTCATGGTCTGCTTTCGAGCGCCAAAGGCCGTGGCGGCGGATTCGCTCTGGCTCGCCCACCGGAAGAAATCACCCTGATGGATATCGTCCGCATCGTTGATGGCGTTGGCGATCTGGAACAGTGCGTCATCGGCATGGCCAAGTGTGACGATAAGCAGCCCTGCCCACAGCACGACCAGTGGAAACATATCCGCAGGACTCTGCGGGAGTTTCTGGACTCCACCAGTCTGGAAAAGATGAGCCAGACCACCCAGCGCAAACTTGAAATCATTGGTCAGCCGCTGCCCGTGCTCAAGAGCCGCTCCAAGCCCCTGGCCCAGGAATAACACTGGCCGTCCCCCCTCTCCTTCGCTCCCCTGGCGAAATCGGCAGACGCAGCAGACTTAAAATCTGCTGTCCCAAAAGGACGTGTGGGTTCGAGTCCCACGGGGAGCATCTTCAGAATCCTTGCGGTAAAGGGAACTCACAACCGGCTTTACTTGACCACGAGGTGACTGACTTTCTGTTACAATTAGACGTTTGGCCCCGGACGCCCGGCGGCCTGTCCGGATGTGCCTGATTTCACTGTTTCGGAACTGACTACCGATGAGCGTATCCACCCCAGCCCCCGCCTGCGCTAACCAGACCGATTTCTTCCGTCAGCTCGCCAGTCATGGCCACTGCGCCGTCGTGGGCCTGCACTGGGGCGACGAAGGCAAGGGCAAAGTCGTCGACCTGCTGGCTGAACAGTTTGACTACATCGTCCGCTACAACGGCGGTGCCAATGCCGGCCACAGTGTCGAAGTGGGCGACCAGCGATACGCCCTGCATCTGATTCCCTCGGGCATCCTCAACCAGTCCAAGACCAACGTCGTGGCCAACGGCGTGGTGATCGACCCGGCGGCGCTCATCAAGGAAATGAATGAGCTCAAGAGCCGTGGTGTGGTCATCGGCCAGAACCTGCGTATTTCCAACCGTGCCCACGTAGTGTTCCCCTACCACAAACTTCACGACTCGCTGCTTGAGCAGGCCATTGCCAAGGCTCGCGGTGACGGGAACAAGATTGGCACCACCGGCCGAGGCATCGGTCCGTGCTACGCCGACAAGGCTGAGCGTTCCACCGGCTTCCGCATGGGTGAACTGCTCGACACCAACCACTTCCGCGAAAAGCTCGCCGTGGTGGTGCGCATCAAGAACCTGATCCTCGGTGCTCTGGCCCAGGAAGCCGGTGCGGAATTCATTCCGCTGTCGGCCGATGCCATCTTCGAAGAATACTCCGGCTACATTCAGACACTGGCGCCGCACGTCTGCGACACCACCGAACTGCTCCACAGCGCCATGGAATCGAACAAGCGCATCCTCTTCGAGGGCGCTAACGCCACGCTGCTGGATATCGATCATGGCACGTATCCCTTCGTCACCAGCAGCAACTGCTCGTCGCTGGGCGTTCACACGGGCACGGGTGTTCCCGGCCAGAAGCTGCCTCAGGTCATGGGCATCATGAAGGCATACTCCACCCGCGTAGGTGGCGGGCCCTTCCCGACTGAGCTGTTTGACGAAACCGGCGACCGCATCCGTCGCGTCGGCCGTGAGTATGGAACCACCACCGGCCGTCCGCGCCGCTGTGGCTGGCTCGACCTGGTGGCCACCAAGTACTCCGCCCGTATCAGCGGTGCGACCTCCATCGGCCTGATGCTGTTGGACGTGCTCGGTGGGCTCGACAAGCTCAACGTCTGCACGGGCTACACCTATCAGGGCAAGCCCCTCGAAGCCTTCCCGTCTGACGCCAGCGTGCTGGCACAGGTCAAGCCTGTGTTCCAGGAACTGCCCGGCTTCGACGAAAGCGTCAGTCAGGCTCGTCGTTTTGATCAGCTGCCTGCCAATGCTCAGTCGTACGTGAAGTTTGTTGAGCAGTACGTCGGCGTTCCGGTGCGTGTGGTCAGCGTCGGCCCCCGCCGCGATCAGACGCTCTTCAAGTAAATCAGGACTCCGATCGAAGCCAGGCCATGAACGCTCCGCAAGCCAGCCCGACTCAGAGCCCATCCAGCGCCGCGCTGGAGAAGCTGGGCCTGCCTGCACAGGCCCTGCCCAGGCATATCGCCATCATCATGGATGGCAATGGCCGCTGGGCCCAGCAGCGGGGTCAGCCTCGGTTTGTCGGTCATCAGAAAGGCGCAGAAACAGTGCGTGGTATCGTCACGCACTGCGCTCAGCTTGGCATTGAAGCTCTGACGCTCTACAGCTTCTCGGTGGAGAACTGGAAGCGCCCGCAGGCTGAAATCGACTTCCTCATGCAGCTGTACATCGAGTACCTGAGACTCGAGCGTCAGACGATGATGGAAAACAACGTCCGGTTCAGGCAGGTGGGCAGACGGGAGGGTCTGCCCCAGCCTGTCCTGGACGAGCTGGACCTGACCGCCGAGATGACCAAGAACCACACCGGCCTGACGCTGGCCCTGGCCATCAACTACGGCTCACGGGCCGAGTTGACTGACGCCATGCGGGCTATCGCCTGCAAGGTTCAGACAGGCCATCTCCAGCCCGAGGACATCACTGAGGACCTGATCAGCAGCCACCTGTTCACCGCTGGCCTGCCCGATCCGGACCTGCTGATCCGCACTGCTGGCGAAATGCGTGTGAGCAACTACCTGCTCTGGCAGATCAGCTACGCTGAGTTCTACGTGACTAAGGTGCTCTGGCCCGACTTCGACGTGGAACAGCTGAATCTGGCGATCAAGGATTACGCCTGCCGCACGCGCAAGTTCGGAGCGGTGATGGAGCCCCAGAGCTGATTACACGCCGACAACTTATGAAAAACAGTAAACGTCTGGCTCCTTACAGGGTCAGACGTTTTTGTTTTGCGTCCTCTATCTGCATCATCGCTGTCGAGGCAGTTTCAGTTTGCTCACATGATCGACAGGTTGAGCGATCTTCACCTTGAAATCGAACACATCATCCGCCAGAGGCTGATCGATACTCAAAACCGTCACGCGATAGGTGTGAATCGTCTGCGCCCCTGAGGGGAACTGCCTGACGTATCGGATGAAGGTTCACATGAAAGTCTGCGGATCGATTCTTGCAACGAGATTACCATCGGAGATGGGGTATCGGATGCCCCACGGTGTCGGGCGGCAGCCACTCAATATTCTCAGGAATCGTGGCCTCGCCAAAGTACATTCTGAATTCAGGCATCGCATCAAGGATGGGAACCGCTTCAAGAAGCTGGTCCTTGTCGAGCGTATCAAAGCCTTTCTGCCTGACGTAGAACTTGCTGTTTGCCTCATGGCGGAGCAGCAGTTCACCATTCTTAACGACAATGTCGTAACCGTAGCAACGAACCATCAACCGGTGGTTTGCCCGGTCCATCGCGAAGAGATATTCCTCATCATGCTCGATCTTCTGACCTGCAACGGTTGCGATTTTATGAGCCTGCATGGAGGTGTGAACGAGCTGCACTTCCCGATACCGATCCAGCAGCCTGGTACGCATCCGCTGGGCAGCGGTGAGCTCATCGACAGCGGGCTGAGTCGATGCAGGCTGGGAGGCAGCCTGAGGAGTCTGGGCACTGACATGCATCGCCGCTAGCAACATCAGTAAAGACAGGCAGCGTCCAAAGAATCGCATGTTCATCCCCGGCTCTCCATTGAGAAGTAGTTTCAGACTGATCTGCTCATGTTATGGCGTGAAAGCCTTCCCTGTTTGGCTTCACCACCACCGCATGGAAAAATAAAAAACCGCGATGCACATGGTACATCGCGGCTGGGATACTGCGTAGAAGAAAGAATCACTGCGCTGCAGCGTTCTGCGACAGAATCTGCGTGATTTCTTTCTTGAGGTTTTCTTCCAGCTGAGGCGAAGCGCCGATGTGCACGTTGTAAATCTTGTCGCCGACGATCACCACCATCATGGGGATGGCTTCAGCGCGATAGGCACTACCCACTTTGCCATCCGTATCCATGAGGATGGGAAGCTTGAGATTCAACTCAGTCCACAAGGCCCTGGCTTTGTCGGGCGTTTCCTGCAGGTTGACCGTATAAATACCCGCGTTGTGCTTCTCAGCGGCTACCCAGTCACTGACCTTCTGCAATGCAGGGAGTGACACGCGACAGGGACCACACCAGGTCGCCCAGAAATCCAGCACGATCACACGATGCTTAGCCTGCAGGTCTTTGAGTGAGACATCCTTGCCATTGATATCCTTCACTGCGAACGCAGGAGCGGCTTTGCCCTTGAGACTATCAGCCGATTCAGGCTCACCAATCAGGGCCTGGGCGCTATCCACGGCCTGGGCGGTGCCTGCATCGAACTTGAAGAGTTCATCCTTGACCTGGTCGCCAGTGGCTTTCACTTCCGTGCTGGTGGTACGCTTGATCTGGATGCCCTGCCCCAGCGTCGCCGTCATGTTGGTGGTATGGCCGATATGATTCGCCGGATTGACGTGAAACTCTACCGGATGGCCTTCAAACGTGTATGCCAGGCCAGGCCAGCCCTTGTCATTGGCAGTAGCCGTTTTGGCGTCAGCCGGGATCACACTTTCACCCAGCAGCAGATCCAGCCCGGGCATGCCCTTGAAGATAGGGACTGCGGAGGCCAGCTTGTCCTTATCGATGGTTTCAAAACCCGTCAGTCGAAGATAGCGTTCCTTGATCTGATCGACCTTGAGGTTGAGCACGCCATCACGGATGACCATGTGGATGCCCATGCCTTCAAACATCATCTTGTTGGTCGAGCGGTCCAGAGCATAGCGATAGTTGAAGTTCTGCTTGTTCACTTCCTCGCCACGCTTGACCTCCATAGTCATCTCGCTGGCAGCTTCGATGGCCTGAATGTTCTTGTTGGCATCAATGACCTTGCTGCGAAGCTGCTCGCCAGTCTGCGCAGCGGGCTCTGCCGCCAGCACAGGCATGCCTGCAAGCAGAAGCACCAGCAGACAGATCCAGTATTTCCTGATGATCATGTTCAGTTCCTGAATAAGACAAGGGATCAGAGCCTGCTTTGACGAGCCGGCCCTCGTAACAACTACCAGCATAAGCGATGTTTTGTTTCCTGCCTTCAGTGAAAACATGGAGATCGCAAAGAAACAGCTGCGACAGGTGCGAAACTGCCGCAGCCCTAAAAAGAGTTCGTCATAAAAGACCTGTGCAGGTGGGCGTTATTCCACCGTCACGCTCTTGGCCAGGTTACGAGGCTTGTCGACGTCATGACCACGAAGTACCGCCGCATGATACGCCACCAGTTGCAGCGGAATCACCGACAGCAGCGGCTGAATCGCTTCGGGCACATCAGGAACCTCGAACACTGAATCAGCATAGTTGCGAATGTTCTTGTCGCCCTGAGTTGCCACCGCGATGATCCTGCCTCCACGAGCGCGCACTTCTTCGATGTTGGACATTACCTTATCGTACTGGCTGCCTTGTGTCGCAATAAACACACAGGGCATGCCCTTGTCGATCAGTGCGATGGGACCATGCTTCATCTCCGCAGCAGGCATACCTTCGGCGTGGATGTAGGAGATTTCCTTGAGCTTGAGTGCCCCTTCGATGGCGACGGGATAGTTGTAGCCTCGGCCGAGGAACAGCCAGTTGTCGCGGTCGACATAACGCTCCACGCATTTGCGGATATGGTCCGACTGCTGGAGCACCTCACGAACCAGCTCGGGGATGCGTTCCAGATCGTTGAGATAGGTGCGCACCACTTCTTCCGAGAGATACTTTCGCCTGCCGATGTAGAGCGCCATGAGCGTGAGCACAGCCACCTGCCCCACAAAAGCCTTGGTGGATGCCACGCCGATTTCTGGCCCCACGTGGAGGTAGACGCCTGCATCGGTTTCGCGGGAAATGGTCGAGCCGACAGCGTTAACCACTCCCAGCGCCAGAGCACCGCGTTCCTTGAGTTCGCGCAGCGCCGCCAGCGTGTCGGCCGTCTCGCCCGACTGGCTGACTGCAATCACCACCGAGCCATCTTCGACAATCGGATTGCGATAACGCAGCTCACTGGCGTACTCAGCCCGGGCTGGAACCTTCGCCAGGTCTTCAAGGAGATATTCGCCGATACGCGCAGCATGATAGGCCGTGCCCTGTCCGGTGAGGACAAATCGCTTGGCACGAACCAGTTCGCGTGTGAAGTTTGAGAGCCCACCGAGTACCACACGGCCTTCACGCTGATCAATTCGGCCACGAAGCAGGGTGCGGATCGACTCAGGCTGCTCCATGATCTCTTTGAGCATGTAATGCGGATAGATGCCCAGTTCGATCTGCTGCAGATCCAGTTCGAGTTTCTGAATTTCCGGCGTCACCGGCCGATTGTCGATGGTGGTCGTGCGGAAGTCCACTGCCCACGGCCCGCCCTGCTCGGTGTTACGGTCAGCAGGCCCGGCGCAGAGCCTGGCCACCTGGTAATCGTCGAGTGTGAACACCTGCGTCGTATGCGCCACGATGGCCGACGCGTCCGAGGCCACCACGTAGCTGTTATCCGCAATACCGACAATCAGCGGCGAACCCTTGCGGGCGCAGATGAGCGTGTGAGGCTCCGCATCACATATCACTGCAATGGCATACGCGCCGGTGACCTGCTTGAGCGCGGCCTGCACTGCCGATTCGAGATTGCCTTCGTACAACTCGGCGATGAGCTTGGCGAGGACTTCCGTATCTGTTTCGGATGTAAAGACGTGGCCGCGGTCCGTCAGATAGCGGCGGAGCGTGGCATAGTTTTCGATGATGCCATTGTGTACCAGTGCCACCCGAGCACCATCGCGCGTCTGGCCGGTGTGGGGATGAGCGTTGGCTTCACTGGGGCCGCCATGCGTCGCCCAGCGGGTGTGGGCGATTCCCAGCGAACCAGAGAAGCCGCCGAGTGTCTGGATCTTATTTTCAAGGATAGAAACACGCCCCACTGACTTGCCAATGGTCAGCCCCTTCTCACTCATCACCGCCAGGCCAGCTGAGTCGTAACCACGATACTCCAGTCGCTTGAGGCCTTCGATCAGAAGCGGTGCAACCTGCCTGTTTCCGACATACGCAACAATGCCACACATGTCTGAATCCTTGATTTGAAGAGCGAACACGGCGAAATGCGGCCCGGAAAAGAAATGTGAACAGCCGCAGACAAAAGCAGATGATCATCCTGCAGACGCTCTAATCATAGTGCCCGCTGGAATCATCATGACACGAATATCGGAGCAATCAAAGCAAATCGTTGATCGAAAAGTCCTGCTTCCAATGCAGTTTCGTACAACCCAGTTCGTTATCAGTCATAGATTCAGAGAGGTCAGGCGGCATGGGGAAATGGTGTGTCCATTGCAGGGACTGACCGGGTTCAATGCGAGCAGGCAGTTCCACCTGCCACAGCCCCTGCCCCAGAGGATAGCGCGAACCTGTCATGCAGGGCGAGCCTGCATTAACCAGGCGGACCTGCGGTGTCAGTCGCCAATGCCAGGGACGATGCACGTGGCCATGCAGAAAGACAATCGGCCGATGGGCGTTGATCAGAATCTCGCGTAACTGATCCCGCTGAGCCAGCGCATGCGAGCGACGATAAGGCTGATCATCAGGCAGTGCCGGTGGATAGTGACACATGATCACCACCCCCTGCTGCGCTGGTGTCTGCGCCAGCAGATCACGCAGCCCTTCAAGCTGGGCCGGATCCAGATGCCCGCGTGAGGAGACCACACGTGGCGTAGCAGAGTTGATCGCAATCAGTCGCCAGGCCGGCGAGAGATCCATCGCGTGCGGATAACGCTGCGGCGCTGCGGGGGCAAAGTAATGCTCAAACCGCCTGCGACGCGACGCTGTAAACGTGTAGCGATCATGATTGCCCGGAATCACCACCGTGCGTCCCGTCGCCAGCAGTGGCTCAAGGGCACGGCGGGCCATGCTCAGTTCGCTCTCCAGGGCTGTGGTGGTCAGATCGCCTGTCAGCAGAAACCAGTCAGGCTTGAGCGATAGCGCCTGTTCAATCACAGGCTCCAGCAGTCTGGGATTGAATCGCTTGCGCCGGTGGAACCACAGATTCATCTGCCCCAGCATACGTTTGCCAAGCAGCTGCCAGGGCATGGCCTTGAGGTCATAGAGGTGAATGTCGCCAAGGATCACCACGCGCATGGCGACATCTTACAGCCTGCAACGCATCGTGACACTACACCGCTGCGGATGAGTCTTCCTGTTCCACCAGCCAATGCGGCGCAATACCGATGTCACACACCACGACTTTACCGGTGAAGCGTGAGGCCTTGGGCTGCGTAAAACCCTGCTTCCTTGCGACGAAGGTCACCGTCACATCCGCTTCAATCGCCACCGGGCAAGGCAGCCCCGTATCGCCATCAAGGCCAGTCGGAATATCTACCGCCAGGACCGGATGGCCGATCTGATGCAGCTCATTACACTGCGATACAGCCTGCGCATACGGCTGACGAAGCTGGCCCTTGAAGCCGGTTCCAAGCATCGCATCGATCAGCAGCATCGCCCGGAGCCAGATGGACTGATGAGCGCGGACTGCAGCTTCATCTGGGAGGAGGGTGATGGGCAGGTCCATCTTCGCAGCAATATCGGCGTTGATGCGGGCGTCGCCAGTCAGCGTCTGCGGATCGGCCAGGGCGTGAATCAGTACGTCGTACCCGGCGCTGGCCAGATGGCGAGCCATAGCATAGCCATCACCAGCGTTGTTTCCCTTGCCACAGAGAATGACCACTGGACCAGTCGATCGATTTCTGCGGCGGAGCATGCCTGCAGCTACCTCAGCGGCCTGACGGGCAGCGTTTTCCATCAGCACGATGCCTGGAATGCCCAGCTTTTCGATAGCGATCTGGTCAGCCCGGCGGGACTGGACGCAGGTGATGGTCAACGGCATAACCGACTCCCTGGCGAAAAGCTCATCGTCGCCCTCAGGCCCGGGCCGGTCAAGCGGGGATTCTGGTAGAAACATAACGCAAAATCTGTATTGGAATACCCTTATTCCAGCCGATAATGACACTGTGAAAATCCGTATTCGAAATCCACAGGGCAAGCCTCTGGCCTGGCGTGAGGTCGATACGAACCAGCTGCCTAGTCTCGTCAAGGACGAGTCGGCCGGTCGCGACATCATTCTCGACTGGTCCGGTGCTCTGGGCGATGACCGCCACATCCGTAAGTGCCCTGTCTGCCAGGGAACCGAGTTTTACTCACGCAAGGACGTTCCACAGGTGACAGCCTTTGTGCTGATCCTCGTAGCAGCCGCCATCGCAGTGAAGCTCTTTGCCCAGGCGCAGACGAAGTCGGCATTGATCGTGCTTGGCGCTGTTGTGATTGTCGATCTGCTGATCTACTTCTTCGCCGCCAAGCGGGTGATCTGTTACACCTGCCAGTCGGAATTCGCGGGCGTTCCCATTGCCAGCAATCAGAAATCCTGGGAGGCCTCCACGGCGGAGCGCTATCGCAAACTGGCCGAGCAGCGCAGGACTCAGGAATCTGCCTCAACGCCTGCCCCCGCCTCACAGCCGGTGAGCACAGACAGCCCTTCGTCTCCACCTGAAACGCGAGCAGGCGACCATGAGTGATGCCGCGTCTACGTCTAATCGAAAACTCTGGATCTACGGTGCCAGCAGTCACGGCCTGGTGATCGGTGAATCCGCTATAGCTGCTGGCTGGCAGGTGATGGGCTTTCTCGATGACCATGCTTCGCCAGGCAGTACGCACATGGCCCTGCGTGTTGAGAAGCCTGGCAGCATCAAGCCATCTGCTGACAGCCAGCTCATCATCGCCATTGGCGACAACGCCACGCGCCAGCAGATTCAATCGCAGATGATCACTGCGGGCTGGGCGATGGCCAACATCATTCATCCCCAGGCGTGGGTCAGCCCATCGGCCACGCTGGGCCAAGGGATCTACGTAGGCCCGATGGCTGTAATCAATTCACAGGCCAATGTGGAGGATGGCGTCATCGTCAACAGCGCCAGCGTGGTGGAGCACCACGCCCAGCTTGAGGCGTTCTGTCACATCTGTCCGCGTGCAGCAATGGCCGGGCATGTGCGCATTGGTAGTCTGACGCTGCTGGGAACGGGCGCAGCGGTTCGGCCACGCATCAGCATCGGTCGACGCTGCATCATCGGAGCGGGCGCAGCAGTGGTCTGTGATATCCCGGACGACACCACCGCCACCGGCGTTCCTGCCCGCGTGGTTCAACGCGTAATCTGAATAGCTTCAGTTCATCCTTGATCAATAAAAAACAAGCCCAGGCATTCACTGCCTGGGCTTGCGTGATTCGCTTTGAATGGATCAGACCGTTACTCAGTTTGCTTCGGCGATCAGCGGGCCGGCGACCTTCTTAATGACAAACAGTCGACCGGGCATCGTGGGCATCCACGAGCTGGGCACCCAGCGCGACGGGCCGTAACGCAGCGTCATCCACAGGCTCTGCCCCTGCCAGTTGAGGTTGCCATGGGCACCGTCAGCGCCACCGATGCAGTAGTCAGCCTGCGTGAACAGGCCTGGGCCGATGGTGTTGGCATACAGCGGGATCAACGTCATGCGGCTGGCGAAAGAGTGAAGCGAGTTCTGCTCGATGGTCAGCGGGTGGAGACGTGCACCAATGCGGTGCGTTTCCTTGCGCCAGTCGGCGTCGGTTTTGAATTCCTCGGCGAAGTGAGGCTCCCAGAAGGCGATGTGACAGGCGCGGCCGATGCCATAGACCACCACCAGTTCTGCCCCCTTCTTACGGAGCTTTTCGATCTTCTCGGGGTACTGAGGCAGGTTGCGACGCGTAGCAAAATTACGCTGCGTCCTGGGAACGGTCAGCTTGCCCAGGGGGCCGTAGAGCGCCTGCTCCATTGCGCCCTGGAAGCTGCCCGGCGCATCAGGCGGCGTGGAGTTGCCCTGAGCGTCAGCCCACTCGTCCATGTTGAAGCCATGCACGTGCTTAAGCGACTGATTGTGCTTCTGGCAGAAGTAAACCAGCCACTTGTACATGCCCATCGGGCCTACGGGCAGAATGATAGCCAACTCTCGCTTTTCGACCGCGGCTTTGCGGATGCGGTCGAAGATTTCATAGCCCATCATGGCGTTCATCGATTCCACGCCGCCTGAAGCATCATCGCAGATCAGCGGCTGGAACTTCTTGTTCCAGAACGATTGGGGCTTATCGAATTCCTTCACGCCCAGCCCGGTGATCTTCTGGATTTTTTTATAGTCCCATCCCTTCGGATAGAACGGGCCGGCGTAAGAACCTTCGAACGTCGAAATAAAGTCCATGTCATTGACTCCGTGGGTTAATGGGATTGACCCCTTAGTGCCCGGAAACAGATACGTTGATGCTATTAGCGGGATGCTGCTTCACGGGTGACCACCAAGTCGCCCAGCTCACGTGTGAGGATGCAATCGGTGGGATAGCCCTGGCCGCGATGCTGACGGAAACCTTCAGCAAACTTCACGCCGATTTCCTCACCACGGCTGGCGCTGGTGCGCTTCATCATGTGGATGTATTCATCCACGCCATAGTGCGCCTGCAGCCAGGATCGCTGGGAGGCATGGGCCTTGAGCATCTTTTCCTTGGTTTTGATGGTGCTCGAGATGTCCACCAGCGTGGTGGCGATGGCGCGATTACCGAAGTAATCCACCGCACCGGCCGGGTCGGCATAGTAGAAGTGAGGGACGCCTGCGCCGGGAACGATCGGGCCGCTGCAGGCATTGGGAATGAAGGAACCGATCGAAGCTGTACGCGCCAGCTTGGCGGTTTCCTCGTGATCGCCCATGTAGCACTGCAGACTATGAGTGAACATCAGCGTCGGAGCGATGGAACGTGTCAGCTTCAGCACGCGCTGGATGGAATCCTTGTCGAAGACGATGTGAACGTCGCGCAGTTCCAGGCAGTGATACGTTGCGCCGATGATGGCAGCAGCGTTGACGTTTTCCTGACGACGGATTCTCGAAATTTCTTCCGGGCCCTTCTCAGCCGATCCGCAGTCACCGGGCGTGGAGCTGACGATGTGAACTTCCCATCCTCGCTTGGCCAGCAGCGCCAGCGTACCGGCCACCATAAATTCGCAGTCATCGGGATGCGCCATCAGACACATGGCCACCTTGCGTTGAGCTTTCTTCGCCATAATTCACCTGTGTGTAACGTAAATACCATGCCCGGGGGAACAGCATCGCCCAAGGCGGACATAAAATCAACCATCCCCGGTGACGTTCTTTCCCGGCTTCAATGAATGTGCATCAGCAGCGCCACAACGTGACAGCCGATGGCCTGCCCCTGGCCGATGGCGTCTACCTTCTCGTGCGTCTTGCCTTTGATGTTGATCTGCGAAATATCGCAGCCCAGCAGGCTGGCGAGATTAGCTTTGATGATGGCTTTGTGCGGCGAGAGCTTAGGCCGCTGCAGAATGACTGTGACATCCACATTGCCAATAGTGTAGTGGCGCAGTCGCATCTGCCTGACCGCTTCTTCCACAAAAATGCAAGAGTCAGCGTTCTTCCACTGTGCATCGGTATCCGGGAAGAGCTGGCCGATGTCCTCCAGACCCAGCGCGCCCAGAATCGCATCGGTGACGCTGTGATAAACCACATCGCCATCAGAGTGGGCATCGCAGCCTCGGTCGTGGGGAATGTCCACGCCGCCGACAATGAGCTTACGGCCGGGCTCAAGCCTGTGAAGATCAAAGCCGTGACCAATGCGATATGGAAGTGGATGCTTCATAGCGTGATGATCACTTCAGGCCGTACTCACGGAGTTTGCGATACAGCGTGCGTTCGCCAATGCCCAGCATCTTGGCGGCCTGTTCACGATTACCCGCCGTCACGCGCAGGGCGTTGCGGATGGCATGCTTCTCGATCTGATCCAGGCTCAAGCCCGAGATGCCTTCAAGATTGCCCGGAGCCTGCGATGCATCACTGCCACGGATTTCCGCGGGCAGATGCTGCAGGTCGAGCTTGTCACCTTCCGCCACCACGACCATGTTCTGGACCACATTCATCAGTTGCCTGACGTTGCCAGGCCATTCGTACTGCGTCAGCAGGTTCTGGGCCTCGGGGGTCACCGTGGGCACCTCGCGATCCATCTGGAACGCGAATCGCTGAACGAAGTGGCGCACAAGCAGTGGAATATCCTCGCGCCGATCGCGCAGAGCAGGCATCTTCAATTCCACGCCCTTGATGCGGAAATACAGGTCCTCACGGAACTGCTTGTCGCGCACCATCTGCTCAAGATTGCGGTTGGTCGCCGAGATCAGGCGGACGTCGACTTTACGGACCTCATTGGAGCCCAGGCGGATCACTTCGCCGCTTTCGAGGACGCGCAGGAGCTTGGCCTGCATGACCAGTGGCATGTCACCTACTTCGTCGAGGAAGAGCGTTCCGCCGTTGGCGTATTCAAATCGGCCTTCGCGGTCGCGGTCCGCGCCGGTAAAGGCACCTCGCACGTGGCCGAAGAGTTCATCTTCCAGAATGGACTCAGACAGGCCCGCACAATTCAGCGGAACAAAGTGCTTCTTGTTTCGGCGGGAATGCGCGTGCACCGCAGCAGCCACCAGTTCCTTGCCCGTTCCCGACTCACCGGTGATAAGCACGGGAATGTTGCTGGGTGCAATCTGCCTGAGGGTGGTGATGATGTGACGGACCGGCGGGCTGCTGCCAATGATGCCCTCAAAGCCCATCTGATCATCCAGTCGCTGTTTGAGCTGATTGTTCTGCGCCCGAAGCATGACCTTCTCAATGGCCAGCCCGGCGCGGTGGCGAAGCTCGATCAGGTCCAGCGGCTTTTCGATGAAGTCATACGCGCCCTGCTTGAGCGCGGCTTTACAGGTGGGCACATCACCATGTGCTGTGACGAGAATGGTCTCGGCGTTAGGCTGATGCTGACGGGCCGCTGCGAGCACAGCCAGACCATCTTCCTGCCCCTGCATGACCAGGTCGGTGATGATCAGATCAAACTGCCCATGGGTCAGTTCATCGACCGCTTCTTCCAGACTATGGACCAGCGTACAGACGTGGCCCTGCCTGCGCAGAGCCTCGGCCATGACCTCGGCGTGGTCCATTTCATCGTCGACCACCAGCACCTGAGCAGTGAGCTGGATCGGAGCATCGTTTTTCGGTTCAGCACTCATCACGTGGAATCTTCCGCAACTATGCATCGTTGGTCAAGGCTGCATCTTACATATCCCCATGGCATGTATTGGATTTAATGCTGCTGTCACGTGGGAATCGGTATAATCACGCCAATGTCCACCCCCATACCTTCCGATCCCGGGCTGACGGCCAACCCATGGCGCATCGGCTGCGTGAGTTACATCAACGCTAAGCCGCTGATCCAGGGTCTGCAGGATCAGCTCGGCGTGGCCGTTCATTTTGACGTGCCCAGCCGACTGCTCGATTCCCTGCTTGATGGGCAGGTGGACATCGCCCTGTGTCCGGTGATCGACTACTTCCGCAACCAGAACCGACTGGCCGTGGTCCCCGCCGGCGGCATCTGCTCAGCAGGCCAGACCTTCACCGTCAGGCTCTACAGCAAAACGCCGCTGGAAAAAATCACCCAGGTGCATGTCGATGCGGACAGCCATACCAGCATCGTTCTGCTGCAGGTGCTGCTCTACGATCTGTTCCAGATTCGCCCTGAGCTGGTCCCATATCACGCCAAACAGAAAATCGACGCTCACCATCCACTGATCGACGCCCCGGCCATGCTGCTGATTGGCGACAAAGTGGTGACTGATGGCCCATCCACACTGGACTATCCCCACCAGCTTGATCTGGGCCAGTCGTGGAACAAGCTCACCGGCCTGCCTTTCGTCTTCGCCACCTGGCTGACAATGATCAATCAGCCTCTGGGTGACCTGCCCGCCAAACTGGTGCAACAGCGTGAGATCAACGACCCGATCCGCGATGAAATCGCCCACCAGTATGCTTCTGTCCATCACTGGCCTGCGGACCTGGCCAGGCGATACCTGTGCGACCTGCTTCACTACAAGATCGGTGACGCAGAAATCGCGGCGATGGAACTCTTCGCTTCCAAAGCCCATAAGCTGGGACTGATTCCCGCTCCCGCGCCGGTGTTGTTACGATCTATGGTGTGAGCCGGCGAATGAGTCAGCTTTACAACTGCAGTGACCTGGAAGAACTCGCCAGGCAGCTGTTGTTTGTTCCCCCTGAGAGACGGGCCGAACAGGTCCGCCGGGCCGAGCAGCTGCATGATGAGCTCAATGCGGACCAGACCTATCCCTTCGACTATCTGAAATTCCGCATCACGGGTCATCGGCCGGTCGAGCAGGACGAAACCACCCTGCTGGTGGGACAGGCCGTGCTGGCAGACCTGAGGCTGCTGATCGACACCATCAGTCGCAGCCACCCTATGCCCCTGCAGGCCGACGAGGAAGCCTACACGCCTGAATCGCTGGCCAGGCAGTGGAACGTCTCCGTGCGCACCATCACACGCTGGCGTCAGCAGGGTCTGCGCTGGCGCTGGGCGATCCTGCCTCAGATTGAGGAGCCGAGGCTAGTCATCCCGCAGATCGCCGCCGAAGCATTCGCCGCTGCCAATCCCACAAAGATCCAGCGGGCCTCCACCTTTTCGCAGCTCACACCCGAGGAGCGCGACAAGCTGCTCAAGCGAGCCAGGCGACTGGTACTGGCAAGAGAGCTGAGTTTGAATCAGGTGGCGACGCATCTGGCCAAGCGTGCGGGACGATCCCTCGAAGGCATCCGCCAGTTGCTGATCCAGCATGACGCCAGCAATCCACAGCAGGCCATCTTTGTAGACCGCACCGAGCCCCTGTCGCCACGAGAGCAGGAAGTGATTGCCCGTGCACGACGGCGTGGCATCAGCGTGCGGACACTGGCACAGCATTTCAATCGAACCCACTCGACGATCTACCGCGCCATCCGCCAGCGACGAGCCAGCGAGCTGCGCAAGCTTGAGATTCCCTTCGTACCCGGCCCGACCTATGCCCGTGAGGATGCGGAGCAGGTCATTCTTCGGCCGGTCAAGCTCAGCCCGCTCAAGCGTGAGATTGTGACGCTCGATCTGCCAGAGCCGATCGTGACGCTCTACACCCAGCCGGGCTTTAACGACACGATCCTGCAACGACTGCTGGTTCAGTACAACTATCTGAAGTTCAAAGCTGTAAAGTTGCGGGATGCACTGGACCGCTATGAGCCTCGCGTGTCGGACATGGATCAGATCGACGCTTTGATAAAAACGGTCCGAAGCAGGCGAAGCCAGCTGGCCAATGCCAATCTGTTTGTGGTGCTGTCCGTGGCACAGCGACATCTGATCGGTCAACCTCAGACCGGGCCGGCCGCGCTGGCGCAGCTGCTGGAGCTGGGCAATCCTGTCCTCTACGAAGCCATCGAACAGTTCGACGTGCAGCGGAGCAACAGCTTCACCGGATTTGTGACTTACCGCCTGCAGCGACGTTTCGCGCTTGTGGTGCTTGATACCCCACGTGCACACCGCCGGCTGGATGTACAGGCATTTATGCATCAACTGGAACTGCAGGCACGACAGGCGGGTATTGATCTGCCTCAGACCAAAGCTGAACCGCAGCACACGCGATAAGTATCGCGTCGGAATGCCCCACGCGATGATCTGCAATCACCCATATAGAAAGCTATTACTCGCCGCGATATTCCGCCGCGGACGTGCATGTCTCGCGCACGCGGATCATCGACAACAGCGGCATCGTGGGCTTGAGCTGGTCCCAGATCCACTTGGCAAGCAGCTCGGCGGTGGGATTTTCCAGGCCGGGAATGTCATTGAGGCAGTAGTGATCCAGACGCGCCTCGATGGGAGCGATGGCCTTCTTGAGATCGCCGAAATCGATCAGGTAGCCCTTTTCCGGAGGAACTTCGCCCTCGACGGCGACATCCACCTTGAACGAATGGCCATGCAGACGCCTGCATTTATGTCCTTCGGGGAAACAGGGCAGCCAATGGGCGGCTTCAAAATCGAATGTTTTCACCAGACTGATGCGCATGGCCTGTCAGCTTTCCTTCGAGCCTTGGAGGGTTCTGAATCGTCAACCGCCCCGGCGGACACCTGCAGCGATCACACGCCGCGGGTCATTGGATCCCAGATGATTTTATGCAGCTGCGTCTGCATCCGCACGGGCAGCCTGTCCTGGAGAATCCAGTTGGCCAGGTCCACCATCGCCAGCCCGGCGACGCCCCTGATCTCCTTGCCCGGCTTCATCGGCGCAGCGGCCGACACCAGCACGGAGTTGACCTTCGACGCCAGATCGTGCTTGAGGATCAGATCGCGCGACCATTCGTAGTCGGCCCGGTCGCAGATGACAAACTTCACTTCATCGCGCGGCCGCAGGTGTTCGATGTTCGGCCAGTAATTGCGATCCGCCTCCCCACTGCCCGGCGTCTTGATGTCCATGATGCGTATGACACGTTCATCGCAATCGGAAATATCACACGCCCCGCTGGTTTCGATGAGCACAGTTTTGCCCATGTCGCAGAGCTGAGTCATCAGCGGGTGGACGGCTTTCTGGAGCAGCGGCTCGCCGCCGGTGAATTCGATGAGGTCGCAGTTGAAGGCCAGGATCTTTTCGAGCACCTGCTCCTGGCTCTGGCGGGCGCCTTCATGGAAGGCGTATTCCGTATCGCAGTAGTTACAGCGCAGATGACAGCCACGGAGCCTGACGAACACGCAAGGCAGCCCCGCCCAGGTGCTTTCGCCCTGAATGGAGTAGAAAATCTCGTTAATCAGCAGGTCAGTCGTGGCCATAGGGTTGCAGAATCTTACGGGCGAAGATCGACTTGGCAAATCCCCGGCCGATCAAATCACCATTCCAGACACCCCCGCCTGCCCTCATCCGGTGCGTTTTCACCGCAGATCACAGCGGTGTTCGACGCTGTAGAGCAGTTGATCCACCGTTTTGTGCATGACCGGATGTTCGAAATCGGGGGCAATATCGGCCAGGGGCTTGAGCACAAACCAGCGTTTATGAAGCTGGGGGTGGGGAATGGTCAGATCATCTTCCTTAAGCACCTGCTGATCGTAGAAGAGGATGTCCATGTCCAACTCACGCGGGCCCCAGTGGACACGCTCGGCCCGGGAAGCCCGGCCGGCCTGCTGCTCGATGCTCTGCAGTGCGGTGAGCAGGTCTCGCGGGGAAAGCGACGTTTCCACCTTCGCCGCGGCGTTGAGGAACATACCCTGTTCCACCGGGCCGACAGGCGCCGTCTCATAGATCTGGCTGAAGGCATGCAGTGTCGTCCCGGGCAGTTGTGACAACTGCTCGCGGGCGAACTGAAGGTGCGTACGCCTGTCGCCAAGATTGCTGCCAATGCCGATCAGTGCGATGGCCATGCGGTTTCCAGAAATCACAAGGCGTGATGAATCTGCCCGACTGCCTCAGGCCGACTGCCCCAGCACCGGCTTACGACCGACGGAGTAATAAACGAAGCCATGTTCTGCCATGGTTTCGGGGCGATACATGTTTCGGCCGTCAAAGATCACCGGGGCACGCATCAGCTTACGGATGGCGTCAAAGTCGGGATGCTTGAATTCGTTCCAGTCCGTGCAGATGACCAGGGCATCTACATCGCGCACCGCATCAAGCATGTTGCCCACGTAGCTGATGGACTGGCCCATCACATGTTCGCATGTTTCACGAGCCACCGGGTCGAAAGCGACAATCTTCCCGCCACGGGCCTGGATTTCTTTCATGAGCGTAATGGAAGGCGCTTCGCGGATGTCATCGGTCCCCGGCTTGAAGGCGATACCCCAGAAACCGAAGGTGCGCCCCTTGACGCCTTCTCGCCCGAAGTGGCGATCAATCTTGGAGAGAAACGCCGAGCGCTGGGCCTGGTTCACTTCATGAACCGACTTGAGCAGCGCTGCTGGTGTTTCGCTGAGTTTGCCCATGGAGATCACGGCCAGCACGTCCTTGGGGAAGCACGAGCCGCCATAGCCCAGACCGGGATAGAGGAACTGATTGCCAATGCGCTTATCCGAGCACATGCCACGACGGACTTCGTCGATATCCGCGCCGTAGGCTTCGCAGAGGTTGGCAATTTCGTTGATGAATGAAATCTTGGTGGCCAGCATCGCGTTGGCAGCGTATTTCACCATCTCGGCCGAGGGAACGTCCATGATGAAAATGGGGTTACCCTGGCGCACGAAAGGCTCATACAGGTCGCGCAGGCGGTCGCCCGTGCCTTTATCTTCCACGCCAAGCACCACGCGGTCGGGCTTGTTGAAGTCGTTGATGGCAGCTCCTTCCTTGAGGAACTCGGGGTTCGAGGCCATGTGGAAAGGTTTGCTGGTGCGCGACTGGATGGCGGCTTTGACCTTGGCGTTGGTCCCCACCGGAACGGTGGACTTGACCACGACGATCTTGGCCCGGCGTTCATCGCTGGCAGCGGGTCCGGCTTCGATGGCGTCACCAATGTCATGGGCTGCAGCCAGCACATACTTGAGGTCGGCATGCCCGTGATCGTCGCTGGGGGTGCCCACGCAAATAAATACCACTTCGGCGCTCTGGTAGGCGGCCTGCTTGTCGGTGGTGAAGCGGAGACGCCCCGCGTCGACGTTGCGGCGGATCATTTCATCCAGGCCGGGTTCATAGATCGGCGACTGGCCGGCGTTAAGACGGTCGATCTTCTTCTGATCGACGTCCAGACACGTCACATTGTTGCCTGTATTGGCAAAGCAGGTTCCGGTCACCAGCCCGACATACCCCGTTCCAACCATCGTAATTCGCATATCAGCCCCTGATCACAGGATAAAATCGACCCCTTGGCAGGCCGACTCTTCTATTTCGGTCATCCGCCTCTAAGGGTTAAATGCCAGCAGAACCAGACATTTGACACCTTCCCCGACGGTCGCTGGAATCGTAACCCAAAGACTATACAATTAACAAGGATGATAACGACGACTGCCAGAGTCGCAATTATCGCACGCCAGTGGTTGGCAATCTGGCATCGTCAGCGGCCCGGGCGCCGGCCCGGACGTGTGCCGTGTGCAACGTCTCACTCTTAAAGGTATTGGAATGTCCGCTACCCTCAATAAAGCCGAGTTGGCCAAGCAGGCCAAAGACGGCTTTGATGTCCTGGCCGATCTTTACCGCTACTCCGAACAGGGCGACTACGACGCGATCGAGAAAGACGACCTTGAAATTCGTTTCAAGTGGTTCGGCGTTTATCGCCAGAAGCCCAACACCGGCCACTTCATGATGCGTATCAAGGTACCCGGCGGTCAGCTGACTCCCCACCTGTTCCGTGTGATCGCTGGCCTGGGTGAAAAGTACGCTCGCGGCTTTGGGGACATCACCACCCGTCAGACCATCCAGTACCACTGGCTCAAGATTGCTGACCTCAAGCCGATCTTCGAAACCCTCAGCTCCGTTGGCCTGACCACCCAGTTCGCCTGTGGTGACGTGCCACGTAACGTGGTTGGCTGCCCCCTGGCTGGCGTCAGCAAGGATGAAATCATCGACTCGGCCGACCACCTCAAGGCTGTGGCCGATATGTTCGTCGCTTCGGGCAAGGAATTCTCCAACCTGCCCCGTAAGTTCAAGCCTTCCGTTGGTGGCTGCCACGTGCACTGCCAGCAGCCTCAGATCAACGACTACGGCCTGTTCGGCGTCCGTCGCGCTAATGGCGAAGTGGGCTACGGCCTGCTCGTTGGTGGCGGCCTGTCCGACACGCCCCACTTCGGCCAGCCGATGCGGGTCTTCATCAAGCCCGAACAGGTGGTTGATGTTTCTCGCGCCGTGGCGTCGCTGTTCCGCGATCATGGCTACCGTGAAAAGCGCGGCCGCGCTCGCCTGAAGTTCCTCGTCGCCGACAAGGGATGGGAATGGACCCGCGACACCATCGAAGGCTACCTGGGCTACAAGCTCGAGCGTGATGATTCAATCCTCCATCCCGCAGCCTGCAACGGTGACCACATGGGCATCGGCGAGCAGAAGGATGGCAACTTCTACGTTGGCGTGCCGATCCCCCGTGGTCGTCTGTCCACCGACAAGATGTTCATCCTCGCCAACCTGGCGGATAAGTACGGCATGGGCGAAAAGCGCGTCCGTCTGACCAACAAGCAGAACGTTCTGCTGCTGGACATCCCCAAGGAAAACGTCGAGGCCCTGAAGAAGGAACTCGAAGCTGCTGACATGCCTCCCGTGGCTCACCAGCTGCGTGACACGCTCATCAGCTGCACGGGTACGGAATTCTGCAACCTGGCCGTGGTGGAAACCAAGCACCGCGCCGGCCGCGTGCTCAAGTACCTGGAAGAAAACGTCAAGGTCGACTTCCCGCTGGGCATCAGCTTCACCGGCTGCCCCAACGCCTGTGCGCAGTATCAGATCTTCGACATCGGTCTGACGGGCACGATGCTCATCGACCGCAACCGCAAGGATGAAGCAGGCAAGCCGCTGAAGATCGAAGGTTACAACGTGCTGCTGGGCGCTGGCCTGGGTGCGAATCCCAAGTTTGGTGAAGTGATCGCCAAGAAGGTTCCTGGCGACCTGATCCATCTGGCCATTAAGAACCTGGTCGAATCCTACCGCGCTCAGCGGGTGGATGAAGATGAAAGCTTCCAGAGCTGGGTCGCCCGCAGCGAGCCGGAATATCTGCAGAACCTGATTGAATCTGCAGTGTCGGATCCCAACGCGGTTCCGCTCACGGCGTAAGCTGAGGCTCAGCCTGACTGGTAATTTCAATGAACAGCGGCTCGTCATGCGGGCCGCTGTTTTTCTTTGCATTATCAGGAAGATTGATGGCTGACTGTGCTTCGGCCACGCCCGGCCCGCAGATGATCCATGGCCGCATCTGCCTGACGCGACCCGCGCCGATGCCCTGCACGCGCGTCAGATCGTCCGGCGTTTCAAATCGACCTGCGGTGTTGCGACTTTCGATGATCCGCCTGGCTGTCGAGGGGCCCAGCCCGGGAAGCGCGGCCAGCTCGATTTCACTGGCGTGATTCACATCCACCCGATAGCCCGTACTGCGATGTTCAGGGGTTTGATGGCGCAGCCAAAGCCAGGACGTGGCGATAAGGGCAATCACCACGACGCCATAGCTGAGCCATCGGGGTCGCATGAAGAAGAATCCCATCAGCTGACTCCTGAGCGTGAGGCAGGCGGAGGATCAGTTTTCTTCAGTCTGGCCAGAAGCCGAGGAAGGCTGCGAACTGGCCGAGGCGGTCTGAGGAGCAGCACTCCCCGCATTGACTGGTGGCAGATTCAACAGATGGCGGCGCAGCGACACCAGTCTGCGGAATGAGCTCTTGGGAACCAGGTCTTCGCCGATCAGGCCGCTGAGCGGAAGCTCCATGTCAGGATGATCCACCATGTCCTGCCAGGTGAAGGATTCCACGTAAGGCTTGCTGATCGCGATCTTGCACATGGCCTCGAGCCAGTGGCTTTGCACGACCGTTGACCAGGGCTTGCGCCAGAAGCCGCAGTTGGGGTCGATGGCTTCCTGGTTCTGCTCCAGTGCAATCATTTCCTGCGTAACAGGCTCACTGGGCACGCCGGTGATCACATTGATCGGCTTACCATAGGGCGCGAAGTAATCCATCAGGTTGCTCAGCTGCATCAGGTCGCGCACATACTGGCCGGGGACAGCCTGGCCCATGATGAGCTTGAGCACAAAGCCGTCAAACGGAACCGAGGATTGCACCAGCAGATCGGCGTACATCAGCGGCGGAATCGAACGCTGATTCCCCGAGAAGTACTCCCCGAAAGGCTGACGGATTTCAATAAGCACCTTCGCCTGAGGCTGAATCTTCTTGACCAGCACCGCGCTCATGCGCGTCAGGTCCATGACCTGATCGAAGCTGAAAGTGAAGTGCGAATTCACATGCAGCCCGCCCACGATATTCCAGGTAAATACACGATCTTTGTAGCGGGTGACGACTCGCTCGAGATGCTCGTACACCATGTCGCGCACGGTGTCGTAATCGTGTTCCCAGATGAACATCCACTCAGGCAGATGGTTCGGTTCAACGCTGATCAGTGGACCAATGGTCACAGGCAGCTGCGCTCGCGTGGCCCAGTCTACCCAGTTGTCGAGCATCTCCCAGCGGTAGCCTGCTTCTTCGGGCGTGAGCATCTTCCAGGGGGCGGGGAGATTCAGGAAATCAAAGTTGGTCGACACCGCGCCGCGCAGTCGTTCACTGTTCTGCGCCAGGGACATACCCACACCGAAGAGATTCTTAGGCAAGGCGTTGGCGGCTTTACGACGGTTGAGCAGCAGATCGGCGTGCGCCAGGGCAAGTTCTTCGCTGCCATCAATGGCAGCCACTAATGCATCGCGCGCCATCTTGGCGCTGTTGGCAGGCTCGTCGTGCTGCAGACACATGGCTTCGATGAAGAGCTTGCGGGCCAGTTCGGTACGACGCTGGACTGGCGTATCGTTGATGGCCTCGAACATGCCCCAGTCTTCAAACTTGTTATAGAGCGTCATCAGCCGATGACGCGCCAATTCCAGAAGCAGAGAATAGGGTTCCTGGCGATCAGGCAGCAGACAGGTCTGAAGGGTCAGTTCGCCACAGTCGCCCACAGGCTGCTGAATGGCGATGCTGGCCGAGCCGCTTTCTTTCTTGTCGCAGACGATCATGCCCTGCGATGCATCGAAGCTGATGCTGCCTCGCATGGCGCTGTGGTCAGGCCCCAGCAGGTGAGCATTTCGAATGGTGAATTTCGAAGCAGGCTGACTGTCTTCAAACACCTGAAACTTGAGCATGACAATACATCCGATGGAAGTCTGTAGTGCAGACCTCGGATTATGGGTTCATCCGCCAAACAACGCAAAAAGGCTGGCGATCCACATCACGCCTGCCAGAGCCACTTTGGCCACAGTTCCACTGAATTTTCCGACCGCGGCTCCAGTTCCCGAGGTCAGAGCTGATTTCCAGTTTTTCCCGGCCCATTTATCGCCTACCAGCGAGCCAGCACCCGCCCCCACGCAGGCCCCAATCAGCGTACCGACGATTGGAACGGGAATCAGAAAAGTTCCCAGAATCGCGCCGGCGATGGCAGTGACAATCGACAGTGCTGCCCCCCGCCTGGTTCCGCCTGTCACATGAGAGCCAATGGCTCCGGCGATAAATTCCACCAGCTCGCCCAGTCCGGCCAGAATCAGCATGATCAGCAATGAGATGGTTTCGACCGCGTTGAAACTGCCCTGAGTCAGCCAGGCAACGATGAGCACCAGCAGCAGCATCAGCCAGGTTCCGGGCAGCTGCAGCAGCGTCAGGACAACGCACGCCAGGGAGCCTATTGCTGCCAGCACCAGGCCTGTGTAGAGCAGGATGATCCACATCCATTCAGTCATGACTGCATGATACCCCCACAAAGCAGACAGAGGCAGGTCATCATCGCGACGCTGGCAGCAGCAATCGGGGCAGCAGCAGTACCACAGCTACGCCCGGAACAATCCATACAGGCTGCTGGGCCAGGAAGCCTGCGGCGAACATCGGCATCGCCACCAGCAGCGGCGCCAGCCATGCCATCAGGCTAAGTGCAGGCTGCTTACGCCACACCCACGCCGCCCAGGCATAGGCAGGGAAGACCAGCCCATAGAAGGACATGAACAGGCGATACACCACTTCGCCCGGATCGTATCCCAGCAGCCTGGAGCCGGGGACAATCGAACGCCCCAGCAGCCACAGGCCGATCATGATCAGGATGAAGATGCCCAGCAGCGTGGTGAGCTTGCGGGGCTTGATTCGGCGGATCACCTCATTGGCATGAAGGGCTGTCGTGTACCCCCCTTGCACGCACATATGAAACCCGATAGCCAATGCCATCAGGCCGGGCAGCGAGGCTTCATGGCTCCACTGCAGAGGAACGAGCATGACCGCCGCGTAAAGCAGTGTAAAGGCGATGAGCAGCAGAAACAGGCCGAAATATCCTGCCCCGAAGGTGACAGCTGCCTGCCTGGGAGGCATGGCCTGTCGGGCACGCTGAAGCGTCAGGTCCATATGAGGGCAGATCAGGAACCCGAGCACGATGGCAGGCGTGAGGAAGAGCAGGTCCATCGCCTGTCCGCCAGTGATGCGAACATGTGGCGGCGGAATCGTGCCATGGGCTACGTAGAAAAGACCCGCCGCCAGCAGAGAACCACCAATGGCGATCCATGCACCAAGGCCGGCTTTGCCCAGTTTCACGAGGATAGAGAAGAAGATGACCGCCAGCGCAAAAGCCGGGATCGCCCAGCCATCAAGCAGACGATGGACCATCCATCCAATGAAGAAAACATGGAAGGCAATGGTGATGACGGAAAACCAGACCAGCGATCGCTGGTGTTTTTCCAGTAGCGATCTGCCATCGGAAAGCTGATAGCTCCACCGACCAACCATCGCCGCGCCAAACACATTGGGAATCGCAAAGACGACCCAGCCCCACAGACCAAAATCACGAACCAGCAGCACGGGCAGAAACATGCCGATGCACCAGGTCCATGATGCGGCCAGGTAGGCGGCCCATGTCCAGTTGACTGCCGGAGCCGGCTCAGCGGCCGAATTGGAAATAGAAGTTGGCTGTTGTGTCACGGGGCCAGTGTATCGAAGGAAGCGTTACAGGTCGAAGCTGCAGGCCAATGAAGCGATCAGAGCCAGACCTGCTTACAGGCCTTTCTTCATCCGACGTTCGCGACGCTTGCGGACATGATCCTTCGGAGTCACGTGGAAGGTCACTTCACACTTGCCCACACGGCGTTCCTTCTGGTCGTTCTTCACAGCCATCTGGAGAATCTGCATGTCCAGCGTGATGTTGAATTCACTCTGAGTCTTGAGCAGTTCGTGGATGTCTTCGCGCGGGGTCATGCGATAGATCGCCGGCCCCAGGCAGGGCCGCAGGAACTTGTAGTTGAGCCCCTTGCAAACCACCGTGTAATCGCCGCCACAGACACCAAAGACATACATGCCGCCAGCGATTTCACTGTTACCCAGCAGAGCCGCGCCGGCCATGGCGTTGTACCAGTTACGGTTCACGCGACGGAAAGGCAGAATCGCCGTCATGGCATTAGGGCCATTACGACGCATCTTGATACCACTGCGGAAGGCATAGGGCAGCCAGATCAGCGAGCAGACACGATGCCAGAAGGTATTACGCGAGGACAGACGGCTGACCCAGGCTTCAAGGCGGGTAAACAGCCCGGGTTTCTGATTATGATTACGACCACTGCGGACCACTTCCTCGCCGAACTCCTCTTCAGCACCATAGACCACAGCCGACGCCGTTCCTGAGGACATCACAACGGATGAGCCATTGACCGAGATGTTGTCTGCGGGGCCTGTCTTGGTGGCATCTTTCTGGCCAATACCGCTGTTGCTGTCTGCCATCAGGCTCTCTCTGTCTGAATGGTGGGAACTTCCATGTACAACCGCCAGTCTGGCTGGTGGGTCACGATAAGTGACCTTCATCCAGCTGGCCCACAGTAATCATAGGCTCGTATTTTAACGAAGACGCTCAGGCAGAAGCTGGTACCTGAAAAAAATCATCCCCCGACACGGCCTATTCTCATGGAGATGCATCTTATCATAACCATCGTGTCAGGGTAGAACTGCTTTCATCGGCGTGGGTGAGTTTTTCCATGCCACCCCCGCCAGAAAACCGCCCGGGATGACCAATCGGTCAGCTCCTGTTAAAGTCTGCCCCATGTCGATGCTACTGTCAGTTCAGGAACTGGAAAAATCTTACGGCGCAGGCCCTTTGTTCAGCCAGGTTTCCCTGCGCGTCAATGAAGGCGACCGCGTAGCCCTCATCGGGCCCAATGGCTCGGGTAAGAGCACCCTGCTCAAGATGCTCGCAGGTCTGGAACAGCCCGACCAGGGCCAGCGCATCACCCGCAAGAACCTGCGGGCGGCTTATGTCGCCCAGTATGAGTCTTTCGACCCGGCCGCCACCTGCATGCAGGTGCTCACCGACGCAATGGCCGACCATCTCCACGATCCTCACGATCGGGAAATCGAGGCCCGCATCCTGCTGGACCGCATCGGCTTTGCAGACCCGCAGCAGACCACAGGCTCGCTCTCAGGCGGCTGGCGCAAGCGACTGGCCATCGCCCAGGCGCTGGCGAAAGACCCTGAACTGCTCCTGATGGACGAGCCTACGAACCATCTGGACCTCGAAGGTATCCTCTGGCTTGAAGACTATCTCACACAGGACCATCTGCCTTTTGGTCTGGTGGTGGTCACCCACGACCGCTACTTCCTGCAGGCGGTGGCCAATCGTGTCGTGGAGTTGAGCAAAGCCTATCCCAACGGGACCTTTGAAGCTCAGGGCGATTACAGCGAATTTCTGGAACGCCGGGAATCCTTCCTCGAAGGCCAGGCCAAGCAGCAGCAGGCACTGGCGGGCAAGGTCAGACAGGACATCGCCTGGCTCAGCCGCGGTGCCAAGGCCCGTCGCACCAAAGCTAAGGGACGCATCAAGGAAGCCAGCCAACGCATGGAAGAACTGGCCACGCTGCGCAATCGCAACGCCCCGGCCAAAGCTGCAGGTATCGACTTCACCGCTACAGGCAGGCAGACCCGAAAGCTGCTGGTCGCCAAAGGCCTGACCCATAAGATGGGCGAGAAGAAACTCTTCTCCAACCTGGATGTTGAACTGGCTCCAGGCGACTGTCTGGGCCTGCTGGGTGCCAATGGCAGTGGCAAGACCACGCTCATCCGCATTCTCACCGGCCAGCTCACGCCTGATCAGGGAACCATCAAGCCCGCGGATAACCTGCGCATCGTCACCTTCACCCAGCATCGTGAAGCATTGAACCCCAGGATGACGCTCCGTGATGCGCTTTGCCCGGTAAGCGACACGGTGCACTATCAGGGCCGGGCGATTCATGTGGTCAGCTGGGCAGAGCGGTTCCTTTTCAAGCGCAGCCAGCTCAATGTATCAGTGGGTGATCTATCAGGCGGCGAGCAGTCGCGTATCTTCATCGCGCAGCTGATGCTCCAGCCTGCTGACCTGCTGATCCTCGACGAGCCGACTAACGATCTGGACATTCCCTCGCTGGAAGTGCTTGAAGAAAGCCTGGCAAGCTTCCCCGGCGCGATTGTGCTGGTATCGCACGACCGCTATCTGGTCGACCGCCTGTCCACTCAGATTCTGGGTCTGGATGGCAAGGGCAATGCGAAGTTCTTCGCGGACTACTTCCAGTGGGAAGCCGCCGCCGCCGAGCAGGCAGAAGAACAGAGCGCACCGAAGACTAAACCCACTCCGGCTGCTCCACCGCCGGTCAGCGATGCTGGGGCGCCGTCTCCCTCTACCAAGGGCAAGAAACTGTCCTACAAGGAACAGCGGGAGTGGGACACGATGGAAGAAAACATCATGGCCGCAGAGGAGGAATTCGCCCGCCTGCAGGCCATGGTGAATGATCCGAAAATCCTGGCCGACCGTGCGAAGCTTACCGAAGCCTGTCTGGAGATGGAAAAAGCCCAGGCCCGGGTCACCGACCTGTATGCCCGCTGGGAAGAACTCGAAGCGAAGCAGAAGGGCTGAGTCCACTAGTGTGGACAGGGCAAGCATTTGGCGAATAATCCACCAGTTTGCTCAAGCCGCAGCTTCTCGTTAAGATGTTAGACTCATCTGAGTGGACGGGGTGTAGCGCAGCTTGGTTAGCGCGCTTGACTGGGGGTCAAGAGGTCGGGAGTTCGAATCTCCCCACCCCGATTACGATAAACCACTGCTTAGGCAGTGGTTTATTTTTTGCCCGCATTTCTCAATCGCAGTTCCTTACGACCATCATCCGCAACCTTCGAATCATGGGCGATGGCACATCGACGTATCCCACCTTCCGGGTGGAGGACATCGTCAGACCTTCCGACAAAATGGTGATGATGGAACGATACTTTAACCCGGCGAACATCTCGGCAGTGACGGGTCGACTGGCACAGGATCACCCCGGCTTCATGGGCAATGCTCACACCACCTGGCAGCTTACGTGGATGCCTAAATAATCGTAAAATTGCCCCCGGCCTATCGACAGTGCGTTTGTCATATGCTGGCCCCGTGATTTCCATTCACCTTTCCCGGGGGTCAGGAAAGACCATGAGCAAGTTAAAGTGTGCGATTGCAGGAACAGGTGGCAGAGCCCTGGGGCTTGCCAAAAATATTCTCAGCGACTGCAGCGATCTGGCGGAAATTGTCGGGCTGTACGACATCAATCCCGTCCGCATGCAGGGCTTTCAGAAACTGCTGGGACACGAGCTTCCTGCCTTTACCGATCTGCCATCTCTGGTCCAGGCTACGAAGCCGAATCTGCTGATCGTCTGCACCACCGACGCCAGCCATCCCGATGTGATCGAGCAGGGCTTCAAGCTCGGCCTGGATGTCATCTGCGAAAAGCCCCTGGCCATTGATGAAAAAGGCATCCTCAAGATCCTCGCCCTTGAGAAGCAGTATGGCAGAAAGGTGCGCGTAGCCTTCAATCTGCGCTACTCGCCTTACGCCCTGAAAGTCCGTCAGATCATCAAGCAGGGTGTGCTGGGCAAGCTGCTGAGCGTGCACGCCGAGTGGTTCATCGATCGCACGCATGCTCTGGAATATTTCCGCCGCTGGCACGCCTATCAGGAACATTCAGGCGGCCTGTATGTGCACAAGGCTTCTCATCACTTCGACCTCTTGAACTGGTGGATCGACCGTAAACCGCTGTCGGTCTGCGCCACTGGCTCGCTGCAGATCTACGGGAAAGCCGGCCCCTTCCGCGGTCCTTACTGCCGCGTGTGTGAACACCGCAGCCACTGCTGGGCCGCGATGCGCAGTGAGACCATTGAAGACACCGATCTCAATCCCAACAGCGAAGGCAATATCTTCCGAGCGCTCTACTTCAACGCCGAGCACGTCGACGGCTACCGTCGTGACCGCTGCGTGTTCGATCCTCAGATCGACATCTACGACAGCATGACGGCCCAGATCAAGTACGAGCAGGACCTGGCCGTGTCCTACCACCTCACGGCCCACTCACCTTACCAGGGCTACCGCGTGGTCTTCAATGGCAGTGACGGTCGGCTTGAAACCGAGCGCATCTCCCCTGCCACCTGCCCACCTGAGCAGGACTACAACTACACCCTGCGGCTGATCACGGGAACCGACCGAAAGAATGTTCACCTGCAGAACATTGAACTGCCTCCGGTGACCGGCTCACACGATGGCGGCGACGATCGCATGCTCCGCCATCTGCTCGACCCCGGCTCCCCCGACCCCGATCAGCAGACCGCAGGCTCCCTGGCCGGCGCCGCCAGCACGCTCATCGGCAGCTGCGCGAACAAGTCGTGTGCAACAGGCCAGTGGGTCAATCTGCCGGATTACCATCAGATCGCGACAGCAGGCCAGAAGGAAGCTGCAGCCATCGCATAACGAGGCTTCTGTCAGAAGTGATCCATCTCATTGCCTGAATCAAACCGTTGCGGCCTCAAACCGCAACGGTTTTTTCATGCATGGAGCCAGCTCGTAGTCCAGAGCAAAATGAATCAGAGAAAAAGTATGACAGCAAAAAAGGGCCTCGACCGGGGAGGCATTCCGGTACGAGACCCGATCCAGGGCAATGGGAAGTATTTCTGCGGCAGCCGAGGTGTTGATGCGTCAGCTGCTCTGTCTGCCTTGACTGCGGCCACCTGGCGGCGTCGCATGGAAGGCAGAAGAACTATCCAATTCATTCGATGGGAATGCCAATGTTCTTTTCAAAAAATTTATCAGGACTCCGCCCGCAACCCGCCCCCGGTTCCTTAAGCCGATTTCCCCTGCCTGCTGGCGGCGCATAAACAGATGACTCTGTTATACTTTTCAGCGCATGAAGACCCCCCTGAAAATCGCCGTCTTTCCTGGCACTTTCGACCCGATGACCAACGGCCATCTCGACGTGATCCGTCGAGGTAGGCAGCTTTTCGACCAGCTCATCGTGGCCATCGGGCACAACCCGGGCAAGACCGAGCTGTTCTCCATTGAAGAGCGCGAAGAAATGGTCAGGCAGATCCTGGCCAATGACTGCGACAATGTGAAGGTCGACACCTTCCGCGGCCTGACGGTGGACTACGCCCGCAAGGTTGGCGCGTCGGTCATTCTCCGTGGCCTGCGCAACGTGACCGATCTGCATTATGAGTTCCAGCTGGCCCTGACCAACCGGGCCGTGGCGGATATTGAAACCGTCTTCATCATGACAGGCGAGACGTATGGCTTCACCAGCTCGAGCCTGATCAAGCAGATCGCCTCAGCCGGTGAGGTCGACCGCATGCATCGACTGCTGCCTCCCATCGTGCTGGAAAAGCTCAAGCAGAAAAAATCTCTCGGTGGCGGCCAGCTTCTAAGCAAGCATCAGCCTGACGAATTCAAGGAATGATGGCCAAAGGCCTGCTGGTCTGAATATGATCTTTCAATCCTGCCTGGTCAGGATCTGATCCCTTTATCTGTTGGAATGACGAGTCATGGATTACCGCATCATCAGCATTGGCGCCCTGAGCAAGCATGAACTGTGGACGATGCCTCAGCAGCCTCGCACCGCCCATGCCACCACCACGCTGATTCGCAGCGACGACAAGCTGATTCTCGTTGACCCCGGCCTGCCCCCCCAGGTGATTGCCGCCCGTCTGACGGAACGCACCGGGCTGGAGCCTTCTGCGATTACCGATGTGTTTCTCACCAATTTCCGCCCGTCACACCGCTGGGGTCTGCCTGCGTTTGAACACGCCCGCTGGCTCATCAGTGAGACGGAGCGTGAAACCACCGGCCTGATGCTGGTTGAGAAATATCAGCGTGAAAAAGATGAACAGGTGCGCGAGATCCTTCAGAAGGACATCGCCATTCTCAAGCGATGCACACCTGCTCCCGATCGCCTGGCAAGTCATGTCGATCTGTTCCCTCTGCCCGGCTTCACACCCGGAACCTGCGGGCTGCTGCTGTCACAGGTCAACTCCACCACGCTGGTGGCCGGTGACGCCGTGGCCACGGGTGAGCATCTGGAGCAGGGCCGAGTCCTCAAGGGTTCTGCCAACATTTCCCAGGCGCAGGAAAGCTTGCTCGAAGCCATCGAGATTGCAGACCTGATCATCCCAGGCCATGACAATCTGGTGGTGAACCCCACCCGCCGCCGTTATTGATTGATGTTGTTCAAACCAGCGTTCAAGGCCAGGAGATGATGCGATCAGGCTCCCGGCTGTGCGTGAGGATGTACCACGTGTTCGGGCCGTCATTGTGATCGTAGCGACAGTTGGCCTCAGCTTCGCTGCGCCCGCCTTGAACGTGTCTGCTGATGAGCCATCGCTGCGCGCGTTCGGGGTCGATATGCAGGAACCAGCACTGATCCAGAATGTGACGCAGCTTGAGCCAGGGCTCCTGATTCAGCAGAAGGTAATTGCCTTCGGTGATCACAATGCGTACCTGCTCATCAATGATTGTGGACGGGTCATCTACGATCATGGCCGCGTGGTGTCTGCGGTCATAGATGGGGAAATGAATCCGCGTATCAAGCAGCTGGGCCTGCTGGAGCAGGGAGACGTAACCTGCGGCGTCGAAGGTGTCAGGCGAGCCTTTGCGGGAACGCATGCCCATTTCTTCGAGTCGGCCGTCGGGCAGATGAAAACCATCCATTGGAACCAGTCGTGACATGCCCGGCCGCAGTCGATTGATGGCTTCATTGAGCTGGGAAGCAAAGGTACTTTTGCCCGATCCGGGAATGCCGGCCACGCCCAGCAGATACCGTCTGCCCGGACAGCCATTGCTGGCGCGGAGCAGTTCAGCAGCCCACAGTTCAACCGCAGCGGGCACGATGGTATGGATGGCGTCGCTCATGGTCAGTGGATTTCCTCCAGGCTGACCAGAGTGTAACGCAGGCCTGTCTTACACGCTCATGAGTGTGGCAGGTGTTGAAGTCGATGACGCAGGAGTCACCATTTCCGGAATCGCCTGGCGCAGCGCCGCGTGAATGTCTGCATCACTGGCGTGCTGCCAGGGATGTTCGGCCTGGCCTGCCTGGCGGAGGTTGTCGAACATGGTCACGATCTGCCTGACGCGCTGCGAATCTGGCGGCTGCGCACTGCGCCAGATGTTGATGGACTTGTGCGAGGTAGGCAGCATGTCCTCACCGCTGTAGGCCAGTTCTTCAAAGAGTTTTTCGCCGGGCCTGACGCCGGTGATCTGGATTTCGATATCCACGCCCGGACGCAGGCCCTGGGCTTCGATGAACCGCCTGGCCAGGTCGATGATGCGTACAGGTTCGCCCATGTCCAGCAGGAACACTTCACCTGCGCCGGTTCCATCTCGCCCCGAGAGCGCAGCCGACTGGAGCACCAGCCCCGCGGCTTCGGGAATGGTCATGAAGTAGCGCACCATTTCAGGCGAGGTAACGGTGATCGGCCCACCATGGGCAAGTTGCTGCGACCAGATGGGAATCACGCTGCAGGCTGAGCCGAGCACATTGCCAAAGCGCACCATCGAAAAGATGGTGTCGCTGCGACGGTTCAGATCCTGAATGTACAGCTCGGCCAGGCGCTTGGTAGCACCCATGACGGAGCTGGGATTGACGGCTTTATCTGAGGAGATCATCACGAAGCGTTCTACGCCCTGCGCCGCAGCAGCATCGGCGATGGAACGCGTGCCATAGAAGTTGTTTTCCACCGCATCGGCCGGGTGGTCTTCCATCATGGGCACGTGCTTGTGAGCAGCAGCGTGGAAGATGACCTGCGGCTTGTAAGTCATCATCATGCCCATGGTGCGCGAGGCACTGGTTACGTCGTGAAGCACCGCGGCTCTGGCGACGTTCGGGAACAGCCTGGCGATCTGACGATCAATTTCAAAGAGCGCATTTTCCGAGCGCTCCACCAGCACCAGTTTGCGAGGCGAGAAGCCAGCCACCAGGCGGGCAATTTCCGAACCGATGGAGCCACCTGAACCGGTGATGAGAACAACCTTGTCCGTCAGTGTACGGCGGATAGCCTGCTCGTCGAGGGCTCGAGGCTGACGGGCGATCAACTGGGCGGGATCCACTACCAGTCCCTGAGCGTTGATATTGGCCATCATGGCCGGCTTGATGACAGGCAGGTTTCGCCCCGAAAGCTGATCGGCCAGCGAAGGCAGGAATCGCCATGTGAGGCGCAGCGTGTCCAGCCGACGGGCCAGCGCACGGGCCTGATCAGCCATCACTGCGGGCAGGGTGAGCAGAACCTGATCAATCTTCTGGCTGGTGACAACATATTCAAGCTGATCCCACCCGCCCAGACGCTGAGGCAGGCCAGCAGGTGCATCTTCGTGCCCTTCCGGCTGCGGAATCAGACACCCCACCAGCACCGGCTTTTCAGGCAGTGATTGCAGCGCCAGAGCCCACGGACCTGCAGTCCCCGCCAGGCCGACGAGCAGCGTACGGGGCGCTTTTGAGTCGGCCTGTGAGTTCTGAATTGGTTGCGAATCCATTCACCATGCTCCAATAAAGGCCGTCCATTGGCCATCCCGGGCAGTTCTGTACCTGTTATCGGCCCAAAGGGTATCAGAAACACAATTTTTGGAAGCAGAATTGCATGCTCTTCCGCCAGTTAAAGGCATCGGGGCACTCAATCTCCCATCAGGTCTGACCGATACAACCGTCATAACCCACTGATCGGGTGCGATCCTGACAGAACCCGGGGCAGCGAATTGGAGAGCGAACCATGATGGAATCTTCAGACATCAATCAGACTGTCCGCCCAGCATTGCTGCCTCATGGGGCCGACCTTCGCCGTTATCCCCGCATCAGCCTGCCTGCGATGTACACCCTCGTCCGTGTCCGCCCTGCGGGCAGCGCCCGCTACTGCTGGACAGGCTACGTCTACGACATCAGCCAGTCGGGTATGCGATTTGAACTCGATGACCAGATTCCCAACGGAACCTATGTGGAAGTGCGCGTGATGCTCCCAGGCCGGGAGCAGACCACCTTCACTGCGTCAGGCCAGGTGGTCCGCAATCATGAAGATGATGATTCTCTGGGCCCCGTGCGCATGGGCATGACCTTCGACCATTTCCCCTTCCTGGGTGACGAAGGCAAGCTCGAATCCTACATCACCGAAGCGATGGCCCGTACGGCTGCCAAAGCCGCCTGAGACAATTCACTTCTTTGAAATCGTGATCCAGGGTGTCGGTTCATACTGATCGCTGAGCGTCAGCCTTTCTGCGATGCGCGGCTCGCAGTCATACAAGCTGCGAAGCAGATTCGGACAGTTGCATTGTCTGCTCCGATGCAGAAGCACTACTGCCGAAGGGCCTGCTGAAGCATCACTGCCCATCCACCGTCTGAGTGCATCAAGACACTGCTCATTAGAGAGATGGCCCTGTCCCCCCATGATGCGCTGCTTCAGGCGCCAGGGCCTGCTGCTGCTCAACTGCATCTGAACGTCGTAGTTGCTCTCGATAGCCAGCAGGTCTACCGCTGCAAAGTGTTCAATCAATTCATCGGGAACGTGGCCAAGATCGGTCGCATAGCCCAGCACGCCAGCACTGTTGTGAATACGAAAAGCGCAGCAGCCCTGGGCATCGTGGGCAGTGAGTCGCAGGGAATGAATCGTCCACCCTGCAATGGGCGAAAACGCCCTGCTGGTAAAGAGGCGGACCAGCCCTTCGTCATGCAGATCCTTTGAGCCAGGCTGACTCCAGAAGCGGTCCATATGACGCTCATGCAGATAAACTGGAATCCGCCAGCGTATAAGTGTCCGGACCCAGGCGCTTTTGTAGTGATCCGCATCCAGATGCGTCAGGCAGATCGCCCGGATCTGCGAGAGAGTCACACCCATGCGTTCCAGGCGGGAGACAGTGGCCCGTGGACCGAAGCCTGCATCAATGAGCATCATCTGCTGACCTTGCCCGACGACCGAGCAGTTGCCACCTGACCCACTGCCCAGCACGCAGAATCGCAGCGGATCATCGCTGCAGGCAGCGCTCCACTGGTCCTGATCAGCGGCCGGGACGTGATCCGATGCACGGACCGTCTGGCCAAGGAACAGGTGATACTGATCAAGATCGGGCTGAGGCATGAGGTTATTTTACGTCGCACTGCAGGCGGGCGATGAGTACAATCTGACCACATCCATTTCAAGGGTCGAGGCAGGTATCTTTTATTCTTGGCTGCCCGCATACCGACATCAAGCGCAAAGGATCGCCATGTTCGCAAACAACTGCTTTTCCCGGATCACCCTGAGCATTATCGCGCTGGCTGCTGCTTTCACTCTCACGGGCTGCGACAGCCGATCGAACCAGCAGGCTACCCCCGGCCGCGTGGCTATCGTCGATATGGATCAGGTCGCCCAGGCCACCGGCTTCACCCAGCGTCTCACCGGCCTGCTCCAGCGGGCGGAGCAGGAAGAACAGGCCCGCCTGCAGGCTCTTCAACAGGAACTGGGCATCGTTCCCAACGCCCCCATTCCCACCGACGCCGAAGCAGCCCAGAAGATGGCTCAGTCGCAGATGCGCATGCGTGACGCCGTCGAGCAGGCCCAGCAGCGTTTCGACATGATCCGCTATGGCGAACTCGAGCAGTTCCGCAACATGATCCGCCCCGTGGCCGAGCGTGTGGCCCATGCTCACGGGTTCAGCATTGTCATGGAAATGCGCGATGGCATGCTCAGCGTGGCATCGGAAGTAGACATCACGCAGGACATCATCGCCGAGCTGCCTCGCCAGTCGACAGCGGCTCCTTCCAGCCCGGGTATGGGCGGCCCCGGCGCCGGCCAGTTCCCGGGCATGCCCCCCCAGGGTGGCTCCATCCCGCGTGAACTGCTCCAGCAGGCCCCGCAGGCTCCCGCAGAGAACGCTCCAGCCAATCAGACACCAGCCATGCAGCCTTGAGTCCCCGAAACATGACCGACACCATCGCTTCATTCAGGAAACACTGGGATCAGCGGTATCTCGCCGCAAATCCCAGTGACCTGTGAAGGGCAATTCATCTGATGAGGGTAAACAGCCAATATCATTACTGACCATTGGCTGAATTTACTGACGGCCATCTGATTCCCGCCTGTAATTGAACCCGGAAAAACAAAAAAACGCCAAGGCGTAAACCTTGGCGTTTCTTCTACATGCACCCGAGAGGAGTCGAACCTCTAACCTCATGATCCGTAGTCACGTGCTCTATCCAATTGAGCTACGGGTGCGTTGGCCGCTGAATCATCAACGGGCCGGTTATGATAGCGATAATCGTCAAACGAGCAAGTCCGACTCTCCGTAAATCCCGTTTTCGGGGAAAACTTTGTTCACCCGGTGGTGACCACCCCCGCCATCCCCTTCTCAGGTCGCCTCGGCTGATCAGTCGGCCTGGGTTTCCAGCAGGTAGTACTTCACGGCGTCGGCCAGGGCCTGCCAGGAGGCGTCCACGATGTTCTCGTTGACGCCTGTGGTGGCAAAGGGCTGAATCGACTCGCTGCCACTCTCATCGCGGGCACTGGAGGCGAACTCGGCCACCACCCGAACCTTCGCGGCCGACTCGGCGTTGGGGTTGACCACGCGCACCTTGTAGTCACGCAGATGCAGCTTGGCCAGCCTGGGGTAGCAGGCCCGCAGACACTTACGCAGGGCCCCGTCCAGCGCGTTGACCGGGCCATCGCCCTCAGCCACCTCGTGGTACTGCTTGCCATCGATCGACAGCTTCACCGAAGCTTCGGTCACGGCTCGCTCGCCTTCACGCTTGAGGATCACGCAGCGGTAATGATCCAGCTTCCAGAACTCAGGCAGGTCGCCCCGCTGTTCCCGCAGCAGCAGTTCGAAGCTCGCGCCAGCTGCTTCGAACTGGTAGCCTTCGTTTTCAAGGTCCTGAACGCGGTTGAGTACCTTACGCATCAGTTCCTTGTCGTCGGCGATGTTGAACTTCTTGCCCAGCGTCGCAGCGATGTTGCTGGCGCCGGACAGCTCGCTGACCAGGATCTTGCGCTCGTTGCCCACCACGCGCGGGTCGATGTGCTCGTAGCTCGAGGCGATCTTCTGCACCGCATGCACGTGCATGCCACCCTTGTGGGCAAACGCGGAGCTTCCCACGAAAGGCTGGTATGACACGAGATTGAGATTCGCCAGTTCATACACGAATCGGCTGACTTCCGTCAGACGCTGGATGGAGTCGCCCTGCAGGCAGTCGTAATCCATCTTCAGACGCAGATTGGCGGCGACGGTGGTCAGGTCGACATTGCCACAGCGTTCGCCGATGCCGTTGATCGTTCCCTGAACCTGGACAGCGCCGTGTTCGACAGCGATGAGCGAGTTGGCCACAGCCAGCCCGCCATCGTTATGAACGTGGATGCCAAAGAGGTTGTTCACATCCTTGCCATACTTCTGGGCGACCGGGGCCAGACGAGCCTTGATCTCATCCAGCGCCTGAGCGATGAACGAAGGCAGCGAGCCGCCATTGGTATCACAGAGCACCAGACGCTGCGCTCCACCTGCCAGAGCCGCTTCGAGGGTCTGGACGGCGTAATCCTTATCCAGCTTGTAGCCATCGAAGAAATGCTCGGCGTCGTAGAACACCTGCGGGACATGCTGCGAGCAGTAGGCCAGCGATTCCTGGATCATGTCCAGGTTTTCCTGCCTGCTGACGCAAAGCACCTGATCGACATGCAGCGCCGAGGTCTTGCCCACGATGGTCACCACGGGCGTCTGGGCGTTGACCAGCGCCTGCATGCCAACGTCATCACTGGCCTTGATACCCTTGCGGCGGGTCATGCCAAAGGCGCAAACCTTAGCGTGCTTGAGGGTCAGCTTGCGGACCTCGGCGAAGTAGGCCACGTCCTTGGGGTTGGAAAGCGGGTAACCGCCTTCGATGAAGTCCACGCCCAGAGAGTCGAGATGTTCGGTGATGCGCAGCTTGTCGGTCAGGGAAAGGGCCACACCCTCACCCTGGGTACCATCGCGGAGGGTCGTGTCATAGATTTCGATGCGTCTGGAAGAATTGGCCGTCATGGGAAACCTTCGCTCCTGAATTGCGACCCCTCTGGGTGGCGGGTAAGAATCTTATTCAACAATCAAGATTCAAACAAAAAGACCCCGCCATCTGGCAGGGTCTGTTTTTGTTTCATACGAAAAGCAGCAGCCCTACCATGGTCTGGGGGTGGTAATAATAATCGCAATAATGCTCTGAGGCTGCGTGAACATGTCGGCATTGTAGCATCGAGCATCCGGATGTAAACCAGATACCTGCAATTATGGCCTGCCTCCTCCCCAAACTCGCCCATCAACACCAGACTGACGAGAGTTTCCTCTTTTTTACTCAACCATCTCAAGCGGCTAGAATGAGCCTATCATGAACACGCCGTCTGATGTCCCTGCTGCTGCTGCTTCGCCCTGCCCGTACAGCCCATGGCTTGAACGTTTTGCATGGGCGATGGTGGTTACCACCTTCTTCCTGCTGATTCTCGGCGGAACGGTGACCAGCAAGGATGTCGGCCTGGCTGTGCCTGACTGGCCTCAGACCTTTGGCTACAACATGTTCCTCTACCCGCCTTCGCTGTGGGTAGGCGGCATCTTCTGGGAACACACTCATCGCCTGCTGGCTTCGCTGGTGGGCATGCTGGCCATCATCATGGCCGGCTGGGCCCTGCTTAAGCCCGGTATTTCGCTTTCACTGCGGATACTGGCAGTGACATCCCTCCAGCTGGTGATCGTTCAGGGCCTCATGGGCGGTCTGCGGGTAACGGAAATCTCCACTGTACTGGGGGTGCTGCATGGCGTCCTGGGGCAGCTTTACTTCTGCCTGACCATCATCATCGCGCTGATGACCAGCAAGCGATGGCTCTACCGTCATCAGGTCAGTCGGAAAGCCTCGCCAACTGCTGCTTCACAGCAGGGACTCTCCATCCGCACGCTGGCATACATGGTGCTGATCACGCTGGTGATTCAGCTTTCCCTGGGCTCGGTGATGCGTCACTACAAAGCCGGCCTGGCGATTCCCGATTTCCCCACCGCCTACGGGCAGCTCGTGCCCCCGTTGACCAACGAAGGCATCCGCCAGGCGATGGATACCAACGCCGGTGGCAGCCAGCAGAAACTGGTGGGTTACTTCTCACCCTTCAAAGTCAGTGTGCACTACGCTCACCGCATCTGGGCGATCACCGTGGTACTGTCGATCTTCGCGGCGGTCTCTGCGCTGGGCTCGCGAGGCTATCTTCAGCATCAGGTCCTGCTTCGCCCGACCCTGGCCGTGATTGTGCTGCTTCTCTTTCAGATCATCCTGGGGGCCTCAGTCATCTGGTCAGGCAGACATCCGGAAGTGGCTACCGCTCACCAGGCCACGGGGGCAGCCATCCTCGGGCTGTGCGTGTTCATCACCATGATGCTTCACATGTTCCCCGAACCTCAGAGCACGCTGAAGACGCAGGGTTCCAGCCAGGCTGATGCAGGCACACTGGCCGCGGAGGTGCGGGCATGACACTGCAGGCAGGCCATCCTCACGAATCGCCTCACTCCACGCCTTCGCAGGGCTCGGACGCTTCGCACTCCAGCGAATCGACACAGCAGTCCAGGCCGGTGTGGATTCCGCGATTCAGCGACATTCTCGAGCTGTCCAAGCCTCGCATCACCCGCATGGTGCTGGTGACCACGTTCATCGGTTTCGTGATGGCTGATCGTGAGCTGTATCACGCCGAGAGCATCATCAACACCATCAGGCACCATCCCGCACTGCTGCTGCACACCATGATCGGAACGGCGCTTTCCTGCATGGGTGCCAGTGTGCTGAATCAGGTGTACGAGCGTGATACCGACAGCCTGATGCATCGCACACAGAAGCGTCCCCTGCCCGCCGGCCGGGCGCATATTGTGACGGCCACGATTCTGGGCCTGCTCTTTTCCATCGCCGGTGTTGCTCTGCTTGGCTGGAAGGTCAACATGCTCACCGCGGCGATCTCGGCGTTCACCATCTTCAGCTACGTGCTGATGTACACGCCGATGAAGCGCATCAACAGCACCTCCACGCTGGTAGGTGCTGTTCCCGGGGCCCTGCCTCCGGTGATGGGCTACACCGCGGTGGCCAATGATGTAGGCCTGATTGCGGGCCTGCTCTTTGGCATCATGTTCGTCTGGCAGCTGCCTCACTTCCTGGCCATCGCCTGGCTGTATCGCGATGAGTACGCCCGGGCAGGCATGCCGATGCTCCCGGTGGTAGACCCGGATGGCTCATCAACCTTCCGCCACATGCTGCTGACCACTGCAGTGCTGCTGCCCCTGGGCCTGCTGCCAACATTGTTTGGCATCTGTGGCTGGTACTACTTCGCCGGCTCGCTGATTGTTGGACTGATCTTCCTGGCTCTTGGCATCAAACTGGTGATCACCAAAACCCGTAAGGATGCCAGACTGGTGTTCTTTGCTTCGCTGCTTTATCTGCCCATCGTGCTGGGCCTGATGATGTTCGACCAGCTCTGATTCTGTCTGCTGCTGGTATTTCAAGGATGAACTGCTCGTGACCCAACAGGCCCTGTCCAGTCTGAATACGCCCCACGCCGCTGCCCTGTCTGCTGCTACCTCTGCCACGCCGGCTATCCGCGTGTCGGATGTCGTGCACCGCTATCCACCCGCATCAGGCAAGCGTCGGAAGAATGGTCGCCCGATGCATGGCAGCAGTCGAGAACTGGCGCTGGACCACGTTTCGCTGGACATCCCTCAGGGGGGCATCTTCGGCCTGCTGGGGCCCAACGGCGGCGGCAAGTCCACCCTCTTCCGCATCATCGCCACCATTCAGCGGGCGACCTCAGGCAACGTCAGTGTCATGGGTTACGACGTGCTGTCGCAGAGTCATCAGGTGCGCAGCCTGCTGGGTGTGCTGTTCCAGACGCCAAGCCTGGACGTACACCTGACGGCCTATGAAAACCTGCGCTACCATGGCATGCTCTTTGGACTCAAGGGAGCCGAGCTGACAAAGCGCATCGATCAGTGGCTTGAGCGTCTGGGCCTGCTGGATAACCGTGACGACCGTGTGATGGCTTTCTCAGGCGGTATGCGCCGCCGACTCGAACTGGCCAAGGCGCTGCTTCACAATCCGCGCATCCTGCTTCTGGACGAGCCCGCCACCGGGCTGGACCCTGCTGCCCGCCGGGATGTGTGGAGCCATCTGAAGATGCTGCGTGAGGAGCATGGTGTCACCATCGCCCTGACCACCCACCTGATGGATGAAGCGGAGCGCTGCGACACGCTGGCCATCATCAATGATGGCAGACTCGTGGCGGTCAACACCCCTTCGGGCTTCAAAGAAAGCATCGGCGGCGACATCATCGTCATCACACCTTCAGGCGAACCCAGCGGCCCGGAGATGGAGCAGATCCGCCAGCGGGCTCTGGCAAGCCTGGAGTCACAAAATCAGGTGACATGCTCTATCGTGGATGGTAAGATTTTCGTCGAATGCCTTGATGGACCTGCGCAGGTCGCCCGAATAGGCGCGGCGCTGGCCGGGAACATTCAGAGCATCTCAGTGGGTCAGCCTACGCTTGAAGATGTGTTCATGCACCTGACAGGACGAACGATGAAGCGCGACATTGTGAACATCTGAACGTTGACCCCCTTGCCTTTTCGTAGATCGGGCACGTTCCTCGCGCCCCATGCAGGCTGCTGCACTGGGCCTCTTCTGCCTGATCTCATCGTGACAAACGTCTGACTTCTGACTTATCAGCTGATGTTGAATGCTATGGCGTCATCGCATTGATCCGCCTATGCGTTCGACTCGGAAAGCATTGATTTATGAGTACTTCGCAATCGAATGAAATCCTGCTCGATCAGGAAGACCGTCGTATACCGATTACCCTTCTGGTGCTTGCGTTCCCCATCATCGCTTCGATGGTGTCGCGCACGGCCATGAACTACATCGACTTCCTCATGGTCTCCCAGCTGGGAACCGAAGCACAGGCCGCCATCATGCCTGCGGGCATGGTGCTGTTCTGCATCCTGGCGGCGGCGATGGGTCTGTTCTCTGCGGTGAGCACCTTCGTGTCGCAGTCGCTGGGTCGCAACCAGCTGGCAGACTGCTCGGCCTACGTCTGGCAGGGCCTCTATCTGAGCCTGCTCGGTGGCATCATTCTGCTGCCCACCTGGTGGCTGATGCCTGTGATCTTCTCCATCGCCGGCCATGATCCGCAGGTACAGACGCTGGAGAATGACTACGCCCAGATCGGTGTGCTGGGCCTGGCCCCGACGATGGCCACCTTCGCGCTGAGCAACTTCTACAACGGCATCCATCGGCCGATGGTGGCTTTCGCTGCGGCGCTGGTGGGCAATGCGTTCAACATCGCTGCCAACTACGCGCTGATCTTCGGTCACTGGGGCTTTGAACCCATGGGCGTAGCAGGTGCGGCCATCGCCACGCAGCTGGCATGCGTGGTTCAGATGGTGGTGATGATCGGCTGGATGTTCACGCCTTACTACATCAAGCAGTTCCACACGCTCAAGACGTGGAAGCCTGACCTGCAGCGCATCTACAAACTGGTGTCCGTCGGGGCCTCGGCGGGCGTTCACTTCATGACTGACATCGTCGCATGGACCATCTTCACGCTCTACCTGGTGGGCCAGTTCGGAACCACACAGCTGGCCGCGCATAACGTGACGTTCAAGTTCCTGGAGCTCTCGTTCATGCCCACGGTCGGCCTGGGTGTGGCGTTGACTGCTGCGGTGGGCAAGTTCATTGGCGCCGGTCGTCATGACCGGGCTCGCCGCGTCACGCGATGGGCGCTGCTCTACTCGCTGATCTACATGGGTCTGATCGCCACAGGCTATGTGACACTGCATGTGCTGGTTGGCCGCATGGGCCCCGAGCCTTTCAAGTCGTGGATGACGCAGGACCCGGACGTGATCGTCTGGACGAGCAAGCTGCTTCTGTTCTGCGCCATCTTCCAGCTGTTTGACGCTCTGGCCATCACGCACACCAGCGCTCTGCGTGGCGCCGGTGATACGCATATGCCTGCGCTGATTTCGTTCATCCTGGCCGCGACGGTCTTCCTGGGTGGCGGATTCATCATCACCCGCACCTTCCCGCAATGGGGCAGTCTGGGCGCCTGGGGCGTCGGGACGTTCTACATCTGCACGGTGGGTCTGGTGTTCTGGGCCCGCTGGGTCTGGGGCCCATGGGAAAAGATCAGGCTCCATGATGAGCCTGCATCAGCCGAGGAAAAGAAGGAAATCGTGGACGACACCGCTGTGGCTGCGTCGGAAATGCCACCGATGCCGTGAGTAAGAAATCGACTCAGCACAGACAGGCCAATCGGCTCAGGTTCCCACCATCTCCCGGCGAAAGCCCGGCGAGAACTGGCGGATAAGCTTGCAGATGTCAGGCGGGTCAAGCTGCGCCTGCGACAGCCCGGCTTCATCGCAGCTGCGGGGCATGCCATAGACGCTGCAGGTCTTCTCGCTCTGCGTGACGACGACCCCACCTGCTTTGCAGATGGCCGAAGCGCCGCGCGTGCCATCCTGGCCGATGCCTGTCATGATCACGCCCAGCGTGCGACGACCATAGATCGCCGCCACCGAGGTGAACAGTTCATCCACTGAGGGCTTGTAGAACAGCTCGGCCGGCTGGTCGCTGATGTCGATGTAAACCTTCCGCCCCAGTCCACGCTTCACGCGCATGTGACGTCTTCCCGGAGCCAGATAAATCACCCCGGGCAGGACCTGCATGTCATGCTGGGCATGGACCACTGCCAGGGGACTGCTCGCAGCCATCTGCTGCGCCAGCAGTTGCGTGAAGCTGGGAGGTAGATGCTGTGCGATAAAAATCGGGAAAGGCAGGTCTGCAGGCAGACCCTTGGCAATGCTGTTGAGCAGCCCGGGTCCGCCTGTACTGGAACCAATGGCCACCGCCTCAAAGCGGTCGGCGTCGAAACTGGGAAATGAACCATGGGTACTCATCAACAGCCATCCAATCGGAGGCGATTTCTGGAATACCCCCCCAAAAATCCCGGCGCAGATGAATGATGCATTCAGTCAGCGCATGAACCCGCCTGAAGATTCATCGTCCAATTGACGACCCGACTTCAACTTAAGAGGCAGGCTCAGGCTCGGCCGTAGGTTACCACGAGGAAGGCGATGGCATCATTTTCCCCCAGATTTTCGATGACATGCTCCACATCGGCCGGGTAATGGGCGGAATCGCCCTGCCCCAGATTCACCTGATCCTTACCCGAAGTAATCCGCAGTGAGCCTGATTCCACCGTCAGAAACTCGCGCGTCCCGGCGTAGTGGGGTGCACTGCGCAAAGCAGCTCCCGGCCTCAGCGTCAGTTCGTAGAATTCCACGTCCTTTTCCAGACGCAGCGGCGAAAGCGTGCGGATCGTGCACAGATTGTCCGAGCGGAAGTGATAAGTCTTATCCGTCGCGAGAATTACATCGATGCTCGACCCCGTTTCCGGCCCGGCCACCAGATCGCCCAGCGAAATGCCCAAGGCCCGGGCGATGCGATAAGCCACCGCCAGGGTGGGGTTTGACTGTCCGCGCTCGATCTCGCTGAGCATCGACCGGCTCACTCCGCAGACCGCTGACATCTTCTCCAGGGTCCAGCCCAGCTTCTGACGCTGCTGACGAACCTGGTTGCACAGCGCCGCCGTCACCGGATCCAGACCGGTTGGAAGGGTGTTATTACCTTCTTCGCCCTCCCGAAAATCAACATTCCGCCCCTGCGGGCGGCCACGCTTCGAACGAGGCTTCAAAACCGCATTTTCTTCCGAGCCGGAACCGGGATACTTACGACTGGAACGACCACTGGAGTTCATATTTTCCACCATATCGGAAAACAATCTTGCATTAAGGAATACTGCGATCTATTATAGCGGATAGATATTCCATTTTAAAGGAAATCGTCATGACTGCCCTGCTTCATCGCACGATGCTTGCCTTGAAGAAGACCGCCAGTGAGCCGGGCCTCACCTGGTCGCCAAAGACGCCGGTGCCTCATATCGGTCCGCGCGATGTGCTGGTGGAAGTCACCCATACGGGCATCTGCGGGACCGACCGCCACATCTATGAGTGGGACGCCTGGAGTCAGAGCCGTATCCCTCTGGGCATCACTATCGGCCACGAGTTTGTGGGAACGGTCGTCGCCATCGGCGATGCAGTCTGGCGCACGAAGATCGGTCAGCGCGTCTCCGGCGAAGGCCACATCGGCTGCGGTGTCTGCGAACCGTGTCGCACGGGCAACGGCCACATCTGCCAGCGAGTCGACATCATCGGCGTGGACATTGATGGCTGCTTCGCGCAGTACCTTCGCATTCCTGAAGACAACATCTGGCCGGTGCATCCTGACATTCCCGACCACATCGCCGCTGTGTTCGATCCGCTGGGCAACGCGATGCACACCGTGATGGCCGCGGGGGTCAGTGGCAAGAGTGTGCTGATCACCGGCGTGGGCATCATCGGTCTGATGGCCGTGACCATCGCTCGCGCCGCTGGCGCGGGAACCATCATCGTCACCGACGCCGATCACCGCCGCCTGGAACTGGCTCGCCAGCTCGGAGCCGATCACACCTTCCACGCCAGCGAAGCCGACTGGCCTGGGCAGGCCCGCAGTCTCACGCACGATCAGGGCCCGCAGGTGCTGCTTGAAATGTCAGGCCACCCCACCGCCATCCGTCAGGGCTTCGCCGCGCTGCGCAACGGCGGAACCGCTTCGCTTCTGGGCCTGCCCGCAAAACGTGTCGATTTCGATCTGGCCAATGACATCATCTTCAAGGGTGCCACCGTCCTTGGCATCAATGGCAGGCGGATGTACGAAACCTGGTATCAGGTTGAAAGCTTCGTCCTGTCGAAACGCATCAACCTCGATCCCATCGTCACCCATGTGATCCCCTTCGAAGACTACGAAAAAGGCTTCAAGCTCATGCAGTCAGGCGAAGGCATCAAGGTTGTGATGAAGATCCCGCACTGACACCCCTGACTCAAAACGATTCATTTTCCCCTGAAAACACGGACTTTTCGCCATGCCCAACAACGCATTCAATACGCGCACCGACGCCCTGCTCAGCGACCTGCATCAGTCAGGCCAGTACAAGCATCTGCAGTACATCACCGGCCCGATGGGTCCGACGGTCAATCTCGAAGGCAAGGGCGAAGTCATCGTCCTGTGCTCGAACAACTATCTGGGCCTGGCCGATCATCCCGAAGTGATCGCCGCCGGCGTTGAGGGTCTGCGTAACTACGCTGCGGGTACGGCATCAGTCCGCTTCATCTGTGGCACGCTCACCTGTCATCGTGAGATCGAGCAGACCATCGCACGCTTCGTGGGAACTGAATCGGCTCTCACTTATGTGTCGTGCTGGAACGCCAACGAAGCGCTCCTGCCCACCGTGGCCGAGGAGAACGATATTGTTCTCTCTGACGAACTGAACCACGCCTCGATTATCGACAGCTGCCGTCTGGTGCGCAAGGCTCAGCGCGCTGTCTACAAACACAACGATCTGGCCGATCTGGAAGCCAAACTCCAGGCCGCAGCCGACAAAGCCGTGCGCTGGGTGGTGACCGATGGTGTGTTCTCCATGGAAGGCGACATCGCCGACCTCAAAGCCATGGTCGCGCTGTGTAAGAAGTATGACGCAATGCTCGTGGTGGACGATTCGCATGGCACGGGTGTGCTTGGGCCCACCGGCCGAGGTACGCACGAATACTGCGGCGTGATGGGCGAAATCGACATCCTCACCGGAACGCTGGGCAAAGCCCTTGGCGGCGCTGCAGGCGGATATGTCGCCGCTTCAAAGCGGGTGACTGATCTGCTGATTCAGCGTTCCCGCCCGAGCCTGTTCTCCAACGCCCTGCCTGCCACCGTGGCCTGCAGTGCGAAGAAGGCCATCGAGATCGTCGAGCGCGAGCCGGAGCGTGTCGCCCGCCTGCGTGACAACGTCGCCCTGATCCGCAGCGGCCTGAAGAAGCTGGGCTACCAGTGCGCCGAGTCGCCCACGGCCATCGTCCCGATCCACATCGGCGACACCGCCCAGGCCATCGCCAAGAGCAAGCGCCTGCTCGAACTGGGCGTCTGGGTCGTCGGCTTCGGCTTCCCGGTGGTCCCCCAGGGCCAGGCCCGCCTCCGCGTACAGGTGTCGGCAGCGCTGGAGAAAGACCACATCGAACGCGCACTTGATGCGTTTGCGAAGCTCTGAGAAAGAGTGACTTCGAAAAAGGGAGAGGGAGACGCACCACAGGTTTCTGTGGTGCGTTTTTTTGTGATTCATCCGAGACACTGCATCCCTTTGGGACAAGACGCTAACACGCCTTTACTCGCATTACATCATCCCCGCTCCAGGGGAACTCGCAGGATGCTCGAGAAGACCCTTGAATTCCCGCCTGCAGGGGTGACGCAAGGAGCGTGCGACGTCCACAGACATGAATCAACCCACCCCAGAAGCAAGGTGATGCCGCATCTCCCCCTCTCCCTCACACCTCCCCCGCCGTAATCCACAATCCCCCTCCCATGAGGCAGGGCCGACCTCGCAACGCTACCATGTTCGGTGTGCTCGACGAAGGCGTAAAACTCGACTGGTCACTGACCCCCATGCAGGTGATGCGACGCTGGCCCGCCACGCGCAGGCTCGTCATGCTCTGCTCGGGGCGCTATGACGCACGCTGGGCTCGATACAGCATCCTGGCCGAGCCGCAGGGTGACTATCGCTTCATTCAGAACCCCGACGGTTCAGGCCAGAGCCACTGGCTTGGAAGCGATGCGCTGGTCAACCCCACTGACTTCCATCACCAGCCTGCGGGCGATCTGCGCACGCTGCTGGCCAGCGGCGCGGGATTGTGGATCGGTTATCTCGGCTACGAACTGGGCCAGTGGTTTGAGCCCACCGCCATGCACACCGGCCCGGTGCGTGCGCAGGATGATCGACACTGGCCCCTGATCGATCTGGCCTGCTGCCCGGGGTATCTCGTGCATGATGCGGCCACCGGCTTCTGGACCGTGCATGGCCAGTGGTCCAGCGACTGGTGGAAACAGCTGCCCGAGCTTCCCGAAAACGCAGGCAGCTTCCACAGTGCGAATCTGCGAAGCGGCTTTACGCGAGCCCGCTACGAGCAGGCCGTGGCGAAGGTGATCGACTACATCGCTGCAGGCGATATCTTCCAGGCCAATCTCACCCAGCGATTCACCGCCGACTTCACCGGCGATTATCCGCTGGCCCCGCGCGAAGCCTTCAGCAGGCTCAACACGATTTCGCCGGCGTGGTATGGCGCGTATATCGAAACGGCTCCGCTGAATGATCAGCCCGGACGTGTGCTGGCATCGACCTCGCCTGAGCTGTTTCTGGAGCTCGACAGCCGAGGCAATATCGTCACGCGCCCCATCAAGGGCACCCGGCCGGCGAGCATCCCGGCGCAGGAACTGATCGACAGCGAAAAGGACACCGCCGAGCTGAATATGATTGTCGATCTGCTGCGCAATGATCTGGGTCGCGTGTGCGACTATGGCAGCGTGCAGGTCACCCAGCCTCGCACGGTGGAGACGCATCCGACCATCCATCACGGCGTGGCCACCATTGAAGGCCGCCTGCATCCCTCGCGTGATCTGGTTGACCTGCTGCGGGCCGCGCTGCCTGGCGGGTCGATCACCGGCGCTCCCAAGATTCGCGCGATGCAGATCATTGACGAACTCGAACCCGTCACGCGCGGGCCTTACTGTGGCAGCATCGGCTATCTCACGCACGACAGCTGCTGCCTGAACATCGCCATCCGCACCATGCTGCTGGATACCGCGAACCAGCGCGTGGATTTTTCCGTCGGCGGTGGCATCGTGGCCGACTCGAACCCGGCCGCCGAGTATGACGAAACCATCACCAAAGCCAGAGCCATCCTCGAAGCCCTGAACCTGGCCGCCCCGGCCGAGGCTTCCTGACGTGACTCGCCTGAACCCCACAGAGAATCAGAAATCTTCACTGCCATGATCCGCAGCTTTCAAACCTTCGCACGCGATATCAAGCTCAGCCATTCGATCTTCGCGCTTCCCTTTGCGCTGCTGGCGATGTTCCTGGCCGCCGGCTCGATGACGCGCCTGCCCACGTGGATTGAAGCCCTGCTGATTCTCTGGTGCATGTTCACCGCGCGCACCTTCGCCATGGCCACCAACCGCTGGGCCGATCGCAAGCTCGACGCCGCCAACCCGCGCACCGCCGGGCGGGCGATTCCCTCCGGTCAGCTCTCGCCCTGGTTCGTGTTCCTGATGATGATTCTCTGCGCCATCGGCTTCGTCGCAGGCTGCGCGGGCTTCATCCCCAACCTCAACCCCTGGCCGCTGGTACTCTCGCCACTGGTCCTGTTCTGGCTGGCGTTCTACAGCTTCGCCAAGCGGTTCACCTGGCTGTGCCATGTGATTCTGGGCATCGCGCTGGCCATCAGCCCGCTGGCCGCGGCCATCGCCATCGAGCCTGCCTATCTCAAGGAGGCCCCGGTCTATCTGCTGGTGCTGATGGTGGCCACGTGGGTGGCGGGCTTCGACATCATCTACGCGCTGCAGGATGTGGAAGTCGACCGCCAGAGCGGTTTGTATTCCATGCCTTCACGACTCGGCGAGCGCAAGGCCCTGTGGATCAGTCGCGGGCTGCACGTGGTGTCGCTTATCGCGCTGGTGTCACTGTGGAATCTGGAAAGGCAGCTGGGCCTGCTGTTTTTCATCGGCGTGGTCATCGTCGCCGGCCTGCTGATTCTCGAACATGCCCTGGTCTGGGGCTCGAAGACCGGCCGTATCAACATGGCGTTCTTCACCGTCAACGGCGTGATCAGCCTGCTGCTGGGACTGCTGGGGATCATCGACGTGCTGATGGCCAGATAAGACATCCATCTGCACGCCAGCTCTTTGCAGATAATCCGTTCCCTCTAACAAAAAAGCCCAGGCGCTCGGCCTGGGCTTGTTCGTTTGAAAAAGGTTACGCAAAGGCGATCAGCCCATCGGGTCAAGCTCGACCGGCGGCTTGCCATCGAGCATCGCTGCGAGGCGCTGGCGAATGGAGGCCTTGTTGATGGGCGTCTGCTCCGTCGCGGTCGTGGCTGCATTCGACGCATCGCCGGCGGAGTCCCGCCCTTCGCCCACAGCGGCCATGGAGGCCACCGCGCCCACCGGGGCGAGCTCGGCTGACGCTTCGGAGGCAGGCGCTTGATCCTGCATGGACTGGGCCTGTTCTTCCTCTTCCTGCTGGGCCTGCTTGTCGCGCTTGTTCTGGGCTTCGATGGCGTCGTTGGAAATCTTGCCATCGGCGCCCACCTGGTCGAACTGCACGGCCACGCGCTTCGACACGCCACGCTCCTGCATCGTGATGCCATAGAGCATGTCGCAGGCCTGCATCGTGCCCTTGTGGTGGGTGATCACGATGAAGTGGCTCTGATCCAGGAAGCTGTGGATGATGTTGCTGAAGCGCGACACGTTGGTTTCGTCCAGCGCGGCATCCACTTCGTCAAGGATACAGAACGGGCTGGGACGGGTCTTGAAGATCGACAGCAGCAGCGCCACGGCCGTCATCGTCTTTTCGCCACCGGAAAGCAGCATGATCGACTGCGGTTCCTTGCCCGGCGGCTTGGCGACAATTTCAATGCCCGATTCGAGCACGTCCACGTTACCGTTGGCGTCAGGCTGCAGGAAGATATCGGCGCGGCCGCCACCAAAGAGCTTGCGGAACATGCCATCCTGACCCGCGAAGTTCTCGCGGATCTGGTTGAACGTTTCCTCGAAGCGACGGCGGGAGTCGTCGTTGATCTGACGGATCAGCTCTTCGAGCGATTCCTTGGCCGACTCGATGTCCTTCACCTGGTCGATCATTTCCAGGTGCTTGGTTTCCAGTTCGGTCTGTTCGCCGATGGCGTCGATGTTGACCGTACCCAGACGCTCAATCTTGCCACGCAGTTCGGCGATCTGTTCTTCCACCACCGGCCAGTCGATTTCAAACGGATTGGCCGGGGCTGCCAGCACCACTTCGGTGGATGCGGGCTGCTCACCTTCAGCAGCGGCTTCGACGGCTTCACCCTGCGGCTGATCGCTGGTGGCTTCGATTTCCACGCCATCTTCATCGACCGCAGGCTCAGCGGGCGCGGCCGGGGCAGGCAGCGCGGCCTGCTGGGCGTTGTAGGCTTCCAGAGCCTGGTTGTACTGCGTCCAGACACTCTGATACGCCTCGACCACGTTCAGGCCAAGCTGCTCGTGGGCACGCTCGCGCACGGCCTGGATCTTGACTTCCAGCTCGGCGTGGTGGATCTGATGCTGGTTGATCGTCTTCTCCGCAGCATCCACCTGCCTGCGGGCCTGCTGGGCCTGACTCTTGAGCTGGCTGAAGGATTCCTCAGCGGCTTTGAGGCGGGTCTGAACATCCACCAGCAGCGCGTCGAGCTTCTCGAGTTCTGCGATGGCGGCAGTGGCCTGCTGCTCGGCCGTGGCAGCGGTCTGCTCGAGTTCCTCGATACGGGCCGTGTGACCCGAGAGGTGCTGTTCGATGGTCTGCTTCTGACGCTGAATGTCGAACATCGCAATCTCAACCTGGCGCGACTGACGCTGAGCAGCGCCAAGCTGTTCGGTGATCTTGCCTGCTTCGACACGCAGGGAGGTGACGGCTTCGCGGGCGCTTTCCACCTGAGCTTCGACGGCTTTGATGTCCTGGCTCAGGGCTTCGACGGCCTGCTGACGGGAAGCCGCTTCCTCTTCGAGCTTGCGGGCGTCTTCCTGGTGGGCCTGACGCTTCTGGCTGGTGTCTGCCAGCTGACGGTGAATCTGCTCGACTTCCGCGGCCAGTTCAGGCTGCTGACGTTCGAGGTTGGCAATGTTGCTCGACAGGTTCTCGACGCGGCTGGAGAGCTCCACGCGGTCGGTATTGGCCTTCTGGCTCGCGCGGCGGAGTTCTTCCGACACGCGGTCGATGTGCGATGCACGATCGCTCAGCGCCGCCAGCTGCTGCTGATCGGCATTGATGGTCTGTTCGATTTCTTCGATCTGGCGGTTGAGCTTGGCCAGTTCGCTGCGGCGACCGATCAGGCCGCCCGCCACGCCCGTGCCAGCAGCGTTTCCGCCGACGATGATCCTGCCATCGACATCCAGCAGCTGACCATCGCGCGTCACGAAGCGGTAGCCTGCAGGCAGGATTGCACGGAACATCACCGCGCTTTCGAGGGTATCAACCACGAGGGTGCGCCCCAGCAGTCGCCAGGCAATCGGAGCGATGGCCGCGGGGTACTTCACCAGGTCCACCACGCGAGGCAGCGCCACGGGCAGAACATCATCGCTGTCCTGCTGAGCGAAGTTGAGCGTGCTGCCATATTGGTCCAGCGCCAGGAAGCTGACTTTCCCCGCCAGCGCGGCGATGGCCTTCTGGCCGGCTTCGCTGGTCAGTGAGGAGCTCTGGTCAACCACCAGCGCCTGCTGATACTCGCCCAGCGCCGCTTCGACGATGGCTGCATCGGCAGGCTTGTCCGGGTCGGTTTCGAACATGTCCGCCAGCAGACCCTGAACGAAGGTGAACGCGTCAGGCGGCGCATCGAGCGTGCGCGGCTTTTCAGGCTGGCGAGGCTGCGGGCCCTTGTGCTGCTGATGCCTGTTGTGGTTGTTGCGATTGTCCTGCGGACGGTTCTGCTGCTGAGGCTGCTGAGCCTGAGCAGGCTGCGACTGACGGCCTTCAAAGGCGGCTTTATGGGCCAGGACAGCTTTGACCGCATCGGCCACGCCTTCCTGACGGTCCTGCATTTCCTGCAGCACGTGGCGGCGGGACTGCAGACCCGAGCGCTGCTCCTTGGCCTGCGAAAGCTTGCGGGAAAGATCACGCTGCTGGCCATCGAGCTGAGCGGCCTGCTCCTTGAGCGAGGCGATTTCCGTGCTCTGCTGAGCGATGAGTTCCTTCACTTCCGCCAGCTTCGCCTGTGACTGATCGCGCAGCGTCAGCAGCTTTTCCAGTTCCTGACCAACCGTGGCGGCTTTGCTTTCGAGCTTCTGCCTGGAGTTTTCCAGGTTCTTCTCGAAGGAGTCCAGCGAGCTGATCTGGCTGTGGAGCTGGTGGGTCTTGCGGATGATCTGATTGATGCCGGCCTTCTCGTCTTCGAGCTTGCTGCGGCTTTCGTTGAGCTTGTGCTGGCTCTGACGGTGAGCTTCCTGGGCTTCGTTGAGCTTGCCCTGGAACTCGTTCTGGATCGTGGTGTACTTCTCGATCTGTTCCTGCAGCTGCTTCTGTTCTTCTTCAAGCTGAGCGCTGCGGGTGGTCAGTTCGGTCAGGCGGTTGGTGTCGCGTTCGATCTGCTTGCGCAGTTCGGCCAGCGAGGTCAGGGCGAACTGCCTGCGCTGCTGAGCCTGATCGCGCGTAGATCGCTGGTTCAGGCGGTCATGCTCCACCTGCTTCTGCTGGGCGGTGATGGCCGAGCGTTCGATTTCCGCGTCCGACAGGGCCTGCTCATGCTGCGCCAGCGTGCGGGCGAGATTGTCACGATCGGCCTGGGCCTGCTCGAGCTTGCCCGTGACATCATTGATCTGCTTCGACAGGCGGTCGTAATCCGCCAGCGAATACTTGAGCTGCAGCTCGCGCAGCTGGGCGGAGTATTCCTGATAGTTCCTGGCGCGGCCGGCCTGGATCTTGACGCTGCGCAGACGCCTTTCGGTGTCTTCCAGACGCGTGCGCGTCATGTTCAGGTTCTGCTCCGTGCGCTCGAGCTTGCGCAGGGCTTCCTTCTTACGCGACTTGAAGCGGCTGATGCCCGCGGCTTCTTCGAAGATTTCGCGGCGCTCATCGGCATTGGCCTGGAGCATCACGTCGACCTTGCCCTGCTCGATGATCGAGTAGGCGTCGGTCCCGATGCCCGTATCCATGAACAGTTCACGGATGTCTCGCAGGCGGCAGCGGCGCTTGTTGATCAGATACTCGCTCGAACCATCGCGGAAGAGCTGACGGGTGACGGCGACGGTGTCGAAATCCAGAGGCAGACGGCGACGACCTTCGGCATCCCTGGGGTTATCGAAGGTGAGGGTGACACTGGCCATGCCCGCAGGCTTACGGGTGGATGAGCCATTGAAGATCATGTCCATCATCGCCCCGCCACGCAGACTCTTGGCGGAGAGCTCACCGAGCACCCACTTGATGGAGTCAACGACGTTGGACTTGCCACAGCCGTTGGGCCCGACAATGCCGGTCACTGGAGCGTCGAAGGAGATTTCAGTCTTGTCAGCAAATGATTTGAAGCCACAGAGCGTGAGCTTGGAAAGTCGCATCATGTGCGTTTCGACCTCCATGTCGATGGTTCAGCCGGTTCTATCCGCGAGGGCATGGGCCAACTCCAGCCTGCCTGCATCGCTTCGCATCGGTCAATCGGGCCCCTCCGGACCTGAATGATCAATGTTCGCCCGATTATGCACGATAGATCGGCGGGTGACAACGACGTTGAAAACTTTTTCGGGTGGTAAGCCAATTATTTATCGTAGGCCTGCCGGGTGAGCTTATCCAGCTTCACACAAATACAGTATTGACAGGTGCATGAAGCGTCCTGAGAAGCAGCGGAGCAGTGGGTTTGCTTCCGATCAGCGAGGCGAGGACATCGGCCGACGGCTGCCCGTGGGCTGGGTCGCCGGCTCGGTGCTGCTGTCAGAGTTCGGGCTGGTCAGCGGCCGGGGCGTACCGCCGGCGGGCTGGCTTTCAGCACTGCCCCTGGCCTGGGCGATCTGGGCCGCCAGCGGCGACTGATCGATATGCAGCGGGGCCTGAATTTCGCCCGTTCCGCAGAGGGTGTGAAGCACGTTGACCACCCTGCTGAAAGGCAGATTGAAGCCCGGCGTGGGCGCTTCCACCGTCGATTCATGCGCCAGCAGGAAGATCAGGTTCCCCACCGTCGGGGCGATCTGATGCACCTGAGGCTCAGGCTTGCCCTGCTCCTGATAGAACACGGTCATGGCCTTGTTTTCCGGGTCCCTGCTGCCACGGAGCATCAGCTGGTTGTCCCAGAGCTTGGCCATCAGAGGCTCCTTGAAGCCCGTCATGCCATTGAAGATCACCACGCGCGGCCCGGCTTTGATGTTGATGTAGATCAGCGGGCGGGTGGCCGGGACGATGTCCAGATCAAACTTGGGCTGCTTGTCCCACAGGAAGGTATGACGCTGGATCGCATCGCTTTCGAGCATCACCAGCGATTCATACGCCGCGATGCGCACGCGGGTGTCTGCATCGTCCACCAGGGTCATCAGCACGCGCGTGCCACGCAGCGAGTTCTGCAGGTAGCCCAGGGTCACCGCCACTTCATGGCGGATCTGGGCATCTTCATGCTGCGACAGATCCATCAGCGGGTCGGCCGCCAGCTGGTCGTCAAGCCGAACGCCGGCCGACAATGCAGCCAGGCGGACGGTGATGTTCTCGTGGTTGTAGTAGCTGCGGATGACTTCCAGCGCCCGCTTGCCCAGCGTCTGCCAGGCCAGCGACACCCTGCGGGCTTCGCGTGGCGAGAGCGCAGCTACTTCGCCAAGCCTGCGGGCCTGTTCCATTTCAAACGTCGGGCCGCGCTGGGTGTAGACGTGGTCCACCAGGTCCAGGAAGCGGGCCGGATCGTGAGCGTAGCGCGAGGGGATGTTGATCTGAATCAGCACATCCGTCTTGGCCACGGCGGTGGGATTGCGGTCAGGCCCATCCTTGCGGAACACTTCGTTGATGCGGTCCGCAATCTGGCTTGAACGCGTCCAGCTGGGCTGATTCAGGACCAACTCGATGACGGATGGCTCGGTGACGACACCGCCACCAATCACCACGGCCTGCAGATTCTGCTGATAGATCGCCTGTTCGGTAGAAGTCGCATCGAAGGGCTGGAGATACATCGCCCCGCGAGCCTTGGCCAGCGTGCGCGAGAAGGACCGCTGTTCGTTGGTGCCAAAGAGGCTCATTTCGACGGTGCGAAGGTACCCGCCTTCAAGATTGGTGGTTCCGGTCTGAGGCAGCGCACTGACCAGCACATCGAATCGCGTGCCTTCGGTGGCGCCCGGCGGAATGAAGCCTTCCACCGCCACCAGCGCCGTGTCTTCGCTTTCCAGAACGGTTTCAGGCGTCAGGGCCCCAAGACCAGCCCGGCGGCTGCCAAAGCCTTCACGACGCAGACGGTTGATCATTTCCTGCCTGAGGAACGCAGGAACATCAGGCGAACCGGTTCCCGGGAGGTTCACCACCAGCCCGTAGCCACTGACCAGGCGGGGCGCAAAGCCACGCCGACTGGTCATGGAGCCCACTGTCCCGTTGAGATAAGCCGGGCCCGTGAAGGTCGCCGCCGGTGGAGCGGTAGGCTTGTCGATCACTTCCTTCTTGTTGCAGCCGATAGTCGCAGCGAGAAGTGACAGCACCAAGGCCGGTCGCGCCAGGCGGTTGATCATGCTCAGAACTCCCTTGGGATGAAAACAACAAGGCAAGGCTGGTGATTGTCGGCGGGATTCCATCGCAGGTCAAGATTTGTCTTAAGCCCCCTGCCTGCCTTGATCTCAATGCCTGGCCGCGTCGGAATCATCACGATACTCGATGCCAAACACGCGGATGGTGGTCAGCCCGATGACCATCGCAAGCACCATCAGCGAGCCGAAGGTCATCATGACGTTGGCAATGCCATAGATCGACGCGGCTTTGCCCCCGATGATGCTGCCAATCGGAAATCCGGTCGTCAGCGACAGCATGTAGAAGCTCGAAATCCTTCCACGCACATAGGTGGGAACCGAGCCGATGGTGGCGGCGAAGAATCGATTGAGGCTGCCCACCATCGTCAGTCCGCAGCAGAACGTCAGGCCGATGGTCATCCAGAATGGCCAGCCCAGCGCGATGATGAATTCACAGACGCCAAAGAGGATGATCGTCAGCAGCCCGCGCCAGGGCACGGCTTTCCGGTGACTGCGGGCCGCCAGCAGAATCGACCCCAGAATCGCTCCGCAGCCAAAGGAGCTGAGCATCTGGGTGAACTGCAGCGGATGGTTGTCATGCAGCTCTTCGACAATCGCAGGGAGCATGAACAGCATTGGCGCGGAGAACATGCCAAATATCAGCACCGAAAAGAGAATGACCAGCAGATCCTTGCGGCTGCGCAGATAGATGGCCCCGGCGCGCATCGAACGAAGCACACCTTCATGCACCACCTTTGCCCGTTTAGGCGGAGTGATGAGAAACACCGCAACCACGATGCCCATATACGACAAGGCGTTGAGCCCGAAGCTCCAGGTAGCGCCCAGTGAAAGCAGCGTCACCCCACCAATCGCCGGGCCAATGGCGCGGGACATATTGAACTGCATCGAGTTGAGCGCCACCGCGTTGGGCAGCATCTCCTTGTTAACCAGCGATGGCAGAATCGCCTGCGTGGCGGGAATCAGCGCCGCCTGCCAGATGCCCAGGATCACCGCCGTGCCCATGAGCATCCAGATGTGAATCAGATCATGGTGATGCATCACCGCCAGCGAACTGGCCATGGCGCACAGAAACACATTGCCCGCCAGGATGATCCATCGCAGGTCGAAACGATCCGCCAGCACACCGCCCAGAGGCAGCAGGAGCACGGTCGGAATCTGCTGGAAGAAGGCTGCTTTGCCCAGCCACAGCGCGCTGTGATCGGGCGCCAGCGATTTGATGAGCCACTGCAGCGCCACCACCTGAATCCACATGCCCATGTTCGAGAGCATGGCGCCGGTCCAGATGAACAGGAAGTCTCGCTCGCCCAGCGCACGAAACGCCTTGGCCAGTCCGCGCAGCGGCATCGCCACCGGGCCGGTTTCAAGAATGATGCGTCCGACGCCTGCAAGAATCCCAGGCGGCTTGAATCCGCCTTCGTTGTCCGGCGTGGGCTCAATGGCATCGGAGGCAGGCAGCGACTGAATATCGTCAGGCCCCACCAGCCCCACAGGCAGCGGGCGATTGGGATCGTCCGCAGAAACACCGACAGACTCGACCGAACCTTTTTCAGGGCCGGCCGAGTCTGTCGATTGATTGTCCTGCAATGCGTCTGTCACGAAAATTCTGCCTGACGGTATCGAAAACGAATGGTATACCCATCAGCTGGCGATTGCCATTACAGACTCAGCTTCGTGCGGATGCGGTCCATCGCTTCTTCCACCTTCACGCGATCATTAAACGCGCTGATACGGAAATAACCTTCACCCGAAGCACCAAAGCCGCTGCCAGGCGTACCCACGATGTGGCACTCATTGAGCAGCTTGTCGAAGAACGCCCAGCTCGTCAGGTTGCCCGGCGTCTTGACCCACACGTACGGCGCGTTCACGCCGCCATAGACCTTCATGCCCAGCTCAGTGAGCGTCTTGCGGATGATGGCTGCGTTGCCCAGATAGAACTCCACCAGGCCCTTGACCTGCTTCTGGCCTTCGGGGCTGTAGACCGCTTCTGCGCCACGCTGAATGATGTAAGGAGCGCCGTTGTACTTGGTGGTGTGACGACGGCTCCAGAGGCGATGCAGGTCCACGCGCGAGCCGTCAGAGGCTTTGGCGGTAACGGTCTTGGGCACCACGATGAACGCACAGCGCGTGCCCGTGAAGCCAGCCGTCTTGGAGAAGCTGCGGAACTCGACCGCCACATCCGTCGCGCCGGGAATTTCGTAGATCGAGTGAGGAATGCTCGGATCAGTGATGAAGGCTTCGTATGCGGCGTCGAAGAGGATCAGCGCATCGTTGGCCTTGGCGTATTCCACCCATTTGGTCAGCGTTTCGCGGCTGGCCACGGCGCCGGTGGGGTTGTTGGGATAGCAGAGGTAGATCACATCGACCTTCTGCTTGGGAAGCTCAGGCGTGAAGTTGTTTTCAGCAGTCGTGGGCAGGTAGACCAGGCCTTCGTATTCGCCCTTGTCGTTGGCTTCGCCGGTGTTGCCCATCATCACGTTGGTATCGACGTAGACGGGATAGACCGGGTCGGTGACGGCGATGACGTTGCCACCTCTGCCCTGCTTGAGGATGTCAAGGAAGTTACCCGTATCGCACTTGCTGCCATCGGAGACAAAGATTTCGTCGGCCGAGATGTTGCAGCCGCGAGCCTGGAAGTCGAACTGAGCGATCTTTTCGCGGAGGAAATCGTACCCCTGCTCCGGGCCGTAACCACGGAAGGTATCACGATGCGCCATTTCTTCCACGGCTTTGTGCATCGCATCGATCACGGCCGGGGGCAGCGGTTCGGTCACGTCGCCGATGCCCAGTCGAATGATATTGGCCGAGGGGTTGGCCTGTGAGTAAGCCTTGACCCTTCGACCGATCTCAGGAAAGAGATAGCCTGCCTTGAGCTTCAGATAGTTGTCATTAACGAATGCCATGGGTGTTTTCCATCGTGGAGTAAACAGGAGGGCCGAAAAAACAGGCCCGAAGTATCGTCTTGGCTCGGTTATCCGTCAAATGAACCATGCAGCCTGGCGTGACTGGAAGCCTTAGTATTAAAAATAGTTATAACGCCATGATGCTGGTACTGATGGACGGTCTGAGACTGTTGATCGTAGGCCGGCCTAGGCAGTGCGGAATGGTGACGGGTGATTTTTCTGCATGAGCCACGCTATGCAGGCATAACACGATGGCTGCGCTCGGGGACATGGCCATCTCCCTGCGTCTCATCCCGCCATCGTCGCACCTGGTCCCGATGCGGCCTCCCCCTTCCGTCCTCCCCGCGCAGGGGCTTGATGCATGTCGATTGATAAAGGCGTGTATTGTTCGATGTTACAGCCCCTCCTTGCGCGCGGCCTACCTTTGGCGCAGGGGAACTCGCAGGATGCGTGCGTATGCCCCTGGATTCCCGTCGGCGCGGGAATGACCGAAGGGGAAATCATGCATGTAAGGACTCTCTGGAGCCCTCCCCCGCGCGTATAAAAAAACCGCCCTGATGAAAATCATCAAGGCGGTTGTATTTCGTAAGAAACGGATGCGGGAACTTACTTGAGTTCGACTTCCGCGCCCTGTTCCTTGAGCTTCTTGGCCAGGTCTTCGGCTTCGGCCTTGGCCAGACCTTCCTTGACGGTCTTGGGAGCGCCGTCGACCAGGTCCTTGGCTTCCTTGAGGCCCAGGCCGGTGGCTTCGCGCACAACCTTGATGACGTTGATCTTCTTTTCGCCGGCGTTCTTCAGAACGACGTCGAAAGAGGTCTTTTCTTCAGCAGGAGCAGCAGCAGCGGCGCCAGCGCCAGCAGCGACGACAACGCCACCACCTGCGGGCTCGATGCCGTAGGTTTCCTTCAGGTAGTTACCCAGTTCAACGGCTTCCTTGAGGCTCAGGGCCACAATCTTGTCGCCGAGTTCAACGATACCAGCGGAGAATTCGCTCATCTCAAACCTTCCTTACACGGAAATTAGCGTTCAAGTGGTCAAGGGCCATTCCCTCGATTTAACCCCGAAGGGCCAGTTGAACATGATTTAAAACAAAGTCAGGACAGACACGGACATCGAAGATTCAGCAGGCCATAAGGCCGACTGATCAGCCAACCTTGGCGATGGTTTCGCCCTTTTCGAGCTTCTCTTCGACGGCCTTGATGTAACCAGCCAGCTTGCCAGCCGGGCCAGCGATCTGACCGGCGAGCTTGCGGGCGGGCGAGAGGAACAGCTGGACCACCTGGCCCTGAGCTTCTTCCTTCGTGGGGTACTTGGACAGAGCCGAGATCTGGTCAGCCGGGAACAGCTGGCCATCCATCAGCGCACCCTTGAACTGAATGGAAGGAATTTCCTTCACGCGTTCGATCAGTTCGCGGGCGACTTCAACCACGCTGCTGCCGCCGTACACCAGAGCGCTGGGGCCGGAGAGCAGGTTTTCCAGAGCCTTGAGCTCAGTGTCGGCGAAAGCCACACGAGCCAGGTTGTTCTGGACAACGGTCACGCGGATGTTCTTCTGCGCGAGGTTGGCGCGAAGCTTGTTGTTGTCGTTGGAGGTGATGCCGCGGATGTCGATCAGCACAGCGCCTTCGACTTCGGCGAACTTCTGCCGGTAGTTGGCGGCAATCAGATTCTTGATTGGTTTGCTCATAGCTATTCTCTGGTCAGAGACCCGGCCAGGGCCAGGTCGTGTGATTCTTTTGAACGCTCAGACAACGTTGGCGACCCTTAAGCCGCCGATCATGGCAGATTCAGATCAGACCTTGATCTGAACGCCGGGGCTCATGGTGCACGACAGCGTGATCTTCTTCACATACTGGCCCTTGGCAGCCGAGGGCTTCATGCGGTTGATCGTGTCGATGAACGCATTGGCGTTGTCGATGAGCTTGTTGGCATCGAAGCTGTGCTTACCGATGATCGCGTGGACGTTGCCACCAGCGTCGTTACGGAATTCCAGCTTACCAGCGGCGTATTCACGCACCGCTTCAGCAACCTTGGGGGTCACCGTGCCACCCTTGGGCGAAGGCATCAGACCCTTGGGGCCCAGCACCTTACCCAGGCGGCTGACCACACGCATCATGTCAGGGCTGGCGATGGCCACGTCGAATTCCATCCAGCCTTCTTCAACGCGCTTGACCAGTTCTTCACCACCGGCTTCGACCGCACCGGCTTCCTTGGCAGCACCCACGAGGTCTTCGCGGCAGAACGCGATGACACGCTTGGTCTTGCCCACACCGTGAGGCAGAGCCACCGCACCACGGATCAGCTGATCCGCCTGCTTGGCGTCAATACCCAGGTGGATGCAGATTTCGACCGACTGGTCGAACTTGGCCTTCTTGAAAGACTTGATGCGGCCGATGGCTTCTTCGAGGGTCACGGGAACGTCGCGATCCCAGCCGTCGATGTCAGCGCGGTAACGTTTGCCTTGCTTGGGCATTCCAGACTTCCTTCGATTCGCCCCGCCAGAGCGAGGACGTCATCTCCCACGATTTCTGGCTCGTGGTAAACCAGTACACACAGACCAAAAGAAGCCGCGACCGTTTTCACAGTCGCGGCTTGAGAGCATCTGATCAGAGGCCTTCCACCGTCACGCCGATGGAGCGAGCCGTACCCGCGAGGGTGCGAACCGCCGCGTCGAGCGACAGGGCCGACATTTCCTTCATCTTTTCCTTGGCCACTTCTTCGAGCTGGGCCTTGGTGACCTTGCCAACCTTGTCCTTGTTCGGAGCGCCCGAGCCCTTGTTGGCCTTGGCGGCATCGAGAATCAGGACCGCGGCGGGCGGAGCCTTGACTTCGAATTCAAAGGTGCGGTCCTTATAGACCGTGATCACGCAGCCGACGACCTTGCCATTGAGGTGGCGGGTACGTTCGTTGAACTGGGTGATGAACTGGCCGGGGTTCACGCCGTTCTGACCCAGAGCCGGGCCGATCGGCGGGGCCGGAGTCGCCTGGCCACCGGGGGCCTGAATCTTGAAAACGCTCGTGATTTCTTTCTTTGCCATGGACGTATCCTCGTCTTGTATGCACGTCGAGCCCTGCAAGCGCAAAGCCGCGCGAGTCGGGTACTATAACATAAGTTCAATGGATTGCAACGTCGGCCCGACTGCCGCGTTGCGCGAACTCAAAATCCGCCTTCCGTGGCGAATTCTTCAATCTTCTTTCGGCCGCTGGGTACTTCCCGCTCACGCTGGTCAGCGGGAAGAACATCAATCTTACCCGGTTTCCCGGCGGCGATCATGGCCAGCACGTCATAATTCTCAGGAATGTTGAGAACGGTGCGTGCCTTTTCCGCATCAAACCCGGCCATGCCGTGGATGACCAGCCCCATCTTCACCCCCTGCAGCGCCAGATTCTGCCAGGCCGAGCCGCAGTCAAACGCATAAGTCTTGCTGGGCTTGCCATTACGGGAAAACGTTCTGCTGCCCAGAGCCACCACCAGCAGCCCGGCTTTGTCGCACCAGGCGGCGTTGGCGGGAACCAGCAGATCCAGGAACGTCTGCCAGTGCTTACTGTCGCGCGTGGCGTAGAGATAACGCCAGGGCTGCTCGTTGAACGCCGAGGGCGCCCAGCGGGCCGCTTCAAACAGCGAATTGATTTCCTGACGGCTCAGGGCTTCGCCCGACATGGCGCGGGCTGACCAGCGATCAATGATGATCGACTCCACCGGATGATCGGCAGTGCGATGTTCCGAACCCTTGGCGTAGTGGCTCATGGTCAGTCCCTCTCAGTCAGGCAGCAGGTGTGAATGATGATGATTTACTTCATCAGGCCGCTGAGAATTTTAACACATTCGCTCAGCGCCGGGACGGGGTTCTCCACGTCGCCTTCGTATTCAATAACAGTGAAGCCCTTGAAGCCGACCTTATCGAGCGTCTTCACAAAACCGGGCAGATCGAGGTTGCCCGTGCCAATCACCACGTCGTGAGGCATGCGGTCAGGCGTGTAGGTGAAGTCCTTGATGTGGACACCCACGAGCCTGTCGGCGAACTGCTCAACGAGCTTGATGGAATCCTGCTTGGCGTCGATGGCCCAGGCCGTGTCGAGCGTCAGGCCGATGCGCTTGCTTGTGTGCTTGAAGATGTAATCGAGGATGGTGGCATTGCCCAGCCAGTCGTAGCCGCCATGGTTGTGGATGCCCAGCTGGATGTCATATTCTTCCGCGAGCTTTTCGGCGTGCTTGAAGGCATCCCACATGCCATCGGGCTTGAAGGTGACGCTCATGTACTTCACGCCGGCCTTCCTGCAGAACTCGAAGTAGTTGCGCTCTTCAGGCTTGCCAAAGATGCCCTGAACGCCGATGGACAGGATCTTCACCTGAGCCTGCTTGAACTGCTCGATGACCGAGTCAAAGGTTTCAGGCTTGTTGAAGTCGGCCTGCACGCCGCACAGCTCGGTGGCGCTCACGCCAGCGGCTTTGAGCTGCTGAGTGAATTCAGGAATGGTCTTGAAGTGACGGTAGCACCAGCTCTGAATACCAAACGAAGGAACGCTCATATCAACCCCACAAGGTTTACAGGTGAAATCGGTCAGCAGGAGCAGCCTTGCTACAGTGCATCAGGCTGCAGACATCGAGAAAATCTTAATCACTTATTTATCACGTGTCACCTAGCGAAAAATGATGATGTGCAAAACGTTTTTTATTGACCAGCCCCCTTTCCGTCATTCCCTCGCAGGCGGGAATCCAAGGGATGACGCAAGCATCCTGCAAGTTCCCCTGGGCCCCCGCCTGTGCGGGGGTGACACAAGGGGTAGGCTGCGCACAAGGAGGGGCTAATTCATTCGCTCAGCGCAGGCTGTGCGGATGCCCGCTTTCTCGGGCATGACAAGGTCGATGGTCAGCTTGCAAAGGACAATCCGCGATGCCGCACCTATCTGACGATGACCTGACTGCAATCCGCTGCTGGCATAAAAAAACACCCGGCCGTGAGGACCGGGTGCTTTGAATCCATTCGGATCAGACTCTGGCGATCAGACGGAAGCCATAGCCTTGTAGTAGTTGGGCAGCGGTTCGCCCTGCTTCTTCCAGTGGGCGACGATGGCTTCAGCCTTGCCAGCGCTGTTGAGCACGTGCAGCTTGCGCTTGACCATTTCAACGATGGCCGAGCGGGCCGGGCCCAGGTAGTTACGCGGGTCGAATTCAGCGGGCTTGGTGGCGAAGACTTCGCGCACCTTGGCGGTCATGGCCAGACGCAGGTCGGTATCGATGTTGACCTTGCACACGCCGTACTTGCGCACGGCCATGGCGATCTGGTCTTCCGGAACGCCCTTGGCGTTGGGCATGCTGCCGCCGTACTTGTTCACCAGGTCGATGAATTCCTGCGGAACGCTCGAGCTGCCATGCATGACCAGAGGCAGACCGGGGCAGGTCTTCATGATCTGTTCAACGCGGTTGAAGGCCAGCTTGGCTTCATGCTTGAACTTGAAGGCGCCGTGGCTGGTGCCAATGGCGACAGCCAGGCTGTCGATGCCCGTGCGCTTCCAGAAGTCAGCAGCCTGCTGAGGATCGGTCAGGAACTTTTCGATGTTCTTTTCGTACTCTTCAGCATCGAGGCCGACGACGTCTTCTTCGATGCCGCCGAGCATGCCCAGCTCAGCTTCAACGACCACGCCAGCGGCGTGAGCAACCTTCACGGCCTCGGCCGAGAGGTGGACGTTTTCTTCGTAGGGGTAATGCGAGCCGTCGATCATCACGCTGGTGAAGCCGTCCTTGATGCAGGTGTTCACCAGGTCGATGGTGTCGCCGTGGTCCAGGTGGATGGCGATAGGCACATCGGGGTATTCTTCAACCGCGGCCAGGATCAGGTGGCGCAGGAAGCGGTAGTTGGCGTACTTACGAGCACCCTTGGAAATCTGCAGGATGCAGGGGCTCTTTTCAGCCGCACAGGCTTCGATGATGCCCTGCGTGATTTCCATGTTGTTGACGTTGAACGCCCCAACGCCGAAACCGCCATCATAGGCGAGATCGAACATGGGCTTGGTGGTCATGAGCATAGTCTGATTCCTTAGATAACGGTGCGTAGCTGAAATATTTTAGCAGAAAACCGCCCCGTCCGCAGGCGTATTGCGGCGCGACATGTAAAAAAAACACGTGACTAATCAGTATTAATCGTGCTTATGGCGCAGGATAGCTATTGGCCGCCCTGCTTCTGGATTGAGCCACTGGCGTGTTCTGAACCCTTGCGATCCCAGCAGGCGCGATAGTGACGACTCGCCCGAAACCGATCGCGATCGCGGGATCGCGTCGCAAACATATACGCTGTCACAAACAGGCCAAAAACGATCCCCGCCACGATAAGCCCCTGGCAGAGTATAAGATTCTTCTGAAATGCCTCGGGCAGATCCCAGATGATTTCTTTAAGCAGCCCAATAAAGTGCAAGGCCATCAGCGTAGACAGGCCGGCTATGAGCCATCGCGGTACATCGACTTCCCCCACCATCACCGATCGTTCCTGCGCTATGGAACGATCCGCCTGCTATACATCCATCTCCCATGAACATCCCGTCCGCTCGCAGATCGCCTGAGCGATGTACTGCAACGCCGCAAGATCAGTATCGCGATAAAACCGAAGCTCCCCCTGTGGCGTCGTCATCAGCAGACTAAAGTGATCGCCACTTCTTGCATCCATACTGAACTTCAAAGCCAGGGAGTTCGTCTCTAGAAAGGGAAATAGCAGCCTGGCAAAAATCCGCCAGCCCAGGCTGGTTTTCAGTGGGACAATCTGCACCTTCAGGACATCGCCTGCCGGGATTCGCCAGGCTCCGGAAGACTTAGGAGTGACAAACACCACCAGCCCAGGCCCACAGGCTCGACCGGCTGCTGCATGCTCCGACGCGAAAACCTGCCAGACTCGATGCCCCATACCACCATGCCAAGCATGCTCATGAAATTAGCCAGAAGCCCGTACATGGCACAAATGACGATCAGAACGCCCACCAGGAGATGATCAAACAACAGATTCTCAATAGGCTGAAGCATCAGCATCCATCGGAGCGTCAGATACATCAAAGCGCCGAAG
>Ga0207868_1000114_pt1 | contig 111840 bp, 98 predicted proteins | sample Passage237B_FD_187370 | JGI IMG/M metagenome (GOLD analysis project Ga0207868, IMG submission 187370) | Cellulose adapted compost microbial communities from Newby Island Compost Facility, Milpitas, CA, USA - Passage2 37B (SPAdes) (version 3) ...
GGTAACTCGGAGAGTTATCCATAATCCACAAAAGACCGAGAATTATTAAACCAATCTTAAAAGCTTAATATTTTGTCCATTATTTTGTTGCAATTCCAAACAAACGTTTTATTTCCACACTTAACCACAAGGGGTTTAATAACATTTTTAATGCTTTTGACTTGATAAGAATAAACTCAACATAGATGAGCACTACTCGTTTTTCCTACCGGAATCTCCTTTAAACAGCGTCGACCAATTACTTTTCCGGAAAAAACTATTTATAACTATATGTTCGCATTTTCAGAATTAATTCGCTAAGATTAGTGTATCAGTGGTACAAAGAAGTTAGCTGAACAGAAACAATCATGAGTCAAATTATTCTGGTAGACAATCTTGATCAGGAAATCGGACTGATGGACAAGCTTGAAGCGCATCAAAAGGGCTTGCTACACAGAGCCATATCGGTTTTTATATTTAATTCGGAAGGAAAACTGCTATTACAACAAAGGGCTACTTCCAAATACCATTCCCCAGGTTTGTGGACCAACACTGCCTGCAGCCACCCTTATCCCGGTGAAACTACCCTGCAGTCTGCCGTACGAAGATTAAAAGAGGAAATGGGTATGGAAACCGATCTGCAAAAAGCGTTTCATTTTATCTATCGGGCTGAATTTTCAAACGGACTAATCGAACACGAATTCGACCATGTATTTGTTGGCCGTTCAGACATTGCCCCCACCCCTGACCCGGATGAGGTCATGAATTTTAAGTACCTCTCGAAAGAGGAAATAGACCTTAGTGTAGCTTCTTCTCCGGAGCTGTTCACAGAATGGTTTAAACTATGCTATAACCGCGCTTTTCAGTATTACCTCAATCAATAAATTCGTTTAGTCTGTAAAAATCAGGATGGTTTACTAAACCATAAAAAAATCCATTTTCCGGTACTTCCGGAAAATGGATTTTGGAAACAGCTACTAATGGGTTGCTAGCAGGGACCGTAACCGTTCTTATCAAAGTTAGGCTTCCGTTTTTCCAGAAATGCATTACGTCCTTCTTTGGCTTCATCGGTCATATATGCCAGGCGGGTAGCTTCTCCGGCAAAAATCTGTTGCCCTACCATACCGTCGTCGGTCAGGTTCATGGCAAACTTCAGCATTTTGATAGAAGTCGGGGATTTCTCAAGAATCTCCTGTGCCCACTGATAAGCAGTACTTTCCAGTTCTGCGTGAGGTACTACAGCATTCACCATGCCCATGTCATAGGCTTCCTGAGCACTGTAATTGCGTCCGAGGAAAAATATTTCCCTGGCTTTTTTCTGTCCGACCATTTTAGCCAGGTAGGCAGAGCCATACCCTCCGTCAAAGCTGGTAACGTCCGCATCCGTTTGTTTGAAAATCGCATGTTCTTTGCTGGCGATGGTAAGATCGCATACCACGTGCAGACTATGCCCACCTCCTACCGCCCATCCAGGTACCACTGCAATCACCACCTTAGGCATAAAGCGGATAAGCCTCTGAACCTCAAGAATATTAAGCCTATGACGACCATCTTCACCTACATATCCCTTTTCGCCCCTTGCTTTCTGATCTCCGCCACTGCAAAAAGAATATACACCGTCTTTGGTAGAAGGACCTTCGGCAGACAAAAGCACCACACCAATAGAGGCATCTTCATAAGCATCGTAAAAGGCATCGTATAATTCCGAAGTAGTTTTAGGCCTGAAAGCATTTCGTACATTCGGTCTGTTAAAGGCAATACGTGCCACCCCACCGGCTTTTTTATACGTTATATCTTCGTATTCCTTCGCTGTTTTCCAGTCTATGTTCATGGATTTTATTTTTTATAAGTGAAGGGTAAAAATAATGCTACTTTGGGAAAATCAGAAATGTAAAAACAGGCAATATCTCTATACAAAAAGTTAAAAACTTCTTCTTTTTGACAAGAAAACAGATTTTTACTATGAGACTTTTTAACATTCCTGTTCTTTCAGCATTTCTGGTTGTATTTCTGGCTGGATGTTGTAAATATGTTGTAAAAGAAAAAGAACTGCATATACATTTTTCCAAATATTATGCACCTACCGATACCGTTACCATTTCCTTTTGTCAGAGATATACCAACAAGTGGTCATCTGAAAACATGGTAATCGGAGACGAAAGGGTTATAATTCTAAACGAATATACCCACAGTAGTTTTGGGCATGTGGATACAATAATTATTGAAATTAAGTCAAAACATATCGCTGACACCCTTACGAATTTCACCTATACCACCAGAGAAGAAGATGTTGCGGGGCTCGGATGTTCTTCTAAAGGAGTAAAATTATTCAGCTTTGAAAAGGACAACATACAATATACAGAAGCGAATATTATTCAGATTGGTTATTAATTCTTTTGGATTAATTATTTAAGTCCCCTTTGCAAGGAACCCCTATCAGGTAGAACAAAAATGACCTTACCTTAAATCCCACTCCTGAAATAGAGGGACTTTAAGGTGTAGGTACTCGTCATAGTGCGATTAATTCATTTGATAGTTTTCACCCTTCTCCATAAGGAGAAAAGCCAGGGATGAGGTTATGGCATTGAAACAGTTATTTTAGCACAATACCAGTATTACTATCCCTGATTTAATCAGCAGATTTAAAAATCAGAAAAGGTTTCAACCTCCGATCCAACCTAATCCCAACATGGTCACATGTGCCAAAGCATGCGCAATAATAGCACATTCCAGTCCTCTCTTCCAGTAGGCGTATCCAAAGAATACCCCTGCTATACTATTTGCCAGAATGATATACGTATAAACTGCAAAGGTCATTTCTCCCACCAACTGTTGCGCTACAGGCAAATGCCCGATACCAAACAAAACAGCCGCCAGTACAATCCCGATCCAATAGATCGCAGCATTCAGCTGTTTAAAAATCTTATACAATAGCCAGACAATAAACGTCATCAGACCAAAGCGGCATAAAATTTCTTCTGTAACACCTCCATACAACAGCCTAGTAAGCAGATTTAACTTCAGGCTATCGCTCGATTGAAACAATACCTCCGGAAGATAGGATTTAAAGAAATACGGCACAGCGACAATTGCTACACCTGCGAAAACTCCCCAAACAATACCTTCCCCAATAATTCTTTTAATACTGAAGGCGACTGTATTCGTTTTGTCAATCAGCTTTGTTAAAAGCGGAACCGATAAGGTTACTTTATCATAAAGAAAGATACCTACAGTGGCAGCTATTATTACCAGTATTGCAGGATTTACCAAAACAATAAATTTAAGCGTCTCCATCGAAATCTGCTCCTTCACCTCTGCCGGTATATTATCCAATGGCAAATCTGATAATAAAAGAGATGCTACCCCTACAATGCCTGTAAGAACCAGCATCAGCCAAAGCTTAAACTTAAAATTCCTCATCCTTCCTATTATATTTTGAGTTATATCTCCAGGGTTCTTTTAAACAAAAAGCCGAAGGTTTAAAAATACCTCCGGCTTTATACTCGAATTTAATAATGCCAGATTTATTAGCTTCCGCAAGCCTCACAGCCTTCCGGATTATCCAGAGAGCAGGCCATATCGCTTACTTTCTGTGCATAGGCTGCATCCTGAGCTTCTTTGTTTACTACAGGCTCAAGCGCCACATCAGCCTGTTTCTCCACAGTAAACTTGATAGCATCTGCAGCAGCTTTTGTTCTAAGGTAATACATCCCTGTTTTAAGTCCTTTCTTCCATGCATAGAAGTGCATTGAAGTAAGTTTACCAAAGTTTGGATCCTGCATGTGGACGTTAAAGCTTTGGCTTTGACAGATGTAAGCACCTCTGTCTGCCGCCATATCGATAAGCGTCTTTTGCTTGATCTCCCACACAGTTTTATAAAGATCCTTGATATGTTGCGGAATCTCTTTAATGTTCTGTACAGATCCGTTGGCTTCGATAAGTTTATTTTTCATCTTATCGTTCCACAAACCTAATTTGATAAGATCTCTCATCAAGTGTTTGTTTACTACCACAAACTCACCGGAAAGTACTCTTCTGGTATAGATGTTTGACGTATATGGCTCAAAACACTCGTTGTTTCCAAGGATCTGAGAAGTAGAAGCGGTAGGCATCGGAGCTACAAGAAGAGAGTTTCTTACGCCGTGTTGTTTTACTTCTTTCTTCAAAGACTCCCAATCCCATCTGTTGGATGCAGGAGTTACGCCCCACATATCAAACTGGAAGATTCCTTTAGATACCGGAGATCCTTTAAATGTTTCGTATGGACCATATTTCTTAGCCAGATCTTTGGAAGCAGTCATGGCGGCGAAATAAATTGTTTCAAAGATATCTGTATTCAGCGCTTTTGCCTCTTCGGATTCGAATGGCATTCTCAGCATAATGAATACATCGGCAAGTCCCTGAACACCCAGTCCTATAGGTCTGTGTCTTAGGTTTGATTTTCTTGCTTCCTCAACAGGATAATAGTTGATGTCGATGATTCTGTTAAGGTTTTTCGTTACGACATACGTAACATCGTATAGCTTCTGGTGATCAAACTTACCGTCGATAACAAATTTAGGTAATGCCAGAGAAGCCAGGTTACATACAGCTACTTCGTCCGGAGCTGTATACTCTATAATTTCAGTGCAAAGGTTGCTTGATTTTATAGTACCAAGGTTTTTCTGATTTGATTTTTTGTTTGCAGAATCTTTATACAACATATAAGGTGTACCTGTCTCGGTCTGAGACTCAAGAATCGCAAACCAAAGTTCCTGCGCTTTTACAGTTTTTCTGGCTCTTCCTTCTTTCTCATACTTTTCGTACAGCGCTTCGAACTCTTTACCGTATGTTTCATCCAGTTTTGGAGCTTCATTCGGACAGAACAGCGACCATTCGCCGTTTTCTTCAACACGCTTCATGAAAAGATCCGGGATCCATAGTGCATAGAACAGGTCTCTTGCTCTAAGCTCTTCTTTTCCGTGGTTTTTCTTCAAATCCAGGAATTCGAAGATATCAGCATGCCATGGCTCCAGATAAATGGCAAATGCACCTTTTCTTTTTCCACCTCCCTGATCAACATATCTTGCAGTGTCATTGAATACACGCAACATTGGAATGATACCATTAGAAGTACCATTGGTTCCTTTAATATAAGAACCTGTTGCTCTTACACCGTGTATGCTCAATCCGATCCCCCCGGCAGACTGAGAAATTTTTGCACATTGTTTCAGTGTATCGTATATACCTTCGATGCTGTCGTCCTTCATGGTTAACAGGAAGCATGAAGACAACTGAGCTTTCGGTGTTCCTGCATTGAACAAGGTAGGTGTAGCATGCGTAAACCACTTCTCAGAAAGAAGGTTGTAAGTTTCTATTGCTGCATCTATATCGTTGTAGTGAATACCAACCGCAACACGCATCAGCATGTGCTGTGGTCTTTCCACGATTTTTCCGTCCAGTTTCAGAAGGTACGATTTCTCAAGGGTTTTGAAACCAAAGTAATCGTAGTTATAGTCTCTGTCATAGATAATGCTTGAATCCAGGACAGAAGCATTTTTTCTGATAGCTTCGTATACTTCTTTGGAAAGAAGTGAAGCATTTTCGCCTGTTTTCGGATCTACATAAGTATAAAGTCTTTTCATTGTGTTGGAGAAAGACTTACTTGTTACCTTATGAAGATTAGAGATAGCAATTCTTGCGGCCAGAATGGCATAATCAGGATGCTTGGTTGTCAGAGAAGCAGCGATTTCAGCAGCAAGATTGTCCAGCTCAACGGTTGTCACACCGTCATAGATTCCATCAATGACCTTTTTTGCCACATCAATCGGGTTGACATAGTTCATGTCCAAACCGTAGCACAGCTTCTCTATCCTCGCCGTGACTTTGTCAAATTTTACAGACTCTCGTCTGCCATCTCGTTTAATTACTAGCATATCAGGGGGTAAAGGTTATTATTTTTTTAGCTGAATTAAATTAAGCATTTTAAATTTAATTCCAGCGTTTTTTTCTATCAATTTCTTTATTTATTCAACTACTTTTTGCCCGAATAATATCCTGTGGAAAAAATCAACCTTTAAAAATCCTCGTCAAGCGTGAATTTGTGGTTGTCTTTTTCTGTCATCACACCGGCCTTTTGGTACTCCGCAACCCTCTTTTCAAAGAAGTTTGTCTTACCTTGAAGAGATATCATCTCCATAAAGTCAAACGGGTTGGTTACATTATAGACCTTATTATATCCCAGCGCAACCAATAGTCTGTCTGCCACAAACTCAATATATTGTGACATCAGTCTGGAGTTCATTCCGATAAGATCCACAGGAAGAGCTTCTGTGATAAATTCCTGCTCGATTTTTACAGCGTCGGTTATCAAAGCCACCACCTGCTCTTCAGGAAGTTTGTTTACTATATATTTCGTATATAATAAACATGCGAAATCGCAATGTAAGCCTTCGTCTCTTGAGATCAATTCATTGGAGAAGCTCAGACCTGGCATCAATCCTCTTTTCTTTAACCAGAAGATAGAGCAGAAACTTCCGGAGAAGAAAATACCTTCCACGGCAGCAAAAGCAAGTAATCGCTCTACAAAGGTACCCTGGCTGATCCATCTCAACGCCCAGTCAGCCTTTTTCGCCACGCATGGAACAGTCTCCAGCGCATTGAAAAGCTTGCTCTTCTCTTTTGGATCTTTTACATAGGTATCAATCAACAGGGAATATGTCTCCGAATGGATATTCTCCATCATGATCTGAAAACCATAGAAACACTTCGCTTCAGGAAACTGAACCATTTCCAGAAAGCTTGTTGCCAGGTTTTCGTTTACGATTCCGTCACTTGCTGCAAAAAAAGCAAGCACGTGGGTAATAAAATGCCTTTCACCTTCATTAAGCTTCTCCCAGTCTGCAAGATCAGCTGTAAGGTCAATTTCCTCTGCCGTCCAGAAGCTGGCTTCTTCTTTCTTATACATTTGCCAGATGTCGTCATGAACAATAGGGAAAAGCACAAACCTGTTTTTATTTTCCTCTAGTAATGGTTCTTTTTTTTCCATGTTACTATATTAAAACTCTTTTAATCAAAACACCCTGAGATTCATCCCCGTTCGTAGCGGGGAAATCTGACAAACTTTTTCTATCCTGCCCTGTATTAAATAGGGAAAAAAATCCCCTGTTCCTGATTATAAAAAGAAAGGAACTTTCGGAAATGAAATAAGGATTTTGGATTTGTTGTGCTACAAATATGATAAAAACGACTTGAAAAATCAAAGGCAGGAAGGGTAGCGACAGATAGCGTAAAATCATGCTAGTAAATATAACAAAATCTACTAAAATACAATAAAATACAGGTTATTTTTTGGTTGTATTTTGTACTTTTTTAATAGACTTCAGGCATCACACTCCTGAAAAATAGTTATCCACATATTATATTTTAAAAAATGATTTGTTTTTTCGATTTCAGCCACCTATATTTGCAGTCCGTTTTTAAAAAGATATAATACTGTTATGTACGCAATCGTCGATATAGCCGGAAAACAATATAAGGCAGAAGAAAACAAGTTTATCTATACAGATAAATTAGAAGGAACTGAGGGTTCTAAAGTAGAATTTACACAAGTTCTTTTGCTTTCTGACGGCGCAACTACTCAGGTTGGTCTTCCTGTAGTAAGTGGAGTGAAAGTTTCCGGAAAAATCCTTTCTCAGGAGAAAGCAGACAAAGTGATTGTTTTCAAAAAGAAAAGGAGAAAAGGATATAGAAAGAAAAACGGCCACAGAGCTCAATTAACTAAAGTTTTAATCGAAAAAATTTCTAAATAAAGTAACACAATGGCACACAAGAAAGGGGCCGGTAGTTCCAAAAACGGTCGTGAATCACACAGTAAGAGACTTGGCGTAAAGGTTTTCGGTGGCCAGGTTGCATTAGCAGGAAATATTATTGTTAGACAAAGAGGTACTGCTCACCACCCAGGTAAAAACGTGGGTATCGGAAAAGATCACACTCTTTTTGCTCTAGCTGATGGTACAGTAGTATTTAAAAAAGGTAGAAACAACAGATCTTATGTTTCTGTTGAACCTTTCGCAAACGCTTAACAGGTTTACCAATACAATACTTTTCAAAAGCCTCTCGCTGAGAGGCTTTTGCTGTTTATTGCAGGAGCAGACCAATCAGGCATAGTCCACCTCTATGCTTACTAGTAATCTCCTGATTGTTTGTTCTGCCTCAGATTCTTCGCAAGCTCAGGATAACAAAGTAATAAGGCCTCCCCCCTCCTTTACAGAATAACACCACCTCTCCGATACATGGAGAAGACCTTCTGTTCCCTGGCTGTGTCCCACAAGGACAGAGTAACCGTCGTTAGACCTGCTTCAGACCTTTCGCAAAACTTAAATCAGCATGGTAGTAAAAACAAAATCCCATCACCGGCTTATCAGTAATGGGATTTATATTATTCTATTAGAAACTAACTTCGTTAAAAGAACCCTGGCCAGCGCCTGATCTGCTCAATGAAATTCATGAGCACATTACCATCTCCTGTTAAAAGGATAAACACTACCCCAAATACAGCTCCGTAAAAATGGGCGTCGTGATTAATATAACCGCCCTCTCTTTTACTCATGTAATACGAGTATATCAGAAACAGAAACGCATAAACAAAGCCCGGCATATTTATAATAAAAAACAGGCTGATCGTATTTAACGGATAATATAAGATCGATCCGAATATCACTGCAGATACTGCTCCGGATGCACCAAGAGAATTATACCGCTGACTGTTTTTATGTTTCAAATAAGAGGGCAAGTCTGAAATCACTATCGCCAGCAGATACATTGCGATAAAACTCAGCGGAGACATTTCCCTTTCAAGGTTTAACCCAAAAAAGAAAAATGAAAGCATATTGAAAAATAAGTGCATCTGATCTGCATGTATAAAACCGGATGTAATAAACCGGTAATACTCATTTTTATTGGAGACCATATAGGGATTTAGCATCCATCCCGAATAAACCTTGGAATTATTCCATGCATAATAGCTGCACCCTACGGTAATAAGTATTATTGATATGGTAATCATACTAGCGTTCTCTTTTCATTAGTCCGTTTGCAAAACGGAACAGATGTGATTTCCTTACTAAAGGAGCGTCAACCTTTTCCAGCTTCTGTATACCTGCTGTATAGTAGTCAGACATTTTAGCCTCTGTTAGTTCCTTTATGTTCAGGGAATCGTAAATTTCTTTTACTTTCTTCACCTTGTCTTTATCACTCAACCCCTGGTCATCGAGTAAAGCGAGCAGCTTTTTCTTTCCTGCTTCACTGCTCTTTTCCAAAGCAGTTATCAGAAGATAGGTCTTCTTCTTAGCGATGATATCTCCCCCAACTTTCTTCCCAAACTTTTCCTGATCTGCATAAACATCCAGAAGATCGTCCATCAGCTGAAAGGCCAGTCCTATATTTTCTCCGAACTCTTTCAATAACTCCAGATCTTTTTTATTGCCTCCTCCTATGATGCCACCCAGTTGCAGGCTAAACCCAAGTAGTACGGCCGTTTTCTTCCGGATCATTTCAATATAGTCGTTCAGGGCAACGGATGGTTGTCCTTCGTAAACCATATCAAGCTGCTGTCCCTCGCAGACCTTGGCAGCACAGTCGTTAAACGCATTGATTATTTCGCGCAGTTGGGCATCTTCGGCTTCCAGCAAAAGATCGTAAGCTTTCACCAGCATTACATCCCCGGAAAGTATTGCGGTATTGATGTTCCATTTCTCATGGACAGTAGGCTTTCCTCTTCTGAGAGGGGCATTATCCATAATATCATCATGCATTAATGTGAAATTATGGAAATACTCGACGGCCATAGCTGGCCGGATCGCCTTATCCCACTCATCGGAAAATAAATGTGCGGCCATAAGTGTAAGCAATGGCCTTAATCTCTTTCCTCCAAGAGCAATGATGTAATTGATTGGTTCGTAAAGTTCAACGGGAGAATTACCCGGATTGTGTGCATTGAATGCAGCGTCAAGCTTCTTTAAAGCTCCTTCCTGACTGAAAATCATTTTCCGGCAAAAGCAAGATCTATACTTCGTTTTTCAAGGTTGGTGTTCATCACCTTCACCTTTACATGATCTCCCAAAGTAAATATTTTTTTATTTCTTTTGCCTATTACTCTGTAATTTTCTGCATCCAGCTCGTAAAAATCATCTTCCAGCTCACTCAGACGGATCATTCCTTCACACTTGGTTTCTACCAGTTCCACAAACATACCAAACTCAACCACGCCGCTGATAATTCCTTCAAACTCCTGACCCACCATGCTTTCCATGAACTCTACCTGCTTGTATTTGATAGAAGCTCTTTCTGCCTCGGCAGCCACTTTCTCCATATCGGAAGAATGTTCACAAAGATCTTCGTAATAGGTTTTATTCGCCGACTTTCCTCCGTTGAGATAATGCTCCAGCAGGCGATGTACCATAACATCCGGATACCTTCTGATTGGAGATGTAAAGTGGGTGTAGTGTTTGTAGGCCAGACCAAAATGTTTCTCTGGTTCTGTTGTATATTTCGCTTTGGCCATGGATCGTATGGCCAGACTTTGCAACACGTTTTGCTCCGGAGTATTCTCAACGTCTGTTACCAGCTTATTCAGCGCATTGGACAAATCCTTATCTTTCAGGTTAAGGTTGTATCCAAACTTCTTTGCAAAAATAGCCAGCGAATTCAGCTTCTCCGGATCGGGATGGTCGTGGATACGATACACAAAGGTATTTTTATCCTCGCCTTTTTTCATAAAATAGACAAACTCGGCTACCTTACGATTGGCAAGAAGCATCCAGTCTTCTATAAGTTTGTGTGCATCTTTACGGACTTTCGGATATACCCCCAAAGGCTTTCCGTTTTCATCCAGTTTGAATTTCACCTCTACCGTTTCAAAAGCTATCGCTCCTTTTCTGAAGCGCTCTTCTCTCATGATCTTGGCGAGTTCATTCAATGCAAGTAATTCTTCTTTGAAGTCTCCGTCATTCCCCTCAAGAATCTCCTGAACCTCTTCATAGGTAAATCTTCTGTCGGAATGAATAACGGTTTTACCAAACCATTCATCCAGAATTTTCCCCTGGTGGTTCATTTCGAACACTGCTGAAAACGTCAGCTTATCTTCATGGGGTCTGAGTGAACAAAGGTTGTTGGAGAGCTTTTCGGGTAACATCGGCACTACCCGGTCTACCAGATAGACGGATGTTGCTCTTTTGTAAGCTTCTCTCTCAAGGGCTGTATCCGGACGTACATAATGGGTAACGTCTGCAATATGTACTCCTACTTCCCAGTTTCCGTTTTCCAGTTTGCGGATGGAAAGGGCATCATCAAAATCCTTAGCATCCACCGGATCTATGGTAAAGGTAGTTATCGACCTGAAGTCCCTTCTTTTCTTTATTTCTTCTTCCGGTATTTCCACCGGAATTCTTTCAGCTTCTCTTTCGACGCTTTCCGGGAATTCCCAGGGCAGACCATATTCCGCCATAATGGAATGCATCTCTACATCATTCTCTCCTGCATTTCCCAACACCTCTATGACTTCACCCACAGGATTGTGATTTTTATCCGGCCACTCCACAATTCTGGCTACTACTTTCTGACCATCTTTGGCGTCTTTGATTTTATCAAGAGGGATAAAAATATCGTAAAAGATTTTTCTGCTATTGGGAACAACGAATGCAAATCGCGGAGACAGCTCTATCTTTCCGACAAAATCTGTTCTTTTGCGCTCAAGTATTTCCACGACTTCACCTTCCGGGCTTCGGCCTCTGTCTCTTTTACCTTTCAGAAGCACTTTTACAATGTCTCCGTCAAAGGCAAACTTCAGATTGTTGGCACTCACCCATATATCATCCTTGGAATCCTCTGAAATGACATAGGCGAAACGCTGATTGACATGGTCTACACGACCAATAACATAATTTCCGTCTGATTTATAATTGATTTTGTAGGTACCACTCTGTGTTCTTGCTACCTGACCAGATCTTACGAGATTATCCAGTTCCGTGGCAAACTGACCTTTTATAGACTGATCTTTTAAGCCTATTTTTTTTATAATCTCTTTAAAAGAATATGCTTTTGACTTAGCTCTTCCGAGTAAATTCAAAAGTTTGTCTTTTATATTTTTCTCATTGCCTGGTCTATCTTTCTTACTTCTGCTTTTTGTCATGACTTATGATATTACCGACCCTGACTTCGCTTCAACATGGCATTCCTGATGGTGGCAAGGTCTCCTTTCGGAATTGAATTTATCAATTTCTTTGTATATTCTGACTGAGGGTTATTATATATTTCTTCTGCGTATCCGATTTCTTCAATTTTCCCTTTATTCATTACAAGAATTCTGTCAGACATAAATTTTACTACAGATAAGTCATGAGAAATGAATATAGATGTAAAGTTAAATTCTTCTTTTAGCTTATTCAACAGGTTAAGCACCTGTGCCTGAACGGAAACATCCAGTGCCGAAACCGATTCATCGCATATTATAAATTTAGGATTTAAAGCCAGGGCCCGTGCAATACAGATCCGTTGGCGCTGTCCTCCTGAAAACTCATGCGGATATCGTTCAAATTGTTTGGCACTTAAACTAACGGTTTCCAATAATTCCACCGCCCTTCTTCTTCTCTGGAAATCGCTTTCCAGAATACCATTTACCCTCATTGGTTCTATGATGGCTTCCCCGATGGTCATTCTGGGGTTCAGTGAAGAGTAGGGATCCTGAAAAATAATCTGCATATCTTTTCTCAACTTCCTCATGTCTTCTCCCTGCACATTGATGATGCTTTTTCCTTCAAAAAAGATATCTCCTCCGGTTGGTTCAATAAGCCTTAAGATTGTTCGCCCCAGGGTGGTTTTGCCACACCCCGATTCTCCAACAAGTCCCAGTGTTTCTCCCGGATACACATCAAAAGAAACGTTATCGACGGCTTTCACAAAATCGGTAACTTTCCCAAATAACCCTTTAGAGACAGGAAAATAAGTTTGAAGATCTTTTACACTAAGGTGGGGTTCCTTTTTCTTCAGTTCATCCTGACGTTCCTTTATCTCATCTTCCGAAACAAAATTGTAGAGCAAAGCGTGCCCTACCGAAGAAAATTTATGATCTTTTTTCTCAACAATATTTCCTGCTTCGTCCTTTTCCATAAAATCGGACACAACAGGCAACACCCGTAATTTTATGTCCAGTCTCGGGCGACAGGCGAGCAGTCCTTTAGTATAGGGGTGCTGAGGGTTGTTAAAGATATCGTACGTAGTACCGGATTCTACCACCTTACCATTATACATTACCATTACCCTGTCTGCAATTTCTGCAATCACCCCGAGATCGTGTGTAATAAAAATAATAGACATATTATTTTCATCCCGCAACTGGCACATAAGTTCCAGTATTCTGGCCTGTACGGTAACGTCCAGTGCAGTAGTGGGCTCATCAGCAATAAGGACCGAGGGGTTACAGCTCATTGCCATGGCAATCATTACCCGTTGCTTTTGTCCGCCTGAAATCTGATGAGGATAGGAATAGAAAATATCTTTAGGGCGGGGTAATTTTACTTTTTCAAAAAGTTCGATGGTTTTTTGTTTGGCTTCGGCCTTTGTCACCTTCTGGTGCAGGAGAATCGCTTCCATCACCTGATCCCCGCAGGTATAAACGGGATTCAGAGATGTCATAGGCTCCTGAAAGATCATGGAAATTTCATTTCCCCTGATCCTCTGCATTTCCCGCTCCGAAATATCAACAAGATCCAGAATGCCTTTATCGGGAGAGTTAAAAAGTATATTGCCTCCCACTGTCTGACCAATAGGATTGGGAACAAGCTTCATAATCGAAAGAGCAGTGACCGACTTGCCTGAACCGGATTCCCCTACTATGCCAAGTGTTTCCCCTCTTTTCAGTTGAAAACTGACATCGTCCACAGCCTTAACAATATTATCCTCCGATTTAAAGTAGGTCTTTAAATTTCGAATATTTAGCAAAAATTCTTCTTTTTTCCCGCTGTTAGCAGACATCTGTGTACTATTCTTATCTCAAATAAATTAACCGAACAAAAGAAATATCCCTCAACTGCAAAATATAACATTCTCTTCACGGACCAGCTCAAGACAATGCAACTTCAAAAAAACCTGAGCCGTAACCAACACATCTTTCTCGCAGTATGTTTTTATTGCCTCCAGCCCATCTTCCTTATAATATGCAGTATTGACATAACTTCCGTCCATCTGGTCCTTGCTTGTCGGTATATCAAATACCGCTGCCAGGGTTTCCAGAGATGTATAGTTTTTCCGGTCACCAAACTTCCACATTTCCAGAGTATCGTAATGCAGGATTTCCCAGGGCTTTTTCCCGGAAAGGTTCAACGCTTCAGGAATCGGAATGGAATTGATAAGCATTCTGCGGCACAAATAAGGAAAATCAAATTCTTTTCCATTGTGCGCACAGAGTCTTAACTTCCGGGGATCAAATCTCTCAATCAGTTGCTTAAAATCTTCTAACAATTCCTTTTCGTTATGTCCCCAGAACGATTTTATTTTAAGAGAAAGTTCTCCCTTCTGAAAAAAGAAATAACCTACTGAAATCGTCACTACTTTTCCAAATTCTGAAAAAATAGCCCCTCTTTCAAAGTAAAGTTCTCCGGGTTCCTTCTGATCGTCTATTACCCCTGATTTTTTCATCCAGAGGTGTTTCAGCCTGTCATTAAGCTCATGATACGAGGCCGTACCAGTGACTGTTTCAATATCCAGGAACAAAATATCCCCGGCACTTTTCAGTATGTCCATTTTAAAAAGCTGATTGTACCCTCTAAATTTTAGGAATTAAATCCCTTTTTCCAACAGTGTTCTGGAAATCAGGCTTAGTTATGTAAGATTCCCTGCAATTCCAACTGGGGTATAAACACCAGATTTTCTTCTATTATACTTTCCGGAACGAAAATATATTTTTTATCAAAAATCTGATTATTGACATAGTAGCTGATCCAGTATTCATTGTACAGGTGAAATACCGACGGATCTATGGGCTCAATCTTAAGCACGCTTTCTGCCTTCAACAATTCTATATGATGCCTTAAGGTGGAAGTTATCTGCTGTTCACCTTCTTTAGGACCGTATCCCTTGGAGCGGATGGTGATATCTTTCAGATCAAATTTATTTTCATTAATCATGTAAACACTCCAGCTGTATGCTCCTTCCTCTCCTTCTCTTGCCACAGCTACCGAAACTCCTTCTACCTGGGGAAACAAAATATCTTTTTTCATTCAATTGAATTTACTTGTGAATAATAGTCATTTCAAATAAAGCTGCAAGCTTCTCTCTCAGAATCGCTTCCACTTCCTCCATGCTTACTTTTTTTCCTGTTTCAGCTTCAATGGATGTTACAGCTTTGTCCGGAATACCACAAGGTACAATGTTATTAAAATAGGTCAGGTCCGCATTTACATTCAGTGCTAATCCATGCATCGCCACCCACCGGCTGGTTTTAACCCCCATGGCACAGATTTTTCGTCCTTTTTCAGGCACATCGGCATTAATCCATACGCCTGTAAGCCCCTCAATTCTTCCTCCGGCAATTCCATATTCCGCAATCGCCTGAATCACTCCTTCTTCCAGGAGCCTCAGGTACTTATGAATATCCGTGAAAAAATTCTCCATATCAATGACCGGATATACCACCAACTGTCCGGGACCATGATAGGTAATATCTCCCCCTCTGTTGATATGGTAAAATTCGATGCCCTTCTTTTTAAGCTGTTCTTCCTGCAACAGCAAATGCCCGGCATCACCACTTTTCCCCAGGGTATATACATGAGGGTGCTGACAGAACAGCAGGTAATTGGGTGTTGGCGTTTGAGCTTCTACAGGAACTCCCCTGTTGGCAAGCTTCACCGCTATAATTTCTTCAAAAAGTTTTGTTTGATAGTCCCAGGCTTCTTTATAACTGATAAGACCAAGATTTTCAAAAAAGACTTTTTTATTAATTACTTCATTCACAACTTTATAGCTTTACTCCTGAATTTCAGGGTACCAAGATACTTCATTAAGACGTCAACGACAAAAAGCGAATGGGAAACAATGTGATTTCCGGGAAAAACGGAGAAGACATGGCCGGAAAATTCCTGGAGGCGAAGGGGTATTCTGTACTCTTTCGGAATTACCGCTATAAAAAGATGGAGATCGACCTTATTGCCCAAAAAGAAAACCTTCTGGTTTTTATAGAAGTCAAAAAAAGAAAGAATTCAATATTCGGCTTCCCGGAAACTTTTGTTTCCGACAGAAAAGCATCTCTGGTTATGACTGCCGCTGAAAACTTTATTTTTGAACACGACTGGAAAGGTCCTGTCCGGTTTGATATTGTGGCCATCACTGGACAGGAAATTGTCCATTTTGAGGATGCATTCCACTAAACAGGTCTTACTGCTTTCTGTTTCTGTTGCTGTTAGGCGGTCTTTGTGCCTGTTTTTTTCCTGAAGGATCTTTGCTTCCTGTTTTTGTAACCGGTAATGCCTTACCGTTCTGAATAATGAGATTTCCTTCATCATCCCACTCTGTCAAGACATAGGGCTCAAACTGCTCTTCTTTTTTATAAGGGTTGGCAGGGTACTGTATTTCTCTCTTCCGTTTGTTCCGGTCGGTAAAATATTCTACCCATAATCCCACCTTTATTCCGTCGATATATTTCCCCTGAATGAGCGGCCAGCCTTTTTCATGAAAAAGACAATACGTACCATTCAGCTCCTTATTTATAATGGGCTTTACCTCCTTAACTTTGGTGCGCTCATTGTCAAAATAGGTAATTTCGGATTCCTTCGGCCAGCCTTTGTAAAACTTAACCTTATCCAGGAGAATATTATTTTTCCCGTACCGCTCCCAGCGACCATGTTTGGTTCCCACATAAAAGATTCCGGACTCTACAACTTCCCCTCCAACTGTTTTTTTATAGGGACCATGTAGTATCCTGTAATGAACCACGTTCTTTTTATCAATTGACGTTACTTTCAGAACCTTTCTCTTCCGGACATCAAACACATAATATTCCCCGACGTAAGGATTGGGTTCTGTATAAACTTTCAGAAGGTGAAACGTTTCTATGGTCACCTGCTTTCCTCTGCCTACTTTGGTAAATCCTTTCCGGGTTTTCAGACCATAGAAAACATTTTTTTTTCGTTTCTTTTTCTTGGCTCTGTTCGGAATACTATCCGCAGACACAAGAATATCCGGAATAGAATCGGTAGCAAATGAATCCGCAGTACCTTCGTTCTGGGCAAACGAAGTCTGGACTATTCCCAGTAATAAAAAAAGCCCTATAGCACACGTGCGGAAGTTTAAAAAAGCCATTCCTGTTTATTTTCTATCCGTTTAAAACGTTTGATTTGCCAAAATAATACATATCAGGGCGAAAATTTCTGCTGCAACCCGACCTTATCACTACACTTAATCGCTCCTTCATTAATTACTATTTTTCAGTTCTTTAATGAGTTCCCGCTCATCTATTTGATGCGGGATGGTTACATCAAAATAGAGTTGGTCCAGCTTTTGTCTGTTTTTCCCCAGTCTCCACACATCATAAAAACGATTGTTTTTAAGGATGGTCTCCCGCTCAACGACTTTAAATCCGAGCGCACTCAGCACTTCCAGTTCATCCCCAAAGAATACCACCCGGTAGGCTGTCTCTGGTGACTTACCATCGCCGGAAGCGAGTATGGACCGCAAGAGCACATTGTATTTGCTTCTGGCTACAATCTCCTCTTTTTTGCCCAATGATTTTAATGCATAGGATTTTTCAAAAAGAACTGTTAAATCGGTTGGGACCGATTCCTCAATGCTGTCTGCCAGCTCAATAACCTCGTCAAACCTTTTGGCATAATTAAGGTCTTTCAGTCTTTTTTCCAGCTCATCCATTTCAAACGGGGCATAATCGTCCCGAAAGGAAAAACCGTAATACAAATGGCTGAACTCTTCTTTCTTTAAGGTTGTGTCTAGAGCGTTAAACCTCTTAAGCAATGCGGGATAGAAAAATCTGCTTTCCGGATTTTTAATAGCGTATTCAATCTCCTTTAAATCTACTTGTTGCCCCCGGGCACTTAAGATCCCCAGCCCAAACAAACACCAAAAGATCGCTACGTAACGCATATTCCTAAGCTCCGGCTTTTTCGACCCTTAATCCGAATGAATAGATGTGAGGAAGAGGATTTTGTCTCATGTATTGCTTTACCTTCATCGTATACTTCCCTGAATATGGAAAGATATGATTGGGCAAAGCCAATATCCGGTAATCGTATACACCACCTACCCCTTTGCCGAAAGGCCTGCCGGTTTTGGGATCCAGCAGATCCATTCCCTGAAGCTTCTGGTTAAGTTCCTTCCCGGTAGAGTCCAACAAATAGTACTTTACATAGAGATTATAAAAAGGATAGTCCATCGAGTACCGTACATTGTACAATACATTGTACATCTGCCGGTGATCGGGTACCTCAAAATCAAAGCTCAGCTCTTTATTTTCTTCCCATTTAGTATCAGGCAAATCAATATTTTGTTCGTATATCCTCGATTTATCGCAGGAGCCTAAAACAACTAAAACCAATACTAAAATGGCCGAAATACTCTTTCTCGTCATATCTGTTTGTCCGATGTCGGATTCGGATTGCTATTTGTACTTTTCTGTTCTACGCCCTGTCTGTTAGGATTTCCTCCTCTGGGATGACCACCATTCCCTTTCTGACCACCTTTGGGATGGTTGGGATTTCCTTTCTGCTGTGCATTAGGATTTCCTTTGGGTCTGTTTTGGTTTTCCTTTGGGTTATTTTGTCCTCCCTTGTTAGGATGTTCTTTCTGTGGGTTTTGCTGTTTTTCCCTGGGAGCATTATTCTGATGCGCAGCACGCTTCTCTTTGTCAGCGTTATGGCCTCTATCCCTGTTTTCCTTGTTGGATGCCTGTTGCTTCTGAGGCTGAGATCTTTTTTCCTGGTGCCCCTTAGCCACCGCATCCCCATCAGCATTTACTGCAGCGTTTCCGCCACCACCACCTTTGGACTTCTTCTTTTTCTTTTTCTTCTTCTTATATTTTTCATCCAAACGCTTCAGTTCATTCATATCCTCCTCAGCTCTTTTCTCTTCCTCCTGAAGCGAAGTGTCGTTTTCATCAAGGGACGGAGGTGTAATTCCCTTCTTATTCATTTCAAGAATGGCATTGACCCGTTCAACAGACAAGGGATACCAGGTAGTATCCTCTCTGTATCCAAACCACATGATTTTCTTGAAAATATCTGTCTTCTGCAAAAAAGCTTCTCCTCTTTCTGTAAGAAGAGGATCTTCCACCGTAGGAATATCTTTTAATGCATCTACATACGTTTCCAGCTCATAATTGAGACAACATTTCAATCGACCACACTGCCCCGAGAGTTTGCTCGGATTTAGTGAAAGGTTCTGATAGCGTGCAGCCGAAGTGGAAACACTTTTGAAATCGGAAAGCCAGGTGGAACAGCACAGTTCCCTTCCGCACGAACCTATTCCTCCCAGACGACCAGCTTCCTGTCTAAGACTGATCTGTCTCATCTCGACTCTGATCTTGAACTCATTGGCCAGGCATTTGATTAATTCCCGAAAATCGACCCTGTCGTCGGCAGAGTAATAAAAAGTAGCCTTGGTATTATCTGCCTGGTATTCAACGTCGGTTAGCTTCATTTCGAGCTTCAGGTCGTTGATGATCTCACGTGTACGGAAAAGTGTAGGAAGCTCTCTTTTCTGGGTATTTTCAAATTTCTCCAGATCTTTTGCAGTGGCAATACGATAAATATCCCGAATCTGATCGTCGTCGGCAATATTTTTCTTCTTCATCTGAAGACGTACCAACTCTCCCTGCAGCGAGACAAATCCCAGGTGGTGCCCGTTAGGAACATTAACAATGACAGGATCTCCGATATTGAGTTCCAGGTCATTTATATTTCTAAAATATTCTTTTCTTCCTCCCTTAAAACGTATTTCTGCTATTTTAAATGAAGATATTCGGGTTGGCTCCATATTGCCGAGCCAGTCAAATGTATTCATTTTATTGCATCCGCCAGAGGAACATCCGCCGTTTTTTCCGCAACCGCCCGTGCTGCACCCTCCTCCAGAACTACAAGAACTGCATCCCATCTCCTATATATATTTATTTTATGTGTGTAACTTTGTAAATCATCACTAAAATGATGATTTACAAATATATTCTTTATTTTTCAATTAAAGCCAAAAGGTCCAGTCCGATGTCTCTTCTGTAATATCTTTTCTCCCAGTTTACCTTTTCTGCGGCTTTATTTGATTTGGAAAGGGCATCCTGAATATCTGCTCCCAACCCGGTCAACGCAATTACCCTTCCTCCATTGGTCACCAATACATTGTCTTTCAAGGCTGTACCGGCATGAAAAGCCAATACTTCCCCCACATTTTCCAGGCCAGAAATTACTTTTCCTTTGTCATAATCTTCCGGATAGCCTCCGGCAACCAGCATCACGGTAGTGGCTGTCTGCTCGGAGACGTCAAGCGTTACCTCATGAAGTTTTTTCTCCGCAACCTTCACCAATACCTCCAAAAGATCATTTTTTATTCGGGGAATTACCACTTCCGTTTCAGGATCACCCATTCTGGCATTGTATTCAATAACGTAAGGTTCCCCGTTAACATTCATTAGCCCGAAAAATATAAATCCTACATAATCAATCCCTTCGGCTTTCAACCCATTAATGGTAGGAATAATTACTTTTTGTTCTACCTTATCCATAAAGGCTTTATCCGCAAAAGGAACAGGAGAAACTGCCCCCATACCACCTGTATTCAACCCTGTGTCTTTTTCTCCAATTCGTTTATAATCTTTGGCTTCCGGTAGAATTTTATAAGTTGAACCGTCGGAAATAGTAAACACGGAAAGTTCGATTCCATCGAGGTACTGCTCTATGACCACTTTCGCACTTGCCTCACCAAACTTTTTATCTTCCAGCATCTCTTTCAGTGCATCTTTTGCTTCCTCTCTGGTCTGGGCAATGATTACGCCTTTTCCGGCAGCCAGCCCGTCTGCTTTTAATACTGCTGGCAGACTATGGTTTTCCAGATAGGCAAGTCCCTCTTGCAATTCACTGGCTGTAAAGGTTCTGGATGCTGCCGTTGGAATTCCGTATTTCACCATAAAGTTTTTGGAGAAATCTTTACTTCCTTCCAGAATTGCACCATCTTTTGATGGACCAATGACCGGTATATGTTTTAAAGTGTCTTTACTTTTAAAGTAATCAACAATGCCTTCCACCAGTGGCACTTCCGGCCCTACCAGAATCAGGTCTATCTGATTTTCAACACAAAAAGCACCTAGTTTTTCAAACTCAGTAACCTGTACAGGCACATTCGTTGCTATTTTTTCCGTTCCTCCATTTCCCGGAGCTACAAAAAGATTCTTACAAAGCGGACTCTGTTTTATTTTCCAAGCGAAGGTATGTTCTCTTCCTCCCGACCCAACAATAAGAATATTCATTTAACTATTAATGCGTAAATTTTAAGTATATATATGTATTAAGATTAATTTGCCAGTTCAGATAAGAATTTAATCCTCATCAGACGAAGTTCTTCTTCGGTATAGTCTTCCCCTAGTTCTTTCATGGCAAGAGCAATGTTGTCGTTTTCTGCTCCCATGAAATAATCATAAATCTCGTCCTGTTTGTCTTCATCCATGATCTGATCTATGTAGTAATCAAGGGTAAGCTTGGTACCTGAATAGCAGATGTGTTCTATTTCTTCTATCAATTCAGCAAGTGTCAGCCCTTTTGCTTCTGCAATCTCCTCCAGATCAACTTTTCTGTCAATCTGTTGAATTATAAATATTTTGATTTTGGATTTATTTACAGAAGATTTTACCACCACATCAGAAGCCGTCTCAATGTCGTTTTCCTCAACGTACTTCTTAATCAGTTCGATAAACGGCTTACCAAACTTTTGGACCTTTCCCATTCCCACTCCGTTGACATGGCTGAGTTCTTCGTTGGAAGTAGGGAAGGTTGTTGCCATTTCTTCAAGAGAAGGATCCTGAAAAATGACATAAGGTGGCAGCCCTTTTTCTTTGGCGATTTTCTTTCTTAATGCCTTTAAGGATTCAAAAAGTACAGAGTCATAGGATTTAGCTGTAGAAGCTTGTTTTTCAACTTCATCTTCCGAAGCCTCACCCGAAAAATCGTGATCTTTACTGAAATTCAGAGGTACCGGATTTTGCAGGTAGTCAAATCCTTTGTCTGTTACTTTAAGAATTCCAAAATTATCAATGTCTTTCTCCAGTAACTCCTGCAATACAATTTGTCTGTACAGGGAGTTCCAATACTCTGTAGTCTGGTCTTTTCCTTTGCCAAAAACTTCCAGTTTATTATGGTTGTAGCTTTTGACATAGTCGTTTTCCATACCGGTGAGCACCAGGCTTAAATGACTTGTATCAAACCGCTCTTCTGTCTGCAGCACAGCTTTTATAGCCAGTACTACTTCTTCTTTGGCTTCGAATTTTTCTTTTGGCTTGATACAGTTATCACAAAATCCGCAATCTTTGTCTACCGTCTCCCCAAAATAGTGAAGCAATTGCCTTCTCCTGCAAACAGAGGATTCTGCATAGGCCGCCATTTCCTGAAGCAGGTGTTTGGCATTGTCACGTTCTGTGACCGATTTATCTTTATTAAACTTTTCAAGTTTAAGTATATCCTCGTAGGTATAAAACATGATGCAGTTTCCTTCCAGTCCATCCCTTCCGGCACGGCCTGTTTCCTGATAGTATCCTTCAAGAGACTTAGGAGCATCATAATGAATTACATAACGCACATCCGGCTTGTCGATTCCCATCCCAAAGGCAATGGTAGCCACAATTACATCCGCATCTTCATTCAGGAAAGCATCCTGATTGTGCATTCTAACACTGGCATCCAGACCTGCGTGGTATGGCAATGCTTTTATTCCATTGACCCTTAACAGCTCTGCGATTTCTTCTACTTTTTTCCGGCTGAGGCAATAAACAATACCTGACTTACCTTTATTGTCAAGAACATATTTGATAAGCTGCTTTTTGGTATTGTGTTTTTTGCGGACTTCGTAATAAAGGTTTTTTCTGTTAAATGATGATTTAAATAAAGTCGCTTCCTCCATGTGGAGGTTTTTCTGAATATCTATCTGAACTTTTGGAGTAGCGGTAGCGGTAAGAGCGATAATGGGCAGGTTGGGTCCGAGCTGGTCAATAATACTTCTTATTTTGCGGTATTCAGGCCTGAAGTCGTGTCCCCATTCCGAGATACAGTGAGCTTCATCAATTGCCACAAACGAAATATTACCTTTTTTAAGAAATTCGATATTTTCCTCTTTTGTCAGAGACTCCGGAGCAACATAAAGGAGTTTGATTTCGCCACTCAGAGTTTCTTTCTTTACTTTGTTAATCTCGACTTTGGTCAGCGTTGAGTTCAAAAACTGCGCATTGATCCCCAGTGCGTTCAACTGGTCAACCTGGTTTTTCATTAAAGCGATAAGAGGGGAGATTACAATGGCCGTACCCTTTGTCATGATTGCCGGCAATTGATAGCAAAGAGATTTACCAGCCCCGGTAGGCATTATAACGAAAGTATTTTTGCCCGCTAAAACATTGCTAATAATTTCCTCCTGATATCCTCTAAATTGATTGTAACCAAATACAGCCTTGAGCTGACTGATTACCTCAACTTCATTTTCGACTAACATTTTCTCATCTAACATCATTAAATCTTAAAACCTTTATATATTTGTCAGGTAAACAATTGAATGATTCCTTACCTTGAAATTAGTAAAAAATATTAGAAATACAGCAATAAATGTTTTATTGAATGAAGCGGATGCAATAAAAAAGCTGGTTGACTTCATCAATGATGATTTTGAGAAAACAGTTGAGGCTATTCTTCAGATCAAAGGCAGAGTTGTTGTAACAGGTATCGGAAAAAGTGCAATTATCGGCAACAAGATTGTTGCAACGCTTAACTCTACAGGTACTCCTGCTGTGTTTATGCATGCGGCTGATGCCATCCATGGAGATCTTGGAATGATACAAAAGGATGACATTGTTATGTGCCTTTCCAAAAGTGGCAATACTCCTGAAATCAAGGTTCTTGTACCACTCATTAAAAGAACTGGATGCCAGCTGATTGCACTCGTTGGGAATACAGAATCGTTTCTTGCCAGAGAAGCTAATTTTATATTAAATGCAACCGTTGACAAAGAGGCCTGCCCTAATAACCTTGCGCCTACCACCAGCACAACGGCTACTTTGGCGCTTGGCGACGCCCTGGCAGTGTGCCTTCTGGAAATGAAAAACTTTACCAGCAGCGATTTTGCTTTATACCACCCCGGAGGTTCTCTCGGAAAACGATTATATTTAAGGGTGGGAGATATCTACCCGCATAACAGCAAACCTGTAGTCAAAGACAGCGCAGGTATAAAAGAAGTAATATTCGAAATTTCATCCAAACGACTGGGCGCTACAGCCGTTGTAAATGCGAATGAGGAGCTCATCGGTATTGTTACCGACGGGGACATACGCAGGATGCTAGATAAATATGGAACGATAGAGGGGATCAGCGCCATTGATATCATGAGTCCTAACCCTAAAACTATTAGCAGTGAAGAGTATGCTGTAAATGCCCTTAACCTCATGCAGGGAAATAACATTACTCAACTTATTGTGGTTAACGGAAAAAAAGTAGAGGGTTTTATCCATCTTCATGATTTACTAAAAGAAGGGCTTGTTTAACATAACAGATCAATTTTTAAACTAAATACATCATAATGAACAAAGACTATTATGTGGTGATTATGGCCGGTGGGATCGGAAGCAGGTTTTGGCCTTTCAGCAGAGAAAAATTCCCAAAACAGTTTCACGATGTATTAGGCACCGGAAAATCTCTTTTACAACAGACTGCAGAACGCTACTTTAATATTCTCCCCAAAGAGAATATTCTGGTTGTTACCAACAAATTGTATGCAGACCTGGTAAAACAACAACTCCCTTTCATGAAGGATGATCAGATCCTGAGTGAACCTATCGCCCGGAATACCGCTCCATGTGTGGCATACGCATGTTATAAGATAAAACAAAGAAACCCTAATGCAACCATGGTAGTGGCGCCTTCAGACCATGTCATTCTTAAAGAGAATGAGTTTGAAGATACCATAAAAATCGCGATGGATGCAGCTGTCAATAGTGAGAAGCTCATTACCTTAGGTATTAAACCCAGCAGACCTGATACAGGTTACGGTTATATTCAATACATCGAAGAAAATCAGGACAGAATAAAAAAGGTTAAAACGTTTACAGAAAAGCCTCAACTGGAACTTGCTCAAAAGTTCATTGAAAGTGGTGATTTTGTATGGAATGCCGGCATTTTTATATGGAATGTCAATGCCATTATAAATAACTTTCAGAAGCACCTGCCCGATATGGCTGAAATCTTTCAAGAAGGGGCTGGTCAATACTGGTCAGGCAATGAAGAAAACTTTATTAATACTGCCTACTCCCAATGTAAAAATGTCTCTATTGACATCGGCATAATGGAGAAAGCCGAGGAAGTGTATGTTATGTTAAGCGACTTTGGCTGGAGCGACCTTGGTACCTGGAAATCATTGTACGAACTTTCCAACAAAGACGAAAACTGCAACGTCATAGAAGGCGACACACTCCTCTACGATGTCAAAAATTGTATCATCAAAGTTCCTAAAAATAAACTGGTGGTAGTAGAAGGTCTTGAAGACTACATTATTGCTGAGTTCAACGATGTTCTTATGATTTGTAAGAAAGATCACGAACAGCGTGTTAAAGACTTTGTATCTGACACTAAAAACAAGAAGGATTCCAGATATATATAATAAAAAAAGCCCCGTTATTAGGGGCTTTTTTTATTATATAGTTTCCATTGTATCAGGACTTGTAAGAGAGTCAGATCGGAAGTCCGGCATACCGCTTACTTCAGGTCCCTCTGACGTACAGCTTCATACAGAATCATTCCCGCGGCTACCGATACATTCAGAGAACCTATCTTCCCTGCCATGGGTATGCGAACGATTTCATCCGCTTTTTTTATAATCTCATCTGAAATACCATCCTCTTCTGATCCCATCACGATCGCTACAGGATCGTTATACGAAGCTTCTGAAATTGTCTTTTGGGCTTTTTCTGTACAGGCTACCACCAGCAGGCCACTCTCTTTTAGATATTTTATGGTTTTCAGCAGACTTTCCTCTCTGCAAACAGGAATATGGTTTAATGCTCCAGCAGAAGTTTTAACTGCATCACTGTTGATCTGAGCAGCACCTTTTGCAGGAATAACAATAGCATGCACTCCCATGCATTCGGCAGTCCGGGCTATCGCTCCAAAGTTGCGGACGTCTGTAATTCTATCCAGAACCAAAATCAGGGGAACCGTGCCCGACTGAAAACAATCGGAAATAACATTGTCCAGCGAAGCATAAACAATAGAAGACATGAAACATATCGCCCCCTGGTGATTCTTCTTTGTAATCCGGTTCAGCTTCTCTACCGGCACTCTCTGAACCGGAATCTTGTGCTGAAACGCTGTCTGCAGCAACTCGTGCATTAAAGGAGACGACTGCTCCTTCTGAACAAGAATTTTATCAATTTCCTTACCCGCCTCAATTGCTTCTATAATCGGTCTTATCCCGAAAAGCAATTCTGATTTATTCTGAGAATCTCTTTTCTCCATTGGTATTCGTGTTAAAATTACAATGCCAGGACAAGCCTGGCATTGTACTACTCTTATAATTCTTTAGATGATTGGATTAATTAAAAAGATAAGAATACGACATCAGCACTTCCTCATACTTCGCTGCCTCTTTAGCCTTTCCTCCTTCTTTTAACGCTCTGATGACAGAATCGAGAATATAGAAGTTTACTTCGTAATCTCTTCCATAAGGAATCTTCTCTCTCTTATAGTAGGCAAGACTTTCAGTTGCCCTGTCTCCCATTTTGGTAGCAATATCCATCGCCATTTTTTCATTTCCGGTCTTGAAGAACAGTTGAATAAATGGTGGCGTTGCAATATCATACGTAATTGGATCATCAGGCATTACTTTAAAGCAGTATTCGGCCACTTCTCTCGCTTTTTCTGTTTCTCCGTTGTTGTATAAGGTTGATGCCAGACGGAAGAACTGAGACCTTGTATTTACTGTCATTCTATAATAGTTCTCATCATAGTATACATGAGGATTATCAAGCTCTCTCCAGAAGAAGTTCTTCATCATATTATCGTACATCACCTTTTCATTCACATATCCCTGCGAAGCATTCGGATACTTCACCGGGAGTAATCTGTGTGCCAGTCCTTCCAACTGAGTATATTCTTTCAGGTTAAGGAAATTAGAGCCCGATAATGTGGTAGAGAAATAAATTGGTCTCTTCCAGTTATTGGTTACGATCATATCCAGAATGATAAGATCTTTCTTCTCAAGAGTATTTGCTCCGATATTCCATGCAAGTCTGTCCAGTACCTGTCCTTTTAATGCTTCTGGTACAGCTCCGGTAGCAAGCACAGCTTCTTTATCTATGTTCAAATAAAGATTTTTGGAAGGAAGTGTTGTATAATAATCGCCTCTTCCATTTTCCTGTCTTATTTCCGGGTTATCTGTTTTTACCAGTTGAATGTAACCTGCCAGGTTGATACCATTTTTGTACTGAGGTTTTTCAACAAAGTAAATCTGATCGTTTTTGCCCTGAATATAATTATCAAAGTTTAGAGATATTGGCAGAGGTGCGGATTCATAAGCCTGCTGTTTCATTTGCTTAATGTACCAGTCTGTATTCAAAAGACTCAGATTGCACACACGCACGTCGGTCCGGAATCCTTCAACTTCCTGCACATACCAGAGAGGGAAGGTATCATTATCCCCACCTGTAAATAAGATGGCATTAGGTGCACAGGAATTCAGCAGGTTTTTGGCAGAATCAACAGAGAAATATCTGTGAGATCTGTCGTGATCATCCCACCCCTGTTGCCCCATAATGGCAGGAACTGAAAGACACAACACAAAGGAAATAGCAGATCTGCCAGCTTCACTTTTTATAATTTTTTCAAACAAGTCTGCAATAAAGAATACTCCAAGACCGATCCAGATAGAGAAGGCATAGAACGATCCGGCAAATGTATAATCCCGCTCTCTCGGTTCTATTGGTGGCTGGTTCAGATAAACCACTATCGCCAGACCAGTAAAAATAAAGAGTAATGAAACGATTATTCCGTCATTTCTACGTTTATTGAAGAGGTATACCATCCCCACAATACCCAATACAAAAGGCAACATAAAGAAGTTATTTCTTGCCTTATTATTTTTCAGGAATTCTGGTATATCCTTTTTAAAATAATCCCATGGCCACAATACTTCACTATCCTGGATATCGCTGGCTCTTCCGATAAAGTTCCAGCCAAGGTAACGCAGGTACATGTGCCCAATCTGATAGCTGAACATATATCCTTTATCCTGCCAGAACGAAGGCTTTTTCCCGTCTCTCAGGTTCATTCTGCTCTTATAGGCTTCCACATGGTGTGCCTGAGTACTGTATGCTCTGGGGAATAAGGTAACATGCTTCGGATCATAGATGTAGTTCATCTTATAATCATAAATCACATATTGACCGGTCGCAGAATCTTTTCTGTAAAGAGGCGCTGCCCTTTCTACATCAATCGGATATCCTGCTGTAAACAAAGGACCTTTAAAGATTGGTCTGTCCCCATATTGCTCACGCTTCAGATAGGAAACAAAGCTGATCACATTTTCAGGATCGTTTTCGTCAATCGGAGGATCAAAATTGGATCTTATCAGAATTATTCCATAAGAAGAATATCCTATCAGAATGAATGTTAACCCTAAAAGACAAAGATTCAGAATATACTTTTGATTTTTGACAGAGTAAATAATTCCGTAAATCAATGCTCCCAGGAACAGAAGGCTGAAGAATATGATTCCTGAATTAAACGGAAGGCCAAGACTGTTAACAAAAAAGATTTCGAAAGTTCCGGCAACTGATGGTAATCCGGGGATAATTCCGGACAACACTACCACAATGATTAAACCACTGATAAGGAACGTTGCAATAACACCATTTCTGGTAATAGAGTATTTCTTGAAATAATATACAAAGGCAAGTGCAGGTATTGCAAGCAAATTCAGCAAGTGCACCCCGATGGAAAGACCGATGGTATAAGCAATGAGAAGCAGCCATTTGTCAGCGCCTTCCTCGCCTGCTTTGGTTTCCCATTTTAAAATTGCCCAAAATACAAATGCGGTAAAGAATTGAGACATTGCATACACCTCCGCTTCAACGGCAGAAAACCAGAATGAATCAGAAAATGTAAATGCAAGGCTTCCTATTACTCCACTTCCAAAGATTGCAACCTTTTCACCAACAGTCGGATTGTCGTAATCTCTGGCAAACTTTCTTGCAATCAGGGTAATAGTCCAGAAAAGGAATAAAACGGAAAAGCTACTGGACAAAACGGAAACCATATTTACCCAGTAGGCCACCTGGGTAACATCGGAAGCCAGTAAAGAGAAGATTCTTCCGATCAACAAAAAGAATGGAGCTCCCGGAGGATGAGGAACTTGTAACTTATAGGAACAGGCGATAAACTCACCACAATCCCAAAAGCTTGCTGTTGGCTCAATGGTGAGCACGTAGACGGCTGTTGCAAAAATGAAAACCAACCACCCCAGGAGGTTATTAAGTTTTGAGTAATTTGAATTATACATCTTTACCAATTAAAAATTTATGGAAGGCGAAAATAGCAAAATTCTGTCAATTGACTAATTAATTAGCCTTCCTTTATTGATCCTACCCAACCTCAGGCTAAAAATGGTGGCAAAGTGTACGTTTTTTTAGGGTATAAAAACAAAAAAGAGATCCTTTGAGGATCTCTTTGGTACCAGGTCTGAGCAGATTGTTTTATGACCTATTACGTAATATTTTTCGGGTCTCTATGATGCCTTTATCCGAATAGACATTGCAGAAATACAAACCAGGTTTCAGATTGGAGAAATCCACTTTATAGACTGAAGGCCCCACTTTATTCGTCACATCTATTGATACTACCTCTTTTCCAATAATATCGAAGATCTTTATAGATTTAACATTTTTATTTCCAGGATAAACAATGAGGTTCAACTCATCATCAAACGGATTGGGAGACACCTGCAATTCGTATTTGGGTTCTCTAAACTCCGTAGTATGGCTATGAGATGAAACGTTTATGGTTCCCTGCATGGAGGTATTCGTTGCACAATAGTACGAATAGCTGCTTCCGGGATTCAGGTTTTTAACTACCAGCTTGTAAGAGGTAACTTCAGCAGGAGACACAAAAGACTTGTCGTTTGCTAGTACCGGATGCAGAGTGGAAGAATTTCCGTTGCCAGGCCATATAAATTCGATCGTATCATAGGGGCCTACATTCAGCACCGAAGGTTCAAAACGTAGATTTAATACAGCAATCTGATGCGTCTGGGCGACTGAAACCGCCAGGCCCCAGATTACCATAAAGACAACAAAAAACATTTTTGGTATATGTCTCCTCATATTGCTGAATATTAAGTACAAAGATAGTTGATTTAAGCATAAAAACCATGCCAGATCTTTCGGGATGCAGGATTTTATCGGACCACCAAAACGACACTCCATTCTGAGGATAATTTATTCTGCTTCATTTTAGTTCCCCAAATGAGCTAAAATTATCCTGCCCACCCCTCTCTGTCGAGACTCCTGTACTGAATCGCCTCTGCCAGATGCTCCACCTTAATATCTTCGCTTTCAGCAAGATCAGCAATAGTTCTTGAAACCCTGAGAATTCTGTCGTAAGCCCGGGCGGAAAGTCCCAGCTTTTCCATGGCGTTTTTGAGCAGATTTTTTCCAGGCTCTGAGATTACACATATTTCCTTAACCATCTGAGATGGCATCATCGAGTTGGAATGGATTGGAGTCTCCCCCGACGGCAATGCCTCAAATCTTTTTTGCTGTATTGCCCTGGCATTTATGACCCTTTGACGTATTTCCTCACTGCTTTCTGTTTTTCTGACAGATGACATTTCGTCAAAGCCCACCGGTGTGACCTCCACATGCAGATCTATTCGGTCCAGCAGAGGACCGCTTACTTTATTGAGGTACTTTTGTACAACACCGGGACCACAGACACATTCTTTTTCCGGATGATTGTAATAGCCGCATGGACAGGGATTCATACTGGCAATCAGCATAAAATTAGACGGAAATTCCACGGATATTTTGGCTCTGGCAATGCATACTTTTCTTTCTTCAAGCGGCTGTCGCATTACTTCCAGAACGGTACGTTTAAACTCCGGCAACTCATCCAGAAAAAGCACTCCATTGTGCGCCAGAGAGATTTCTCCGGGCTGCGGATGTCCACCTCCACCCACAAGCGCCACATCGCTCACCGTATGATGCGGAGCTCTGAACGGACGGGTTGAGATGAGTGCTCCGGCACCTTTTAACTTTCCGGCCACAGAATGTATTTTGGTTGTTTCCAGGGCTTCGTTTAATGTAAGCGGAGGCAGTATGGTAGGGAGCCGTTTGGCCAGCATTGTCTTTCCCGCACCGGGAGGTCCGATCATGATCACATTATGTCCACCGGCTGCCGCTATTTCAAGAGCCCTTTTTATATTCTCCTGCCCCTGAACATGTGCAAAATCGGCATCGTAATTATTTACCTGGTTAAAAAATATCGAACGCGTATCAACCCTTAAAGGCCTCAACTGCACTTTGCCTTCGAAAAAATCAATCGCTTCCTGTAAATGCGAAATACCGTAAATATCCAGATTATTGACTATCGCAGCCTCCGCCTCATTTTCCTTGGGCAATAAAAAACCTTTGAACCCCTGCTTTCTTGCTTCGATTGCAATTGGAAGAACACCTTTAATGGGGCGTAGTTTTCCATCCAACGCCAGTTCTCCCATAATCACATACTGATCAAAGTCGTCGGCATTGATTTGACCAGAAGCCAGCAAGGTACCCAGTGCAATAGGTAAATCGTACGCAGAACCCTCTTTTTTAATATCGGCAGGTGCCAGGTTTACAACTACTTTTTGTCTTGGCATTGCATAACCAAGATTTTTAATGGCAGATTCAACCCGGTGTTCACTTTCCTTGACAGCACTGTCAGGTAGTCCTACAATAAAAAATTTAGTACCCTGACCTATATTTACTTCAATAGTAACAGTATAGGCATTCACGCCATATACGGCGCTTCCAAAAGTTTTGGCAACCATAGCTTAGCACGTTGAAAGAAATATGTAGTTGAAAGAATTTTAAAAAGGGCTTATTTAGCAAGCCCTTTTTCGATTAATAGAATTAAAATATGAATAATTTTTATGTGTACTTCCTGAATTCGGTCTGCATACCCCTGGTGACTTACATTGACCACCACGTCTGCCATTCCTGCAAGTTTTCCTCCGTTTTTCCCTGTAAGTCCGACCACCTTCATTCCTTTATTTTTTGCTTCCTCAGCAGCCCTTAAAACGTTTTCAGAATTTCCACTTGTACTAATAGCAAGCAATACATCGCCAGGTCGTCCCAGGGCACCAACATATCTGGAAAACACATAGGCATATCCATAATCATTCCCCGTACATGTAATATGACTTGGATCTGATATAGATATCGCCGCAATAGGTTCTCTGTTCTCCCGGTATCTTCCCGTTAATTCTTCAGCGAAATGCATAGCGTCGCAGGAAGATCCTCCATTACCGCAGCTTAAGATTTTACCTCCATTCTTCAAAGAGGTTATCATTAGCTGTGCAGCAGCTTCTATCGCCTGAATATTTTGTTCTGAACTTATAAAGTTATTTAAAACTTCTGCTGCACTCTTTAACTCGGCAAGGATGGTATTGCTGTTCATTTTAACTTCCCTTTATTTTAGAAGCGTAAAGGAAATAAAAAGTCTATAAATAAAAAAGCCCCGAAGGTCGGGGCATCTATATTCTCTATATAAAGATTTCTAATTAGAATCTGTCATCCCAGGCATCGTCATCATCCCAGCTTTCCTCCTCATCAAAGTTTTCTTCTCTCCAGTTTGACTCATCATCAAAATCCGCATCGTCGTCATCTATCGCTCCCCACTCATCTTTGAAGTCATACTCATCTTCTTCCTCTAATGCCTTTTCTTCGTCCTCAAGATCTTTAACAATCTGTGCTGTCAGACCTGTTCTGGAAAGGGCTTGATCCTTTGAAAGTCCGGCATCCAGCAATGCTTTGTAAGCTTCAAAACTCGCATAAAGCTCATCGTCGCTTAGGTCATCAAGGTTATTGTTTTTCATAAGCTCAAATTAATTCCTTTTAAAATTTTTAGATTCTAATAACGAAGTTAAATATGAATAGTTTGTCGCTCCAAGAATTTTTCCAAAAAAAATTTTAGGGTGTTTCAAACTATTTAAACTCTGCAATAACCGTTGATCCTCCTTTGACTTTTTCGCCCATGGTCACTTTAACTTTAGCATCCAAAGGCAGAAAAACATCGACTCTGGAACCGAATTTTATAAAGCCTAATTCTTCGCCCTGCTTTACTTCTTCACCCGCCTGTAAATACCATACAATTCTTTTGGCAAGTGCTCCTGCAATTTGTCTCAGTAGTATACTTGTTCCGTTTTTAGCAGTAACGACAATCGTGGTTCGTTCATTTTCTGTACTGGACTTAGGATGCCATGCCACCAGGTATTTACCAGGATGGTATTTAAAGTACGTTACCATTCCGGAGATCGGATTTCTGTTAATATGAACATTAACAGGTGACATAAAGATTGATATTTGCTTCCTTCTTTCGTTAAAGTACTCAGGTTCATCAACCTCTTCGATCACTACCACCTTACCGTCTGCCGGTGCAATCACATGATTATCATTTGGTTTAATCAACCTACGTGGACTCCGGAAGAACTGCAAAATCATTATATAGATAAAAGCAGATATTCCCCACCCTGTCCAGCGAAGTGCCGTATACTCCGGCAACAAATAATAAATCGCAAGGTTAACAACTAAAAGAATAACAAAAAGATATGTAAGGATCTTGTATCCCTCTTTATGAATTACCATATTTCGAATAAATGAAGCAGCAAATATAATAAAAGATTAAAATCCTCCTCTGAATTTATACGTTTTTGCTACTTTATCAATTGCAACAATATAGGCAGCTATTCTCATCGGCACTTTAAACTCTGTGGATGTGCAGTACACTTTTTCAAAAGCTTCTTTCATAATCCGGTCGCACCTGCGGTTTACTCTTTCCAGAGGCCACCTGAGCCCCAGCCTGTTCTGCACCCATTCAAAATAGGAAACGGTTACCCCACCCGCGTTGGCCAGTATGTCGGGAACAACCATTATCCCTTTTTCATTGATAATATCATCTGCACTGGCGCTTGTAGGCCCATTGGCCCCCTCTACTATTAATCTTGCTTTTATATTCGGCGCATTCGTTACATTAATCACATCTTCTTTTGCCGCAGGAACCAAAAGATCTACCTGACAGGTAATAATTCCGTCAGGATCGCCCATTTTATCAGCATTTGGGTACCCATCCAGCAGACCGTTATTTTTATCTCTGTACTTTAGGGCATCCTGAATATCAATCCCGTTATCGTTCCAATAAGCACCACTGATGTCACTTAACGCTTTTATTTTAACACCTCTTTCTTCTAACAATCTGGCCGTGTTCGCACCTACATTTCCGAATCCCTGAATAGCACAACTGGTCTGCCCCGGATTCATTTTCAATCGTTGCATAGCCGACAATGCACTTACCATCACTCCTCTTCCGGTAGCCTCCACACGTCCGAGAGAACCTCCCAGAACCAAAGGTTTTCCAGTCACCACAGCATTTACCGTCATACCTTTTGCTTTGGAATATTCGTCCATCAGCCAGGCCATTTCCTGTTGACTTGTACCCATATCGGGAGCAGGAATATCTTTATCCGGCCCAAATACATCCATCATCGATAAGGTATAGGCTCTGGTAAGCCGCTCTATTTCCCCTTTCGACATTGTTCTGGGGTTACAGGTTATGCCACCTTTTGCTCCACCGTAGGGAATATCCACCACGGCACATTTCCAGGTCATCCAGGCCGCCAGCGCTTTTACCTCATCCAGCGTTACCCCCATATCGTATCGGATTCCTCCTTTTGAGGGGCCCAGAATTGTATTATGAATTACCCTGTAACCGGAAAACACTTTAATACTTCCATCATCCATTGTTATCGGTAAGGAGACTATTACCTGCTTATCAGGGTTCTTTAAAACGTTGTACGTTTCATTGTCTAGTCCTAACTTTTGTGCTGCCAGATCAAATCTGGACATCATGGATTCCAAAGGGTTGTCTTTATCCTTAATTGGAGCTGGTTCTATATATGACATATCCGCTTTTTCTCTGTTGTTGTGTCAAAACATTTACGGAGCAAAAGCCTTATTGTTCATGAAAAAATCTTTAAAAAGGCTGCTATAAAAGGTGATGACAACAATAACCCGTCAAACCGATCCAGAAAACCTCCATGCCCCGGAATTGTTTGGGCAGAATCCTTTATCGCGAGACTTCTTTTCAACAATGATTCAACAAGATCTCCATAGCTGCCTATTACCACAATAATTGCTGCCAGAATAAGCCAGTGAAGCGTATCCAGCTCTTTCCAGAACAACGACAACACAAACCCTATCGCCAGGGCAAACAACCCTCCGCCGATACTTCCTTCCCAGGTTTTTTTAGGAGATATTCTGAAAAACAACTTGGTCTTTCCAAGTGCCATTCCTGCTACGTAACCACCTATATCATTCGCCCAAAGGATGAGCAAAATCCCCAATACAATATGATAGTTGTATTCCTGTAGAAAAAAGGCGCTGACATTGAGTAAACCAAATGGAAGCGCGATATAGATGATCCCCAGAAAGGTAAAGGCTATGTTATAAAAAGGTTGTTCGTTTTTTCTAAAAAGCTCCATCAGAAACAAAAGAAACAAAAACGGAAACAGTAGAAAATAACATTCGGATTTGAGGATCTGCTTTTCTACTAGAAAGAAAAGAGTAAAAATCATTATTCCGGAAATCACTCCGATGATTTTGTTGGGTTTAATGTCCGCAACTTCGATAAGCTTATAAAATTCGATTAAAGACAGAAGGCAAATTGAGAATAACAAAGCGAAATAACTCCACTCATTATAACAAACTGCACTGATCATGATAAATGCGCCGAGCAGGCCGGCAATAATCCGCTGGGTAAGGTTACCCATGTTGCGGATTTTGGTAACTAATTTCATTTCCCTTACTTTATGATTATTAAAAACCTGGCGGTTTTGGGTTCAAGTTTAGCAAAAAAGGGTATAAAGACGAAATTATTTTGTTATTCCTGCCTCCGTTGAAATCCTTTTGTACAAGTACACAAAAAACGCAAAGGTTATAATCGAGATAATAACCGAATAGACAGGTATAAACTCTACCGAATCCGGATCAAAACTTATGGCCTTTTGCTTGTACATATTTGCCAGAACAAGTGACAGGGCATTGTTCATAAAATGGACAAACATCGATACATAAATATTACCCGACCAGTAATAAAAATATCCGAACAGTACCCCCAGCAACATCCTGGGAAAGAAACCAAAAAACTGAAAATGTATAAAACTGAATAAAAACCCTGTAATCCATATTGCCCAGGTGGGCGATTTTAGAATATCCTGAATTTCATTCTGAACAATTCCCCTGAACAACAACTCCTCTCCTATTCCCGGCAGAATGGCAACTATCAGCAATACCACAAAAAAGGAATTGTTGTCTTCATAATAAATAATTGTTTCCGTAAGCACTTTGGCCAGATGTTCACTTTTCTCCATCCAGGCCTGAACAGACTTAAGACCGGAAGGTAAGTTTATGGCTTTGTTCCATTCCACCAGATAGGCCAGCAAAGGCATTCCTGTAAAAAATATGACGACCGCCAGAAAAAGGAATACCATAAACCTCTTACTTACAGGATTGAATTTTTCTATATAGGACCTTTTAAAAAAGATAATATAGCTGATGGGAAGAAGGAAAAACGTAAACAGGGCGTTTACTCCCTGACTTTTCAGAATTATACTTTGAGGATTAGGAGCAGTTTTTATTAACTCCAATAACTGCTCTTCCGAACTAAAATTTATATGGAAAACTTCCTTAAGGACAAAATGCCCTAAAGCATTCCCTATTAGAAGAATTCCAAACATTTTTAAAATTACTGCCAGAACTCCGAACCCTTTTAAGGATATTCTGCTTCCTGAACTATTAAGTTTTTCCATAAAAGTTGGTAAATTTACTTTATTGCCCTGACATATACTTGAAAGGTCAGGAAAAAAAGCAAACAGTTGCTGTTCATCATTTAAAACACTACAACTTTGGTTAAAATTGGTCAGATAGAACTCGGAGAATTTCCTCTGTTACTTGCTCCCATGGAGGACGTCAGCGATCCGCCATTCAGAGCGGTGTGTAAGGAAAATGGCGCGGACATGATGTACACCGAGTTCATTGCAGCAGACGGGCTGATACGTGATGCTGAAAAAAGTCTTCAAAAACTGGATATTTACGATTATGAGCGCCCCATTGGCATTCAAATCTTTGGTGATAAAATAGAAGCAATGCGGGAAGCTGCTGCCATTGCAGAAGAAGCAGGTCCTGAACTGGTCGATATAAACTACGGATGCCCTGTAAACAAAGTCGCCTGCAAAGGTGCCGGAGCGGGAATATTGCTGGACCTGCCTAAAATGCAAAAAATGTCTGAAGAAATTGTTAAAAGGTGCAAAGTGCCTGTAACCGTTAAAACCAGACTCGGATGGGACGAAAAAAACATTAAAATACTGGAAGTAGCTCAACGTCTCCAGGATGTAGGAGTTGCGGCTCTGACCATACACGCCCGTACCAGGTATCAGATGTACAAAGGGGAAGCCGACTGGAGCTGGATTGCCAAAGTAAAAGAACTCCCCGGCATTCACATTCCTATTTTTGGAAACGGAGATATTGACTCTCCGGAAAAAGCCCTGGAATACAAAAACAAATATAGCCCTGACGGAATCATGATTGGAAGAGCGGCCATCGGAAATCCATGGATCTTTAACCGTGTAAAACATTATCTTAAAACGGGAGAACTGTTACCCGAACCGGATATCGCTGAACGAATCCGCGTATGTAAAAAACACCTGATCCGGTCTGTGGAGTGGAAAGGCCCCAAAACTGGGATATATGAAATGCGTCCGCACTACACCAACTACTTCAGAGGTTTTCCAAACTTTAAACCCTTTCGTCAGAGGATCGTTACGGCAAGCAGTGTAGAAGAAGTGTCAGCAATTCTTGATGAAGTACAAGAAGTCTATAGTACCGGCATGGATGTGGTAAAATAATTTACGCAAAAAAAGCACCCCGATACAACGTTTTCTCTTCACCTCAAGTCTTAGGTTTGATTAATTATCGGGAAAAAGTTAATCAATTAGGGAAATTTATAAGCTCTGGAAATCTCCAGAGCTTATTTTTTTATTTCTATATTTACCTGATAATCTGCCCTTAAATCAGCTTATCAGGCATTTTCCGCAATCACTTCCTGCACCTCAGGGATCATCTTTTTTAAAAGATTTTCAATACCTGCTTTTAACGTAATGGTAGAAGACGGGCACCCGCTGCAGGATCCCTGTAATATTACTTTTACTATCCCCTCATTGTAAGAGCTGAATGTAATTGCTCCGCCATCCTGCTCTACTGCCGGACGAATGTATTCATCCAAAATGACTTTAATTCTCCCTACAATTTCTGAATCTCCAACAGTCGGAGACAGATTTTCAGGCACAAACGACTCGTTAAACAACGGCTTTCCTTCTTCCAAGTAGCCTTTTATCAGGGACTTTAACATTGGAGCCACCTCCAGCCAGTCCATATCGTCGGATTTTGTGATGGTAATAAAATTAGAAGAGAAAAATACCCTCTTCACAAAACTGAACCTGAAAAGATCCTGAGCCAGAGGGCAGTTCACCGCACTTGCAGGATTTGGAAAATCCACGCTTTCAGATACCAAAAGAAAATCTGTTACAAACTTCAGAGAGTTAGGGTTCGGATTCGATTCCGTATAAATATTTATGACTCTTTTTTCTGTAGATTCCATATTTTGAAATTATATAAAATGAAGAAACAAATCAGCACGTAATTAAATTCTCAACACTGCTTAACAGGGCAAAAAGAATTTTCGGTCAGAATCAAAGTTACGAAATTATATTAAGAATTTTCCCCGGATTTTTCGGACCCGGCTATTACCACTGCTGCTGTGGCATCACCTGCGACATTGACCACTGTGCGGCACATGTCCAGTACTCTGTCCGGTGCCAGAATTAAGGCAATTCCTTCAATGGGAACGTCAGTGCTTTTCAGTACCGCAATAAGTGTGATGATACCTGCTCCGGGTATACCAGCAGCACCGATTGCGGCCAGGGTAGCAGTAAACACAATAGTAAGCTGTTGAAAAAAGGTTAGTTCCACTCCAAAAGCCTGAGCGATAAACACAGCCGCAACACTTTGATACAAAGCTGTTCCGTCCATATTTACCGTTGTTCCGAATGGCAAAACAAAGCCCGTTATCTCCGGAGGCACGTTCAGGTGATGCTCCACCCTTTCCATGGTTACCGGAAGTGTTGCATTGCTAGAGCTTGAGGTGAATGCCAGTAAAAATGCAGGCCTCATTCCGCCAAAAAACTGTCGATAGCTCACATTGGAAAAAAAGGAAAAGATAAGAGGATAAAGACCAAATAAAATAACTATCAATCCTAACAGCACCGTGACTGCATACCACAAAAGCGAATACAACAGCTGAGCCATCTGCCCTCCGTTTCCAGCCAGCTCCACCAGCACGGAAGCCATTAAAGCAAATACTCCTACCGGCGCAAAGGCCATTATCATCATCACCATCTTTAACAGCGCCTCATTCACTGCTTCGAGAAAAGCCACGACCGTTGTAGCTTTTTCAGATGCTATTCTGGTAAGTGCAATCCCAAATAACAAACCAAAAAATACCACCTGAAGCATACGGGTATTGTCAGAGGCGGCCCCCAGAATGTTTGAAGGAACCATTTCTATCAAAGGCATAAGAGGACTTTCCTGAACTTTTTCAAAGTCTGAAATATTTTTCTCCGTCACCTCCTGATATTGCGCAAGCATCTGACTTCTGGTTTCATCCGAGATTACCTTTCCCGGCTGAATAAGCCCCGCAAGGGTCACACCCAGAAATGTCGCGATAATCGCTGTACAAAAAAATAAAAGGATCGTTTTACCTCCGATCCTTCCGACTTTTGCAAAGTCTTTCAAGTTTGCAATTCCTGAAATTAAAGACGTGAGAATTAAAGGAATTGCAATCATTTGAAGAAGCTTAAGAAAGATTGTCCCAAAGGGTTTAATATACGCCACGGTAAAGGTGACGCCACCTGAAAACCCTGGCGCAAAAAATCCCCACACGACTCCCACTGCCATTCCCAGAAGAATCTGTACATAAAGAGGAAAACCTTTCTTCTTCTTTTCTTCCATTAAAGTTTTATGACTTTATTTCTTAATAATGCATCGGCCAATACCAGTGCTGCCATGGCTTCTACAATAGGCACAGCTCTCGGCACCACGCAGGGATCATGTCTTCCTTTTCCGGAAACGGTAACTGTTTCACCAGCCTGGTTAATACTCTCCTGATCTTTCATAAGCGTAGCAACCGGTTTAAAGGCAACCCTGAAGTAAATATCTTCTCCGTTGGAAATGCCCCCCTGAATACCTCCGGAATAATTGGTCCTGGTTCGTACCTTGTCACCCTCGACGTAGAAAGCGTCGTTGTGCTGAGAGCCCAGCATTTTTACGCCTTCAAAACCACTACCGTATTCAAACCCTTTTACTGCATTGATACCAAGCATGGCTTTTCCCAACTCAGCATGCAGTTTGTCAAAAACAGGCTCTCCAAGTCCTACTGGTGTACCCTGAATCACACAGGAAACAACTCCGCCGATGGTGTCACAGTCTTTTCTGACACCGTCGATTAAGCTGATCATTTTCTCTGCCATTTCAGGATCAGGACAGCGAACGATGTTATTTTCTGTTTCCGCAAGGTTCAGCTCTTTGTAACTCTTTTCAAGTGCCAGATTTCCCACCTGAGAAACATAGGCGCTGATTTTAATACCATACTTTGCAAGAAACAGTTTTGCGATGGCACCGGCAGCAACTCTGGCAAGCGTTTCTCTTGCAGAACTTCTTCCTCCACCTCTGTAATCGCGGATACCATACTTTTCCTGATAGGTAAAATCTGCATGAGAAGGTCTGTAACGATCTGCGATATGCGAATAATCCTTACTACGTGCATCAGCATTCCAGACCAGCATGGCAATAGGAGTTCCGGTCGATTTCCCTTCAAAAACGCCTGATACAATTTCTATTTTATCTTCTTCTTTTCTCTGAGTGGTAATTTTAGACTGCCCAGGTTTTCTTCTATCCAGTTCATTCTGTATAAATTCCAGATCGATTTCAAGCCCTGCCGGGCAACCATCCAGCACTACCCCCACCGCACGGCCGTGAGATTCACCGAATGTACTGATTTTAAATAACTTTCCGTAACTGTTACTCATCGTTTGATTATTAAAATAATTGTGGTTACCAGCATAAACAGGATGATAATATTGGTTAAAAGTTTTGTAAGATCATCCCTTTCTCCCTGTCTAAGTTTGTTGCTTGACTTGTTGATGAGCTGGTAAAACCCGTCTTCGTGACTTGAAATATACTCACTTTTTCTTTCTCCTTTTACATAAATCGTAAATTTTGGAGTCAGTGTATCATAAGTTCTGGTGGTTGTATTAAAATAGATCAGCGAGAAACAATCTGCCAGCTTAATACTTCCAATATTTCTGGGGATAATCTGATAGTTGTAAACTTTGGTAAACTGTACATTTCCTCCCCGTACTTCCTTTTTTACCTCTTCTTTTTCAGGATAAATTTCCCAATCCCGCGGTTCTTTCACATTCATCTGAGCGATAGCGGGATTAAACATGCCACTTACCTTAAGGGCTACTTTTAAAGGCTCGTTTACCTCCAACACTTTTTTCCAGATGGTTGTTTGCAGGTCTGCCGTCCCAACAGGCACAGAATCCCTCAAAGGATGGTCAGGCAGGTTCACTACCTGAATTGCAATTTCTCCTGAATGATACACTTTAAACTCATCTCTTCTTTCAATGAAATTTTTAGCTCTGTGTGTAGCATAGGTCAGCACTTTAAACGTCGCGGAAGGAATGGTAATGGTACCTGGGCCCAGGGGAAACAGGCATACTTTATATAACTGAAACCTGTTATAGGTTTTGTTATGAAGTACCACGGTGTCTTTTTTAAGAACTCCCAATGAGGTAATTTCCTCTACCCAGCAGTCTGCAGGCTTTAAATCCTGAATAATTGCACCTACCTGTTTATTCAAATCGACAAAATTGTATTCGGAAGGATTGTCTTTCGCGATGAGAAAGCTGGCCGTTAGCACAAATCCTTCATTGACGAATACCGATTTGACTGTACTTTCCACAAGAAACAAGGCGTCCAGAGCAGAAGGAGTAAACTCTTCTTTTTTTAGCGCTTTATCTTCTGTAACCGGCTCGGTTGTCTTTTTACCAGGAGCTACGGTAATTTTTGTTCCTTCAAAACTGTAGGTCTGACCATTCACAGAAATGGTAAAGGACGGCAGCGTAAAAATCCCTGGCCGGGTAGGCATGTATTCCTGCTCTGCAATAAATACATCCTCTTTTTTCTCTCTTTCAAAAAGCGTCCTTCGTTTGGCAAAATCCTCAATTTCAGGAAAAGGACTGATCTCTTTTACTTTTTTGGTGGGCACAATGAGGGTGATGGTAAATACCTCCCCTTCCCGAATAGAACGATCGGAGAATTTTACTTTTATATCCTGAGCTGAAAGGCTGAATGTAAAAAACAACAAACCTGCACCAATTCCTAAAAGTAATTTTTCAACCATTTTAATAACACATTTTCAGACCAACATTCACCTGACTCGTAGCCTATTCAGCAACCGTTAAGGGATAAAATTATTGAAATGTAAAAAAACTTAAAACAAATTCCCCTATAAAGGCGTTAAATAGGGTAGTAAAGAAAGCCAACCCAAATGTAAGATTGGCATAAAATTAGTAACCTTTTAAAACCTAACAACAAAAACTATTTAAATCAAATGCTTGAATACGTAAAATTAATTCTGGAAAAAGTAAGTTTTGATCAACAACTTTTTGAAAAGGAATTAAAAAAAAGTATCAAAGATTTAATGAAAGAAGATCTGATTGATCTGAAAAAGTGGTGCTACGAAAAGTTTTCCAAAGAGCACGAAATTCTTAACAGATGTTTTGTTTAACCTAAATTAAGCCTGATTTTCAATATCCTGCGGCATATTGGGAATCAGGCTAAAAATTTTATATTCTTTTGAAGTCCTTCAAACTTTGCCCGTTTCACAGCTGATTTTTTGAACACTTCATCAAATATTTCGGCAGTCAGCTCCTGCCATTCCCGAAAATTTTTAAAAGCTTCGCCAGGTACAAATTCCGGTTCCTGATGTGGCTTTGAAAAACGATTCCAGGGACAAACATCCTGACAAATATCACAACCGAAAACCCAGTTTTCCATTTTGCCTTTAAACTCAGAAGGAATATTGTTTTTCAGTTCGATCGTCAGATAAGAAATGCACTTGCTTCCATCCACCACATAGGGTTGAGCAATAGCATCTGTAGGGCAGGCATCAATGCATCTGGTGCAGGTTCCGCAATAATCTTTCATGGGACCATCGTACTCCAGCTCCAGATCGGTAATCAGTTCTGCTACAAAAAAGAAACTTCCGGCTTTGGGATGAATAAGATTACTATTTTTTCCCCTCCATCCTAATCCTCCTTTTTCCGCCCAGGCTTTATCCATGACCGGAGCGGAATCTACGAAAGCACGGCCATTAAACGCTCCGATTTCCTGCTGCATATAAAGCATCAGCTCTTTGAGCTTTTTTTTAATTACCGTATGGTAATCCTTTCCATAAGCATATTTGGAGACTTTTAATCCATGATCGATCGTCTCTTCCGGAAAATAATTCAGAAGAAAAGAAATCACAGACTTTGAACCTTCTACCAATTTTCGGGGGTCCAGACGTTTGTCGAAATGGTTTTCCATCCATCTCATTTCTCCGTGATTATTATTCTTAAGCCAGTTTTCCAGCCTTGGCGCTTCTTCTTCCAAAAAATCCGCCCTGGAAATGCCACAATAATCAAAGCCCAGTTCTTTTGCTTTATTCTTAATTAACCGGGTATGTTTGGCTTTTGACGAAAACATCGGTTTAGTCCAGATCAAACAGTGTTCCTGTACGACTGTGTGGCTTTAATTTTAAATGATGGTAGGCTAATTCTGTAGCTTCGCGTCCTCTGGAAGTTCTTTTAATATATCCTTCCTGGATCAGGAAGGGCTCATATACCTCCTCGATAGTTTCCGCCTCTTCTCCGCAGGCTGTGGCAATGGTAGAAATTCCAACAGGACCACCTTTGAATTTTTCAATGATGGTCATGAGTATTCTGTTATCCATTTCATCCAGCCCGTTCTGGTCCACATTTAAGGCTGTCAAAGCCATTTTGGCTATTTCAAGGGTAATTCTCCCCTTTCCTTTTATCTGGGCAAAATCGCGGGTTCTTCGTAGCAAATTATTACAAATACGTGGTGTACCACGACTTCTACGGGCAATTTCATAGGCTGCCTGCTCGTCTATTGGCGTATTGATAATTGCAGCCGAGCGTTCTACAATCGCTGTAAGTAATTTTGCATCGTAATACTCCAGTCGCGCATTGATTCCAAACCTGGCTCTTAACGGAGAGGTAAGAAGCCCTGCCCTGGTTGTAGCACCGATTAGTGTAAACGGATTTAACCCAATCTGAACCGTGCGGGCATTAGGACCGGAATCCAGCATAATATCGATTCTGTAATCTTCCATGGCAGAATATAGGTATTCTTCCACGACAGGATTCAGACGATGGATTTCATCTATAAACAATACATCGTTGGGTTCCAGGTTGGTTAAAAGTCCGGCCAGATCTCCCGGTTTTTCCAGTACCGGCCCGGAAGTTATTTTTATCCCGGATCCTAATTCGTTTGCTATTATATTCGAAAGGGTGGTTTTTCCCAGCCCCGGAGGACCGTGCAACAGAACATGATCCAGTGCCTCTTCTCTTTGTTTTGCAGCTTCAACAAAAATGCGAAGATTTTCCACGATCTTTTCCTGACCGGTAAAATCTTCAAAGCTTAAAGGACGCAAGGCTTTTTCAAATTCCTTCTCCCCCGGACTAAAATGTTGGTTGTCACCCTTTAAATAGTCTTCGCGCATTTCAAAAAGAATACATTAACACAATTTTCTTCTAATTTACGACATTTTAACAGACCACCATCAGCATTTTTTTGAAAAATGCGAATATTTTTAGCAATTCAAAATTACATCTTATCAATCAGCGCAATAGAATACCTGCCGGAACTGCAAACCATTCGGAGGAAGAACTAATTTTTCAACCGGACAAAAAAGCTGGGGCGCACTAGTGAATTTTAATGTAAATTTGCGCCTTCGAATATATGGCACTAGCAAAGAAAGAGTGGTTTAGTGAATGGTTTAACTCCCCCTACTACCATATTTTATACAAGCATAGGGACTACGAAGAAGCGGAACAGTTTATCGATAAACTAGAGGAATCGCTTACGTTTGAGAAAGGTCAGACAGCCCTCGATCTTGGTTGTGGAAGGGGAAGACATGCATTGTACCTGCATAAAAAAGGACTGGATGTAACTGGCATTGATTTGTCCGAAGAGAATATAGCATTTGCTTCCAGGTACGAGGCAGAGACGCTGCATTTCTTTGTACATGACATGCGCGATGTTTTTGCGAAAAATCGGTTTGACTACATTTTCAACCTGTTTACCAGCTTTGGCTATTTTGACAAAGACGAGGACAACCTGCAGGCAATCAAGGCAGCCTCTACCGCACTTAAACCGGGCGGACGCATGGTACTGGACTTTTTCAATACAGAAAAAGTAATCCGAAATCTTCAGCAACAAAGTGAAGCGTTTATAGATGGCATCCACTTCAGAATCAGCAGAAAGATAGAAGAGGGCTGGATTATAAAAGACATTAAAATAGAGGACGGTTCAACTGAATTGCATTTTCAGGAGCGGGTAAAAGGTATAATGCGGGAAGAATTCGAAAACTATTTTAAATTTGCGGGCCTCAAAATCCTGAATTTATACGGCGACTACCACCTTCAGTCTTTTGAGCCTGAAAGCGACCGAATGATTTTTATTCTGGAGAAAGAAAATTAGAATTAACGAATGGCACTATCACTCCTGCTTTTATTTGGGTCGGCTTTGCTGGCAGGCTTAGCTGTGTTTTTTATTCCGAATCTGAATATACAAAGATTTAAAGTTGTCCTGTCTTTCAGCGGCGCTTACCTGTTCAGCATTACGGTTATGCACATACTTCCGGAACTATTTGTGGAATCCGGGGATATACGTTTTGCCGGTATCGCTGTTCTTACAGGCTTCTTTTTCCAGATGGTCCTGGAATATTTTTCTTCCGGAGTGGAACATGGCCACATACACCTGCACGACCATGACCTTGAACACACGCCCATTCCATATTCGCTGTTGATTTCAATTTGTATACATGCCTTCCTGGAAGGTACACTGGTGGCACACCCTTCCCATAGTCACAGCCACGGAGAATCCCACACCTTGTTGTATGGTCTGATATTACATAAAATTCCGGAGGCCTTTGCTCTTATGTCTGTTCTTGTTTTTTCCCTTAGAAACAAGGCGCTTGCGCTATTATTGTTGTTCTTATTTGCAATGGCATCCCCGATGGGACTGCTCCTCAGCCACTGGGCTTTTGATCACGAAATCTTTTCAATGGACTGGTTTATCTTTCTATTTGGAATTATTGCAGGGAATTTTCTTTATATCTCCACCACCATATTTTTTGAAACGAGCCCTAATCACAAGTTTAAGGCTAACAGACTTATTGTTTCCATGCTTGGTGCTCTGTCTGCTATTCTGGCAGAGTTTCTTTTATAAAAAAAGCCGGAAACAGCTACTGCCTCCGGCCTCAGGTTGAGATAATGAATTACGGATTTACCTGATGTTATTTTCTTACTGAATTTCAATATCCAGATTGCCACTCAAAAGATCTTCATCCTTCAGGCTGGTACTTTCAGGAAGTTCTTTGGCCAGCTCTTCGTCCAGTTCCTGATCAGATGGTTTTCCACTTGTCAATTGTTGTTCTTCTGCGGTGAAGGAGGCGTCCATGGGCGGTTTGGCGTTGCTTTCCGAAATCACTTCACTGGCCAGAAAACGTGCCCTGTAAGAATGGTGTAAGGACTTTTCCAACTGACCATCATTGTAATACTTCTTTGCAAGTCGTTCGTGTGCTACGGACTGACTAAGCTTGCCGGTATAGTTTTTCGTCTTTTTTACCACCATATGAGCAAAGCCAATCGTCCGGTTCGTTTTCAACAAAAAATTTTTCACCTTCACCTTATCCGCCAACGGATTTGCCAAAACTGCAGCCAGGGTTACTAAAGAGAAAATTAGGCATAAACAGAATTGTCTGAATCGAATCATGTAGTTATTATTATTTTATCCGGAGAGATCATACGGAAAAAACGGCAGAACAGATACAATGCCCCGGAATCAGGCCAAAATAAAACCCTGTAAACATAAACAAATTACGCCACCACAAAAGATTTTTTATGTTTGAAACTTACTCCAAAAGCTTTTCAACCTGTTGAAAATCTGCAAAATACAGAAACATTCTCCATTAACGGCCTTAAAAGAAAAATCTAAACACTGTAAATCAATAATTACAATTAGCTCAAAAAACAGAACTATTATCGACAATTTTCGGTTTAAGTACATATATGCAATTCCTAAAATTTTTCATAGAATCCTTAGATACCTAAAGTCCCCATTCAAAGGGACTAGGAAATTGCATTTTCCTTTTTTCAAAACTCCCGATATTCTAAAAAGATGATAGAAAAATCAATTAAGAGCTTGTCTCAAAGGTGCGTTATTGCCTGATGAGAAAGTGAAACCTTAATTCCACCTGACCACATAAATAATTATCCTTTCACTTATTCATCTGACAATAGCTATTGAGGCAGCTTTCACCTCTAAATAATTATTGTTATGAACTGGATATACCTTTCTCTCGCAATTGTGACAGAAGTCGTAGGTACAGTGATGATCCGGTTTTCGAACAGTTTTTCGAAAATCGTTCCTACTATTTTAATGATAGCGTTGTATATAATAAGCTATTATTTCTTTACGCTGTCCGTCAAAAAAATCGACCTTGGTATTGCCTATGCAGTATGGTCCGGGGTTGCCACCGCATTACTCACTGCTGTTGGAATGCTTGCCTTTAATGAGAGCATTTCTCTCAGCAGACTGATAGCAATCGGATTGATTCTAATTGGAGTGTTAATACTTAATTTGTCAGGATCTTCAACGCAGGCATAAAAAATGGCAAACCACCATCAATAAAAAAGCAGCTGTCGGTAGAGAGCTGCTTTTTTATTTATTTTTATCCTAAGAAGGTAAACTGCTTCAAAAACCTCATATCGTTTTCGGTAAACAAACGAAGGTCTTTAATCTGGTACTTAAGCATGGTAATTCTTTCAATACCCATACCAAAAGCGTAACCTGTGTATTTTTTCGGATCGATCTTAGAGTTTTCAAGTACATTAGGATCTACCATTCCTGCCCCTCCGATTTCCACCCATCCGGAGTGTTTGCAGATGTTACATCCCTCACCTTTACAAATCAGACAGCTGATATCGATCTCTGCACTAGGCTCTGTGAATGGGAAAAAGGATGGTCTGAATCTAAGCTTCGTTTCCTTGCCAAACATTTCTTTCACAAAGTGATACAACGTCTGCTTCAGATCTGCAAAGCTTACATTCTCATCTATATACAACCCTTCGACCTGATGGAACACGCAATGTGCACGGGCAGATATAGCCTCGTTTCTATAAACTCTTCCCGGAGACAAGGTCCTGATAGGAGGCTGCTGACTTTCCATCACACGTACCTGAACAGATGAAGTGTGTGTTCTTAATGCAATATCCGGATTTTTCTCAATGAAAAATGTATCCTGCATTTCCCTTGCCGGGTGATTCGGCGGGAAGTTCAGCGCTGTAAAGTTATGCCAGTCATCTTCAATTTCCGGACCTTCAGAAAGATTAAAGCCCATTCGCTCAAATATCTGTACAATTTCCTCCCGCACCATGGAAAGCGGATGACGGGTTCCGTTCTGACCAGGAATAACCGGAAGCGTTAAATCGTTTCCGGAAGGACCATTTTGAGCACCTGTCTGTTCAAATACTTCCGTAAATTGCTCCAATTTTGCCTGAGCAGCATTTTTCAGATTATTCAGGGCCGCCCCTACTGACCTCTTTTCTTCATTTGGCACTTGCTTCAACAGATCGAACAACTCTGAAACCTTTCCTTTTTTGCTAATAAATGTTAACCGGAATTTTTCAAGACTTTCTTTCGTATCTATCTTAAATTGCTCTATCTCTTCTGAAATTCCTTTTATCTTTTCTAACATACTATCTTTGAGTTGAAAGTTGTAAGTTAAAAGTTGAAAGTTAGTACTTCCATCATTTAACTTTTATACATTAAACTTTATATCCCTATTTTATCAATTTCTTTATTGAGTTGAAAAGGTTTTAGTTGAAAGTTATGAGTTGCACCTCCCCTACTTTAAACTATTAACTTTTAACTTTTTATTGCTTCCTTTCGATCTCGCGAAGGTTCTCCATTTTCTTGGTTCTTAAGAATCCATTGATGTCTTCGAAATGCTCTTTTACCCTCTTGTTTCCAAACTCGAAAACCTTGGTAGCAAGACCACTGAGGAAATCCCTGTCGTGGGAAACGAGGATTATGGTGCCATCAAATGCAATAAGCGCTTCTTTCAGGATATCCTTGGTTTTCATATCCAGGTGGTTGGTAGGCTCATCGAGGATCAGAAGGTTTACCGGTTCCAAAAGGAGTTTAATCATCGCTAGCCTAGTCTTCTCTCCTCCAGATAGTACCTTAACCTTTTTGGCTGAAGCATCTCCTCCAAACATAAAGGCTCCTAAGATATCCCTGATTTTGGTTCTGATGTCACCTACTGCAATATTATCAATGGTCTGGAATACGGTAAGTTCTTCGTCCAGCAGGGAGGCCTGGTTCTGGGCGAAATAACCAATCATGGCATTATGTCCCACCTCCAGCTTTCCTTCAAAATCAATTTCTCCCATAATGGCCTTGATCATGGTGGATTTACCTTCTCCGTTCTTTCCTACAAATGCTACCTTTTCTCCTCGTTCAATAGTAAAGGAAACATCTTTGAAAACTAAATGATCCCCGTAGGATTTGCTCATATCCGTAGCAATTACAGGGTAATTGCCCGAACGTGGAGCAGGAGGAAACTTAAGGTTAAGTGCAGAAGTATCCACTTCGTCCACTTCTATGATCTCCAGCTTTTCAAGCATTTTAACTCTGGACTGTACCTGAAGTGTTTTAGAGTATGTTCCTTTAAAGCGCTCTATAAACTCAGTCGTTTCAGCAATAAACTTTTGCTGCTCTTCGTAGGCTTTCTGCTGGTGCTGACGACGCTCTTCCCTTAACTGCAGGTAGTGGGAATAGTTGGTTTTATAGTCATAGATCCTTCCCATTGTTACTTCAATGGTACGGTTGGTTATATTGTCAACAAAGGCTCTGTCGTGGGATATTACCATAACCGCCTTGGCACTGTTGATCAGAAAATCTTCCAGCCATTGAATGGACTCAATATCCAGGTGGTTGGTAGGCTCATCGAGCAAAATTAAATCCGGCTTTTGCAACAGAATCTTAGCCAGTTCTATACGCATACGCCAGCCCCCGCTAAACTCGCTGGTTGGTCTGGTAAAATCGTCTCTTCTAAACCCCAGGCCCAGCAGAGTCTTTTCCACCTCTGCATCAAAGTTGATTTCTTCTATGGAATAATATTGCTCACTGAGTTCGGATACACGCTCAATAATTTTATAGTAATCTTCTGACTCATAATCTGTTCTTGTTTCCAGCTCCTTATTCAGCGCATCAATTTCCTTTTTCATGTTAAGGATAGTGGAAAACGCTTTGGAAGTCTCTTCAAAAACGGTGCACTGGTCATCCAGAAGCAGGTGTTGAGGCAGATAAGCAATAACGGCTCCGTTAGGTGCTGTAACTTTTCCTTTGGTGGGTTTATCAACGCCGGCAATAATTTTTAGCATGGTAGATTTACCTGCGCCGTTTTTTCCCATAAGGGCTATTCTGTCATTATCATTGATATTGAAAGTAACATCACTGAAAAGTGTTCTGCCGCCAAAAGCTACAGTAAGTCCGTCAACTGAAATCATGGAGATTTAAAATAAATTTAAGGGAGTAAAGATACGTATTTTTCAACGATCCCCGGGAATGAAAAATTCCTAAATTCGACCTTAACCGAATGATTTTACCTCTTTATTCTCCTCCATCACTACGGCTCCTGCTATCCACCCTGAATACTAACCACTTATAAAACACTCAAACGTCTCAAATCAATAATTCCAGAACCAGCAGATTAAAAAATTTACACAATTTTGTCCGGGTATTTTTATCCATGACTCACAGGAGGTATGGATTTAAAAGCACTTTCAGTTACAGAAGGGCTTCTGCTGAAAATTGCCAATCTCAGAATCAACGATTAACTTGTAGTACGGAAAGCCCGATACAGTCAATGGAAGAGATATTTATGCGACGTGCTTTCGACCTTGCAGCAAATGGTCGTGGAAAAGTCAGTCCCAATCCGATGGTGGGATGTGTTATTGTTAAAGACGGGAAAGTGATTGGAGAAGGCTGGCATAAGGTCTACGGAGGTCCGCATGCAGAGGTCAATGCCATTGCATCCGTTGCTGATAAATCGCTGCTGGACGGAGCGGATATTTATGTAACCCTGGAACCTTGTGCCCACTATGGTAAAACGCCTCCCTGTGCCGAGCTGCTTATAAAGTATCCTTTCAGAAAAGTCATTATTGCCAATACCGATCCCAATCCCTTGGTTGCAGGGAAAGGTATTCAGCTTTTACAGGATTATGGGCTGGATGTGACGTCGGGCATGTTAAGCGAATACGGGGAACGATTCAACGCACGGTTCTTTACCTACATCCGGGAGAAAAGGCCTTACATTATTCTGAAGTGGGCAGAAACGGCTGATGGATTTGTCGCGCATTCCGACTATTCTTCCAAATGGATCAGTGGGAAAGTTTCCAGGATGCTGGTACACAAATGGAGAACGGAAGAAGATGCCATAGCGGTCGGAAAAAACACGGCCTTATACGATAACCCTCAATTAAATACCCGGGACTGGCCGGGGAAAAATCCGGTACGAGTGGTCATTGACCGAAAGCTTGAACTACCCGCACATCTGAGTTTATTTGACGGCTCTCAAAAAACGCTTTGCTATAATCTATTAAAAGATGAAGAAAAAGGGCCTGTCTCATTTGTAAAACTATCTGAAGAAAACTTTTTGCAGGCGTTGCTTACCAATCTGCATCAGCGCAACCTGCAGTCACTTATTGTAGAAGGAGGTTCGGTCCTGTTGAATCTGTTTCTATCCGGGGGACTCTACGATGAAGTAAGAATATTTAAAGCTCCTCATACCTTTGAACAGGGTATACCTGCACCGGCCATGAGAGGCAAGCCCGCAGAACAAATAAAGATTGAAGAGGACGAACTTTGGGTATATTACAAAAAATAACCATCCTGGAGCATGCAGCAAGTATTAAAATCTTATTTAAAAAAGCTAACCAATCTTACTGGTCAGAACAAATCATTGCTCCTACTGAAACTTACAGCTTCTGACCTCGACCTCCACGATCTTGATTATGTGTATCAAAAGCCATCGTTTGATATCATTAGTCAGCTTATTTCCAGAACAGCGGAAATCAACCTTTGTGACCTTGCCGACAGTCGTAATGAAAAAATAAACGAAGCAAGTTCCAGACTTAAGAAAATACAACGTCAGGAAGCTCTGGTATTTGAAGAACGCGGAGCGAAGGATCTTTATGTAGGATATCCGTTTGTAAAGGGGAAACTGCTGGATGGCACGCCTATTCGATGCCCCCTGCTGTTTTTTCCTGTTACAATTTTTCACGATGGTTTTACCTGGAAGCTTGGATTCCGAAAAGATCTGACCATTTCATTTAACAAAAGCCTGCTGCTTGCTTATATACACTTCAATAAAATTTCCATCAGCGATGAACTAATGGAAGAAGACTTTGACGATTTTAGCAAGGATCCCTTAGCTTTTCGAACTGCTTTATACGAGTTGCTTAAAGAAAGTACTCTTTCCTTAAACTTCAATCAGGACCTGGTGGCTGATAAACTCACTCCTTTTAAAGAATACACCAGAGAGGAGTTTGAGGAGAAGCATTTTAACGGAGAACTGAAATTATTTCCTGAAGCGGTTCTGGGGATGTTTCCACAGGCTGGTTCCTATCTGGTTCCGGACTATGAATGTATTATTGCACGCAATGAGTTTAGCGACGTCGCAGCCTTCTTTGATTCCAGAACCAATGCCTCCAACGATCTGCCTGTCGTCAGTGATTTTAAGATAAAAGAAGAACAAACGTTTACCCCCTTTCCTCTTGACGGTTCTCAGGAAAACGCTATCATGGCTGTAAAGTCCGGTAAATCCTTGGTAGTACAGGGACCTCCGGGGACAGGTAAATCACAGTTTATCTGCAACCTTATCTGTGATTTTATAGCCCGACGTAAAAGGGTACTGCTTGTCTCCCAGAAACGGGCAGCGCTCGACGTGGTATACGACAGGTTGCGCCAGACAGGCATTGAAGATTTTCTTTGCCTGGTACATGACTTTAAAAACGACCGAAAAGAAATCTACTCCAAAATAGAGTCTCAGATCGACCGGCTTGATGACTATAAAACACAAAACAGCAGTCTCGATGCCATGGCTCTTGAGCGGGTCTTTCTTCAAACAAGCCGGCGGATAGATCAGCTGACAGAAGAACTGGCACAGTACAAACAGGCCTTGTTTGATGAAAAAGACTTTGGCATATCTGTCAAACAATTGTACCTCACAAGTGATCCGGAAAAAGAAACCATTGACTTAACGGATGAATACAAATTCTTCTCGCAACAAGCGCTTGAAGCATTTTCTACGACACTAAAATTTTATTACCAATACAATCACTTCAGACAAAACAATTACGCCTGGAAAGACCGTAAATCGTTTGCTTCGCTGTCTTACACCGACCAGAGATCCCTTGCAAAACTTATTGAGGATATTCCTGTCTATATCACATCGCTGAGCAATACAACACTGGAACTAACCGGCCATACGCTTGAGCTGTCCGAATTGGATGACATTGTCGGGAAGCAGAATGAGCTAAAAACAATACTTGAGCTGCTAAAAGATCCTGACGTTTATGAAGTCTTTCAATTCGTACTTAACAGAAAAACAGACAAGCGCTGGCTCACGAAGCAAGAACAGGAGCTTGAGCTATGTTTCTCCAGAGAAATAGAATCGAGTATACCAGTTTCAAAGTTATTACCTGTACTTTCTGTTATAGAAAAGGCCCTAAAAGCGCAGCAGAACATTTTCACCAAACTGGGATGGAGCGTCTTCTCCAAAGACAAAAAAGAACTATCCAACATTCTCATCGCAAACGGATTAGTGCTGGAGGAAAATGGCCTGAAAGAACTTGCCCAAAGGATCCAAAACAGAATCCGGTTTAATAAAATTACAGATGAGCTAAAGGCCTGCTCCTGGATACCACAGGTTCCTGAATCGACCTCTCCCACAGCTTTCAGACAGTGGTTAGCCTGTCTGTATCAGGCCCTGGAAGCCCGTCAGCTTTATGCCAGACTAAAACTTAAAAACGTTATTTCTATCCATCTTCCTCCTTCCGATTTTATAAGGACCTGGGAAAACCTGATTACTTTATCCAATGCATATCGGAAAGAGCAAAAGCGTTGGATGAATTATCTGACCTTAACTCAAATCGAGAAAATCATTCAGGATAAGGTTTATACAGAAACGCTCCTGTCCACACTGAAAAAAGACTTTGATTTTCTCAAAGAAATGGACGTGCTGGAAAATAGTCTGGCTGCTCATGAGAAATCTGCACTTCAAAAGCTCTTACAAAAAGAACCTGAAGACAAAGACCAGGCGCTCGAATTATTTAAAAACAGCCTGTACCTCCACTGGATCGATTACATTGAAACAAAATACCCGGTACTAAAAAATGCCGGTACGTTCAGACTCGAGCAGTTAGAAGAAGAATTGATCCAGTCCATTGCTTCAAAACTAACAATCAGCAAAGATATACTAATACTGAGAGCCAAAGAAAGAACGTACAATGCAGTACAATACAACCGACTAAGCAACAGAATCACCTATAGAGAACTGAAACATCAGGTTAGCAAGAAAAAGAAAATATGGCCATTGCGAAAACTCATTCAGGAGTTTCACGATGAGCTGTTTGAGCTCATCCCCTGCTGGATGGCCTCTCCGGAATCTGTATCCAGCATTTTTCCTCTTGAGCCTCTGTTTGACATTGTGATCTTTGACGAAGCCTCCCAATGCTTTGCAGAGCGGGGCATCCCTGCCATGTACCGGGGAAAGCAGATTGTAATAGCCGGAGATGAAAAGCAGCTGAAACCAGCGGATCTTTATCAGGTTCGGTTTGATGACGAAACCGATGAACACCCTGACGTGGACGCGGAATCACTGTTACACCTTGGTCAGAATCACCTCATGCAGGTGTACCTTCAGGGACACTACAGAAGCAAAAGCAATGCACTGATTGAATTTTCAAACAATCATTTCTATAAGGGCCGTTTAAAAATGATTCCGGACAAAAACGATCTGAACCGTAATGATCCGGCTATCAAATTTATAAAGCTGGACGGCAGGTGGGAAAGACGTGCCAACTATGAAGAAGCTTCTTACATTGTTACACTTATTCAAAAGCTTCTGAAAGAAAACAAAAGTATCGGGGTGGTGACCTTTAACTACACTCAGGCCTCCCTGATTCAGGACCTTCTGGACGAACAAACCTATTCCGGAGCCTTGACCCTGCCGGATGATTTTTTTGTAAAAAATATCGAAAACGTGCAGGGAGACGAACGGGACATTATTATCTTCTCCATTGGCTATGCCAGGGATCAGAAAGGAAGACTTACCATGCAGTTTGGAGCACTGAATATGGACGGCGGGGCCAACAGACTAAACGTTGCCATTACCCGTGCCAAAGAAAAAATATACATTATTTCAAGTCTGCTTCCTGCCGAACTGGATGTTTCCAACACCAAACACGAAGGTCCAAAACTTCTGAAAGCCTACCTGCAGTATGCACACAGCATTTCTGAAGGAAAATCACAAGGTGCGGATTTACATCTGGAAAAACGCTCTAACATCTACCTTTCAGACATAGTAAAAAGCATGGCTGAAAAAGAGGTTAAAGACAGGATTATCACCAATGACGTTACGTTCTCCGATCTGTCTGTTGCAGCAAACAAACACTATCATTCACTGATACTAACCGATGACAATCTATACTATCAATCGGTTTCCATAAAAGATTTTCATGCCTATCTGCCCATGACGTTTAAATCCAAAAACTGGAGTTATCTCAAGTTAAACAGCCGTCAGTACTGGTCAGACAAAAATCAATTCAGGCACAAACTGATAACCCACATCCAACATGCTTAAAATTAGTTTTACAGCCCTGCTTGTAATCGCCGGCAGTTTGCTTCATCCGGAGCAGGATGAATGTTCCGGAGGTTTTGAAGAGGTGGTATACACATTCAAAACAATTGGCACAATGCCTCCTCAGGTCAATGAAAGCTCGAGCCTTACGTACGGATCTACCAAAGGATTATTTTATACCAACAATGATTCCGGCGGCAAACCCGTGGTGTATGAAATTGACAAAAAGGGTACTCTGAAAGATTCCATCGTGATTCCCGATGCAACGAATGTAGACTGGGAAGATCTGACCCGTGATGGTTCCGGCAACCTTTGTATCGGAGACTTTGGCAACAATAATAACAAGCGCCAAAACCTCCGTATCTACAAATACAATCCAGTTTCAAAATCCACAGAAATTATATTTTTTGCCTATGAGGACCAGGAAAGTTTTCCTCCCTTAAAGAGCGAAAGAGATTTTGACTGCGAAGCATTTGTCTGGTACAAAAACAACTTTTACCTGTTTTCCAAAAACAGAACCTCGAACCCTGTAAAGGTATATAAAGTACCCGATGCGCCAGGTGAACACGTCGCTAAGAAAATTGCGGAAATACCTCTGGAGGGTATGATTACAAGTGCTGCACTCAACCACGACAACAGCCAGTTAGCACTGTTATCATATGGCCGGATTTATATTTTAAAATCGGATAACAGGAAAGAAGAATTAAGTTTAACACCGCTATACTGCACTCCATTTGTCATAGGAATTCAGTCGGAAGGTATTGAGTACCTGGAGGGCAATAAACTTATTATATCCAATGAACAGGGGGCTATTTTTGAAGCTGAGTTAAGTAAAACGAAAGGCACGGCCCAACCATCCGGCAGCAACCAGAAGAAATAAAAAAACAGGGTTAATGAACAGTTTCACCCTCATTAACCCCGTTTATTTTTTAGAAAATCTACTTTTTACAACAACTTGGAGATGATCTCGTCAACAGAAACGCCATCTGCCTCCGCCTTAAAGTTTCTTACCACTCTGTGTCTTAATACAGAAGGAGCGATCGCTTTAACATCTTCTATATCCGGAGAGTATTTGTTATGCATTAAAGCATTACACTTTGCTGCAATTACAAGGTACTGAGAAGCTCTTGGACCTGCTCCCCACTCAAGATATTTCTTAGTGATTTCAGGAGCGTGTTCGCTTTTTGCTCTGGTTTTGTGCACCAGTTTTACCGCATATTCGATCACATTATCAGGTACAGGTACTTTTCTTACCAGATCCTGGTAAGCCAGAATCTGCTCTTTATTCAACACCTTATTGGCAACAGGTCGCTGAGCAGTGGTGGTATTTTTTACAATCGAAAGTTCCGACTGATATGAAGGATAGTCCAGGTACAGGTTAAACATAAACCTGTCCAGCTGCGCTTCAGGAAGCGGATACGTTCCCTCCTGCTCTATAGGGTTTTGAGTAGCAAGCACGAAAAACGGCTTTTCCAGACTATAGATATTTCCGGAAACCGTTACCGAAAATTCCTGCATAGACTCCAGTAAAGCTGACTGAGTCTTGGGAGGCGTACGGTTAATTTCATCTGCCAGAATGATATTGGCAAAAATAGGACCTTTTACAAACTTAAAGTTTCTGTTGTTGTCCAGCGTTTCTGACCCAACAATATCAGAAGGCATAAGATCGGGAGTAAACTGAATACGTTTAAAATTCAGGTCTAACACCGATGCGATGGTATTGATCAGCAAGGTTTTGGCAAGGCCGGGTACTCCGACCAGAAGACAATGTCCCTGACAAAAAATTGCTGTGAGAACCAGATTTACAACGTCCTCCTGCCCTATAATGACTTTAGAGATTTCTGCTTTTAGTTTTTTACTCGTGTCAAAAAATTCATCTGCTAGAGCCACTTCAGATTTTTGCGCTTCCATGTTTATCTATTTACTGGGTTATTATCAATTCACAGTCTTTGTACTCTTCATCGATGTCAATATAAACTTCCCCCTTGTTCTGGTCAAACCACTTATTGATTGCGTTGTTTTTCTTTTCAGCAAGCGCGGCCTTTTGTATTTTCTGATAATCATCTTCCAGGTTTGCCTGATGAGGTGGTGTTTTGCTCTTGTAGTACACGATTTTTACGGCATCGGTACCATCCTCGGTTTTAAATGGTATCGGTTTGGAAATAGAACCTACCTTCATTGTATCCACCATAAAGAATATTACAGGATCCAGTTTTTCCATGGGGATATGTGTACTTCCTGTTTCAGGGTCAATGAACAAGCCACCTGAAGAATTGGTCATTTTATCTTCTGAAAATTTATTTGCCGCTTTTTCAAAAGTTATGCTGTCGTTTAGAATTGCTGTTCTTAAGCTATCCAGGAAATTTACGGCAGCAGCCATATCTTCGGAAGAAGAAGTAGGTTTAATCAGGATATGTCTGGTATTAAATTCATTTCCTCTTCTGGCGATCATCTGAATCAGGTGAAATCCGTATTCCGATTCTACAATACCTGAAAGTTCACCTGGTTTAAGTTTCAGGGCAGCCCCTTCGTATTCCGGCACCAGTTCTCCCTTCTTAAAGAAGCCTAGCTCTCCGCAATTTCTGGCCGAACCCGGATCTTCGGAAAAAATCTCTGCCAGTTTACAAAAGTCTCCTCCATCCTGAATTTTAGCTTTGATCAGCTCCAGCTGCTCCCTGGTCTGATTTTTTTTCTCTTTGCTGATTTTAGGCATAACCACAATTTGCCCTACCTCGGCTTCGGTTGAAAAATACGGCAGACTGTCCTTCGGAATTTCGTTGAAGAATTTTTTAACTTCACCAGGAGTAATTTTCATGTCTCTGGTAATATTGTCCTGCATTTTCTGAATAATCAGCTGTTCTTTTATCTGAGGACGCAGTTCTTTTTTCAGTTCATCGATGCTTTTGTTGTACATCGCCACAAGCTTTTCTTCCGACCCGATCTGACTGATAAAGTAGGCCATTCTTCTGTCAAGCTGTTCATCTACCTGAGCTTTTTCAACGGTAACAGAGTCAATTTCTGCTTTGGCAAGCAACAGTTTATTGATGATGAGCGTTTCCAGCACATGGCATTTTAACTTGGACGCATCGTTTATATACTCCTGATTGGCCAATACCTGAAGGTAATTCATCTCCAGTTCTGACTTCAGGATGATTTCATTATCAACTTTTACGATTATTTTATCCAGCACCTGAGCGGTACTGTTTTTAGTGATAAGGATAAAAAGTATAAAAGCAAAAAATCCAAAAAGCTTTGCCGCACTACTTAATTTTGATTTCATTGTTTTCCTTTGCCTGCTTATATAAATTTTCTTCAAGCGAATTTATAAGATTAATTTTTCTCTGATTCAGCAATGTCTCTCTGATCTGGTCACGAGCAAACTCATAAGGAGAAATCTGCTCACTGCTTTTATAATCTTTAATTTTGATAAGATACAAATAATTATTGTCCATTCGCTCCGCCATCACAGTTTTCTCCAAAAACTGTCTTTTTCCGGAAATGTCATCAAATGGTGAATTTTTTATGATCTCATCAAAGTTGTGCCAGAGAGAATCTTCCACAATATAAAAAGAAGCCAGACGAAGGCAAAGCAATCTCAGTTCTGTTTTATCTTTTTCGTTATTGGATGCCAGTAAAGACCTGATTTTATCAATTTTGGGCGCATCCTTAGGGATCTTGATAAAACTTCCTTTAAAAATATTTTCCCTTAATTCGAAAGAGGTAATGTTATTATCATAATACTCCTGAATTTCATTTTCTGTAATCAGGGTATCCAGCTTCTCACGAACATAGTGCTCCTTAAATGTGTGTATCAGCAGAGCCTCTTTATACTCCTGAAGTTTTTGATTGATGTCTTCGTTGCTTTCGTCTATGATTGATTCGGCATGGCTTAAAAGTACCTTCCGGGTAATCCATTTCTGAATATAAGCCTCGGCAAGGTAAGCGCTGTCGGGACCGTGCAACCCCGGGATAACAGCTTCAAGTTCTGAGGGATAAAGAACGTAATTATAAACGCGGGCAAGAGGTCTGTCTTCAAAGCTGTCAGCATCCTGGTTTTTCGTAACGAAGAGCTGACAACTTTGAACAACAAACAGAGTAATTATTAAAAAGATTTTAAAGGAAATTCTCAATTCTTTACTTTTACTAGTTTCTGAATCTGAGGTTCGTTTATAGAAACAGGATACTTCTTCTTCATTTCCTTAATCCACTCCTGCTCAAGGTAAGACTGATAGTCAGAAATAGCAAGTCCTCTTGATTCTTCGAATGTCTTAGGTCTTGGCTCTTCTACTTTATTAATTTTCACAAAGTAAATTCTTCCGTCTTTTTCAATCTCGGTAGTTCCTTCTTTCCACTCGATTGAATTGAGGATTTCATTATCGCCTTTCTGAAACTTACCTTCTGTTACCTGAAGTGTTAACGGCGCATTTTGATTGAAAGTATTTTCAAGGGCTTTCTTAGAAGTGGAATATACCACCAATCCTACTTTTCTGTCCTGATTCTTCTCCGCTTCTGTTTTCTTTGGTGTTCCTTTACCCAGATCTTTAATAATAATGCGGGTAGAATCTACTCCTTTATTTTTCAGATAATTGTACACACCGGCACCTCTCATCAGAGAAAGCGTGGCAGGTTCTTTAGCCTCTGCTGAAGCTGAAAGTTCCAACACCAGATTTTTATCTCTTTGTAACTGGCTTACGACTTTGTCAAGATCCGCTTTGTAAGTATCCTCTATGTCTGAAGAGTTGGCCTTAAAGGTAATAGCGGAAAGTCTCTGATCTTTCACTTCAAATTTACCTTTCGCCAGTTCTGCTTTTACTTTTTCAAGGGTTGTTTTATCCTTAACATTAAAGATAACCGCATCCACTCTTGTATCCCACTTGAATTTATCTCTGTTCTGATTGAAATAGCTTTTTAGTCCGGCAGTGTCTTCAATTGCTTTAGACCAAACTTTTTCATCCATTAACTGGAATAACAAAATACCGTCTCTGTATTCCTTCACAAGCATTTTGTAATCGAGGTATTTTTCAGCCAGGTGCGCTTCTTCGTAACCTAAAAGCTGCTGATCCACATACTCTTTGTAAAGCACTTTAACATACTGCCCTACAGAAGAATTTTTTCTTGGTCTTTGTTTTTCCTTTACATAGGAAAGGAAATCGTTAACGGTATAATTCTGCTTATTGATATTGAACAATACCTGATTGTTTTTCGCATCAGAAGTATAATTCCACTTTCCTTCCAGTAGCGTAGAGTCTACTTTACTGATCGCAACTTCCAGTGATTTAGGATTTTCAGTGAAATTATTTTCACGTTTCAGACGCTCGATCAGTTTGGTTTTGTTGAGTTCTGATCTTGAATCTTTGGACACTTTCGCTTTTAAAGTAGGCTCAAGTTCTTCGAACGGCTCCAGACCTTTTTTCTCAAGAAGTTTGATGATATGCCAGCCGTAAGGAGTCTGAATCGGTTTGCTGATCTGATTTACTTCGGTAAGGCCAAAAGCAGCTTCTTCAAAAGAAGGGATCATACGTCCGGTAGAGAACCAGGGCAATTCACCGTCTTTTGATTTAGAGTTTACATCGTCTGAGAACTGGGAAGTAAGCTGACTCCAGTCTTCGCCTTTCTGCAGTCTTGCATAGATTTCATCAATTTTTTGTTTTGCTGCCAGAGAATCTGCTTCAGCCGTTCCGGTGGTAGCCCTAACCATGATATGCGCTACCCTAACCTGCCCCTGAGATTTTCTTTTATCTTTTACCTGGATAATGTGGTATCCGAAGCGGGTTCTTACGGGTTCAGAAATCTGACCTACAGGAGTTTTATAAGCAGCATCCTCGAATGGGTAAACCATTTGAAGCGCAGTGAAGTAGCCAAGGTCTCCCCCATTGTTTTTAGCAGAAGGGTCCTGAGAGAATTGTTTTGCCAATGCTTCAAAACTTTCTCCGGCAAGGGCTCTTTGTCTTAGTTCGTTGATTTTATTATAAGCCGCAAGAGTATCTTTAGGCTCTGCATCAGGATTAACGTTGATCAGAATGTGCGCAGCTCTTACTTCTTCTTTCATTCTTTCATACGCCTCTTTGATAAGCTGCTCGGTAACGCCTTTTTCAGTCAGGTAGGGTTGAGCCAGTTGTTTCCTGTACCCTTCCAGTTCCTTTTTAAAAGATGACGTAGTATCGATTCCCAGTGCTTCAGCCTCTTTGACCTTTAGTTTAAAATTAATGTAAAGATCTAAGTACTCTTTAATGCTTTTTTCCGTATATGCATCTGGAGCGTTTGAATTGTTTTTGTTATATACATAAACGAATTCGCTTTCATTTACCGGCTGACCACCGATAACTGCTACAGATGGGCCATCATTGCCTTTCTTTGAAGTTGTTTCGGAAGTTTTACAACCCGACAGGATAAGGGTAGCTGAAAGAAATACTACAAAATTTTTTTTCATAGATTTTTTGCGTCTTTTATAGGAATACTGGTTCCAGTAATTAAAAAATACTCTCCGTAACTGAAACTTTCCGCTGAATTTTAGCTTTAACAACGCTTGGTTCAGGTAAAAAATTTCAATTATTTCTTTTTACAGGCGCAATTTTAGTGATTTTTTTTAAATAATATTAATCCTGTGCAGGATAATGTAAAATAGCCGGAAGGCAAAAGACTGAAAAACAATTAACAGACCGTCAATTTCTTAAAAAGACGATAAACGGTATGGTCTTTTTCTTTAAAAACTTCAATGGAATCCATGATACGATTTACAAGCATCAGCCCTAATCCTCCTTTTTTTCTGTCTTTCACAAGCTGGTGGATATCGGGTTCGCTGTATTGCGTATGGTCGAACGGAGCTCCCAGATCTGAAATTTCAAAGGTTAGGCCGTCACAGGTTTCAGAAATCTGCAGGTTTAGATGAAGGTTTTCGTCGCAGTTATTGGAATGAATAATACGATTGGCACAAATCTCATCCACAGCAAGCACAAGCATATTTACCTCCGTTTCAGGCAAATGCAAATCTGTAAGGGTCTGTGTCACAAACCTTCTTATTTCCTTAAGATTTTCCTTTGTACAAGCTATGCGCAATTTATGATTCATTTATTAGTGTCTTCGCTGCTTCTTTCGAATCTACAATCCGTATCAGTTCATCGAGGCCCAAAATCTGAAATACATTTTTAACCTTACTACTTAGATTAAACAGGATCATTGAAATTTTGTTATTCTCAAAATCTTGTATGTAAGACATAAAAACTCCCAGCCCAGCTGAAGATATGTAAGTAAGATTGGTACAATCGATAAGAATTTTCTTTTCGCCTGCGGAAACCGCCTCAGAAATTGCTTTGTCTAAATTTATGCAGGAACTTGCATCCAGATCCCCTTCAATTCCTATAAGGTAAATTTCCTCTTCTTTCCCAATTGAAATATTCATTGCTATTTACGGTTATTCAATAAAGTTGGTTTTCAGCTTATACAAATTTGATTATTAGAAACGTATAATCGTCGTGAAGTGCCTGAGTCCCTGTGAATTCGTAGAACTTTTCGAGTATTAAGTCGCTGATTTCCTTGGTATTTAAGCTGTGGTGAATATATAAAAGATTTTTTAATTTATCAAAACCGAACTCCTCGCCCTGATCGTTGGTAGCTTCAATAATTCCGTCGGTATATAGAATAAGGATATCTCCTTTATTATAAGCTATCTTCTTTTTCTCTATATGTTTGGAATAATCCTTATTTCTGATGATACCCAAACCTAACCCTTTGCTTTTTAGATAACTTATCTCTCCGGTCTGACTATTGAAGAATAAAGCCGGGCAATGTCCTGCCCTTGCCATTTCAATCGTCTGGTTTTCGGTATCGATGCTAAGGAATGTAAGGGTAATAAAGGAGGATTTCTCCAGGCCTCGACTAAGCGCTTTATTGGCCTGCACCATAAATTCGTCCGGTGGAATCTCGGTTTGTACCAGACTTTGAAACACCCCTTTCATCTGGGCCATGGTAAATGCTGCGGAGGTTCCGTTACCCGAAACGTCTCCGATTACCATTGCTATTTTTTTATCTGAATATTCGTAAAAGTCATAATAATCACCTCCTACTTCGTCGGCTGCCTTGGTGAAGGCAGTAATCTGCAGGTTGATATTAAAAATCAGACTCTGAGGCAGAAGACTTTTCTGTACTTCCTTGGCGATTTTCAACTCCTCCTGATACCTCTCTGTAGCTACCGCCTCATCGATCAGCCGGAAATTTTTAATGGCAATACTTGCCTGACTTACGAAACTGCAAATAATGTCCACCATCTCCTTGTCGAACCCATCTGTCTCGTTTTTAAGCAGTACCAGGGTTCCCAGCTTTTGTTTGTGGCTGTACAAAGGAATAATCAGCAACGATTTAAAAGGCAGCTTCTGAATGCGTTCCGAATGCTCAAGGCTTTTGGCATCCTTTATATATTGAGGCTGGTTATCAATATTGAAATGATTCTTCCGTAATACCTTTTTTATTTCAAATACATCTATTTCACTGATTCCTTTATTGATAAAGGCCTTAAAATTACCTTTCTCATCCACAATTTCCAGCCAGCCTGCATTGGCAAAAATGGTACTCAGACTGCTGTCGATCAGAATTTCATGGACCTCATCTTCCTTGTTTCCCAGCTGAATGGACTGACTCAGCTTCTGAAAAATCATTACTTCTCCAAATTTCTGCTCAAATACCGAAGAGGTAGGCAGGTTAAACAACAGGACCAGGAGTGCGGAAAAACAATTCAACAGAATAAAAGACGAAACTCCTCCGATAAACAGGTTTTGCGCAAGGTCTATAATAAGGATGGTACCAAAATGCTGCTCATAGATCTGCTGCAGGAAGGTAAATCCGATTACAATAATAAGTACTATCAACAGGATGCTCTGCCACTTTTGCTTATAATTAAGAAAGGCCACCCATTTAAGATTAAACGAAAGGATCATTCCAAACAGGAACAGAGGTATTGCATACAGGTATACCTTAAAATTGAAAATATCGAAATACGCAAAGTTGGTTAACATGCTTAGAAGCGCCAGCACTTCAAAAATCATCCATATCACCGTGAGCTGCTTACTTTTCTGATAGAGAATCATTTTCTTCCACACATAAAAGCCGTTGGCAAGAAAAATCGTTACCAGAGCGATATTAAAATGGTATATCAGGTTATTAAACAGCAGGTTTTTCTTAAATGCAGGCGTGCCAAACAAAAAGAGCATAAACTTGACCAGCAGGCTTATAAGAATGGTCGTGGCACCAAAAATGAAGACCTGCCAGAGCATTTCTATAAAATTAGAACTCTTTTTCTGGCCAATATTTATTTTAAACAGCAGAAATGTAAAAAGGAAAAAACAGGTAAGGAGCGCATTTCTCCAAAAATCTGTCAGGTAAAAATCGAACGCATGGCTAAGAGAATATAATGTCAGCAAGTCGCCTACGACCAGGACTAACCAACTAACAATTGCAAGTATCAGGTAAAGTTTAAAATATCCTTTAACAGACATTCGAAATCAGAGTTCCATTTGAGGTTAAAAAAAATTTTAAATATCAATAGCTTTTCGCTCCATATCAGGTCAATGCCTTTTGAGCCTGTCCAAAGACTCAAAAGGCAAAAATTTGCAAAAAGGGTATTCTTCAGCGCTGGTTACAATCGCTTATCTCGAGCTGTAGTTCGGAGCCTCTCTGGTAATATGAACATCGTGAGGATGGCTTTCCTTAACTCCTGCTGCAGTGATTTTTACAAATCTAGCTTTCTTAAGCGCATTTATATCTTTCGCTCCACAGTACCCCATACCTGCTCTCAGACCACCTATCAGCTGATAAATCACTTCTGACACCAGACCTTTATAAGGCACTCTTCCCACAATTCCTTCCGGAACAAGTTTTTTCACTTCCTCTTCCGCATCCTGGAAATATCTGTCTTTAGAGCCATCTTCCATTGCTTCAAGAGATCCCATTCCTCTGTAGGATTTGAATTTTCTTCCCTCGTAGATAATTACTTCTCCCGGAGCTTCTTCCGTACCTGCCAGTAAAGATCCTACCATGATGCTGCTTGCCCCTGCTGCAATAGCCTTGGCAATATCTCCGGAAAATCTCACGCCACCATCGGCAATGATTGGCACATTCAGTTTTTCCACAGCTTTGGCAGATTCGTATACCGCTGATAACTGAGGCATCCCAACACCTGCGATAATACGTGTTGTGCAGATACTTCCCGGACCAATACCTACTTTAACGGCATCGGCACCAGCCTCTGCAAGACGCAAAGCCGCTTCTCCTGTTGCCACATTACCAGCCACCACTTCAAGGTTTGGAAACTCTGTTTTCACCTTTTCTACTGCCTTTATTACATATATGGAATGGCCGTGAGCGGTATCGATACTGATTAAGTCTACTCCGGCTTTCACCAAAGCCTGGATTCTTTCTATAAGATCAGGAGTAACACCAACTGCAGCACCACATCTCAATCTTCCAAACTGATCTTTGCAAGCCTCTGGTCTTCCTTTTTTCTTAAGAATGTCTTTATAAGTGATCAATCCAATCAGCTTATAATTTTTATCTACGACTGGTAGTTTTTCAATTTTAAATTCCTGAAGGATTTCTTCTGCTTTTCCAAGGTCGATTCCCTCGCTGGCAGTGATCAGATTTTCCTTGGTCATGATCTCACTGACCTTCTTGGTTCTTGTTTTCTCGAACCTCAAATCCCTGTTGGTAATAATACCAGCAAGCACTCCATCTCCCTTCACTACCGGAATTCCACCAATTTTAAATTCCTCCATAATCTGAAGTGCTTCGCCAAGGGTAGCATCTTCACTCAGGGTGATAGGATCCAGAATCATTCCGCTTTCCGAACGTTTAACCCTTTTCACCTGATCCGCCTGCTTTTCAATGGACATATTCTTATGAATAAATCCAATCCCCCCCAGTTGGGCCATGGCAATAGCCATTTCATATTCCGTAACGGTATCCATAGCAGAAGACACCAACGGAATATTGATTTGTATATTCTTGGTAAGTTGAGATGCTGTATTGGTTTCGCGTGGAAGGATTTCCGAGTACGCAGGTAATAACAATACGTCGTCGTATGTTAAAGCCTCAAAAAGGAATTTAGAAGAATCTAGAGACATCGCAAATAAATTTAAAGTATCTATTTGCCGGCCAAAATTAATTTAATTTTTTTAATATAAAAAGCTATTTAAGAATAAATAAATTGTATTATTCCTCTTTCGAAGTTCATTTAAGCCGGAAATACACATAAAATCAATACTATTCCCTTTAAAAAAGTTCGTTAGTATACAGGAATCGTTGAATCGATCTGTCTGGACCATGCATCGATCCCTCCTTCCAGGTTGTACAGATTTTTAAAGCCGAATTCTTCCGTTAAAAACTTCACCACCATGGCACTGCGCATTCCGAGGTGACAATAAACGACCACCGGCAAATGTTCCGGAATCTGATCGACCTGTTGCTGAATTCTGCTCACAGGAATAAGCTTCCCCCCCAAATTGCAGATTTCGTACTCGTATTCTTCCCTTACATCCAGCAAAAAGATCTGCTCATTTTTATCAAGCTTCGCTTTTAGTTCCTGAACAGTAATTTCCTTATATCCCGGTTCAAAGTCAAAAGCCGGCACTTCGCAACTGAAATCATAGTTACCCAGACTTGTCATCGCAAAGTTTTCTTCATTTCTCTGGAACGAAATGGTAGAAGAAGTTAAACTAAGCAGATCCAGCATCAATAATTTACCGGAAAGCGGTTCTCCGATACCGGTGATTACTTTGATCACCTCATTCGCCTGCAAGGTACCTAATACACCCGGGAGCACCCCGACCACACCTGCTTCGGAGCAGGAAGGCATTTCTCCGGGACCGGGAGGTTCAGGGAACAGACAACGGTAGGAAGGACCACCTTTATAATTATAAACTGAAAGCTGACCTTCAAATTTAAAAATGGAGGCCGACACCAGAGGTTTATTCAGGATTACCGAAGCATCGTTGCAAAGATATCTTGTTGAAAAATTGTCGGTGCCATCCACGATGATATCGTAGTCGGCAAGAATTTTCAGCGCATTTTCCGGAGAAAGTCTTTCTTGTATGACAACAACAGTACAAAATGGATTGGACTGTTTTAGTTTCTGTGCAGCCGTTGCGGCTTTTGATTTCCCTACATCTTCCTGATTGTACAGTACCTGACGGTGCAGATTGCTTTCGTCGATCACATCCCCGTCAATAATCCCCAGTGTACCGACACCGGCAGCAGCAAGATACATCAGCACAGGACATCCCAATCCACCTGCACCGACAACAGCCACCCTGGCAGCCTTCAGCTTCTGCTGCCCTTCCAGTCCAAACTCAGGCAAAATGATGTGCCTGTTGTATCGTCTAAGTTCTTCGCGGCTCAACATTCGTATTGAAAGGTTTGATCTTTTTTAGAGTATTCCGGTTCGTTCCATTAAAACGCTTATCTGTAGTTAACACAAGCTCCGCTTAAAACTTAGTCAACGTTCTACTCAGGCTTAATGTACTTCTTTTTTATTAACTCAGATCCTTCACAAGCTCAGGAGTACAAGTATACTATTTTCAAGCGGACGCCTGATACCCAATCGTTCCAAGCGAGGACACCAGAACCAGCACTTTAAACTTTATACTTTATACTTTATACATCATACTCCTCTTATTATCACATACACCTCAAAAAGCCTGATCCCAGTCTTTCCACACCACTTCGTACCCCTGGTCTTTGATCATGGAAGCAACCTCCTGAGGAGTTCTTTCGTCGGATATTTCAAATTGCTCTAATGCATCCGTGTTGCTGGCATAGCCTCCCGGATCTGTTTTGGAGCCGGCACTCAGGGTTGTGACACCCAGTTTTATAATATTATTCCTGAACTTCTCACTTTCTCGCGTAGAAATAGTCAGCTCCAGTTCCTCGTTAAATATTCTGTAAGCGCAGATCAGCTGCACAAGTTCCCTGTCTGACATATCCACCTTAGGCTCTTTTCCTGCATAAGGACGGAGACGAGGGAAAGAAACACTATACTTCGTCTTCCAGTAAGTCTTCTCCAGATAGTCGAGATGAAGGGCATTAAAGAAGGAGTCTGTTCTCCAGTCTTCCAGCCCAATAAGTACACCAAGACCGATCTTATGAACTCCCGCCTTTCCCAGACGATCTGGAGTGTCGAGCCGGTATTCAAAGTTGGACTTTTTCCCTTTCGGATGATGGAATTTATAATTGTCCTCATGGTAGGTTTCCTGATAAACAAGTACGCCATGAATACCAAGAGGTAATAGTCGCTCATAGTCTTCCTGATCCAGAGGCTGCACCTCCATGGAGATGTTCGCAAAGTGTGGCCGGATTTGTCTGATGGCCTTTTCGAAGTAATCCACCCCTACCGTTTTATTCGCTTCTCCTGTCACCAGCAGTATATGGTCGTATCCATAGGATTTGACAACCTCGATTTCCCGCTCAATCTGCTTTTCTGTAAGCGTTGTTCGCCTCATAGGGTTGTCGAGACTGAACCCGCAATACGTACAGATATTCTGACACTCATTGGAAAGATACATGGGCACAAACATCTGGATTGTATTACCAAATCTTTTCAGTGTAAGTTCTCTGCTGAGCTTTGCCATCTCTTCAAGAAAAGGCGTGGCAGCAGGCGAAATCAATGCTTTGAAATCTTCAAGATCACGTCTCTTTTTCACTAAAGCATTGCGTACATCAGCTTCTGTTTTGGAATAGATGCTTTCCTTCACCTCTTCCCAGGAATAGTTTCTGAAAACATTGAGGAAACTGCTCATGATTATAACTCGTCAAGAAATGCCGTTAAAGGACTGCTTGCTACTGCTTCTTTACCTGCCTTACCCAGCCTGGCCTCGTAAGCCATTCTTCCTGCTTCCACAGCCATTTTAAAAGCAATGGATATTTTTACCGGATCACCGGAAACCGCCATGGCCGTGTTGATCAGAACAGCATCTGCACCCATTTCGAGGGCTTCCGCTGCATGGCTTGGGGCACCGATTCCTGCGTCGATAACGACAGGCACGTTACTTTGTTCAATGATAATTTCCAGCATGGCCCTGGTCTGAAGTCCGCTGTTAGAGCCAATCGGAGAGCCCAATGGCATCACGGCAGCAGTACCCACTTCTTCCAGTCTTTTACACAAAACAGGATCTGCGTTGATATAAGGCAATACGATAAATCCCAGTTTCACCAGTTCTTCCGCTGCCTTTAGTGTTTCTACAGGATCCGGGAGAAGGTATTTAGGATCCGGATGTATTTCCAGTTTTAGCCAGTTGGTTTCCAACGCTTCTCTGGCCAGCTGAGCAGCGAAGACAGCTTCTTTGGCATTTCTTACTCCGGAAGTATTTGGCAGCAGATTAAACTGACTATGATTCAGATAAGGAAGAATTTCGTCTTCCTGCTTTTTCAGATCTACGCGTTTTAATGCAACCGTTACAAGTTCTGAACCGGATGCCAGCAACGCCTCCTGCATCAGCTTTCCCGATGAGAATTTACCGGTACCCGTAAATAGCCTTGAATTGAATGTTTTGCCTGCAATTACCAGTGGTTTCATAGTATTAGTCATTGAAGCGACACTTTTCTAAATGCTGAATAAAATTTTTCATTGCCCCAGCTTTGTCTGGAGCAGCATTAACAATGGAGGCGATGGCAACGCCATAAACACCTGTTTGAAACAGCTCACCCAGGTCCTGTTCATTTATTCCGCCAATAGCAATTACCGGAATATTGATTCCTGCACTCTGGCAGGAACTCAGGATTTGCCTGTACCCATCCAGACCGAGCACAGGACTAAGCTTTTCTTTCGTGTTTGTAAAACGGAAAGGTCCCAATCCGATGTAGTTCACAAAACGGCATTTGGATTCCAGGTCGAAAAACGTATTGGCGGTACCGCCGATAATAAACGTTTCCCCAAGTTTTTCCCTCGCCTCTTCAGGATGCATATCATCGTTTCCCAAATGCACCCCATCTGCCCCGATCTCTTTGGCAATACGCACATTATCGTTGATAATGAGCTTTGCGTTGTATTTCCGGCAAACCGCAAGTGTTTCCTCTGCAATTTTTCTCCATTCTGCGGTTCCTTTGCCTTTCACTCTTAATTGTACCCAGTCTGCTCCGCCCTTACAGGCTTCTTCCGCAAGCTGCGCATGCGTGAAGCCAGGAATAGTGTCCTGGGTGATATAATGTAATCTGGAAATCTGCATGTTGATGTTATCCTTTGTGATTTCCCAGCAAGGTTTCATTACTTGCGAGAAATCGTGTAATATAGTCTTTGGCTCTGATACAAGCCTTTATCAAAGGATATCCCTTTGACAGATTTGCTGTAATGGCTGATGAAAGTACACAACCGGAGCCATGCTTAGGATAGGCCACTATCGTTTTAGGTTTGAAAGGATAAACTTTTCCTTCTTTGGAAAGCAGATAATCCCTTGCTTCATTTTTGCTGTTATGCCCGCCTTTTAGGTATACATGGCAAAAACGGCTCAAATATTTTCCAGCCTCCATAGGATCTTTATTGGGGACAAGAAACTGTATTTCCTGCCAGTTGGGCGTAATCATATAAAGTTCAGAACATACCTTACAGATTTTTTCCTGATCCTGGTCTTCATGAAAGGTAAAGCCCGCACTGGCTTTAATGACAGGATCCCAGATAATTTTCACATTAGGATTAAACCCTTTTAACAGCCCGGTAAGCTTCAGCAGAACATCGTAGCTTTCAATAAGTCCAATCTTGACAAACTCCACTTTATGTTCTTTCAGCAACACTTCTACCTGTTGAAGGATCGTCTCAACAGGTACCCACTGATTGGAAAGAAACTCTTTTTCATTCTGAATTGTCAGAGAGGAGACCACGCCCAGACCATAAACCTTATGCATTTCAAACGTTTTAATGTCTGCAAGCACTCCTGCTCCCGCACTTGGATCAAATCCTGCAATGGAAAGAACTTTTGTTCTTATTCTGTTCATCTTACTGAGCCACTCTGGCTATCGTTTCTCTAAGCTCTATAAATCGTTGAACTGCTTTTTTTATAGCTGCATCTTCCGCAAAAGGCTTCCAGATATATCCGACCACCACGACACCCATTAAACCTGTATTGCCTAACTGGTGAATGGTATGCAGATCAATCCCGCCTAAGCCAAACACTGCAGAAGGATGCGCTGAAAGATATCGGCTTAATTCCTGAAGGTTTATTCCTGCTTTGTATCCATCCTTGGAGATACTGTCAAACAGCGGACTGATGAACTGATAATCGCTCAGCCCCTTTGCTGTTTTCAGGTCTTCAATTGAATGACAGGAACAACTTACCCTGCGATGACGTTGCCGGAATGTATGAATTGTTTCTAAGTCCTGACTGCCACTTTTAAATACATCATAACTGAAATGATACCCTCGCAATGAAAACCTTTCAACGATTTCAGGCATACGGTGAACAGTAATCCTGTCGTAGTATACAGGACGAATCTGTTTTACATAGTCCTCTACTTCGTGAAAAGTGCTGTAGGGTTTTCTGATATGCAACACCTCCAGCCCCTCTTCAAAGAGGGCATGAAGTAATTCATGCTCTCTTGGCAAAGGGTGTTCATTCGTTATGACAATAAGTTGCATTCTGCCGGGGAATCTAGATATAGATCTCGCCTCCGGTTTTGGTGAACTCGGCTGACTTTTCTTTCATTCCCAATTCAATCGCTTCCTGTTCGGACACTCCGGTTTTTTCAGCAAAGTCGCGTACATCCTGAGTGATTTTCATGGAGCAGAAGTTCGGTCCGCACATAGAGCAGAAATGAGCTACTTTTGCACCTTCCGCAGGAAGTGTTTCATCGTGGAATTCTCTTGCGGTATCCGGATCCAGCGAAAGATTGAACTGATCTTCCCATCTGAATTCAAATCTTGCTTTGCTCAACGCATTATCGCGGTATTGAGCTCCCGGATGTCCTTTGGCAAGGTCGGCAGCGTGTGCTGCAATTTTATAGGTAATAACACCGTCTTTAACGTCTTTCTTGTTTGGAAGACCAAGGTGTTCTTTTGGAGTTACATAGCAAAGCATTGCACAGCCATACCAGCCAATCATGGCAGCACCGATGGCGGAAGTGATATGGTCATATCCCGGAGCAATGTCAGTTGTCAACGGCCCAAGGGTGTAGAAAGGCGCTTCATGGCACTCTTTCAACTGCTTGTCCATATTTTCTTTGATAAGGTGCATTGGTACGTGACCAGGACCTTCGATCATTACCTGTACATCGTGCTTCCAGGCAATCTTGGTTAGTTCGCCAAGGGTTTCAAGCTCTCCGAACTGTGCAGCATCGTTTGCATCGGCAATAGAGCCCGGACGCAATCCGTCGCCCAGTGAAAACGCCACATCGTACGCCTTCATGATTTCACAGATCTCTTCGAAATGTGTATACAGGAAGTTTTCTTTATGATGAGCTAGACACCACTTGGCCATAATAGAGCCACCTCTTGATACGATTCCGGTTACTCTTTTCGCCGTTAGTGGTACATATCTCAGAAGCACTCCGGCATGGATGGTGAAATAATCCACTCCCTGCTCAGCCTGCTCGATCAGCGTGTCTCTGAAGATTTCCCAGGTAAGGTCTTCTGCCTTGCCATTTACTTTTTCAAGTGCCTGATAAATTGGTACGGTTCCGATCGGCACAGGAGCGTTGCGGATGATCCACTCTCTTGTTTCATGAATGTTCTTTCCTGTGGAAAGGTCCATGATGGTATCTGCTCCCCATCTGCAGGCCCATACCGCTTTTTCCACCTCTTCTTCTATGCTTGAGGTAACGGCAGAGTTTCCGATGTTGGCATTAATTTTCACCAGGAAGTTTCTTCCAATAATCATTGGTTCACTTTCAGGGTGATTGATGTTGCTTGGGATAATGGCTCTTCCGGCCGCCACTTCATCTCTCACAAACTCAGGAGTGATAAAACCTTTTGGGGTATTGGCGCCAAAGCTGTTACCAGGATGCTGAAAGCCCAGGTTCTGAACTTCCTGTATTCTCTGGTTTTCACGAATAGCAATGTACTCCATCTCCGGAGTAATGATTCCTTTTTTAGCATAGTGCAACTGGGTTACATTATGCCCTTTCTTTGCTCTCAACGGCTTCTTAATATGTTCGAAACGCAGATGATCCAACTCGCTGTTGTACAATCTTTGTTTGCCATATTCCGAAGTAATTTCCGGAAGTTCTTCCACGTCCCCTCTTTTAAGAATCCATTCTTCACGAAGTCTTGGAAGTCCTTTTTTTACATCGATCTGAACATCCGGATCGGTGTACGGACCACTGGTATCGTAAACGGTGACAGAAGGGTTTTTCTCTGTTTTGTTGTTATTGAATTTATAAACAGTATCAGAGAGAGAGATTTCTCTCATTGCCACCTTGATATCATGCAAATTACCTTTCACATATATTTTACGCGACCCTGTGTACGGATCTCTTGTGATGCTTTCTGCTGATGGAATTTTGTCTTTTCTCATATTACATTGGTTAAAATATAATGAATCAGCCTCCTTGTGTGGCTCTGATAATCGTTACTTTGTCCTGGTCTTTGAGGGTCTGGGTAGCCCAGTGCTTTTTAGGCAGAACCCTGTCGTTGATGGCTACTGCTATGCCTTTTGACTCTTTGATATTGAGCTGGTCCAGCAGTGCGACAAGTGTGTTTGACGTTATGGATGTCCTTTCGTTGTTTACAATCACTTCCATTGGCTTTGGAATTTAGTTGCAGCAACGATATGAGGGATGGAGAAAAAGTGAGGTCTCTAACTTTTCCCTTCGTCAGTATTAACTGAATCAGGTTCCAAGGGTATAATCTCAGCCTGTTTCGGCACCCCTAAAGTTGCTTTGAAGTAAATATAAGCTAATTTTAAATCCGATCCAAATTAAACAAATTCCTAACCATAAGCCCCAAAGGCCTCTTTTGTTTAATTATATTTTTTTACCGGCCACCATCCGGTCTTTCCCATTCAGATCTTTAAGCACCCGAATCTCCTGATAATCAAAACTCCTCAGCACGTCTGCGGTTTCTTTTCCGAGCTGTTCGTTGATTTCAAAATAGATTTTCCCTCCCGGTTTCAGTAGCTTTTTCCCCAGTGCAGAGAGCGCTCTATAAAATATAAGGGGATTCTCATCTTCCACAAAAAGAGCCAGGTGCGGTTCGTACTCCAGCACATTGGAATGCATCAGCGCTTTTTCACTTTCTTTTACGTAGGGTGGATTACTGACCAGAATATCCAGTGCCTCCGGCAGCTTTTGAAGATCGGGCTCGAGCAGGTTGTCCTGCAGAAACGTGACGGAGGCAGAATTTAATTCGGCATTGGTCTTGGCGGTCTCCAAGGCTTCCGGACTGATGTCTGCGGCATACACTTCTGAATCTTCCAGCTCTGCGCTGAGGCTTATGGCAATACACCCGCTTCCGGTGCAGGCATCCAGTATCCGGAGCTGTTGGTGGTATTTATGCTCCCTGATAATCAGATGGACTAGCTCTTCTGTTTCAAACCTTGGTATCAGCACGTGTTTATTGACTTTAAATTTCCGCTCGTAAAACCAGGTTTCCCCGGTGATGTATTGAACAGGTTCCGCACTGTTGATCCTTGCAATGAATGCAGCCAGTTGTTCATCGTTAATTTCCACCGCTCTCTTATTTAGCAATACATCTGCTCTGCGGATATTCCAGCAATGCTCCATCAGAATGTACGCAATACTCTCGGCCTCACTCCTGTCGTACACCGTAATGGAAATGGCTATCTTTTTATGTAAATCGGATGGTTGTAGTTGCACGGGATGATTTTTGGTTAAGGAAGGCAAGTTAGGGGAAAATTTTGATTATGTAAATGATTGTAGAGACGCCATGCTGGCGTCTCATTTGGCAATCACAGTTGCCGTTTTCCTTTTTATTCTCCCTGGGCCTTCAAGTATTTATATTTATAGCTTGATGGACGATAGCAAAGGTAATGCCCCTGCTCATCCTATTCAGTTATTTTCTTTACCCCTATTCATCTGTCTCGGGCTTTTGGCTGTTTACAGCTTCGGGGTGCATTTCTTTATTGCTTATTTAAAAACAGGTACACTGAACAAGCCTGTATTTTTCTCCTGGTCGGCAGTTTTTATCGGAGGCTCGCTATTGTATTATGGAATCAGCACTGTACGTCATGTTTTACTGGAGCACAATCATAAGAGGAACTTTGTAAAGGTTCAAGTTGCTATCAGTTTGCTGACTGGTATGTGAATATTGTCAAGGGGGGCCAAGTATAAAGTAATCAACTTAACGACCGTTTATACTTGAAGCTCCACTTTGAGGGAATTGAACATGTGTTTATTAAGTCTCAGATCCTTCGCAGGCTCAGGCTCAGGAAGAAAAACGAAAGTGCACCCTCTATTTACCATTACCACAATAAAACCTAACAATTAATCCTCATAAACAATGAAGAGATGCCCTTGTCCGGGCATCCCTTTATCATTGAAAAAAAATATATTATAGTACAGAAAGCTTTCTATTCGTTATACCGTTCTCTGTTCTGATCTGTATAGTGTAAAGCCCTGGAGTCAAAGAGCCACATCATGACAAGAAAAAGGCTTAGCATTACCTGACTAAAAACTATATTCCTTAGTTATATACGCCCATCGAAAAAAGAAAAACCCGGAAAGCTTCCGGGTTTTTCTATAACAACTTGTTGTATATCTACTTTCTTAATACGCTGCTGTAAAGCGCTTTTTAATAAATCGTCCCTGCTCCAGCTCATCCAGTAAGGCAACGCTTAAGTCTTCCACTGACAGACGGCTCTCATTGTTGGCATCAAAAACAGGGTTATCCAGAGCGGTTCTGTATTTACCTGTTCGGCCATCTGTAATACCAGGATGCATCTGAATTGCCGGGCTCAGGAAAGTCCAATCCAGTTCGGTTTCCTTTTTAAGAATATTCAGATAATCGCGCGCTGCTGTTGCTCCTTCCTTATATTCTGCAGGAAACTCAGGAGTATCTACCAGTTGTACACCCGGTGCAATTTCCAGACTCCCTGCACCTCCTACAACCAGCAAACGTTTTACACCAGCTTTTTTGGTTGCACTTTGAATTGCCTCTGAGCCCTTGATAAAATCTTCGTACAGATTTGGATTGTCCCAGCATGCATTGTAAGCACTTACCACCGCATCGTGCCCTTTTAGGACAGACACAAGCAGATCGATATCAAATACATCCACCTTTTGTTTAGAGACCAACTTGTCTTCACTCTTTATTTTGTCCACATTTCGGGCAATAGCTGTTACATTGTATCCGCGTGCTATTGCTTCATTAAGGAGGGCCGATCCTACAAACCCGGAAGCACCGATTAACGCAATTTTCATGTGTATATAGATTTTTAGGTTTAAAATTGTTTCTCAATATTTTATTAAAAAATCATTTGAATTTTTTATGAAAATCAGAAAGGGAAATAGCTCCCAGCTGCTTTGTCACCGCGTGTTCTGCATCTTCATACAGGACAGTTAGCTGTTCATTGATTTGTCTACCAATTTTACAGTCAGGATTGGGAGCGTTGACATACTTGCCCAAAACGGAATTTTGCCGGACTGCGTGGTAGACATCGACAATCTTAATCTGTGATGCCGGTTTGGCTAATAAAAAACCTCCTGCCTTTCCTTCCCTGCTTTCTACCAATCGATGTTTCTTCAGGTTAACCAATTCCTTCCTTACCAACACCGGATTTATGTTTATACTTCCGGCAATGAATTCAGAAGATAAAAGCTCACCCTGAAATTGCTCCAAAAGTGTTAGGATATGGATCGATATGGCAAAGCGTCCGTTCACTTTAATACTGTAACAATTAATATTACAGTAAAATAATTTTAAAAGTTCTTTGCTGCCAAAAAATATGCGAAAATAATTAGTCAAAAAATACATTTCCTGTGAGTCTGAATCTTTTAGTACAACTTAGCTCTGTTAATCGGACTGAAAACTTGTTCAGCTCCTGTGCGCTCTCTAACACCCGACAGTCTCTGGTATTCTTTTTGTTTACTATTTTGACAAACTTTTTAACATTCAAACCATGAAGACGCTCTATGCTACCTTCCTATTTTTAACGCTTACCCTGTTTCCAAGCCTTGCACAGACAACATTTTATGAACGACTGGCCGACTCTGCGCTTTCTCTAACAAAACAAAAGGTGGTCTACGACCCTGCGTATTTTGTCATTAAGTATCCTCAGGGAGATGTACCTGAAGGGAAAGGTGTGTGTACGGACGTCGTTATCAGAACCTACAGAAAACTTGGCATCAACCTTCAGAAAGAAGTACACGAAGATATGAAAGCCAACTTCAACAGCTACCCCAACAAGTGGGGGCTTACCAAACCTGACAAGAACATCGACCACCGGCGTGTACCCAATCTTATGACCTTTTTCTCCAGACACAACAGTGCATTACCTGTTTCGAACAATCCTGCTGATTACAAACCTGGAGACATCGTGTGCTGGAACTTATATGGTACCATAACACATATTGGCATAGTCGTGAAAAACAAATCCACCGATGGACAAAGACATCTTATCGTACACAACATAGGAGCCGGACAGGTAGTGGAAGATTGCTTATTCAGCTATAAAATTATTGGGCATTACCGATACAAAAAGTAAAAATAGAAGCACTCGATAGAATATGCAGTGCGGGTCTTTTGAGCCGACTTTTTTAAGTTAACATAACAGATAGATAGGGAGTCTGGTCGAAAACCCGACGTCACAGAATATCGACAGTTCTCACTCAGAGATATTTAAAAAACGAAAAGAGAGGCTGTTACAGAAGAATAGCCTCTCTTTTAACTTTAGAATTTATTGAACCTGGCCTTAGTCTTCTATCTTAAATATCTCCGAAATGTATTTATGATCGTCAAAATTGGAGCTTGTAAGCTGCAAATAGGAATTTTCCCTGGCTTCCAGAATTCTCACGGTTAACAGGGCATCTTTGGGAAATCTTGGAAATAACCTGACAGAGCCTTTCGTAGGCTTTAAGGTATACACACTATCACTCAGCCATTTAACTGAAAAGGTAGCCTGCACTCCGGTTTTCTCCATAAATTCAACCTGGTGCGTTCCCCTACGAATAATGACACAATCTCCTTCTGTGTTGGAAAGGAGCAAAAACCTTCCGGTTCTGAATTTCTTTAAATCCTGAGATTGTCCGAAAAGGGTCAGCGACCCCAGGAAAAATACGGCGGTAAAAAGAAACTTTCTCATGATTTCATTCAAATATAGCCATACAAGTTAGCAAAATTTACGATCAAAAGTAAGCCCCTTAATTTTCAACAAATTACACAATCTTAAGATAAAAACTTTACTTCACCCGAAATAGTTTACCCTCATGAGAACAACAGAAAACACAAAAGGCTGTTGCTCCCGCAACAGCCTTCCTGGAACCTAATAAAATTATTAAAACTTATTTTTTTATGATCTTAAATGTCTTAGCGTCATTCACCACTACGAAATACATCCCTGCCTGTTGCTCTGCAAATGGCATTTTTATGCTGGTACTACCTCCCTCCATTCTGCTTATCAGGTCTCCCATAGCGTTGTATACTGCTACGGTATTTATTCCATGAACTGCCTCTATGGTTAACTGCTCCTCAACTAATGTAGGATAAACTTCAATCGTCTTTTCTGCCTTCTGATCCATCGTACTGGTAACAATGCATATGTCTTTAAGAGCTGGCAGCTCATCTATTGTGAGCACATAGTCGTCAGCAAAGTTTTTTCTCCAAAGATTCCAGTCGGTGTAAGCTGTAATGTTTCCGGAGGCAAAATCGCCATACCAGGGCATGTACCAGGACCAGGCCGCTTCATCTCTTACCAGAAACGCTGCATCAGGGCTTGCCTCTACCTCTGTTAACGCCAGCATTTTCTTCCCTTCATACCTGTCGTTTAGGGCGTTGAATTTTAAAATCTGGGAACCATGATCTCCATTTACATTGTACAAGTCGACGCCAACGATGTCTACGTACGCATCGCCAGGATACCATTGTTCATCGTTTCCATTGTTGGTCCATACCCAGATAAGATTTCTCAGCCCGTGTACATTTACCATTCTGTCGTACATCAGCCTCCATAACTTTTGCAAATCGGCTCCGGATTTTGCTCCCCACCAGAACCATCCACCGGCAGCTTCATGCAAGGGTCTCCAGAGCACCGGAATATTATTTTCCTGAAACTCCAATAGTCTTTGAGCAATAACATCAATATCGTTTACCATTGCCTGGTATTCCGCAGAAGAAGGATCGTTTACCTTGGAGACGTCAAAGCTGGTCACTTCATTAGCAGGCTTTTTCCCGTCGGGCACATAGAATCCTTCTGTATTTCTAAGCGGATCTCTCCAGTGCCACATCAGGGTTACAATACCATTTTTTGCTGTCCAGCTTTTGGCATCCTTAAGGTTTTGCTGTTCATCATACCAGGCATATCCTCTGTTGTTGTGCATAAAGTCAAGACCTAACAGGCCTGGCTCTTTTCCGGTTTGCGCTTTTATTTTATTTGTTTCATCAAAACTGTTAAGCGTCATCACTCCGGAAATTATTTTCTGACCATAGTTCTGAAGCAGGTAGTTGTACAGACAGGCAGCTTCTGCCGTAGGATTTGGAGTAGAAAGGGTTTGGGTCAGGTTGAACCGGGCACCCGCCACTTCTTCCAGCTCTATAAAATCCACATTGATCCAGCCCCAACTCTTTCTAATTTCGATCACATGGGTGCCGGCATCAAGTTTTTGATTGGATACGACCTTCAGTTTCACATACGCTGCTTCAGTCGTAGTAAAGTCTACCGATAGAGCATTGGAGGTGCCGGGATTTAACACCAGCGTATTGGTTTTATTTCCGTTTGGAGAGGCCGCCATCAGGTAGATATTATAGTTGGCCGTTTTGCTGATCACCGCATCCAGTTTAAAACCACTTTCTTTGGTTGCTACAGCCTTCCCTCCGGAACAGGAGGTGCAGGTAACCACTTCCGCACCATTGGTTTCCAAAGTTAAAATACCATCCTCTGCTTCCAGCCTGGCTGAAAACTGAGGTTCTACTTCCTCCAATTCAAAATAATCGACATCTATCCAACCCCAGCTTTTCTCAAATACCAATGTATGAAGACCAGCTGTTAATTTAATATTATTCATCAGCTTCACACTTGTGAAAACAATATTTTCTTCTAGTTCCAATGAAGTAGTCAGATCATCCAGTTTTATTGTATTGATTTTGGGACCATAAGGTGCCGCAACGTTAATGTAGACATTATACCTGGCATCTTTTGCTACTGTAATGGTTAGCGTAAAACCAGATTCCCGGGTAGAAACCATGGCATTGTTGGAGCAACTGCTGCAGGTTTGTACAATAGCAGGATTGCCAGGCACCGTTGCGAGTGTGGCATTTTCCGCTTCAAACTTCTGACCGTAAGCCTGCCCTACAAAAAGCAGCACTGAAAACAGGATTAAAGATTTTGTAAATTTCAAAAGCATCATATATCTGTTATATGTTTTGTTGACATTCTTATAAAAATTCTTGAAGCCTCGTGCGTATGTTCTTATCAGTCATCCCGCTATCAACAGGAAGAATACAGGTTCACCCCTCAGAAGCTTCTTAAACCTGAAAATACTCATTCCAACTATAGGGTATGGGCAAAGAGACCGTAAGTAAACAGGAAAATCTTCCAAACCTCCTTTTTCTCAAAATCAAAAAATACAACACACTGATTTACAACAACAACCATCCTAGCCCATACAAAAATTATTGTAAATACTTTCTCGGCAACTATAGCGTTTCAACTATCGGAGTACCTGAACAGTTTTTTTAAGTTTTAAGACATAGAAAAAAATTTTCCAGAAGGCATTTTCATTTTCATATTCCCCAAAAGAGAGACGCTCACCAGTAAATGCGTCTCTCTTCAGAACACTCCTTTTTGAATGTATCCGCGACCAGGCGTTAATCCGTTCTTAGACGTTTTTAGATCGGATCAGATTAAACTCTTATCACAGCCCTGGCGCATCACATTTTTCTTAAATAATATTGCCAAAACCGTTTACTTAATTTTTTTGAAATGGTATTAGTAGTACAATAGAATATTTTTCTCCTAGCCCTACACATTAAAAATATGAGAAGACAATTACGACTGCTTTTAGCCTCTATTGTGCTATGCTCTACCACTATAGCCTGGGCACAGGACCAGTGCAAGGTCGTTGGATGGGCCACACAAAACGGAGGTGTAACCGGTGGCGGCTCTGCAACACCCAAAGTGGTAAGCACCTATGCAGATCTCAAATCTGCCCTTACCACAGCATCGGTTAAAGTTGTACATGTCCAGGGAACAATCACCTTTCCTAACTCAGGGCGCATTACCATTCAGGATCAGACGGGCAAAACCATCATAGGACTACCTGGGTCCAAAATGGTATCGATAGACAGAAGCAAAGAAGGTTCAGGAATTTTTTATATAAAAAGATGTAACAACTTTGTCATGAGAAACCTGACCTTTGAAGGTACAGGCGCATACGACACTGATGGCAACGACAATCTAACATTAGACAATTGCCAAAACTTCTGGATAGACCATTGCGACTTTAGAGATGGTACGGACGGAAACTTTGACATAAAAAATCAGTCGGACTATATCTCAGTTACCTGGTGCAAGTTTAGCTATGCGAAGCCTCCCATTGCAGGTGGTTCAGGTGGTTCCAACGATCACCGATACAGCAATCTGATAGGCAGCTCTGACGGGGCAACCAATGATCAGAACAAACTCAATGTTACCTTTCAATATTGCTGGTGGGCACAGGGTTGTGTAGAAAGAATGCCTAGAGTACGATTTGGGAAAGTACATGTTGTAAACAGCTTATTTAACAGTACCGTCTCCAAGAACTGTATAAGAGCCGGATACAAGGCCAATCTGCTGATTGAAAACAATGTCTTTATTGGGGTAAAAACGCCAATAGATCTTTACCAGAACAATTTTACTGCTGTTACTGCCAGAAACAACCTCTTCACCAATACTAGCGGTAACACTTCCGGAAACGGCACTGCCTTTACACCACCGTATTCCTTAACCATTGTTCCTGCAAGCAATGTACAAAGCCTGGTGACCAATGCCGAATGCGGAGCTGGTGCAACGCTGGACGGACCTGACCAGTGCGGGTGCGGAACTCCTGCCAATGTATCTCCCAAAGCAATAGTAACAGTGAGCGCTTCTTCCGTTTGCGTTGGTGACAAACTTTTTCTTAACGTTAATGGTACGGATTCAGACGGAACGGTTACCAAAGTGGAACTTTACAATGGCTCAACATTGTTGGGGTCGGCCAATACCGGAACCTATTCACTGGAATATACCCCCACCACTGCTGGCAGCCTGTCGATCAAAGCCGTTGCTACGGATAATGCTGGCGCAAAAGGAGAATCTTCTGTGAGTTCCATAACAGTAACAGCACTGCCCACTGCATCTATAGTTGCTGCTTCCAATTCATTTTGCGAAGGAGGATCGCTGCAGCTTACTGCAAGTGATGGGACTGCGTATGTATGGAGAAATGGCAGTAACCAGGTAGGAACAGGCTCTACCTATACCGCTTACTCCGCCGGAGCCTATACCGTAGAAGTCTCCAACTCCAATGGCTGTAAAGCTACCTCCGATGTAAAACAAATTACCGTAAATCCATTACCTGCCGCCCTTATCCAGACTTCTGCATGGAATACCTGCGAAGGGGAATCGCTAGTGCTCACAACGGGTTCCGGAGTATCGTATAAATGGTTTAATGGCTCAAACCAGATAGGCAACTCCGCATCTTATATAGTTTACACTACTGGTAACTATTCGGTCGAAATTACAGATGCCAATGGTTGTAGCGCTACCTCACCTGCAACACACATTACCGTACATCCCCTGCCTTCGGCCTCTATTATTTCTGCTGAAGACAGCTTCTGCGAAGGAACGTCAATGGTATTAACAGCCAGTTCCGGTGTTTCTTTCCAATGGTTTAAGGAAACAACTGCTGTAGGAACTGGCGCTAACTACACCGTTACCTCAGGAGGATCTTATACCGTGGAAGTTACCGATGGCAATGGATGCAAGGCGATCTCTGCACCAGCTGTGATTGAAGAGCTGCCATTAGTGGTCTGGTACGAAGATAGGGACAACGATGGACTGGGAGAGGCCTCCGCTACCCTTCTTGCCTGTACACAACCGGCGGGATATGTTGCGACTTCCGGTGATGAATGTCCTAATGATCCGAACAAATCTGCTCCCGGGAACTGCGGATGCAACCATACCGAGGCAGAGTGCGTCACCTCTGTAAGAGGTACAACATCAGCTCTGCTTCATGTATCTCCTGTGCCATTTGACAATGTTACTTCCATTAGTCTTGATAACAACAGCACTATTGAATCTGTAACTATCTTATCGGCTTCGGGAGCAGTAGTGGAGAAAATTAGCGAAATTCATTCCAATGAATTACTTATTGGGGAATCTCTGGCACCTGGCCTTTATTCGGTGATTATTCAAACTGAAACAGAAGTTATTTTAACTAAAATTATTAAGAGGTAATCATTTTAGGGGACTTAGGGGGTAACAGGACTGGATTCGCTTACCGGAATCCTGTCCTGTTACCCCCCAATTGTTTTAGACCTATTTTCTATTTCAAAGATTATTCATTCTTAAGAAAGTGTCCTAAAAATGGGATCTGGCTTTAGATTGTTTTTGGATTACAATCCTGAAGGGATTGAATGTATATAGAAAACCTACAGCATATTGGTGCGACCCCGTCGGGGTCGGATGTTAAAACAGCCATAACATTCTATAAACATTGGACCTCTTCGAGGTCTGAACCTCACATTCTGAAGTAACTTTATTCGTTACTTCATCTTTGGTAACCTCTTATCATAATCCTGAAGAGATTGAATGTTTATAGAAAACCTGCATAGCGGTTTGGTGCGCCCCCTACGGAGTCGGATGTTAAACGGTCGTAACGTTCTAAACATTGGACCTCTTCGAGGTCTGAACCTCACATACTGAAGCACTTTTATTCGTTACTTCATCTTTGGTAACCTCTTATCACAATCCTGAAGAGATTGAATGTTTATAAAAAACCTGCATAGCGGTTTGGTTCGACCCCGACGGGGTCGCATGCCAATACGAAGAGCATTGATCTGGTTATAAAAATCTTATAATTCCCAATTTTATCCAGATTACAAGAGTATAATTACCAGAAAATAAAATATAGGCACCGCCTAACTAATGACTATCAACAAGTTGCCAAAACCTATAAATATAACAATTGAAAATTACGGGAAAGATCATTATCGACGTTATAAAAGCAAAGGATCCAGAATGGGAATTGACTATCCGGATAAATTCTAAAAGAGTACTGAAAAATATACATATTCCTTAACTTCGATAGCCAGAACCATTTAAAATATGAAACATCAATACCGTAAGTACATCAAACCCGGAATGGAAGTTGAAATTATTCTAAAAAAAGATCAGTCCACCGGCAATCTTACAAATGGAATTGTGAAAGCAATACTCACCAGTGCCCTGTACCACTCAAGAGGAATAAAAGTAAAACTGGACGACGGGCAGGTAGGAAGAGTTCAAAAAATACTTACCGACGAAATCGGAAATCCTATAGAAGACTAATACCGGACGTTACTGCTTATTTGTAAGCAACACTTAACAATAAGAGATCAAACGTACTTAAATTCAACCTATATATTAACTAACCAGTAGACTACAATAAAAATGAGAACCATCATTACCATCCTTATTTTTTCTATTTTCATTTCCGGATGTAACTCACAAAGTGTCTCAACGGACAAACAGGAAAGTGCAGGGAATTCTAAAGCTGCCAATACCGCATCTGCAACGTTTCCCTATGATTTAAACCATCCCTCAACGACCTATACCCTGCCGGAAATATTAAATGAAGTATCCGGAGTTACCTTCATAGATTCTACCCGTTTAGCCTGTATACAAGATGAATTAGGCACCGCATTTATTTATAATCTGGCCAGCAATTCCGTTGAATACGAACATAAATTTGACCAGGAAGGAGATTTTGAAGGGGTTACCTTTACCACTAAAGCTCTGTACATATTACGCAGTGATGGAAGACTAACGGAGTGGGGAAATTTTAACGTTCATACCGGAGGAAAAGAAATTCAGCACATCACGCCACTTCTGCAGACAACCAACAACGAGGGATTGTGCTACGACAGCCTGGGCAACAGACTTCTTATTGCGGGAAAAAACAAACCTGCAAACAACAAATCCGAACGCTACATTTATGAATACAATCTGGCAAAAAAAGAATTCGGAACAGAGCCGGCCTACCGGATCAATTTAAATGCTGTAGAACAAACAGCTGTACAACTTAACCTTGACCTCCCCAAAGAGTATTCTGCAAAAGGGAAAGAAAAAGCGTTTAACTTTCGCCCCTCGGACCTGGCAGTCCATCCTGTAACAGGAGAAATTTATGTGCTTTCTGCTTCTGACAAATTATTGCTGGTGCTGGACAGAAAAGGTAACATTCAGCACCTTGCCAAACTGGCTCCCGAACTGTTCCCCAAAGCTGAAGGGATCGCATTTTCGCCGAACGGAACCATGCTTATTTCCAATGAAGCAAAGGGAAAAAGGCCAACCATTCTGATTTTCAAGCCTTCAAAAGACAGCCAAAAATAGTCCTTCTGGAGCATTCAATACTTCATATGTAAACAATTAATTAAGTTTTTTAAAGTGGTCAGGCAACGTGAACAGACTTTTAAAAAGTCTTTAGTCACATGCACATAACTCTTAAAAACCCTAAAACCAAACATATGAAGTATTTTTTCCTTCATTTTCTGCTCTTCACCAGTGCACTTTGCCTTGCACAGGTCAATTTTACCTCATCCAATCTTCCGATTGTACTGCTGGAAACCAATGGTCAAACCATCCCGGATGAACCGAAAATTTCCGCAACCATGAAGATTATTTACAACGGACCCGGAGTACGCAATGAAGTATCCACCTCTCAATACAACTTCGTGGGAAACATCGGCATTGAGGTAAGAGGCAACAGTTCTCAAAGTTTTGATCAGAAGCAATATGGCTTTGAAACCCGCACTCCCAGCGGAGAAAACTTAGACACGTCTCTTTTGGGAATGCCCGCAGAAAAAGACTGGGTGCTGTATGCTCCCTGGAACGATATTTCGATGATCCGAAATGTTTTGGGGTATCACCTCTGGAACCAAATGGACCACTGGGGCCCCAGAACCCGCATGGTTGAGCTTGTTCTTAACGGTAATTACCAGGGAGTATATGTCTTAACAGAAAGTATTAAACGAGGTGACCACAGAGTAAAAACGGCCTCCTTAAAAGAAAAAGACATCTCCGGAATTGAGCTGACGGGAGGTTATATTATGAAAATTGATGCCCAGAACAGCCCTACAGACAAAGCTTTTAACTCAAGCGTACCCGGCGTAGTTTCCGGAAGTGGAGGCTTTGGCCAAACGCCTACTACTACTGTTACCTGGCTGTACCATTACCCTGAACCTAAAAAAATTCAACCAGCCCAGGAAGAGTACATTCGAAAATACATCGATACGGTTGAACAACTTCTCCAGTCTCCCTACTTCAACGATCCTGTGAACGGCTACAAAAAATACCTCAGCACTCAATCTTTCCTGGATTACTTCATTCATACCGAGTTAAGCCTAAATGCCGATGGTTACAAACGAAGTGCTTATTTCTATAAGGAAAAAATGCAGAAAGACGGATCCAAAGGGAAGTTTAAAGCTGGCCCTGTGTGGGACCTGAACCTGGCTTATGGAAACTGTAACTTCTGTAAGGCGAATCAGGTAAATGCCTGGGCATACAAAGGCTGTGAAACGCTACCGGTGCCAGCCATGTGGGGCAGACTTTTGGAGGACCCTGAATTTGCCAATGAACTCAAATGCAGGTACCTGGAACTTCGTCAGGGTATTCTCAGTGATGCTTACATACATTCCTTTATTGATGCATATGCCGATACTCTCAATGAAGCACAGGCGCGTCATTTCAGCAAATGGACCAAATTACTTCAGACAGGTGGTGGTTTCCCCGGCTTCCCTGGCTTTCCCGGTGGCGATCTTTGGTTCAGCGCCTATCGTGTTTCATCCTATGCTGAAGAAATTGATACATTAAAGAAATGGTTTACTGCCCGTCTTAAATTTTTAGACAATAATTTACCCGGCACCTGTGTCATTACTTCCAATGCACAGAAAACCCAGTTTCATTCCATACAAGTGGCCCCCAATCCTGCCGACGACATACTCATCATAGAGTCTGATGAAAAGATTAACTCGATACAGTTATTTTCATCTATTGGTCAACTGATTATTGATAAGACCATTAAAAGCAACGAAAGACGTATCACCCTGAAAGAAATTGAAGAATGTACTCCTGGAATCTATAGCCTTATCGTCCACGGAGAAGACGGTAAGGTCGGCAAGAAACTGATTGTAGTTCAATAAGCATATTCGACCAGGATCAAAGATTAACTTCAAACAACTTATTGAAATTCTGGAAAGCTGTATCCTGTTGAATACAGCTTTTTTCTTTTAAAAAAATCTCTTAAAAACTTCTTTTGCCAATCTACTGAAATACATTTATTTCTTCTCCCTTACTATTACCCTGCTCCCGAGGCGACCTGTCTTATTTCAATAAGTCAACATTTTATTAGTCCTTTCTGCATAGAACTATTACAAGACTATAACACAACATTATCATACAAGAATCTACTATTTACTACAAATAACCCCAATACACCCATGAAGTACATCTGCCTTTTTGTTAGCATATTTCATTGTCTTCTTCAATGCACAACATTAGTGCAAAGATTTCCTGAAACTTGAAAGACAGGGTGCTTGTAAAAGATAAAGTGCTTAAATCTATAAAAGACCAGACAAGCTAAACACAACACCAACCAACCAATCATTTTTTATTGAAAAGTCTGATAATTAAACTATCAGATTTAACCAACGACTACGTACCATGGTACAGCCTGTTAGTACACTGATCAATAGCTATCAATAATAATAATCGCCGATTTGTCGAACATTCATTGATTGACATTTAACCATACTGTGCGTTCAATGAAGTAGTTTTTTTTAAAAAAAAATTTACTATCAACAAAAAACCTAAATACCTCTTGCACAAAACGTATATCGGAAGAAACGTTCTTTTACTACCTCTCCAGCACTAAAGACACCTGTTTTTACAATACTTTCCAAAATCTTTTTAAAACTCATCGCATATAGATGTTCTTATAAGAGGCCAGTAACCTTACCCGCTACAACTCTCCTATTTGATTAGCACCCATTAACCTTTATTATAATATTTATGAAACATCTATACATTTTAATCGCACTTATGTGTTCCTTTTCTCAGTTAAAGGCTCAGTATTATTGGCAAATAACAAGTATTGACAGTATTACCAATGGAGGAACGTATACAGTAAACGAATTCCCTGAGGAAATTCAGTTACATATATCTCTGTGTCCTGGAGGTTTAAAAAAGCCAAACTTTTCAACTGGTTACAAGTTAACCTGGTATGTAAACACGACTGACTCCAATAGCGGAGGTACAGTTGTAAATACCTCTAATAAAAATACTCCGCAAAACTATACCGGCACTGTTGCCTTTGCTCCTCCGACCAGTAAACCAGGCATCTATTATTACTATGCTCTAATCACCGATCCATCTATGGCTTATTGCGGTTTCCAGGACACGTTAATCAGTCAAACAGTAGAAGTCGTAGTCAATGATTTACTAAGTATGGATCCATATACCACTTCAACTGCCATAATGAGTTTGCACCCAAATCCAGCCAAAGATTATATAACCGTTACAAATTTATCTGCACCTACCAGCTATAGTCTTTATAATTACCTGGGCACAGAAGTACGCAGTGGTAAAACATCTTCGAAAGACCAAATAGATATTACGAATTTAATGAACGGACTATACTTCCTAAAACTTGAAAATGGTAAGGTACTGGAATTTATTAAAGACTAACTAAGGATTGCATTACTCCTAACAGTTAATTAATTAAAAAGCCTGATAATTATAGTTATCAGGCTTTTCGTTATTATAACACTTTAGAATCAATAATCTCTTTTCTTTCTTCCTGAATGGAACTACCTTTGAATGCACGTTTTTTCTTACATCGTTAACTATAATACAGAGTTAAAACAACCTCACCACAGCTACCAGAGATATTACCGGAAGATTCATGTTTAATCTGCCATTATAATGCTTTTGATGAATATCCCTGATAGACATATTCATGTAATCCATGCGAAGCCCTAAGCCAAAATTCTTTGTAAAATGGTATTCTACATAGGGCTTAAAGGTCAAATAAGTATAGGAATATTTATTGAATGGAGATGCAGAAAGCTTCACCGCAGCACGATAAAACACTTTCTTTGTAAGGTACCCATACACATCGAGGCCTACAATAGGATTTATAAACCAGAGAGATCGATGAACAGTATTATTGGCAGGTTCATTTTTCAGACTAAAAAATGCATGCGCCCCGGCCAGACCAAACAAGGCTCCCAAATTATAGTTTTTATGCCTCACAAGTGGCTGAATATACGACAGATTGGCTGCAAAGAAGTTAAACCGGGAATGCACTTTTGAACCGCTTTCATACATATGCTCTCCCACCTGAATAGTTCTTTCTAATGTGGATGATTTACTACTCAGAACAAAGTAAATATCAGAGGTAAAGCGATAGGCATTTTTAAATGCAATCATCACATTCATTTTGGGCACCCAGTTGTAATTCGAATGAAGCAAATCGTTTTGAAGATGCATGGGTTTCCCTTCGTTGGGAACATCGTGAAACCGGAGGCTTGTTGACGGAGCCGCCACAGCCGCTCCCAGGTGGAACGTTAAAAATGGCAAAGGTGATCGAATACTATCGTTGTTACGTTTCGGGAAATTACACGAATGAAGGAAACTTTCTCCATCAGCAGCCCAAACAACATGCCCTTGGGCACAAAACAACAATAGCAGAAGTAATTTGACAGATTGCAGGAGTCTCCGGTTCATTTTAAGGATCAGAAAACTTTATGATCCTAAATTAACTAAAAGTCAAATGAATCCCAATCAGGCAAGATGAGTTTTTGGGAAAGCTACTACCCAAAAGAACTATAACCATTTCCGCATGACCTGTTTATAAGAAAGGAGTTTCCAACCAACGGAACATTGGTTGGAAACTTTAAAAATGAATACAGCAGATTTATTGCTTTATCAGTTTAAATACTTTACCGGAGGGATTTTCATCGTCTTCCAGTTTCAAAAAATACAAGCCGGCAGGAAGAAAAGAAATGTCGGCCTGACCATTCTGAAGGTTGCTATAAGTTTCCTGATATTGAATAGATCCGTTTATATCCCGGATAACCACCAAAGAGTTATTATTATCCGATTTAACAGTAACTATATCTAGGACCGGATTAGGATAAACCGAAACATTTTCCAGCACTTCAGCATCATTAGATTCTATGTAATCCAAATACTCTGTCTCACGAACGACTGATGGAAGCACCTCTATATGCATCCACGGGGAACCATAGGTGGCCCCATCAGAAGCAAATGCAATTGCTCTAACCCATCTTGGACCAACAAATGATATGTTGAAATTCGCGGTATAAGGATCTGTATAATCTTCCCCAAACTTACTTTGATAAAAAAAGCCTTGATAGAATTCTACCTTTTCAATTACAGGAACCAGAACTTCTTCATAAAGTGAAGCGATCAACTGCCCTCCTATACCCGTTCCGTCAAACTTATTATCCGTTTTAGTCCCTCCGAACCATAAAAATGGCGTTGTTCCTCCTGTAAAAAGTATCTTTTCTATCCCAAGTTTAAAGTATCCTGCATTATTACTGTATGGAAACTCTAAAATAATAAGATGAGAAAAATCAATACTTGGGTCAAAGTCCGAAAGTGGAATTTTAATTGTCTGATACTCCGACATTGCTGTTGTTATATGACCGGCATAATTACTTAATGAAAGGGGATTCAAAGTACTACCGTTTGGCCGTATTTCGATCTTATCCCACTCAGTATTTTCATAATAACTTTTTAATGTTATCTCCAATGTATCATTCCCTCCTGCAATCACATTTTTATTCGCATGATACAGACCTATATTATCGTATCCAATCTTAAGCTTATTATACCCGGGAACGTGTGTTACCAATAAATGATTTTTGGGGCTACTAACTTTGGCTTCAATATTAATATTCAAAGGTACCGGGTAGCTGTATTGCTCCATAAGACCAGGCAAAATAACCTGAGGAATACTTTGATACTCAAAGGCACCGATATCCGGTTTATTTCGGGCATATCCCCGCTGATCAACAAGAACAGTACCAGAGCTTCCACCTGCATCTATACATCTGCTGCCTTCCACCAAAGCGTGTGTCTTACCGAACCCACCATTATTATCCAATGGTATCAGGCCCGGATCGCAAATTTTACTTTTGGTCCCCAAAATATTTGAATAGGGCTTTAGATTAAGGCCATCGTTAATTCCAATTAGGTTATTTCCAAGATCGTGTATTCTTTTAGTAGAGATCCCGTCCATTTCATTTAACTCATAGCTCTCCTGTCCTTTCACTTCTACATACTTCTCCTGAAGACCATTTTGAGCAATTAAGGTTCCCTTTAAATAAAGCTGCCCATGATTTATTACTCCACTACCCTTATGAGTATAGGCATAATATCCTCCATCCAAATTATCTATTGTAGCATTATAAGCTATAGTACAATACTCTACCCTAAGGGTTCCAGTATTATATATACCACCTGAACAATTGGAAAGTGTGGTAATAAAATAATTCCAGCTTATAGTAGAATTTTTAAGTTGTAAACTCCCACTGTTGTATACCGATCCTGTTTCGGTGGATGCGGAATGCCCTACTTCATTATTCGTGATACTTGTACTTTCTATTACCATATCTCCTGTATTTCTTATAATAGGATTTGAAGGAGTTGACATACCATCAGAATAATTTTCATATATCAGACATTCAATAATAGCAGCATTACCAGTATTAGTAACACAACTCGCTTTTCCAGGAGCATTATCCGACAAGGTATAATTGCCTCTAAATTTATCTCTGTATAAGCTTAGGTTCCCCAAATTATAAATTGCTCCGGAAAGATTAGAATTAAAAAAACAATGCTCAATTGTCAAATTCCCTCTGTTATATATAGCGCCTGACAAATCATCCACGACAGGTATCAAATAATCAGAACATTCAGAAATTTGAATTCCTGACACATAAACATTAACAGAGGGCTCTATCTTAAATAATGTTACACTACGGTTAGTGGTTATATCTAACTTATCTTCCCCTGGCCCGATAATAACAAGATCCTTGTCTATCACAATTGTGACAGGAGAAAGTATAATCCTTGTACCTTCAAGAAAAGATGCAAACACAATAGTATCTCCTGCTGCTGCATTAGCAATGGCAAATCGCAAACCTCCGACTACATTGTCACCGTTGTTAGTAACTGTAACAGTTGCCGCATGACTTCTTAAGGCAAATGCCTGTATAAGAAGAACCCAAAAGAGTAGATGTTTTTTTTTCATAAGTATTGATTAAAAGATTGCAAAATATAAAAAACGAAAAACGGTAATTCTCCTGTTGAGCTATTAGACTAAGCCCACAAGTATGACCGAGTCCCCAACCCAATGACCGGGAACTCAGTCAATGAAAGATAAGTTTATTGCTTGATCAGCTTAAATACTTTACCGGAAGGATTTTCATCGTCTTCCAGCTTCAAAAAATACACGCCGGCAGAAAGAAAAGAAATGTCGGCCTGGCCATTCTGAAGGTTGCTAAAAGCTTCCTGATATTGAACAGATCCGTTTATATCCCGGATAACAACTTTAGCATCAGGATTAAGCGCCCTGATAACAATATAGTCCGTCATAGGATTGGGATAAGCATAATCCTGATAGCTTCCCGGCTCTTCATCTTCTCCTAAATCATCTAATACATCAAAAGCCCTGTAATTACCAAAAACTTGTTTCCTTAAGATCGGAGCAGCTATTGTATAACCATGGGACGTTCTGGCAAAAGCCTTAATTTCACGAACACCCGTACTCAAATTTCCCCAAAGTGCTGTATAAGGAGGAATACTGTCTGTTCCTATTTTAGTGCGATCAATATAGAAATCAACAATGTAATTAGTATCCAATGTAGTCTCCGGATACAATTTTCCCAGCAACTGCCCCCCAATTCCTCCACCATCAAATGTGTTATCTATTTTGTCATCTCCAAACCATAAGAATGGCGTTGTCCCTCCTGTAAAAAGAATCTTTTCAATGCCTAATTTAAAATATCCCGCGTTATTACTATAAGGGAACTCCAGCACTATAAGTTGAGAAAAATCTATACTTGGATCAAAATCAGACAAGGGTATTTTTATAACTAAATGACGATATAGGGGATAAGAAAACCCATATGCTTTATCTACAATTTTTTTAGAGATAGAGGATTTACTACACTTCCATTAGGTCTTATCTGAATCTTCTCCCAATCAACAGATTCATGATAACTTTTAAATGTAATTTCCAATACATCATTTCCTCCGGCTATCACATTTTTATTTGCATGATACAAACCTATATGATCGTACCCAAGCTTTAGTTTTCTATATCCAGGTACATGCGTTACAACCAGATGGGCTTTTTTATCTGAGAGCACTGCTTCAACCAAAACACTTGTACCTGCTTCCAGACTCGTAATAGAAGTAGGCTTTATAATTGAAAGTACAGGTGTATTTTGATATTCAAAAGCACCTATGTCATATCTGCTATCTCTGGGAATTCCCCGCTGATCAATGGAGATCGTTGAAGAACTCCCTCCTGCATCAATACATCTGTTTCCCTCCCAAAGCTCATGCGTCAACGAAAAACCTCCATTATTCTGTAAAGGCCCTAATTTAGGATTTAAATGATTAGTGCTTGTCCCCAGTATATTGGTAGAAGCAACAAGATTCAATCCATTATTTACACCTACAAAATTATACCCAAGATCGTTAACAGGAGCAGTAGTAAATGCATCAACCCCTTCCTCTATCGGAGGAAGGGAGCCTCTGTAAATATAATAGAGATCTTCTGGGCCATTTTGAGCTATAAGTGAACCATGTATAGACAGATTTCCTTCATTATATATTCCACTTCCCCGATATGATAATATATAATCTGGATGGTTATATGGAATTTCGGCTGAACTACTAGAAATATGCATAGTATTGTATGCAATAGTGCAATACTCCACACTAAGGAATCCGGAATTATAAATCCCCCCTGCACCTTTATAACCTCTAGAGTTTATATAATTTCCACTGACCGTACAGTTCTCTAACCGAAGTGTTCCATGATTCCTTATAGATGCGGCGATACTATCGTACCTACTTGCCGACCATCCATTTACAACAGATGTATTTTTCACATCCATTGTTCCGTAGTTTAATATTGAAGCAGTGTTACCTCCATACATACCATCACTTCCATTACCATCCAGATTGCTATTCTGAATGAAAGCAAAACCTGTATTTGTAATTCCTCCACATCGACCAGGATATGTAGTACCTTTCGTATAATTATCATAAATCAATACCCTATTTAAATTCAAAACCCCAGTACTATATATTGCTCCAATATAATTACTCTTAATAACCACATCTTCAATCGTAAGATTTCCTTTATTATATAGAGCCCCTGACAAACCATTTTGCATAGGTACTTCATCATCGCCACTCCCTTCGATCTTAATTCCGGACATAAAGACATTTATTGTTTCTTCCACTATAAATACTAAAGAGTTCGTTCTGTGATTAGTTATCGTTAACTTATCTTCACCAGGACCAATAATAGTCAGATCTTTATCTATCGCAATCCCCTCCGGGGACAGCGATATAGTTTCTCCAGCAAGAGAAGGCGCAAACACAATTGTATCTCCTGATGCAGCATTGGCAATGGCATACCGCAAGCCTCCAACCACATTGTCGGCGTTATTGGATACAATAATTGTCGCGGCATGACTTTTTAATAAAAAAGCGTGAATAAAAAGAACCCAAAAGAGTAGATGTTTTTTTTTCATAAGCAATGGTTTAAAAGATAGTAAAATTTAAAAACAACAAAGCAGATGCCCCTCCTGTTGAGCTATTTGACTAAGCCAACAAGTATGAATGAGTCCCCAACCAACCAAATGACCGGGAACTCAGTCTATGAAAGATAAGTTTATTGCTTGATCAGCTTAAATACTTTACCGGAAGGATTCTCATCGTCTTCCAGTTTCAAAAAATACAAGCCGGCAGGAAGAAAAGAAATGTCGGCCTGGCCATTCTGAAGATTGCTGTAAGCATTTTGATATTGAATGACGCCATTAATATCACTAATAACAACGAGGGCATTGCTATTAGAAGATTTGATAGTAAGAATATCAACCAAAGGATTTGGATAAATCTGTAGTTCATCCTGGGCTGATTCTGAAGCTTCCCTGTATACACGAGATCCAATGACCACAACTTTTGGAGGAGCTACCAGTCTATTTCCAGAAACAGTATGAGCAACCGACACAAGAGAATATTCTCCGCTTTCTACATTGTCCCAGTTAAAATTGAAAGGAGGATTCACTGACTCTCCGATTTTAATAGAGTTACTAAAAAATTCTACTTTTGTAATTTGGTCCAGTGACGTTCGCTCATACAATTTTGCTTTTAATTGCCCGCCTACACCACCTCCATCAAACTTGTTGTCAAACTTTTCCTCACCAAACCATAGAAAAGGTTCAGCACCACCGACAAAAGCTATTTTATGAATATTTAACTTAAAATACCCTGCATTGGTACTATAAGGAAATTCTAACACAATAAGCTGAGAAAAATCGATACTTGGATCAAAATCTGAAAGAGGAATTTTTAACGGCCAAGGCATATATCCAAACCTATTTAAATAATCACTCAAAACAACAGGATTGACGGTGCTACCATTCGGCCTAATCTCGATTTTACTCCAATCTACAGTAGTGTATGAACTTATCCATATTTCCAGGGTATTATTTCCTCCAGCAATGACATTTTTATTTGCATGGTAAATCCCGATATTGTCATAGCCGAGCTTAAGCTTTCGATAACCTGGCACCTGCGTTACCTCTAACCGGGTATTACTATGATTAAATATCGGCACCAATTTAAGGTCATTCCAATCAGCAATTTCCACATCAGTCCGTTTCAATTCAGGTTCATAAACATACTCATATGCCCCGATATCAGGTTTCGATCTTTGCACTCCACGTTGGTCAATAAAAACATTATTCGAGGTTCCCCCGGCATCTATACATGGACTGTCTTCCAGGAGGGCATATGTAGGAGCAAAACCACCATTATCCTTCAACGGGCCTAACAAAGGATTCAAATAGCTGACACTCGTTCCAAGCAGGTTTGTAGAAGCATTAAGATTCAATCCTTCATTTACTCCAATAAAATTATACCCAAGATCATTCACCGGATTGATAGAAAATCCGTCTGCCCCTTCTTCTACTGGCGCTGTTCTATAACTATAATAAAATTCTTCCGAACCATTCTGAGCTATAATTGACCCATGCAGAGAGAGTTGCCCCTCATTATAGATTCCACTACCTTTAAAAGACCGGAAATAATCTGGATGACTAAAAGGCACATCAGGGTAATTAGTATTGTCCATTATATTATACGCAATTGTACAATACTCCACCTGCAGATTTCCTGAATTGTAAATCCCTCCTGCTCCGGGGTATCCTTTTCCACTTGTATAACATTTACTAATTGTACAATTAATCAGTTGAAGTGTACCGGTATTCGATATAGCTGCCACAATATTATATTCTTTTGCCTGACTCCATCCATTTAAAACAGATGTATTTTCCACCACCATGGTTCCAGAGTTCAATATAGAGCCTGTATTTCCAGGGCCTCCATCACTTCCGTTCCAGTCAAATCTACAATACTTTATAGTCGCTACGCCAGTACTTGTAACTCCACCACTCCTGCCAGGATAATTATTTCCTTTCGTATAATTCTCCTCGAATAAAACCCTGTTCAAATTCAAAACTCCGGTACTATAGATAGCACCAATAAAATTGGTATAAAAAAGAACATCTTCAATCGTCAAACTCCCTTTATTATAAATTGCCCCGGAAAGACCATTTTGCATAGGTACTTCATCATCGCCACACCCCTGAATCTTAACTCCGGATATAAAGACATCAATAGCGTCTTCCACATAAAACAATATAGAATTGGTTCTGTAATTGGTTATCGTTAGCTTGTCCTTACCAGGACCAATAATGAAAAGGTCTTTATCCAGAACAATCACTTCCGGCGCAATTGAAATAATTCCTCCAACAAGAGAAGGGGCAAACACAATTGTATCTCCTGATGCGGCATTGGCAACCGCGTAACGTAAGCCCCCTACTACGTTGTCGGCACTATTGGTTACGGTAATCGTTGCGGCATAACTTTCTAATAAAAAGACCTGAATAAAAAGAAAAAAGAGTAGTTTTTTAAGCATAGTAATTGGTTGTTAAGTTGTTAGATAAAAAATAAGGCCGAATGTAGCCAAAATAATCTCATTTACAAGCAATTACCCTACAATACCTTTTTAAGTCTAATAGATTCTTGATAAAACCATAACAAATTGAAAATTAACCCACTAAAAGAATCTTATAGGCATTTTAAAACACCTCCTATAATGGTAACTTTTTGAGGTATTAGCCTCCATGTCGAGGATAAAAGTATCTTCAAAAAATGGGGAACCATATAGATGACCTCTAAAACTTCAAGATAGAGATGGGGAGGACAATGGAACTACGGGGCGTATTAATTTTAACTACCGGACAACTCCTAAAATAACTATTTACAAAATAACCTTTTCCCTGGGAAATACTTTTTGAAGAAAAATAAATAACGTTTAAATAGGAATCCTTAAAGTTCTTTCCAATAGAACAAATTCTATTCTCCCTAAAAATTTACGTTCTATTTAAAATAAAAACTACGCCCCCTCATTCAATCATGGATCGGTTTGTACCTGAGGAGCCCTCAAAATAAATGTCGCCACTTTAATCAAAATTGCACTTATCAACTAAACACCACAACCCCTAGCGTATCTTTTCTCCCCGAAGACCAGACTGCCAACCTGTTATGAAATAGTTAATATTTTTTCAAAAAACAGTGTTACTTCAGAGGCCCCTTATGTGTAGTTAGTATACTTCCGGAGAAACTTAATCAATCAAACATACCATTCCGGAAACAGTTAGATATTTTCCTAGAAGTACTAATGTATTATGCAAGACCTGATATTAAAAATCATTTACATTTGCGCCATGGCTTTATTGCTCTCGCTGATAAAGATGTAATTCATACATTCTGAGTACCCAAAGAACAGATCATAAAAAGTGCAGTATCTCCTTATACTGCACTTTAAAACACAGGTTTCATCACTGCACAAATTAGAGTACAGTATCGTACGATCTGTTTTCAGGTATACCTCCTCCTAAGGCTGAACCTACTTACCACCCGTTCCTGCCCCTAAAGCATCGCTCGTCTCCGATAAAGCAGTCGTAGTTCCACCTCCCTTTCCTTCCCTGACAACCAGGACATTTATAGTAACAATCGCTTAAAGGAAATTATTAGGTAGTCATAATATGTTAGAGGTGTATAGAAAGGATAAAGTAAAGGAGAGGGAACACTTTATGGAATTACACATCAAGGAAAACTGGAATAAACTGAAAGACAAACTAAGCGATAAGGCGAACGCCTTTGGAGAAAAAATCGGAAAACAGGGGCCATTCAAAGCTCTGGAAAAAGATGCTGAACTCGGCCGTACACTACACTCCGAGGTTATCGCTGCGCTGAACATTTTTCAGGAAAAACAACCAGAGGTAAAAGAACTACTATCGAAAGCTTATGGCTTTGCAGTGATACCTGCAATCGGAAGTGCCTCACTTGTGCTTGGAGGCGATTATGGAATAGGCGAAGTTTTTGTGAAAGACCGTGTAATCGGATATGCCGGAATAGGTAAGGTAACGATTGGCGTTCAGGTGGGAGGAACCAACTTTCATCAGATCATTGTCTTCAACGACGAAGAAACCTGGAAACAATTTAAAGCCGGGAAATATTCGTTTGCAGCAGACGCAGGTGTTGCAATTGTAAAGGCCGGCGCTCAGGCATCCAAGGGATTCGGCTCAGGCACTGTTGTATTTGTGTTCAATGAGGGAGGCATGCTGCTGGACCTGGATATAGGCGTACAGAAATTTGTCTTCAAACCTACTGTACTTGGTAAAATGCGCACCACAGAAGGAGCTGAACCTGAAGAACAGGAGGAGGAAAACAAGGCGAAACCACAGGCTTCAAGACAACGGCCTCCGGAAAAACAGTAACAAAATCATACTAAAAGAGAAGCTCTTCGTTATCAATCGGCACCAGTGTCGACTAACCACGAAGAGCTTCTCTTTTATAGTCTATCTATGACTTAAGATGACAGGCAGAGATGTTGTTCGCCAAACATTACTGATTCCTAAGGGTACACAATAAGGTACACAAATGCCATCAGGTTGACAAGCAACACGGTTCCATATACAATATTGCTCCTACCGCTATTGAGTGATAACATCACCGTCAAAACAGAAAGCATCAATAGTATAATGGATAGATAGTCCAACCCCAGAACAATCTGGATATTGTAAAAATAACATACAATCGAAACCACCGGAATGGTGAGGCCAATACTCGCCAATGCCGATCCCAATGCCAGGTTCAGACTGGTCTGCAGCTTATTTTTCCGTGCAGCAATAATGGCCGCAATACCCTCAGGCAGCAGAATAATCGAAGCAATCACAATTCCCACCAGCGTTTTGGGTAAGTTATAGCTGACAATAATCTCCTCTATACTGGGGGATAAGGTTTTGGCAAGAAGCACCACAATGGTCAGACTTATAAGAAGAAAAACCAGACTTATAATAAGCGAATAGTTCGAAACAAACGTATGGGCATCATTCGACTTATGCTCCCTGGAATGTTGCTCATCGGCAAGAAAATACTCCCTGTGCCGAACCGTCTGGGCAAAAATGAAAGAAGTATAAATCATAAGACATGCCACAGCAGCAAAAAGCATCTGAGAAGACGAATAATATGGCCCTGAAATACTTTTGGTAAAAGTGGGAAGAATCAGCGTAAACACGATAATGGAAACCAGAGACACCAATGCGATGTTAACAGAATGCTTGGAAAAGGTCTGCTCATGATGCTTAAGTCCTCCTATAAAAAGACATAACCCTACAATACCGTTCAGAATCAGCATGGTTGCAGCATACACCGTATCCCGGGCCAATGAGAGGGCGTCGCCTCCGCCGGAAATCATTAATGAAACAATTACAGACACCTCTATAATTGTAATGGCAATAGCCAAAATGATGGTACCATAAGGTTCACCTACCCTGTGCGCAATAATCTCCGAATGGTGAACTGCAGACATAACCGAACCGATGAGAAGAATACCCGCAATAATCTGAAACGTTACACTGTCATAAATGTAACCCGAAAAGTAAAGCAGGCACGCCAACAAAGGCAGAGAAACTGTCCATTGATACAATAGCTTCATTATAAAATGTATTTATTTAAGTTATTTCTGAGAATCCCCCCAAAAAAGTAATTAATCCTATACCCTCTGTGTGGTATTTTTATTTATGGAAACTACCAAATTATCGAATTCTGGCCAAAATTCAAGTTATTAGAAGGGCTTTTTCCTAAAAATCCTGCAAAACGAAGGCTTCGGACGTCTCTTATCACCATAAACCCTGTGTTTTACCTATTACATTCAACCATACAAAGAAATGTAAGCCTCTCCCCTTAGAAGACAACATTTATTGAATTATACTGTACTACTCCCTTAAAACAAGAACATTTTACTGGCATTCAGCAGGAATGGGCAAACACTATCTGGTAAGGTATTTCAAAATGAAGGGTGTGGATAAAATTGAAATGAGGAATTGTATTAAAAATGCAGCTACTTTCTATTAGCCGGGATCGTTTCAGCCTTTGGTAATTTTCAGTACTTTTCCTGTTCTGGTAGAATAATGAATATTAATTACATCCGAAACATGAAAAACATCATAATATTTATCATCAATGCATAGCTCCTCATTTTCAAGAGTAATGTAATGCTCGACGACCATTGGCTGAATGGCTAAATCTACGCCAGGATTCCCTGACCAGCAGTAATTAACCTTCATCTTTTTATCGGTAATCTTTCCGGATTTAACGTGCTTAACTCCTACCTGTAATTCCTTTATCATGGCACTTAATTTAAAAAAAACAAATCCCAGATAGCCAAGGCTAAAGATAGGATAGATAAGGGAAGTATAAATTTCGGGCACATTTTCCTCTAAGATTAACCCGAAACAACCCATCATAACAGAAAGCAGGACCAGGAGCACCAAATAGATAAAAACATGCTGCCCCAACTCTTTCCGCAAAAATTTGCGGTCAGCATTATCCAAAGGTATTTCTTCCATTTTTATCATTAGGGTATAGAAACGGATTTTGCCCTGCCAGCGTTTCTATTGTTCGTCAAACTTCATCTTTTTCTTTTGCATGGCGTCTTCCCGACAGAGCAAGAGAACACCCGTTTTTCCTCCCTTTTCTACCCCTTACTCGCTTTCTTCGTACCTCCGGGCTTTCTCAAAAAGTACTTTGGTCTTTTAAACGAAAGCTGTCAACCCCATCTCCTAAAATAGAAGCAACAGATTCCCAATAGATTTCCTAATCGTTGGTATTATAGGTGAACGGATCAATCCTTCTGCCAAAGAGTTGTGGCCCGTCTTCGAAATTTTTAACCGGGATGTAAGATGTAATATAAAAATCTGACCCTTTGAGCTGTATGTTTACCCCTGGCTCTCCGGCTCCAATAATTCCTCATTCACTTTATAAAGACTGAAGGTATCTTTGCCACGCCCCAGAACTACGCCAATATTAGGAATTCATTCCAAGCCTCCCAGACTTTTCTACTTTACCTTATAGGCACCAACCAGTGCAGACAGCCTTTCCTCAAGTTCCCCTTCTACTGCCCCACCATGATAACATAGCAGTTTTTTCGGAGAAAGCTTTCGGATGCGTTCGACAGATTTAACTGCTGTGGGGAGGTCTAATGTAAACCCTGGATTGGCAATATCTAAACCATGCTCTTCCACTACAAGGGCATCATTGGCAATTACCAGTTGCTGAGACGGAATATAAAAAGAAATATGTCCCCTCGTGTGTCCGGGTGTATAAATAACTTCTATTTCCCCTTCGATTCGCTCATTGTCTTCCAGCAAAACATCCACATCCACCTTTTTTATGCTTTTGAGCTGATGAATAAACCTTTCCGCCCATCCTCTTTGCTCCTCTGGCATATCTACAAACAAGTCCTCCGCCTGCTGCAATCGCTCAGACTTTTCCCTGCCTGAGATATAAGGAGCTTCTATGCTGCTGCTACAGATCTTCAAATGAGGATTCAGGCTTTTAAATAAGGCTAGCGCTCCCACATGATCAATATCGTCGTGCGATACAAGAATGGCATAAAGATCTTGTACCTCCACCTCCAGCTGTCGCAGTCCGGTAACGAATTCATCAAACGTTTCCTCATAGCCACAGTCAACTAAATAGTTTTTCCCATGAATCGTTATCAATGTAGGATGTAGTGTCACATCTCTCCCGTCAAGTACTTTGTGGACTTTAAAGGTTTCTATTTTCATATAAAAATATCAAAAGCTATAGTATTGCTTTTACATGTCTGTGTATAATCCAGTAAACCATTAATACGGACAGACACAAATTAGTAATCAGGCGTTTAAGTCGTTTCCTGTATCCTATACGCATTTAAATTAAGCACTAGTGAAATCTTAATTACTTGTCATCCTTTTTTCAATTTCTTTCCAATACCCTCTTCGCATCCAATAAAAAATACAATTTAAAAACCTACAGATCATTCTATGCCCAATATGGCTCCTTTTTTCATAGAGCTTTCCACATTCCGACACCAGCCACTCTTCTTTAAATGAAGCCCAAACTCCAGTAGCGCTAAGCAGATTTGCCTGTAACAAAGTAAACACTTCATACAAATCAATCTCCTTTAATTCTTTTAAGGTATATCCGGACTGTCTAAAAACAGTAACAATTCGGTCAAAATCCTCACTGGACAATTCGGTATCCAGATAAAATTCTGACAATGCCACCCAAACAGGTTTTCTTCTTTCTATATCCAGCTTATCTGCCATGCTTATTTTCCTGAACTTCTAATAACCAACCAATAAGATAAGCATAAAATAAACAATTCCTTTCTTCATAGCTATAAGAAAGGAATTATAAACTTTTAAAAAACATCCTTCCTTTTTATCCCTAACACTTAAGAAGATTGCATTGCGGCCAGCCTGTCTCAAGCTGTATAGTAGCGTGTTGAATCTGGTGCTTCTCCATTATTTGTAAAAGCGACAAACGAACTGCATCCTGCTGATTTTGTCCTATTTTATTTACGACAGCGTGGAGTGTTCCGATGTTATAAGTACCATCCATTGTCCAGAGATGCAGGTCGTGAATTGAATCAACACCTTCTACCTGGATAAGGTCTCTGGATAACTGCTCCATATTCACATTTTCCGGAACCGATTGCAACAATACTTTCATGGTGCGTATCAGGTTTAGTGTTGCATTGTATCCAATGAAAACTGCAATCAATAAGGCCAACACCCCGTCAATCCAATACCAGTTGGTAAAATAGATTACCACAGCACCTGTCAATACCGCAACCCATCCCAAAACATCCTCTAACAAATGCAGCATGATGGCCTTCCGATTAAAATCTGTATCGTGTACAGGAGCGGAGACTTTATCGTGGTTATGCGCATGCCCTTCAGAATGCTTAATTTTCAGAAAAGCAAAACCATTTACAACTATTCCCAAAATTGCCAGCCCGGCCATCCCCTTGCTGTGCATTGCTTCCGGATACATGAATCCATTGTAAGCGCTGCCAATCATTAGCACTGCGCCAGCCAGCAGAATTACAGACATGGCCAAAGCAGAAAGCAGAGAAAATCTTCTGTACCCATAGGTAAATCCATGTGCACGTTTTTTTCCTGATAACTTTTCAAGTACCACTGCCAGCCCAATTGCAAGGGCATCTGCAAAGTCGTGGAAGGCATCTGCAATAATTGCAGTAGAGTTGGTAAGCCCCCCTCCAATAACTTCAACAACAGAGAACATAAGGTTTAGCCAGAAAGCCCAGCTCAGCCTGCTTTCGTGTGCATGATGATGATGATGATGTGTATGTGTATGTGCCATAATTATTCCGTTTGGTGGTTTCCAATCAATTTTTAATTCAAAGAAGAATCGATAGCAAAGGAACGGCAAATGGCAGAGGCAAACAATGTATGAAAAGGTGTAAGTATTGGACTAATCGCGGTTTTTATTTCGAAAGGTCAATGCGGTCATTCCGGCTACTTTGGTGAATAACCTTGAAAAATAGGCATAATCCTGATACCCCAGCCTGGATGCAATCTCTTTTACCGAGCTGTCCGAATGAAACAGCAAACGCTTGGCTTCCAGAACAACACGTTGCTGTATATGCCAGGAAACGGGCTTTCCCGTTGCATGCTTTACACATTCGTTCAGATAAGGCACAGAAATATTAAGAAGTTGCGCATAGTCCGATGGACTTTTGGCTGTTGTAAAATGGCGTTCCAACAATGCTTTGAAAGATTTTGTAACGACCTCATACCTCGACAGTTTGTCTGCGGGTTGGGCCCGCTCCAAATAGTGTATCAGGAATAGCGCAACCAATGCATTACAATTGTCTTTAAGCAGAGCATGATACAACACCTCTGAAGTACGCTCAAAGGCTTTTATACATAGTCGGGCTGTATCATTTAACCGCGCAAAGTCTTCTTTCTTTACAACCAATGGCTGGGCTGGAACTATTTCTTCCAGCAGAGGCAGGTACTCGGGATTTAGATTTTCATTATTCATCAATAAGCCACAGATCCTGGTATTGTTGGTTTGTAAAAACCGGTGTACCTGATTGGGATGCAGGTATACAATAGACGACTCTTTTAATTTGTATTTCTTAAAATCAATTTCAAGCGTAGTTGTCCCTTTTTCCTGAATTACAAAAAAATGAAAGTCGTGGCGGTGCGAATGACTTACCTCCTCCACCGGCAGGTCGTTGCCAGACATTTGTCCAATTACAATTCCTCCGACAGAACTTTCAGGCAGGGAATGTACAGGGATCACTTTAGTTTTTGGGGACATTGTCTTTTGTTGTAGTCTGCCTGCTAATCACTATCGTCCAAAAAGTTTTTGAAAAATATTTTTTGGCTTAACTTCTCTTATCGGAGGATTCAACAACCTTCCTGATAACCAAAACACTCCCTGTATGACCCCACCCCTTTGTGGTTCCCGATCAAAAAAACGCAGATCTGCCACTACATCAATTTCTCCTCCCAATGTATCTACAAGCAACCAATAGAAAGCCTCACCTGTTAATTCATTCTTTTTTCGCTCAAACTCTTTAATTGTTCCTGTAAGAATTCCTGTAGCCTGAGGCACTTCAGGCTCTTTCCCTTCATCAGAATAGAAAAGTCCACTTGGGATAAACGATTGGGTGGCCCATTTCACCTCACCAGTCTGATGCTCTGCAAATTCGTTTTCGCTACTATACACACTCAGCTCATGTGCAAATCCAGCCAATTGAATATCTGCGTTCTGCGGAAAATCTATTGTACCGATTGTCTTAAATTCGGGAGAATCAAATACAAAAGGATAAGCACCTGACGTAGGATTATTAACTTCCGAAGGCGCTGCCCAACAATGAAATGCACCGTCAAGCTCACTCTCCGGCCTTTCAAAAGCATCTGTCAGACATACAGTCCTCTTACTTTTCCCAACATAATGCGGATTTGCTCCAATACACTCGTTTTTAGTATTGAATTGTATATACATTTGTGCACCGGAACCATCTGTATAAATATTGTAGATACCTTCTTTCGTCTGTAAAGGTAGACTTACCTGATATATAGTACTTAAAAGCTCCTGGAACCCTTCCTGGCTGGTGACATTAAAACCAATATTTGACAAATTGCTCATTGTAACAGTTGTTTAGCTGAATAAGGCCTTTAACATATCGTTAATCATCTATAATAATCCTGTTATTTCTTCCGATAAGTACGTTTGGATGCTTCCACCCTGTCTATGCCCCCATTGCCAGTAAGGCTGAAAATGGTTATTACAGAATCACACTCCGCCATTTCATTTTGCTCTTCATCCAGGCCGTACTCACACTCCACTCTTGTTTGTTGAAAGGTAGAATCGTTTAGTGTAATAACATCTTCGTCTATGGTCCATCCTCCTTCTCCACCTCTGGAAGCAATAATAAACGAATTGACTTTCTTCCCCGTCTGATCGTAAATGTTATAATAATAGAAAATACAACACACCTCGTCTATTTTTACGAAAATATATCTTTTATATCCATTCCACTCACCCTGGTTCGAATAGTAGTAGGCTAAACTATACTCATCATAAAAGTAATCAGAAGTATCCTGAAAGGCGGCATAATACTCATCAGAAGAAAGTTGTCTGAAATGATCAGGAATAAAAACAGTACTACTGTCGATCTTCTTTATACCGGAATACTTAAAAAAGGACTCAACCCTGTCAAAATCAAGTCTGCTTGCCAATATTGATTGTTTAAGTTGTTGTAGCGAGTCTGGCTCTGTTGTAGACGCTGCTACTGCTGATGATGATGTGGTGGTGGCTGCTATAGTTTCTACTTCCTGTTGAGTAGCACTCTCCTGGCTGGTCTCATTACTGCCTGAACAGGAAAACAAAAAAACAATTATTCCAATTAAAAATTTAGTCTTCATTAGTTCAACTTCTTAATAATTATTAATTCGCATGGTTCACTTAACTAGCTCATCACATAATTATATATCAGGATCCATATCCTTTAATTTGTTTTTAAGATTATCTATTTTTCTTTTCAGAAAATAACCGGCCCCCACGATGGTAACCAGACTAAAGAGATTCAACGGCACTGTTAACACGAGTGACCATCGCACCCAGCTATAATCCCAGAACAATACATACAGAATAGTGGTGATAAAAGTCCTCACCAGCCAAAGCAGTAACTTCTTTTGCCTGAACTCTTTAGAAAGAAGAGGATTTCCTGATAAGATTTCCAATTCTCTTTTAACTTTTTCACTAAATTTTTCTTCCTCTTCCATTTAGTATTTTAATTGGTTTAAAAAACGTACTACTACCTTATTACTCCGATCGTTTAGCTCTGATCTGTTAATCTGACAATTTTATTGTTGTCGTTAAACTCGACCACTATTCCATTACCGAATTTAACCAATCATGGTACAATATTTCAGAAAGCATCAACGAATTTTATTTTCCTTCCATAACTAGCCCGGACCTGCAAAAACATGCCAATTCATCCCTGCAAGAAACTTAACTATTAGCTACTTAACTACACCCCAATGATTAAAAGGTGATTTAATGCCATAGGAAAATCCCAAAGTCTGAACTATCATGGAACTTAAAAACCTTCAGAACACTACTATATCCATTGCCACCATTCCTTATTTGGGGGAACTGCTATATCATCATCAATGGCAAACCAACCTCCGTAATTTTTATAAAAAAGCAGCTTATGCTTATCTGTTATCAATTCTATTCCTGCATACTTCCCAAGCACCAAAACAAGCCTGAATCTTCTATAACAAGAGGTATTATCAATGTATTAAAGCATGCACCTGATGTAGTACAGATTGACAACTTTTATCTTTCTTTAATTATGTCAAATGGAGTACCAAAGGAACCTATTTTCTTTAAATACCCTTTATCTTCTTCTGTCAGATCGTTCGTCCCAAGTCCAATATCCTCCCAAACCTTTCCATTTTCCCTTTTAAGCACCAATTCGATTGCCTCGATTCTAGGGCGCTTATTAAGCCCCAACATTGTTAAATCCATAAACTGTCCCTGCTCAATTTTCCCTTTAGTAATCTGCCCAAATAAGAAAAAATACCTTCCCGCTAATTGAAAAGAACTATTTAGTTTAAACTGTGCGACTATTAAATCATGCCATGCATGTCCACAGTGTCTGCACTGCCTTGCATAAGGTGTCCGGGCCAGTTGCTTACATTTTGGACAATTATTCAGAAATACCTTTTCGGGCATTTCATTCATAATCCGTTTGACGACATTCCGTTCGAATGCTTCATAGCCATCTTTGAGTAAATCTTTTATATCTGTTCGCTGACTAATCCATCCCCTGGCAATCATCTGCTTTCGCATTTGAGGATTGTTTTCAGTTTTACAGGTATTCATATAATACTTCAGGGCCAATTTCTCAGCGTCAGTCATCAGTTTGCTGAAATAGGTCATTATATAATGTACGAACTCTTTGTCCATCTCTTATGGCACTAACATTTCATTTGTAGTATAATACTTGCCTTTTATTGATTCCCCTGCTTTCGCTTAAACCTGAAATCGCATTTCTCTCCTCCGTTTGCAATTGTTCCTGTACGTATAAGCTCAAGCCCTGCAAACCCGGATGTAATTTTATCCACTTCACAAAGAATAGGAACGTAATGGGAGTAATTGTGCTTCCCGAACAGCTTGCATATACCACACTCTATAATGTCCAGGCCATAGCCTAATCCATAGGTTTTCGTTTTATCCGTTATTATAGTTACCACAAACCCATCTGCAGAAGCCTTTCCACTGATCTTTTTTTGAAACGATTTTACTACACGCTGTCCTACCCAGGTGACAATAAGTCTGGGCACCAATTGCTTAACGAATTCCTCTACTTTACTTTTCGGCTGAACATAAGCTGTCGTGATTTCAAGACAGATTTTCCTTATGTTGTCATAAGTCTCCCCTTTTTCGTCAAGCGTTTTTATAAATGCCAAAAAGTAACCGCTAAAATCCAAACGTTTATCCAGTGGATTTTCAGACGTCTTTACAAATGCTATGTCCTTTGAAATAATGGAAAAATGCTGCTCCGTAGCGGCAAGTATATCTTCAGCCGTTTCAGGATAATAGGATTGAATAAACCGCAAAAAATATTTTTTATGGTCGTCCATATTATTTGGCCTTTTAGGCAATTTAATAAATCACAAGTTCCTCGCCATCGCTATCGAATCTACCTAATCAGGAATAAAGTTATCAGGAGTATTCTCCTACTCCACAAAAGCCGGCCTTTTTTTAGGTTGTTATGGCATTGTTGTTCCTTAGGGAGGGAGCGATGAAAATCGTCTTACAATTCAACGACAGATACAAATAGCTGCACAACAGTTTAATAACTTCGGTTTCCAGACCATTTCCTGTAAACCTCCGGTTCGCCAACCAGCTATCGATTTCAGTCGAAATTGAAGCTGTATCCATTTTATTATAGTTTATCTGCCCTATTTCCTGACCATTGTGCACTATAATAAAACATCTTTCCTGATATGGTTGCGAACAATCGAAATAGTGCTCCCGATAATTCTGGTCAAATCCATCCCAGGTCGGAACAGGAATTTCCGGGGAAATTGGGGACCAAGCATTTCTCTTGTCAGATTAGAGTGGGCAAGCCAGTGGTACTCCGTCTTCTTGTCCTGACTGGTGGCAGACCAAAGGGGCATTACCTCATTTCCCTGGAATTCCATTTTGTTAAGTTAACCAAAAATATGCGTTCAAAACGTTGGGCCGAATCAGTTTAACCGTACCCCTTCTCCGCTTGCATTCGAATAATTTGCTTGAGTGTACTCATCATGATCGGATTTGCAGGCATGGCTATAGAAGTTAATCCTCTATACGCCCATCACAATGAGTTTTATTTAATTTAGGGGGTCAATATCTGCCGGAATGGCAGAAGCTGACCCCGGGGTCAACTTCATCCGGTA